>Ga0208566_1000314_pt1 | contig 34253 bp, 32 predicted proteins | sample PL_2010_150m_FD_184159 | JGI IMG/M metagenome (GOLD analysis project Ga0208566, IMG submission 184159) | Freshwater microbial communities from Powell Lake, British Columbia, Canada to study Microbial Dark Matter (Phase II) - PL_2010_150m... | ecosystem: Environmental > Aquatic > Freshwater >...
AGGCGAGTACGACTTTCCTGACTTGGTTTGCTTTGTTTGACATTGGGCTTGCTCGAAAATAATGAAATCGGTTTCTTCCTTGAGGCGCGCGGAGCGCGCCGTGCGACTCAGGCGACTTTGCCGAGCAACAGGAATTCCATCAGCGCCTTTTGCGTATGCAGCCGGTTCTCCGCTTCGTCCCAGACCACGCTTTGCGGCCCGTCGATTACCTCCGCCGCTACCTCTTCGCCGCGATGCGCCGGCAGGCAATGCATGAACAATGCATCCGGGCGCGCCAGGCGCATCATGTCGGCGTCGACCTGCCAGTCGTTGAAGTCGCGCTTGCGCTCAGCATCCTCGGCCTCGAATCCCATGCTGGTCCAGACGTCCGTCGTAACCAGATCGGCGCCGCGCGCCGCCTGCATCGGGTCGGAAAAATACTCGAAATGTTCGCGGCCGTATTGCCCTGCGCGTTCCGCTTCGACCTCGTAACCCGGAGGGGTCGAGACCTGAAGCTTGAACCCGAAAATCGCCGCGGCCTGCATCCAGGTGTTGCAGACATTGTTTGAATCGCCGATCCACGCCACCGTTTTGCCGCCGATGGCGCCACGGTGTTCGATGAAGGTGAAAATATCGCCGATGACCTGGCACGGGTGGTATTCGTTGGTCAGTCCGTTGATCACCGGCACGCGCGACACCGCGGCAAAACTTTCGATCAGCGACTGCTCGAAGGTGCGGATCATGACGATGTCGACCATGCGCGACACCACCTGCGCCATGTCCTCCACCGGCTCGCCGCGCCCGAGCTGGGTATCGCGCGTGCTCAGGAATATGGCAGAGCCGCCAAGCTGCTGCACGCCCGCCTCGAACGACAGGCGCGTGCGCGTGGATTGTTTTTCGAAAATCATCGCCAGCATCCGGTCGACCAGGGGCTGGTAGGGCTTGTATTGCTTGAACTGCGCCTTGATCCAGCGCGTGCGCTGCAGCAGGTACTCGTACTCGGCGAGGGAAAAATCGCTGAATTGCAGATAATGCCGCAGCTTCATCATCAGCCCCCGGCGTCAGTGTGCCGGAGCGCTCTGGCCGAGAAAATCCAGAATCAGCAGAGACAGGCGGTCGATGAGCTGCTGCGCCTCGTCCCGGTTTATGATGAGTGAGGGCAGCAGCCTGACGATTTTGTCCGCGGTGACATTGATCAGCAGTCCCGCATCCAGTGCGCGCTGCGTCAGTTCCGCGCACGGACGGTCGAGTTCGATCCCCAGCATCAGGCCCATACCGCGGACCGCGACCACGCCTTTGGTATTGGCCAGCGCGGCACCCAGGCCGGCGCGGATGAAATCGCCGATTTTGACTGCATTATCGAGCAACCCTTCCTGCTCGACGGCATCAAGCGTAGTCAGTGCGGCGGCGCAAGCAAACGGATTGCCGCCGAAGGTCGAACCGTGGTTGCCCGGCTTGAATATTTCGGCAGCCGCGCCGCGGGCCAGGCAAGCACCGATAGGTATGCCGCCGGCAAGCCCCTTGGCCATGGTAACCACGTCGGGAAGGAATCCCGCATGCTGGTAGTAGAACCATTTGCCGGTGCGGCCGAGGCCGCACTGGATCTCATCGAGCATCAGCAGCCATTTGTATTGGTCGCAGATGTCGCGCAGGCCCCGCAGGTACTCGAAATGCGCCAGGTTGATGCCGCCTTCGCCCTGAATCGGTTCGACCAGGACTGCGACCACATTGCGGTTGTTCTGCGCCACCTGCCGCACTGCCTCCAGATCGTCGTACGGGACGCGCACGAAGCCTGACACCAGCGGCTCGAACCCGGCGTGTACCTTGCGGCTGCCGGTGGCGGAGAGCGTGGCGAGCGTGCGGCCGTGAAACGCTTTCTCCATCACCACGATGGCGGGATTTTCCACGGCCATGCTCTTGGCGTACAGGCGCGCGATCTTGATCGCGGCCTCGTTTGCCTCGCAGCCGGAATTACAGAAAAAAACCTTGTCCATGCCGCTGATCGCGGCGAGTTTGTCGGCAAGATTTTCCTGCTCGGTAATCTGATAGATGTTGGACGCGTGAATCAGCCTGCCGGCCTGCGAGGTGAGCGTTTGCACCAGCTTCGGATGGGCGTGGCCGAGCGTGTTTACGGCAATGCCGCCGAGGGCGTCCAGATAGCGCTTCCCTTGCGCATCCCACAGCCACACGCCCTCGCCGTGGGTGAACGCCACCGGCAGCCTGGCATAAGTGTTCATCACGTGAGACATCAACATTTCCTAATGCAAAACGAACACGGCGGCAGTTGCCGCCGTGTGCACTTCATTCACCGCAATTATGTTAGCACACTGCCACAGTCACCGGCGCAGCGCCAGCGCGCTGGACAAGCTTGATAGTCGCGGGTCGCCGGCTACCGTGCCGCAGCCATTTCGGTGCTGTTGCCGGGTTTGTGCACTACGCACTGCAGTATTTTGCAATGCTGGTACATCTGCCGCAGCTTGCGCTCGGCGTCGACTTCATCCTTGCCATGTATCAACAGGTTATCCACAATCAATCCGCTGCGCGTGCGGATGCGAAACCCATATTTTACAATCGCCGAAGACGCCATAAACCCTCCCGCTTTCAAGCGCTTAGGGAGTAAATAGCATACGCTCTCGACCAATTCAACGCAAATTTATGTTCTAACGGTATTTTTACTCAACCGATGCTGTATTTTCGATGAGTTTGTGCGCTGGTTGAGCCGCTGACGGCTTTCGCGGGAGAGCATAAAACAAAACGGCCGGCATTAAGCCGACCGCATTGATTTCCGAATCGGACGCCAGGCTCAGGCCATCGCCTTGATCGCCGCGGACAGGCGGCTCTTATGGCGCGCTGCCTTGTTCTTGTGAATGATCTTTTTGTCGGCGATACGGTCGACAATGCTCGAGGAGCGGCTTAGCGCCTGTTTCGCAACGTCCTTGTCGCCAGCGGTGATCGCTTTGTTCACGTCCTTGATCGCCGAGCGCAGCGTGGAGCGCAAACCGGAGTTGTGGCGCCGCTGTTTTTCTGATTGGCGGGAACGCTTGCGCGCCGAATCTGTGTTGGCCATATCGAAGCCCGAGTAAGGTGCAAGAAAGGGCGCAATCATACTGATTTAGTCCCTGTTACGCAAGCGCATTCTGGTTGCGGCATTACGCGCCGCGTGTATTGGTCTCCACTGAAACTTCGATTTCGTATAATCGGGCCATGAATCTACTGCGCGCGCTCGCCACGGTCAGCAGCATGACGCTGGTGTCGCGCATCCTCGGTTTCGTGCGCGACGCGGTGATCGCGCGCCTGTTCGGCGCCGGGCTTGCCACGGATGCCTTTTTCGTCGCGTTTCGCATTCCCAACCTGCTGCGGCGACTATTCGCCGAAGGTGCGTTTTCCCAGGCTTTCGTGCCGATTCTGGCGGAGTACCGCACCCGAAACGGTGAGGGCGAAACGCGCCTGCTTGTAGATCGTGTCGCCACGGCGCTCTCGCTTGCCGTTGTCGTAGTCAGTATCCTCGGCATTGTCGCGGCGCCATGGATCATCTACGTCAGTGCGCCCGGATTTTCCAGCACACCGGAAAAATTCGAGCTTACGGTGGCGATGCTGCGCATCACCTTTCCCTATCTGCTGTTCATCTCGCTGGTCTCGCTTGCCGGCGGGATACTCAATACCTGGAGCCGCTTCGCCGTGCCGGCGTTCACGCCGACGCTGCTCAACCTGAGTTTCATCTTGTGCGCGCTCGTATTTGCTCCCTATTTCCAGCCGCCGGTGATGGTGCTGGCCTGGGCCGTACTGGTAGGCGGCGCGCTGCAACTGGCGCTGCAACTGCCCTATCTGGCGAAGATCGGCATGCTGCCACGCCTGCGCGCGGATTTTTGGTACCCCGGGGTGAAGCGCGTCCTCAAGCTCATGGGGCCGGCGGTGTTTGGCGTTTCCATTGCCCAGGTGTCGCTGCTGATCAACACCATATTCGCTTCATTTCTCGCCAACGGCAGCGTGTCCTGGCTCTACTACGCCGACCGGCTGATGGAATTCCCCACGGGAATGCTGGGGGTGGCGCTCGGCACGATCCTGCTGCCGAGCCTGTCCAAATATCATTCGAATGACGCGACCGAACAGTTCAGCCGCCTGCTCGATTGGGGACTGCGCCTGACGCTGCTACTGGCGCTGCCGGCCGCGGTGGCGCTGGCACTGCTCGCGGTGCCGCTGATCAGCACGCTGTTTCACTACGGTCAGTTCAGCGTCGAGGATGTGTGGATGACGCGCCAGGCGCTGGTCGCCTACAGCATCGGACTCGTAGGCTTGATTTTGGTGAAAGTTCTGGCGCCGGGGTTCTACGCGCGCCAGAACATCCGCACGCCCGTAAGGATCGCAGTTATTACGCTGGTAGTGACACAGTTGATGAACCTCGCCCTGATCGGTCCGCTCAAGCACGCGGGTCTGGCGCTGGCAATCGGCCTGGGGGCGTGTCTCAACGCCGGTCTGCTCTTCTATAAGCTGCGCCAGATGCGCATCTATCAGCCGCAACCCGAGTGGGCGCGGTTCAGCATCAAACTGGCGCTGGCGCTGCTGGTGATGGCGGCGGTGTTATGGGGCGCAATCGGCAGCGAGACGTGGTGGCTGCAGGCTGCGTGGCAACAGCGCGTGACAGGTCTGGTTGGGTTAGTCTGCCTGGGTGCGACCGTCTACTTTGCGACGTTGTGGCTGGCTGGTTTTCGCATCAGGGATTTTTCGCGGCGTTCCGCCGAATAATGCGCAGCGACCAATTCGGAATTGCCAAAATGGCCTCTGATCCGGGAGGGCGTGTGTGGGGATATTCGCTCATCCCGTAATAGATTTCTGACTGTTCGGTGTAGCCAATGCAGCCACAACACCGCCTGGAACGATTTTCCGCGTTACTGTGCCGGGAGGATTTTGACCTCGCCGAGGCCTGTCTGTTGATCGCACAGGACGCTTATCCGGATCTGGATATTGCGCATTACCTCGAGCGCATCGATGCGCTCGCCGCGACCGTGGGGAGCCGCGTTGCCGGCGATGCTTTCGCCAAACAGAAGGTAGTGGCGCTGAACCGGTACCTGTTCAACGAGCTCAATTTCCGCGGTAACGACGGCGATTATTACGACCCGCGCAACAGCTATCTCAATGAGGTGCTGGAGCGGCGTACCGGCATCCCGATCACGCTGTCGATTCTGTATATGGAAATCGGCCGGCGTCTGGGGCTGCGTTTTCAGGGCGTTTCCCTTCCCGGGCATTTTCTTGTCAAGCTGCGCGTGAGCGGCGCTCAGCTGGTGCTCGATCCTTTCTGCGGCGGCGAGGCGCAATCGGAATCCGAGCTGCGTGCGCGTCTGGCGCAGGTACTGCCGCAGCGCGAAGCCGAAACGCTGCCGCTGTCGCAGATTCTGCAGGCGGCGAAGCCGCGACAGATTCTGGCGCGTCTGCTGCGCAACCTCAAAGGCATTTACCTGCAGTCGGAGGCGGCGCAGGATACACTGGCGGTGATGCAGCGTATGGTGATGGTGGTGCCGCAATCGGCCGAGGAGGTGCGCGACCGGGGCCTCGCCTATTGCAGGCTGGACTGCTTCCGCGCGGCGCTTGCCGACCTGCAGGACTATCTCGAACGGCGTCCGGACGCCCCGGACGCGGATGAGATCCGCAGCAGGGCCGACGCGCTGCGGATCGAGTGTGCGCGGCTGAACTAATATGCGCGCGTCGAATCCAAACGGTGCGAAGAAAATTGCCATCAGCGTCCGTCATCCCATTTCGGTATTTGCATTGAAATCAACCCTGGGCAGGAGGTAGACCATGAAACTTGAAAGTTCGAATTTCCGCGACAATCAGCGCATTCCGGGCGCCTTTGCGTTTGCGGTGCCGCATGCCACCGATCACATCGCGCTGTCTGCCAACCGCAATCCGCAGCTCTCCTGGAGCGGCGCGCCCGTGGGTACGCAGTCTTTCGTATTGATCTGCCACGACGGCGACGTGCCGAGCAAAGGCGACGACGTGAACAAGGAAGGGCGCAGCATTCCTGCCAGCCTGCCGCGCGTGGATTTCTATCATTGGCTGCTGGTGGACATTCCATCAGGCATGAACTCGATCGCGGAAGCCGAATATTCCGACGGCATCAGTGCGCGCGGCAAACCGGGTCCGGAGGCGAAGCACGGCGCGCGCCAGGGGCTCAACGACTACACCGGGTGGTTTGCAGGCGATAAGGACATGAGCGGCGACTATTTCGGCTACGATGGGCCCTGCCCGCCGTGGAACGACGACATCCTGCACCACTACGTGTTCACGTTATACGCGCTCGACTGCGCGCGCTGTCCGGTGAGCGGCGCATTCCCCGGCAGCGGCGTGCTGAAGGCGATCGACGGGCATGTGCTGGCCAAGGCCAGTCTCACCGGCACCTATACACTCAATCCAAAACTGGTTTAGAAAAGGGAAAGGCTGCATGATGAAATTCGAGTTGAGCCCGAGACGGGTATTCGCGGGGTTCGCTCTGATCGGTGTTGCTCTGCTGGCCGAAGCGCTGATCCTGCAGCACCTCAAAGGCGTGGCGCCGTGCCCGTTGTGCGTGATGCAGCGCACGGGTTTTCTGCTGATCGTGCTGATCGCCCTGGCAGGCGCCGTACACCAGCCGCGGTCACTGGGCGCCGCCGGCTACAGCGGAACCGTGGCGCTGGTCGCGCTGGCCGGCATGGCCGTTGCGATCCGCCACGTGTGGGTGCTGTATCACCCGAAATTCGGCTGCGGCATCGATGTGCTGGAGCAATTCGTCAATGACCTGCCCACGGCCAAGCTGTTGCCGTGGCTGCTTCATTCGAGTGGCGAATGCACCGCGCCGCATGAACCGATTTTCGGATTGCAGTTGCCCGAATGGTCGCTGGTCTGGTTCAGCCTGCTGTTTCTCGCCTCGATTTATTACGCCTTTCAACGTCGGTCTGATGCGCGCGCCAGCACCGCTACCTTATCCGGAGGGGGCGGAAAGCCGCTATAATTCAGGATTTTAGCTTGTAGAGGCGAATTCTGAACATGCGCGTCAGGCGCACCATTTCCGCACAGCGCCAGTCGCCGACGGCAGTTACCATCGGCAACTTCGATGGCGTGCACCGCGGCCACCAGGCGATGCTCACGCGTCTAAAGGAGCAGGCGCGTGCCCTCGGCCTGCGCGCCTGTGTGCTCACGTTCGAACCGCATCCGCTCGAATTCTTTGCGCCGCAGACGGCGCCGACCCGCCTCACCTCGCTGCGGGAAAAACTGGAGCTGCTGGCCGCCCATGGCATGGAGTACGTGCAGGTCAGCCGCTTCAACCGCGCCTATGCCAGCCGCTCGCCGCAGGACTTCATCGAGCAGGTGCTGCTGGCGGGGCTGGGGATGCGCTGGCTGCTGATCGGCGACGACTTCCGTTTCGGCGCGCGCCGCGCCGGCGATTTCGCACTGCTGCGCGAGGCGTCCGGCCGGCACGGATTCGGCCTGGAGGCGATGCCCACGGTGGAGATGGAAGGCGTCCGGGTGTCGAGCTCGGCGGTGCGCGCGGCGCTGGCCGCGGGGCGGCTGGCTGAGGCCGAGGCACTGCTCGGCCGTCCATACAGCATCAGCGGCCGCGTGGTGCACGGCGACAAGCTCGGACGCCAGATAGGTTTCCCCACGGCCAACGTGCAGCTGCGGCATAACCGGCCGCCTTTGTCGGGAATTTTCGCGGTGCGCACCCTCGACGGGGACGGGCACACCCGCTACGGTGCCGCAAGTCTGGGCCTGCGCCCGACGGTCGACGACAGTGGTCGCGCCAAGCTGGAGGTGCACTTGTTCGATTACGCCGGCGAACTCTATGGCCAGCATCTGCGCGTCGATTTTCTGCACAAAATACGCGACGAAGAGAAATTTCCAGACCTCGAATCGCTGCGGGTGCGAATCGCGCTGGATTGCGACATCGCGCGGGAGCTTCTCGACCTCAAGCAGAGCGCATGACGGGGCAACCGGCGGCCGCAATTGCGCGCAGCACCATGTCTGAAACCCATCCAACCAATTGAACCTTTCGAAACGAAAAATGGCAGATTACAAAAGCACGCTGAACCTTCCCGATACGCCGTTCCCGATGCGCGGCGATCTGGCCAAACGCGAACCGCAGTGGGTGGAAGGATGGCAGCAGAAGAGGATATACCAGGCGATACGCAGCGCATCGCGCGGCCGGCCGAAGTTCATTTTGCACGACGGACCGCCCTATGCGAACGGCAATATCCATCTTGGCCACGCGATCAACAAGATTCTGAAGGACATCATCGTCAAGGCGCGCAACTTCGCCGGCTTCGACGCGGTGTATGTGCCCGGCTGGGACTGCCATGGAATGCCGATCGAGCGCGAGATCGAAAAGCAGCACGGCAAGAATCTGCAGGTGGAGAAAACGCAGAGCCTGTGCCGCGCCTACGCCAGCATGCAGATCGAGCAGCAGAAGAAGGACTTCCAGCGCCTCGGCGTACTTGGCGACTGGGACCGTCCCTACACGACCATGGCCTATGGAAACGAGGCCGATGAAATCCGCACGCTGGGAAAGATTCTGCAGAAAGGCTACGTCTACCGCGGCCTGAAACCGGTGAACTGGTGCTTTGACTGCGGCTCCGCCCTGGCGGAAGCCGAAGTCGAATACGCCGACCGGAAGGACTTCGCCATCGACGTCGGCTTCGCCTTCGCCGAGCCGGAAAAGATAGCGGCCGCGTTCGGCATGACGCAACTTCCGGCCGGAAAGGGTTGGATAGTCATCTGGACCACCACGCCCTGGACCATACCCGGCAACCAGGCACTGAACGCGCATCCGGAGTATGTGTATAACCTGGTGGAGACCGGGCGCGGCCTGCTGATCCTGGCGGCAGATCTGCAGGACGCCTGCCTCGCGCGCTACGGGCTCACGGGCAAGGTTCTCGCCTCATGCAAGGGCAAAGCGCTCGAACTGATCGGTTTTCACCACCCGTTCTACGAGCGGCTGGCGCCCGTCTATCTGGGCGACTACGTGACGCTGGACACCGGCACCGGCATTGTTCACAGCGCGCCCGCCTACGGCGTGGAGGATTTCGAATCCTGCCGCCGCTATGGCATGACCGATGACCAAATGCTCACTCCGGTGATGGCGGACGGAAAATTTCAGACGTCGCTGCCGTTTTTCGGCGGCATGATGATCTGGAAAGCCAACCCCGAGATCGTCAAGAAAATCGCGGAAACCGGCGCGCTGTTTCATTCCGCAGATTACGCGCACAGCTACATGCACTGCTGGCGCCACAAAACGCCGATCATCTACCGCGCCAGCACGCAGTGGTTCGCCAGCATGGACGAAGCGCCGGGATTCAACGGTGTGAAGCCGGCCGAGCCGTTGCGCGCGACTGCCCTGCGCGGTATCGAGAACACGCGTTTCTATCCGGACTGGGGTCAGGCGCGCCTGCGCGGCATGATCGCCAACCGCCCAGACTGGACCTTGTCGCGCCAGCGCCAATGGGGCGTGCCCATGCCATTTTTCATTCACAAGGAAACGGGCGACCTGCATCCGCGCACGCTCGAACTGCTGGAGCAGGTGGCAAAGCGGGTGGAACAGGGCGGCATCGAAGCTTGGCAGACGCTGGACCCGCAGGAACTGCTCGGCGCGGAAGCCGCGAACTATATCAAGGTCAAGGATACGCTCGACGTCTGGTTCGATTCCGGCTCCACCCATCAGACCGTGATGGGCGGACTGGAGGGCGCCGCGTCCGGCTCGCACGGCGCCGATCTTCAGTTCCCGGCCGACCTGTATCTCGAAGGATCCGACCAGCACCGCGGCTGGTTCCATTCGTCGCTCCTCGTGTCGTGCATGCTGAACGGTGTGCCGCCGTACAAGGCGCTGCTTACGCACGGCTTCTTCGTCGACGGCCAGGGACGCAAGATGTCGAAGTCCGTGGGCAACACGCTCGAGCCGCAGAAAATCGCGGGCACCCTGGGCGCGGAAATTCTGCGCCTGTGGGTGGCGGCGACGGATTATTCTGGCGAGTTGTCGATTTCGGACGAAATTCTGAAGCGCGTGGTGGAAAGCTATCGCCGCATCCGCAACACGCTGCGCTTTCTACTCGCCAACACCGCCGACTTCGATCCGCAGGCGCACGCGCTGCCGCAGGAGGAATGGCTGGAACTGGACCGCTATGCGCTGGCGCTGATGCAGTCGGTGCAGCGCGAGATGGTGCGCGACTACGATAATTACAATTTTCATTTCGTGGTGCAGAAGCTGCAGGGATTCTGTTCCGAGGATCTGGGCGGGTTCTACCTCGACATTCTCAAGGATAGGTTGTACACGGCGGGCAAGGACTCGAAGGCGAGGCGCTCGGCGCAGAACGCGCTGTACCAGATCCTGCAGCGGCTGCTGCGGCTGATGGCGCCTATTCTTTCGTTTACCGCGGAAGAAGCCTGGGCGCTGGCGGGAAACACCGGAGATTCCTCCGTGTTCACTCACACCTGGGACGAATTTCCGGCCGCCGCGGATTCGCAGGCGCTGCTCGATCGCTGGACGAAAATCCGCGGCGTTCGCGCCGAAGTGCAAAAGCAGCTGGAGGAGGCGCGCGTCGCCGGCAGCATCGGCTCGTCGCTGCAGGCCGAAATCGAGATCCGCGCGAGCGGCGACAAGCTGGCGCTGCTGCAATCGCTCGAGGACGACCTGCGCTTCGTGCTGATCACCTCGAGCGCGGTAGTAACGCCGGTCGCCGCTGCCGCCGACGAGGCGGTCATCGTGACCGCCAGCACAAAGGTCAAGTGCGAGCGCTGCTGGCACTACCGGGACGACGTTTTCAGCGCGGGCGTTGGCGCGGACGCCGCACGCAGCGGGCTGTGCGGACGCTGCGTATCCAATCTGTACGGCCGCGGCGAAGCGAGAGCGCATGCGTAGACTGGCGCCCTGGTACGCAATGGCGCTCGCGCTGGTGTTGCTCGACCAGCTGACCAAGTATTGGGCCAGCGCCAGCATCGACTACGCCGGCGTGCGCGCCGTTACCGGATTTTTCAACCTGGTGCTGACGCACAACGAGGGGGCGGCGTTCAGTTTTCTTGCGGGCGCCGGCGGCTGGCAGCGTGGATTTTTCATCGGCATCGCGTTGGTTGCTATCATTCTCATCAGCGTGCTGCTGCTGCGCCACGCCGGCGAGAAACTGTTCTGTTTCTCGCTCGCCCTTATCCTGGGCGGGGCGATAGGCAATGTCATCGATCGCATCGCGCTCGGTTACGTTGTCGATTTTCTGGATTTTCATGTTGCCGGCTGGCACTGGCCGGCGTTCAATCTGGCTGATTCGGCGATTACCGTGGGCGCGCTGCTGCTGGTCGCGGAGAGTTTTCGCCCGAACGTCAGGCGCGCGGGAGAAGCGCGGTGAGCGTGCGCATCGGGGTGCGTCATAGGTTCGGAAGGTTATTGTTCGGAGCTAAGCCATGGAAATCCTGCTAGCCAATCCCCGCGGTTTTTGCGCCGGCGTCGAGCGCGCCATCAGCATCGTCGAGCGTGCGCTGGAACTGCACGGCGCGCCGATCTATGTGCGCCACGAGGTGGTGCACAACAAATTCGTGGTCGACGACCTGCGCACGAAAGGCGCCGTGTTCGTCGAGGATCTGGCCGAGGTGCCGCCCGGGAGCACGCTAATATTCAGTGCGCACGGCGTGTCCCAGGCGATCCGGCGCGAGGCCGAGGCGCGCGGCCTCAAGGTGTTCGACGCGACCTGCCCGCTGGTGACCAAGGTCCACGTGGAGGTCGCAAAAATGCACGAGCAGGGCCGCGGTATCGTCATGATCGGTCATCGCGGACATCCGGAAGTCGAAGGCACCATGGGTCAGGCGGCCCAGGGCATGTATCTGGTGGAGACGGTGGCCGACGCCGAGCGGCTCGAAGTCGGTGATGCATCGAAGCTCGCCTATGTCACCCAGACCACGCTTTCGGTGGATGACGCGGCGGCCATCGTCGCTGCGCTGAAACAGCGCTTCCCGCTGATCGTCGGGCCGAAGAAGGACGACATCTGCTACGCCACGCAGAACCGGCAGGACGCGGTTAAGTTCATGGCGCCGCAGTGCGATCTGGTGATCGTGGTCGGATCGCCCAACAGTTCCAACTCCAACCGCCTGCGCGAAGTGGCGCATACACTGGGAGTCAAGTCGTACATGATCGATCAGGCGTCCGAACTTCTTCCCGAATGGGTGCAAGGCTGCAATAACATCGGCGTTAGCGCCGGTGCCTCGGCGCCCGAAGTGCTGGTGCTGGAGGTCATCGCCAGGCTGCAGCAGTTGGGGGCAAAGCGTGTTACCCAGCTGAAAGGCAAGGAGGAGGGTGTGACCTTTCCCCTGCCGAAGGGGTTGTCCGCGACCGCGTAATAGACGGGTCGGCGTCTACTTCCGCTCACTCGCAGCGGACGCGGCCTGCGCTGCCCTCTGCTGTACGCTCCCCGCGCCGCGGATGCGCTGCACGGTTTCGCCGGGTTCGTGCATTAATGCACATTGCCGTTCCGTCCGTCAGCGGGAAAATACCGTTGGTCGCGGATCGCTGGCGTATTCGGAGCCGATTCCTATAATGCGGATCAAGACACCTGCCTGACTCGAATTGGCAGGTTATGGCAGCCAGTCGAATTTAGTGAGTAGATATGTGCATGTTTCCGCGGATAGACCAGAGCCTGAATTCAGGAGGAGCCAGAGTTATGAAACGACAGTCCGGGTTTACGCTGATCGAATTGATGATTGTGGTGGTGATTGTTGCCATTCTCGCGGCGATAGCGGTGCCGTCCTACACGCAGTATGTGACCAGGTCGCGTCTGACGGACGCATTTTCCGCGCTGGCGGGCGCCCAGTCGTCGGCGGAGCAGTTCTGGTCCAACAATCGCACCTATGTCGGCTTCAATTCTGCCGCGGGTTTTCCGCAGAATACGACGAATTTTACCTACAACCTGTCGAATCAGACCAATTCGGCCTACACCATCACGGCGACAGGCATAAGTACAGTTGCCGGCTTCGTGTTCACCATCGATCAGAACGGCAACAAGGCCACGACCGGCGTTCCCGCGGGTTGGACCGCGTCCGCGACCTGTTGGATCAACAAGAAGGGCGGTGTGTGCGTGCAATAGAGCCCGCCGCCGCGCTGATTGTCGCCGCACGCCCTGCCGGCACCGCAGTACGGACGTGGCGTGTTGCGGTCGGATTTACGCTGATCGAGCTGATTATCACCATTGCCATATTGGGAATTCTGATCGTGCTGGCGATGCCCTCTTTATCGACCTGGGTCCAGGGCGCAAGGGTAAATTCCATCGCGGATTTCTACCTGGACGGACTGCGCATGGCTCGCTATGGCGCATTGCAGAAGAGCGGCGCTTCGCGCTTCGTGCTCGCGGCCAACGCCAACGGCCAATATGACTGGCAGGTCGACTGGTGCTTTCCGACCTCGACCAAGCCCTGCGACAACGGCGGGATTGCACGCTGGTCGACGACTGCGGTCGCAGGGTCCGGCGATTCAAATACGGCCAATCCCAGCCTTTCCGTGTTTCGCTCCGCCGACAGCCAGCCAACTTCGGCCAAGGTAGCGATGACACTGACCCCCGCCGCCGTGCTGTCGGTCTACTTCAATTCGCAGGGCTGGGTGAACACCAGCGTGCAGCCGTTCCTGCGAAGCCTGCGCTTCGATTCGGATCCTTCCTACAATCCGAATGTGCTCACCCCCAACGTCCGTCCGGTCTCGGTCGCAATCAATCTTTCCGGCATGGCCGAGCGCTGCGACCCCATTGTGGCGACCGGAGATTCCAGGGCCTGCTCGCCATGAATATGCAGATCCGGCAACAAGGCTCGGCGTTGATCGAAGTTATGATCGCAGTAATCATACTGGCCATCGGCGTTCTCGGCGCGATCGGTCTTCAGGCGAAATCGCTCTCGGCCCTGTCCAATGCCGGTGCGCGGGTGGACGCGACCATTGCAGCGGAACGCGCAATCGGACTGATGTGGACAGACCAGGCCAATCTGGCGAGTTACGTCTGGAACAGCACCGGCGGTCCGGCGCCCGCGGTACTGGCTACCTGGATGACGGATACCCAGGCGGTGCTGCCGAACGTGACCGCCGCGATCACAGTGACGCCGGTCGGCGGCAGCAGTGCAAGCCAGGTCAGCGTCACCCTTACCTGGCAACGGCGCGTCGGCGCCACCAGCGACAAGAACGCCGATCAGGTAAACAACCTCGTCATCGTGGCTACCGTGGCGCCGACCTCATGAATTCGCGCCAACGCGGTTTTTCGCTGATCGAGCTTATGATCAGCGTGGTTATCGGCCTGCTGGCAATGGTCTTCGTCATGCGCAGCACCGTGACTTTCGAGACCAATCGCCGCAGCAGCGTCGGCGGATCCGATTCGATGCAGAACGGCGTAGTCGCGCTGTTCTCGATGGAAAACGACGCCGCACAATCCGGCTGGGGACTCAACGACACCATTCTTCTCGGTTGTCGCGCCCGGTTCTACGACAGTCAGAACTATGCCAATGCCAACACCGGCGGCGGCGTCGCTGTGACGCTGGCGCCGGTATCTGTGGTGTTCAACGGCGCCAACCCGGACAGCATCTCGTTCGCTTCGGGCACTTCCGATTCCGGTACCGGTTCGGTCGGAATCGGGATCAACACCGCCGCCGGCGTGACGGCGCTGACTGTGGATCAGGTTCCCTGGGGATACAAGGTGCGCGACGCGATCGCCATCGCGCCGGTGACGCCGGGCGGGACCTGCGCCGCCCCCGCGACCGCCGGCTCCTGCTGCACCATCGCGCAGGTTTCCAGTACGGTAGTGGCTCCGCCGACCATCAATATTGCCAACGACGGCACGACGGCGACGCGTTTCAACGCGACTGGCGGACTGCTTGCGGCGTTCGCCGGACCGAGCCAGGCCAAAGTGTTCAATCTGGGCGACGGCAATGCGCTGTCGTTGCATACCTGGGACGTGAGTAACGGTGTGCTGCGTCTGCGCGCCACCGATCTGACCGGAGCGAGCAATGCGCCGACCAGCGCTGTCGCCGGCATCGTTTCGATCAAGGCGTTGTACGGCTTCGACACCCGCGCCGGCGCGTTGTTTACGCCGAACCTGGGACTGGTCATCAGCCAGTGGTCCGCCGCCATGATCGATGCCGACGCCGACGGCGTGGTCGGCGGTCCGACCGATTTCCAGCGCATGGCGGCGGTGCGCCTTGCGGTCGTGGCGCGCGGCCGCGAACCGGACAAGCCCAACTCCAGCGGCGTCTGTCCCAATACCACCACGGCGCTGCCGACGGTATTTTCGTCGCAACAACCTTCCGGCATCGCCACCGTGCCGATCCAGGTGAACGTGGCGGTTACCGGCGATAGCGTCGACTGGAGCTGCTATCGCTACCGGGTTTTTGAAACCATCGTGCCGCTGAGGAATCTGGGATGGAAGCCCTGACCCGCCAGCGCGGCGTGGCCCTGCCCGTCGCCTTGATCATGCTGCTGGTGATGCTGTTTTCCGGCATCTATCTGATGCGCGCGTCGAACAATGCGACCGTGCTGGCGAGCAACCTCGCCTACGAGCGTGACATTTCCCGCCGTGCCGATTACGGCCTGACGGTTGGTTACAACTGGCTCAACACCACTGCGCTCAATCTGGCGACCAAGGGAAATCTGGACGCCGACCAGCTGGGCAGCGCCTACAACGCCACCTATACCTGCGCCGCCAGCAACTGCTATCGCGACGCGACCTTCTGGGCCAACGCGATCACCGTCAACGATCCGGCCGGCAATCCGGTCCAGTATGTCATCCACCGCATGTGCCAGTATGCCGTCGCCTACAACGCCAAATTCGGCATCATCGACAACCAGTGCGTGCAGACTACGGCGATCTCGGGCGTCAGTTCCGGCGGCGTGACCGCGGGTACCAGCCTGAGTTCCGACGCCGAAGCGATTACGACACTGCCGCAGATCCACTATGTGATTACAGCCCGGGTTCCAGGGGTCAAGGGCGCGAGCGTGATCAACCAGATGGTCGTTATGATCGGAGCATGATATGAAGAAACTCATTTCAGCGTTGTTTTTCGCCACCATTCTGGCAGCGGGCGTGACTCCCGCCGGCGCAGCGACGACGGACATCGCCACGGTACCCGTGTTGAACGTCACCGGCACCGGTTCGATCAAACCCAACATCATGTTGATGCTCGACGATTCGGGCTCGATGGGCTGGGATTACACGCCGGACTATGTCAATGACAATGGAAAATGCTTCGACGGCGGCAGTTGCGGCATAGGCTATCCGCCTTATTTCGCACCGGAATTCAATTACCAATATTACAGCCCCGACATACTCTATTCGCCCGGCGTCACCTCGACCGGCACCAGTTTTGGCGCACAGACCACGTTCACCGCCGTAAAAACAGATCCCTATGGTGTGCAGCAGAGGAACCAGTCCGGCTCCTCGATGTCAACGGAAAACATAGTTGCCAACTATCCGGACCGCGTTTATTGCAATCCTTCGACTTACACCGGATCGGGCGACCTGACCAATACAGCTATTTGCAAAAAGAACTCCGCCTATACCTATCCCGATCCCAGCGGCGGGACGTTTACCTCGGTAAAGAGCGTTTCCGGCGCGCCCTATTATTACCGCATCGCCACCACTACCTACTGTTCCGATTTCAACCTTACCACCTGCATTTCGGCGACCTCGCCCGCCGGTGGCTACATCTATCCGGCGGCGGTACGCTGGTGCACTTCGGCGACGAGCAATTTCGCCTACACCAACTGCCAGCGGAATTACGACCCCACGCACACCACGCCGGAGTTCATCGGCACGGTAAAGCCGGCCTCGCCCTCGGCAGCGGCCTACGGCGTGGTCAGCGTCGCTACTGCAGGCAGCCAATATTCGATTTCCGATATGCAGGTCAACGGGGTCAGCATTATCAATGCCAGCGTCACCGGTACGTCGGCGGCGAATTTCGCCACCAATCTGGCGACGGCCATCAACAGCAGCAGCTTCCACTCCTCGCCTGAATACGGCGCATGTGTCGGCACGCGCAACGCTGACAATTCCTGCACCGGCGCGCCCAACAGCACGGTGACAATATTCCCGCAGACTGCCTCCTGCGGCACCGGCACGACCAACATCACCGGCTGCACCGCGATTATCGGATCGGTGAATAACGGCAAGGCGATCACCTATTCCGGACCCAACGTGGCGGGGACGCCGTCGACCGGCACCATTACGGTCGGTTCGGGGCCCGCCGGCAGCGCGCCTTACGCGCTAGCTGCTGTGCTGGCCGGGGGCAGCGCGACCATCTCCACCAGCGCAATCGGCGTTACCGGCGACCTGAGTACAGCGGCCGGGCGCAATGCCGCGGCTGCCGCCATTGCGGCCAAGATCGGCGCAGGCTTCAGTGCAACCGCGTCGGGCAACGTCGTGACCATCACTGCAACGTCGACGGGCACGGCCAATAATCTGGCGCTCGGTTTTACCTCGGGCGCAGTCGCAGCGCAGGCGACGATTACCGTGGGTTCGATCACCAAGAACGTCGTCTACGACGTCGCCAGTATTTCCGCCGGAGGCACGCTGATTTCCACCGGGCTGATCAGTGCATCAAGCAGCAGCAACAATTCGTCGACCCGCCAAAGCGACATTGCGAGCGCCATTGCCGCCGGAATCGGCGTCGCCGGCTACAGCGCGACCTCGAGCGGCAATACGGTTACCATCACCGCGCCGTCCGGCGCTGCCGGCAATACCACGCTTACTTATGCTGCGGATTCGCCGGCCGCTACTGCCACCGGTTCTGCCACGCTCACGGTCGGCGCCAATCCGGCCGGCTCGACTTACGATATCAGCACCATCACCATGGGCTCAACCACCGTGGCGAGCAACATCAGCTGTCCGGGAAATGCCAGCGCCACCGTAGTGGCCACCTGTGTCAAGAACGCCATCAACGCAGCCGGGACCAATTTTACCGCCACGGCTCCGGCAAACGTTGTTACGATCACGCCCACCCAGACCGGCACCTATGCCAACGGCGCGCTCGCGGTAAGCGTGCCGTCATCGTCGACCTCGGCGGCAACGTTCACAGTCACCGCTGTAAGTTCTACGCCCAAAGCGAACGGTCTCAGCGTCGTCGCTGGCGGGGCGTGCAGCACCAACGCCTCCATTTGGTCCGGCGGCACCTCGGGCAACCTCAATAGCACCAGCGCCGCAGCCTCGACCTATGCGGCGGGGGTGAGTGCCCCGTACAGTGCCTCGAGTGCGGGCAGTATCGTTACCGTCACCGGACCGGGCGCGACGCTGGTCGGCTGCACCCTGGCACCGAGCTGGACCAGCGGCAATTTGTCATTTACCAGCGGCACCTTCGCCATCGCGTCGAAGCCCATGGTGATTACCGCATCCGGCAGTCTTGCAGGCGGCGCAGGTACGCCGCAGCTGGATCCGGTGCAGTCGAGCGCCAACTTTACCGGCGGCGTCGATTCGATACCCATATCTTCGTTTACCGGCCTGTCTGGCGGTACCAACGGCAACCTCACGGCGGTGCTGAGCGTCACAAATTTCGCCGGCGGAGTCGACGGCAACGCTACGCCCATCCGCATGAACGTCGGCACTTTCACCCGCACCAATATCGTGGCCTGTGCCGGAGGCGCTGCCGATCCGTGCTATCCGAAGGTGCCGGCGCGCACCGATTGCGCCGCCGCCGGAGGCTGCACCTACAACGAGGAAATGATCAATTTCAGCAACTGGTATGCGTATTACCGCACGCGCATGCAGACCATGAAATCGGCGGCGAGCCTCGCCTTCAGTCCGCTGGGCGCGAGCTACCGCGTCGGCTTTGCCAAGCTGTCCAACGTCGGCTACGGCAGCGCGGTGGACATAACGCCGGAAGACTTCAATACCACCAACCGGGCAGCCTGGTATACGGCGCTGTTTGCAGCCAATCCAAGCGTGGCTACGCCGTTGCGCGTTGCGCTCGATGCCATGGGCAAAATGTACGCCAACCTGTCGCCCTACAACTACAGCGGGGCTGCCCGCGTGGTGCAGTACCCGTGTCAGCAGAATTTCGTGATTCTGACCACGGACGGGTTCTGGAACGGCGGCAGTTCGGCCTCCATCACCAACAACGACAACACGGAGAATGCGTCGCGCTTTTGCACCAAGGCCAACGGTTGCTTCGACGGCATCACCTCCAGCCCGACCGTTCCGTCCCTGGCAGACACCGCGCTCTACTGGTACAACGGTGGCTCCAACAGCACCACCGTCAGCCTGCGGCCGGACCTGGAACCCGACGTATCCAAGCCGGGCGTGGTTCCGGCCGGCCCGAGCGACCCCAACACCCACCTGCACATGACCACCTTTACCCTGGGCCTGGGGGTGAGCGGCTACATGAATTACGAGGCCAACTACGACACCGCACCCAGCGCCGGGGGCGACTATTACAAGCTGATCACCGCCGCCGGCAGCTGTCCGTGGAATGGCGGCGGCACCTACGTCTGGCCCAATCCGGTGGCCGACACGCTGACAGCGGTGGACGACCTGTGGCACGCGGCGGTGAACGGCCACGGCAAGTATTTCAGCGCGCGCAACCCGGCATCGGTCGTTTCCGGACTGGCTGCCGCGATTGCCGCAATGGCCGTGCGTACCGGGGCAGCCTCTGCGGCCGCCACCTCGACGCCGAACGTCAGCCAGCAGGACAACGACATCTTTTCGGCGACCTTCACCACGGTGAAATGGTACGGAGAGTTGTTCGACCAGAAAATTGATCCCGTCAGCGGCAACGTGAATTCCGCCGTTGCCTGGAACAGTTCGAACACCCTCGGCAATCAGGTCGCGAGTGCAACCGATACGCGCACCATCAAGATGCTCAACACCGCGACGGGAACACTCAAGGACTTCAGCTATTCCGCGATGTCGGCGTTGGAGCAGAGCTGGTTCGACAACAAGTCCGGGCCCGCCGTGGTGGTCAGCGGTCTCGCCACTGCCGGCATGGTCCAGTACGGCACGCTGTCGGCAGCCGACAGGATTACCGCCAACAACGGCGCCAACCTGGTGAACTGGTTCCGCGGACAGACGCAGCACGCCGACGACATCCTCTATCGCGCCTACACCTATACCACTGTCGGCACCTCCATTCCGATCGTGCTCGGTGACATCGACACGGCGAAGCCGGCCTACATGCGCGATCCGCGCAAGCAGTACTCCGGCACCTACGGCGCCTTCGTCCTGGCGAACAAGACACGCTCGGCGACGGTATTCGCCGCGGCCAATGACGGCATGCTGCATGCGTTCAACGCGGCAACCGGCAGCGAGCGCTGGGCCTACGCGCCGCGCATCACCATGTCCAAGCTGTGGAAGCAGGCGGCGACCGATTACGGCTCCAACCACCAGTTCTCGACCGACGGTTCGCCCGAGATCGCAGATGTGCAAATCGGCGGCGTGTGGAAGACCGTGCTGGTGGGCGGCCTCAACGCCGGCGGGCGCGGCTACTACGCGATTGACGTGACCGATCCGACCACGCCGGTTGCGCTGTGGGAATTCTGCGCCGACAGCACCATCTGCTCCAAGACCGACCCGGATATGGGACTCACCTTCGGCAATCCGCAATTCGGCTACTGGAACAACAAATGGGTAGTGGTAGTGACCTCGGGATACAACAACATCTCGGGCATCGAAGGCGTGGCGAGCGGCGACGGCGTCGGCTATCTGTACGTGCTCGATGTCGCCACCGGCGCCATCCTGAAAAAAATCAGCACCGGGGCCGGCAATTCAACCACGCCGTCCGGATTGGCGCGCATCACCGCCATTACCAGCAACCCGCAGGCCGACCCCAACATCACCTATGTCTATGGCGGCGACAATGAAGGCAATGTATGGCGCTTCGACTTCACCGACCCGACCTTCGCCACCATTCCCGTGTTGAAGATCGCGACGCTGGGTAGCGGCCAGCCGGTGACGACGCGCCCGGACGTCAGCCTGTGTCAGACGAGCGCGGGGCTGAAGCGGGTGGTACTGCTCGGCTCGGGACGGCTGCTCGGCGTCAGCGACACTACCACGACGGGCACCCAGAGCGTCTTTTTGGTGAAGGACAGCGACACCGCGCTGGGCGCATTGCGCGGCAAGACCAGCATGATCCCGCAGGTGATGAGCGTGCTTGCCGGCACCGGCGGATCGTCCTATACGCTGGCATCGCCCGCGGCGGTCAATCTGGCCACGGACGACGGCTGGTACATCGACCTTACCCTCAACAACGGCGAGCGCGTGAACCTCGATCCCAAGATCGTGTTCTCCACTGCGGTCGTGGTCAGCAACCTGCCCATTTCCGGGTCGGCCTGTACCGTCGGCGGCACCAGCTACAACTACCAGTTCAGCCTGTGCACCGGATCCTACAGTGACGTGACCAGCAAGGTGGTTGGGGGCGTCCTGTCGAGTTCCTCGGCTGCGGTCGGCTTCATCGTGATCAAGCTGCCGTCGGGCACTGTAAAGATGATCACCACTACGGCTGACGGCAGCAAACTGACCACGTCGGTCAAGGCTACCGCTTCGGCAGCGCCGCGCAAGTCGGGTTGGAGAACCGTCAAGAACTGAGACACGGCCAGCGAATCCCTCGCGGTACCATTTGGGGGAGCATGAGTGGATGCGCCCCGAAGGCCTTGATTCCGCCGAGGGGAACGTCCCCCCGGCGGACATCCCCTTATCAGTATTGAGAGACTACGCGTGGCAGACAACGACCAACTCCTTTCCGCCGACGCCCTGCCGGATCTCCGCAACCTGGGCGTCATGGTACGCATCCTCCTGCTGGGTAATATCGCCGGCTTCGCCGCAGCGCTGTACCAATCCCGAGACATGGCGCAACTGGCGCGAGAGATACTGGAGACAGCCGCCGTACTTGAGCCGGTGTTGCTGCTGTCCCTGGTGTCGCTGTACGCCCTGTCCGGATGGCTGAAGCGCCTGCCTTACGCATGGGGTATCGCCGTCGTGATTCTGTTGGAAGAGATGTTTACGACGCTGGTGCTCAACGCCGGCACGGTCCTGGGCGGGGCGATTGAACCGTTCGACCTGGCGCGTGTCTGGACGCTGTGCGCGCTGTTGACGGGGTCCATCGTCGCCTATTTCTTCTGGCGCAGGCGCGCCTACTCGCCCGCGCTCGCGCAGGCGCGGCTGCAGGCCTTGCAGGCGCGCATCCGGCCGCACTTTCTGTTCAACAGCATAAACGCCGTGCTCTCGCTCATACGCAGCGACGCCAGGCGCGCCGAGGAAGCGCTGGAGGACCTGGCCGAATTGTTTCGCGCGCTGATGCAGGACAACCGGCGGCTGATCACCCTCGCCGACGAGCTGGCACTATGCCGCAAGTACCTGGACCTGGAACAGTTGCGACTGGGTGAACGCCTGCAGGTGGATTGGGACATCGAAAACATGCCCGGGGACGCACTCGTGCCCCAGTTGATGCTGCAGCCGTTGATAGAAAACGCCATCTACTATGGCATCGAGCCGGGGCCGGCGGCGGGCAGGGTGTTCATACGCGTAACCCACGACAAGGACCAGGTGCGGCTGCTGCTCGCCAACCCTGACAATCCGGAGCACCAACGCCGTTCCGGCAATCGCATGGCTCTCGCCAATATCCGCGAGCGCCTGGCTTTGCATTTCGACCTGGAAGCGAGTCTCGCGACAAAAGTCGTGGACGGCAAATTCGAAACACGCATCGTGCTGCCTTACCGGCGGCAGGAATGAGCGAAGCCACCGGACTGGCGCTGGCAGAGGATGTGGCTGGGGCGCGCCTGCGCCGCATCGGCGATTTTGGGGCGCCATGGGTTAGACAGAATCCGGTTTCCAATATACAATGCAAACATGAAGTTAGAGCCGATGACCCGCGAGGGCGTGACAAGAATGTTGCGCGCCCACGGAATTACGCCGACGCATCAGCGCATTGAGATCGCGCTGGTCTTGTTTGAGAAGCCCTGGCATCCGTCCGCGGATCAAATCCTGGCGGCGGTAAATGTTCGCTATGCAGAAACCTCGAAAGCAACCGTGTACAACACGCTCGGTTTGTTTCTGGATAAAGGGCTCGTACGAGAACTGATCGTCGATCCAATCAAGGTTTTTTACGATGCGAATACCAGCGAGCACCATCATTTTTACGATGTGTCGTCCGGCGCGATAACCGACATTGCCGCGGAAGGCGTGCGCATCGATGGGCTGCCGCCGCTGCCGGCTGGTATGGTCGCAGACGGCATCGACATCGTCGTACGCACGCGCCCGGGGTTCTAAGCACCTTCGTCTTGTACGCACCCGTGGCGGCGCTTATAATGCCGCACTTCCGCTGGTTCCCTCGACTTCCTCAATCAGTTTCGCCGGGTTAGCTCAGTTGGTAGAGCAGCGCATTCGTAATGCGAAGGTCGGAGGTTCGACTCCTCTACCCGGCACCACCCTTCGCCAGAGACGCGAAGGCAGTGAACGCCCAACGGCCATGGTTCATCGATGTTGCCCGGCTCAACGGCAAAGTAGATTATGGAAGCGGTCGTGGGCAGTGCCGGGACGGATGTCGCCCCAGGGCCCCTCGGCCCGATGCTGATCGAGGACCTTTCCATTACGATCGACCGCCATTCCCGAGAGATTGCGGACCTTTCTCAATTTGCAGTCAATCTCCTCCAGCGCGAAACTCAACTTCAGCCTGGAATACCCTTTTGTTTCCAGGCCGAGCGAACGCCGCAGCTTTATCGCATTTTTTATGCTCGCGGCTGAAGCAAACTCGACCTTGCCGGAGTATTTAACCCGATCACTACCGTCCTTCACAACGCTCGCAGCGTCATAATAATAAGTATCCCCGCCTTCACCACGCCCAACCTCAATCCAGTTCTCGGCAAAAGCCGGAGCAGAAGCGATCAAAGCGATGCTCCCGATCACCCGGAGATATCCGTAATTCGCCAACGCCCTGGTCCAACACGTTTTCATCTAATCAGCCCAGCAGTGGGCTTTTTGCAATTCGCTGGGTCCGCGGCCAGCATGCGTGAGGGCCGGCGTCAACGTGAGCCCGCCTTGGGATAACCGGCAGTGTCCAGCGCCTCGCCCCAGGCCTGCTCTTCGAATTCGCTCTTGACGACGATGCCGACCACCAGTACGGGCACCTTGGGCGCGCCGGACAGTTTAGTCACCGCGTCGATTTCGGCCTGCGTGTTGACAGTCTTCTCGGCAAACGGGATGCCGCGCTTCGTCAGGTATTCGAGTCCTTTCTTGCATGGATTGCCGCAATCGCTCGCAGTGTAGATCGTCACGGGGAAATTCTTCACTGCCAGCTGCAAGGCGTAGGGTTGCTGCCCGTCGGCGGCAGCGGCCTGACCGGCCGGACGGGCGGACTCCTTCTTTTCCACGTTCTTTGCACCCACTGGTGGCGGTGTATCGGTGTAATGCACCGTGCCGCCGCTGTCCGTCCAGCGGTATAACTGGGCTTCGGCCGCGACGGCGCAGGAAAGCAGCATGAACGCAATGAGTACACGCATAAGGCACCCCGATTCAGGTTGAACTGCGATCTGCAATCAAATCGGCTGAATCACGGTAGGGAATGTCGCGCCTTGTTCCCGGCCGTGCTCATGTGCTCATGATAGCACCACGATCCCGCACTTTCAGCCGGCGAACTCTCCAGCGGAGCCTGCAGCGGCGCGCCGATTTTGCCCTGGACAAAGGCGCGCGGCAGCGCAGGGAACCGGAGCTGTGCAACAATGCGCGCTGTCGCGCCGCGGCCGCTTAGGTGCCTGTCGTCGCGGCGCACATCAATTGAGGAACCAAGCATGAGTGCAATCGGAACGCCGCCTGTCCTGGGCATCATCGGCGGCAGCGGCATTTACGACATCGATGGCCTGTCGGAAAAGCGCTGGGAGAAAGTTTCCAGCCCTTTCGGCGAGCCGTCAGATGAACTGCTGTGCGGCGAGTTCGACGGGCAGGCCATGGTATTTCTGCCGCGCCATGGGCGCGGTCACCGGATTCCGCCCTCCGAAATCAATTTTCGCGCCAACATCGACGCGCTGAAGCGCCTGGGCGTGACCGACGTCGTCTCGCTAAGCGCGGTGGGGTCGCTGCGCGAGAATCTGCACCCGGGGATGTTCGTCATCGCCGACCAGTTCATTGACCGGACGTTCGCGCGGACGAAGAGTTTTTTCGGCACCGGCATGGTGGCGCATGTCTCCATGGCGCATCCGGTGTGCAGCCGCCTGGGCGACCACCTGGAGGCGGCGATGCGCGCGACCGGCATCGAAGTGGCGCGCGGCGGTACCTATCTGGTGATGGAGGGGCCGCAGTTCTCCAGCCTTGCCGAATCCGAGCTTTATCGATCCTGGAACTGCGACGTCATCGGCATGACCAACATGCCTGAGGCGAAACTCGCGCGCGAGGCGGAGCTGTGCTACGCGACGGTGGCCATGGTCACCGATTACGACTGCTGGCATCCGCATCACGACGACGTGACCGTGCAGGCGATCATCGGCGTGCTGCTCGCCAATGCGGAAAAAGCGCGCACGCTGGTGAAGCAGGTGGCGCCCCGGATCAAGAACGACGCGGGGGCGGCCGCCTGCGGCTGCCGCAGTTCGCTCGAGCACGCGCTGATTACCGCGCCCGAGGCGCGCGACGCCGGGATGTTGCGGCGCCTGGACGCCGTGGCCGGACGCGTACTGAAGTTGAAGTGATGTAACAGGGAGCCGACAGTCATGCCGATAAAATCGCTCATCCGTACCGTTCCGCATTATCCCAAGCAGGGTGTCATGTTCCGTGACATCACCACGCTGCTGAAGGATCCGGTCGGGTTTCGCATCACCATCAACGAATTCGTGCACCGCTACACCGGCACGAAAGTCGACAAGATTGCGGGCATCGAATCGCGCGGCTTCATCATCGGTGCGGCGCTGGCGTTTCAGCTCGGCGTAGGATTCGTGCCGATACGCAAGAAGGGCAAGCTGCCGGCGGCGACCGTGGGACACGACTACCAACTGGAATACGGTTTCGACCGCGTCGAGCTGCATGTCGATGCGATCACCAAGGGCGAGCGCGTGCTGCTGGTGGACGACCTGATCGCGACCGGGGGCACGGCCGAGGCGGCGATCACGCTGATCGAAAAAATGGGCGGCGTCGTGGTGGAGGTTTGCGCCGTGATCGACCTGCCCGACCTCGGCGGGCGCGCGCGCCTGGAAAAACTAAGGCACAAGGTGTTCACCCTGTGCGAATTCGAAGGCGATTGAGTCCGCCGCCGCTGCAACCAGCTGAAGGAGCAACCCGTACCATGACTACCGCCGAGCACATCGCCCGCCTGCACCCCGAGATGACCGCCTGGAGGCGTGATCTGCACGCCCACCCGGAACTCGGTTTCGAGGAGACGCGCACTTCGGACCTGGTCGCGGCGAAACTCGCTGCGTTCGGCTGCGAAGTGCACCGTGGCCTGGGCGGTACCGGCGTTGTCGGCACGCTGCGCGCCGGCGGCGGCACGCAGCCAGGAGCGCGCACGCTCGGCCTGCGCGCGGACATGGACGCGCTGCCGCTGGCCGAGGCGAACACTTTCGAGCACCGCTCGCGCCATGCGGGAAAGATGCACGCCTGCGGCCACGACGGGCATACCACCATGCTGCTCGGCGCGGCGCGCTACCTCGCCGAGACGCGCAACTTCGATGGCGTGGTGCATTTCATTTTCCAGCCGGCCGAGGAGGGTCTGGGCGGCGCCAAAGCGATGGTCGACGCGGGCCTGTTCGAACAGTTTCCCTGTGAAGCCATTTTCGGCATGCACAACCGGCCGAGCCTCCCGGTCGGGCAATTCGCGGTGCGCGCCGGCCCGATGATGGCGGGCGGCGCATTCTTTGACATCAGCGTCAGCGGCAAGGGCGCACATGGCGCGCGACCGGAAACCGGCATCGATCCGGTGATCGTCGCAGCGCACATTGCGGTTGCGCTGCAAACCATTGTTTCGCGCAATGCCCCGCCGGTGGAAACGGCGGTGGTATCGGTAACCAAGATTCACGGCGGTGACGCCTACAACGTAATTCCGCAGACCGCGCAGCTGGCCGGCACGGTGCGTACGTTCTCGCACGAGGTGATGGCGCTGATCGAAGCCTCGATGAGGCGCATCGCAAAGGGCGTGGCCGAGGCGTTCGGCGCAACCGCCGAGGTGGATTTCCGCGCGCTGTTCGCCCCCACGATCAACGACCTGAAGGAAGCCGAATTCGCCGCCGCAATCTGCACCGGGCTGGTCGGCGCCTCCAATGTGGATCGCAATCCGGCGCTGATCATGGCGTCGGAGGATTTTTCCTACATGCTGGAGCGCGTTCCCGGCTGTTATATCAATATCGGCAACGGCGCCGGGGAGGGCGGCTGCGAGGTGCACAACCCGGGTTACGATTTCAACGATGACGCGCTGCCTTTCGGCGCGGGTTTTTTCGCGCGGCTGGTGGAGACGCGGCTGGCGAAAGCGGCGGGTTGATGCAGCCGTGAAACCGGCGGCCGGTCCGGCCGGTTCATTCGAGAATCGCCTGAAGAAGCCCGTCCTTCCTGGTTCTGCGGGCTGTTGCGGATATGTCTCCCGGTTCTGTCATGGGGATCAACCGAGAGCGGCACCACCTTTGTAGCACGGTTGTGCTACAATGCATTGTCAATGTATGCATGGAGCCGGGAATGTCCACGACGACCATCCGCCTATCCAAAGAGCTGAAGACGCGCGTTGCTGTGGCTGCCGAGCGCGCAGGGACGACCGCACACAGTTTCATCCTGGAAGCCATTGCCGAGAAGGCCGAGCAGGAGGAACGGCGCGGCGATTTCGATGATCTTGCCGAATCGCGTTATGCTCAAATCGTTGCCTCGGGCAAGACGATTCCCTGGTCTGAAATGCGCAACTATCTCGAAAAGCGTGTCGCGGGCAAAGCGCCAAAACGTCCAGTGGCGAGGAAAATGGCGCGCTGACGATGGCGCGAATCGAATTGGCCCCTGAGGTCGCAACTGACCTCGATCGCATTCTCGAGCACCTCGCCCAGCACGAAGCGGCCAACGTGCCCTCGCGCATCCGTGAAATTATCGAGGCGATCGGCGTTCTCGCGCAAAATCCCCTGATCGGCAGGCCTGCCCTCGCAGGAAAGCGCGAGCTGGTGATCGGGCGCCGCGCGCACGGTTACCTTGCCTTATATCGCTACATCGCCGAAATCGATACGGTGTTCGTACTTGCGCTGCGCAGTCAGCGCGAGGCCGGATACGCGAGAGGATAATCGACATTCGCAACTTCGATCGACGTACCGCCATGGAAGCGCACGGCACCTGGGCCAGGACCACCTCGATGCCTGAAGAAGCCCGTCCTTATTGAATCTGCGGGCTATTTCCTCGCCGGTTTGCGCGCGCGCACGAAGGCGCTCATGAACTTGCCGTCGACCTCGGCCGCAATGGCATCGACATCGATGCCCTGACCGGTGAGAAACTGACGCGCATCGTCGACCGCGTAAATTCGGGTGGGTTCGAGTTCGATCGCCTCGAACCCCGCGGCGGCAAGCTTGGCCGTGTAGTCCGAGTCGCGCAGCGCACCGGCGATGCAGCCGATCCACAATTCCACGCTCTTGCGGATCGCTGCCGGGACTTCGCCGGTAACGACGACGTCGGAGACGGCAAACCGGCCGCCGGGCTTTAGCACGCGGAACGCTTCGCGCATCACCCGGTCCTTGTCCGAGGACAGGTTGATCACGCAATTGGAAATGATCACGTCAACCGAATTGTCCGGCAGCGGAATGTTCTCGATCTCACCCTTGAGAAACTCGACGTTGGAGACGCCGGCTTTCCTCTGGTTCTCTCGCGCCAGCGCCAGCATTTCATCGGTCATGTCCAGACCGTAGGCTTTTCCAGTCGCGCCGACACGCCGCGCCGACAGCAGCACGTCGATGCCGCCGCCCGACCCCAGGTCGAGCACGGTCTCGCCGGGATTGAGTTGCGCCAGCGCCGTCGGATTGCCGCAACCGAGCGACGCCTGCAGCGCCTGTTGCGGCACTTCGCCGCTTTGCTGCGTGTCATAGAGATTGGAGGTAATCGGGTCGCACGCACCGCCCGCTGACGGCGCGGCGCCGCAGCAGGAGGAACCGCCGCCCTGAACCCGCAGCGCGGCTTGACCGTATTTTTGTTTCACGACTTCGCGGATGTTTTCCGTACTCATTTTCATGCTCCTGGTAAAGAGGGTTTAGCCGCCGAGCCCATTCTGACCGGATGCGTCTGCGCGAACGCTAACGGGCGGCCGCCGCACGCCGCCGCTTGGGCGTCGCGGCGGAGGAACTGTTTTTCGGCAGGCACTGCGCGCCCTGGCAGCAGTGGTCGGTGAGAAAGGCGAGCAATGCGTCCATGGCCGCGTAATCTGCAGCATAGAAAATGAACCGCCCGTCCTGCCGCCCGCGGATCAGGCCGACGCGGGTGAGGTGGGCGAGATGGAACGACAGCGTCGCCGGCGCGAGTTCCAGCGTTTCGCAAATCAGGCCGGCGTTCACGCCCTCCGGTCCGGCCTGCACCAGCAGGCGAAAGATCGCCAGTCGCGTTTCGTGTCCGAGGGCGGCGAGGCTGTTGCTGGCGGATGTAATTTCCATATTTCCAGTATTATCGAAATGAACGGCGATGTCAAGCCCCGTTTCGCCGCTGCGGTCATCGGCGGTTCGGCGCAACTGGCATAATGGAGCCACGCTCGTCCGCGCGCGATTGCTGCGCCGGTTGCAATCATCCCAGCCAGACTTCGCAAATACATAATCGACATGCAAGCTACGCGGAAAATGGCCCTGCTTTCGATCGCCACGTCGCTGGCGACGCTGGCGCTGAAGTTCGGCGCCTATTTCCTGACCGACTCGGTGAGCCTGTTGTCCGACGCGCTGGAGGCGCTGGTCAACCTCGCCGCGGGCCTGGTCGCGCTGACCGCGCTCACCATCGCCGAGCAGCCTGCCGACGATCGTCACACTTATGGACACGATAAGGCCGAGTATTTTTCCATCGGCGTCGAGGGCACGCTGATTCTGTTTGCCGCCGCCTCCATCATCTATGCCGGATGGAGCCGCTTCCTGCATCCGGTGCTACCGGACAATCTGGGCTGGGGAATCGGTGTCGGACTGCTTGCGGCGGGCATGAACTTCGCGACTGCCCGACTCATGCTCAAGGTTGCAGCCGAGCATGACAGTGTCACCATCGAGGCCGATGCCAAGCACCTGCTGACCGACGTGTGGACCTCGGCGGGCGTGTTGGGCGGCCTGCTGGTCATTATGTTCATGCCGGCATGGAGCATACTCGATCCGCTGATGGCGATGGCCGTGGGATTGCACATTGTCGTCACCGGCGTCGATTTGCTGCGCCGCTCGATCGACGGCCTGATGGATGTGGCCTTGTCGCCGCAGGAAATCAGCGCCGCCGAAGCGCTTATCCGCGCAGGACTGCCGGCGGGGGCGAGTTTTCACGCGCTGCGCACGCGCAAGGCAGGGGCCCGGCGCTTTATCGAGTTTCATCTGCTGCTGCCGGGTGACACCAGCGTGCGCGAATCGCACGCGCTGTGCGACCGGCTGGAGGAATCGATTGCAACCCATCTGGCCAGGGCATCTGTCACAATCCATGTCGAGCCGACGGAGTCCCATAGTTCAGCGGAACAAGCGCTTTGACCGCGTAGCGCGATAGCGTGGCTTGCGGACGCAATTTTGACAGCGGTCGCTGTCTTGTTAAACAATGTAAAACGACGCCGCAGGCGTTGATATCCTGGCGCAGTTTGCCCCATGATGGGGCAGTCAGGTCTAAAGTGAGACGCCCATGATCAGCTTGTTCGGAAGCAAGAAACCGGATCACCCCATGGCCGACATCAAGGAAGCGAAGAAGCTTCTGGATGAGCTGCCGGTCAATGATCCGTTCAAGTGTGCAGACGAGCTGAAACACTGGCTGGATTCGGTAATGGCCGAGGAGGGATTCAAGCCCGAGTATCGGGTGCAGCTGGTGCAACTGCTGGACGAGGCGGCGCAGACTCATCTGCGCAAACTGGCACGCGACTACATGGCGTCGCCGCGCCTGGCGAAGTTCCAGGAAGCTCGTCTGTGGAAGGCGATCTACGAATACTGGCACAGCGCGGGAATCGCCTACGTCGCGTGCATCGACCTCTACATTGCCGGGGGCAAGGGCGCGGACGCGCTCAAGGGCAGCATGCCGCTGCTGCTCGCACGCGCGCTGCGCGCGCTGGGGACCAAGGTAAAGTGGATGTATGTGCGCTACGGGCCGATGGACGCTTCCGTCTGGGGCGTCATCGCCAAAGTCTATGCGCTGGCCGAAACGCGCAAGTTTGCGCAGACCCCGGTGACGTTTTATACCAATCCCCCGATCGAATCGACGGCGGAGCAGGAGTTTCTAAAGGCCGTGATGCTTGCGGCATCTTCGCCCAACAGCCTCCTGCCACTGGAGATAGAACTGTGCGAACGCCTGATCGCGCATGTCTGCGCGTCTTTTACCCTGCGCCTGGACCTGCAACCCGATATTGCCTGCTGGATCGATCTTGCCACCGGCAACGCCCCGCTGCGCCTGGCGCGTCCGCCGCAGCATGCGCCGACCCTGCGTTTTTTTGCCGCCGGCAAGGCACTGGAAGAGCTGGACACCCTGATTGCCGCGATCAAGACCACGGGCAGCGTTCCGGCAAAGGTGAATCTGGGCGGCAGCTATCCGGCCGAGACCGTGCTCGATGTGCTCAATCATCTGGCCCTGTACTGGTCGCCCAGGCCGCCGGAGCGCAAGCACCAGCGCCACCGGGTGAAATCGCGCCTCAATGTCACCCATGGCTACGACGGCGTGCTGTCCGTGCTCGGCGCTGCGCCCGGGCACGATGGCTCAGTCGACGAATCCTGGATCGTGGAGAATGTCAGCGCGGGCGGCTTCGGCGCCGGCATCCCGGAAATCAAGGGCGACTGGCTGAAAATCGGCTGCATGCTTGGGTTGCAGCCCGAGGGCGGCGAAAACTGGGTAGTCGGAGTGGTGCGCCGGCTTCAGCGCGAAGTTCCGCAGAAGGGTTTGGTGGGCATTCAAACCATCGCCAAGTCCGCGCGTCACGTGCAGTTGAGCGTGAGCGGCGGCGCCGGCGGTGAGTCCGCCATTCTCATCGACGACGGCAGCGACGCGCCGGGCGAGGCGCGCGTACTGTTGCGCTCGGGGGCGTTCGTTCCCGGGCAGAACATGGAATATCAGAAAGGCGACCTGACCTGCCTGCTCATGCCCCAGGGCGTGATCGAGGGCAATGAGGAGTACGAGGTGGTCAAGTTCCGCGAAATGGTACGCGACACCTCGGGCGACGAGTGACGGCATAGGCGCGAAACGCTAACCGATGTACCAACATTATTTTGGACTTGCCGAAGCGCCGTTTTCCATTGCGCCGGACCCGCGCTATCTCTACCTGAGCCAGCGCCACCAGGAGGCGCTGGCGCATCTGCTCTACGGCGTGAACGGCGACGGCGGGTTCGTTCTGCTCACCGGAGAGGTCGGGGCGGGCAAGACCACGGTGTGCCGCTGCCTGCTGCAGCAGATTCCGCCATCCTGCGATGTCGCCTACATCTTCAATCCGAAGCTGACGGTGGCGGAACTGCTCTCCACCATCTGCGTCGAATTCGGCATCGCCTGCGCGCCCGGAAACACCAGCATCAAGGTGTTCGTCGATTGCATCAACGCCTACCTGCTCGACGCCCACGCCAGGGGCCGGCACACGGTATTGATCATCGACGAGGCGCAGAACCTCTCGGCCGAGGTGCTGGAGCAGATGCGCCTGCTCACCAACCTCGAGACCGACCGGCGCAAGCTGCTGCAGATCATCCTGCTCGGCCAGCCGGAGCTGGCGTCGATGCTCGATCGGCCGGAGCTGCGCCAGCTCAGTCAGCGTGTCGTTGCACGCTATCACCTCGGGCCGCTGACCAAGGCCGAAGTCGCTGCCTATGTACGCCATCGCCTCGAGGTGTCGGGCGCGCAGCGGCAGCTGTTCCCGGCGCGGCTGATGGGACGCGTGTACCGCTTGAGCGGCGGCGTCCCGCGGGTCATCAACGTGCTGTGCGATCGTGCGCTGCTGGGCGCCTATGTGCAGGGGAAGGAGCGCATCGACGGCGCCACGCTGACCCAGGCCGCGCGCGAGGTGTTTCATCAGCCGGCCGCGCGCCGCCGAATGGAGCGCGCCTTTGCCGCCGGCGTGATTCTGCTGCTCGGTGCGACGCTTGCGTTCGCGCTGTACCTGAAGGAACAGGGCGAGCCGGCTGCGAATCAGCCTGCGATCGCAGCGCCGCCGGCGACGGCCGCGCCATCGTCAGTCGCTCCGCCGCCCGGCAAGGAAACCGCATTGCCGGAGGCGCTGGAATGGCCGGCGGATCTGGCGTTCGGTGACAGCCGCGCGCTGGCGTACGCAGCCTTGTTCCGCGCCTGGGGCGCGGATTACCGCGGCGGCGATGCGTGCAAACAGGCCGCGAGTATGGGACTGCGCTGCCGCAGCGCGCGTGGTGGATTGGACGAACTGCGCGAGCTGGACCGGCCGGCAGTGTTGCTGCTGCGCGACGCGCAAGAGCGCGAATTCCACGCGACACTGAGCGCGCTTGACGACAGGTCCGCGGCATTCACCCTGGGTAAAGAGACCAGAACGGTTGCGATCGGCGCTCTGGCGGCGCAATGGTCGGGACAGTACACGCTGCTCTGGCGCGTGCCGCCGGAAGCGCACGACAATATCAAAGCGGGTGAGCGCGGACCGGCGGTGGCGTGGCTCGCGCGCGAACTCGCGCAGATTCAGGGGGGAATGGAAGCGCCGGGCAACGACCCGCAATTTGATCAGCCGATGCTGCGCCGGGTGAAACAGTTTCAACTGGCTGAAGGCCTGGTCCCGGACGGCGTCGTCGGACCGCAGACACTGATGCGCCTCGCTGCCGCGACCGATAAAGACGCACCGAAACTGTCGCGCAAGAAGAAGGGTGAATAGGGATGTCGTATATCCTCGACGCACTGCGCAAATCCGATCAGCTCCGCCAGCGCGGCGCCGCGCCTACGCTGTTGCTGGGACAGGCGACGGTAACAGCGCCGCGGAAAACGCCGCTGGTTTTCTATGGTTTGCTGGCGCTGGTCCTGCTTGCCGCGGGCATTGCCATCGGCTGGCTGCGTCCGTGGCAGCAGGAAGCAGCGCCGGCGGTGGTCGTTGCCAAATCTGCCGAACCGCGCCAAAGCCAGACGCCAGTCGCGTCGCCCGAAATCGTGTCCCCGACGCAGCCGCAACCACTGGCGCAACTTCCGGTGCCGGCCGCACCGGTCGCTGGCGCGATTGTGCCGGCGACGGAGCAGGCCCCGGCCCCGGCCCCAGCC
>Ga0208566_1000315_pt1 | contig 34196 bp, 32 predicted proteins | sample PL_2010_150m_FD_184159 | JGI IMG/M metagenome (GOLD analysis project Ga0208566, IMG submission 184159) | Freshwater microbial communities from Powell Lake, British Columbia, Canada to study Microbial Dark Matter (Phase II) - PL_2010_150m... | ecosystem: Environmental > Aquatic > Freshwater >...
CGCTCCAGGTAATCCGCTGGCCCGGCGCCAGGGGATCGCCGCGCATGTCCCGCTCCACCCCGGCGCCCAGCGCCTCGATGACACCGATGATCTCGTGACCGAGCACGCCCGGACAGGGATTAGGGCGATGCCCCTGATAGGAATGAATGTCGGAACGGCAGATCGTGGACATGCGGATGCGCACCAGCACTTCCCCGGGCGCGGGGGCGCGAAGGGGAAACTCGACGATCTGAAACGGCGCGTTGGGCTCGGCGTAGACCGCCAGTCTGCCGGTGGCCGGAATCACCGATAGACCTCGACGCCATTGATGGCGTAGTCGAATATCTGATGGCTTTTCAGCGAGCCCGCGGCGGCACGCTGCCGATAACCTTCGTTCAGCGGATGACTGAGAATGAACGGCACCCGTGCCTCGGTCTGTCCCCCATGGCTGCGCAGCCGGGCATCGCCGAGGCCGGACAAATCGTGCTCAGCGGCGGCGGCACCGATGACCACATTGGCCTCGCCGAGCACGGCGACGTCGCCTTCGCGATCGGCCGGCAGCTCGTAGCGCCGGCAGACTTCGGGCTTGGAGAGCGCCTCCGCTATCCCCGGCAGGTTCTTGACCAGGGCGATGATCGCCTCCGGCGTCGCCCTGCCGCCCAGGCACCAGACGCGCACGAAGCCGCCCAATGCCCCGTGATGCTTGACGAAGGCATCGGTGATGGGGCAAATGACCCGGGTATCGCCCTTGCCGAATTCCCGGTCGAGAATATCCTGCAGATAAATCACATTGGGCTTGCCTTCCACCGTCGACTTGTCGTTCATGCCGTGGTCGGCGGTCAGCGCCACCACCGCGCCAAGCGCAGCGAGGCGCCCGAACTTCTCGTCGATGCGGCGATAAAATTCGTTGGCCACCGGGTCGCCCGGCGCGTGTTTGTGCTGGATGTAATCGGTTAGGGACAGGAACATCAGATCGGGACGGTCGCGCTCGAGCAGCCGCACTCCGGCTTCAAGCACGAAAAGCGACAACTCCATCGAGTACATGTCCGGTAGCGGCATGCCCACCAGTTCCAGGACGTTTTCGATGCCGTTTTCCTGCAGCGTGCATTGGTCGGCCTTCTCCGACGAAAAGCTGATGTTGCCCTTGCCGAGATCGAGATCCTTGCCGAGTTGCTTGCGCAATTTGTCCTTCGCGGTGATCGACGCGACCTTTGCCCCAGCATCGGCAAATTCGGCCAGCAGGGTGCGACTGCGCAACAGTTCCGGGCCGGTCATCACCACCGCTTCGCCGCTGTCGACATCGAGATAGTAATTCCCCGAAATGCCGTGCACCGCCGGCGGCGCCCCCGTGATCAGCGACATGTTGTTGGGACAGGTAAAGCTCGGCACGGTGCCGTCGGCTACCGCGCTGAAACCCTCGCGCATGAAACGCGCGATGTTCGGGATGATCCCGTCCTTGATCCCCTGCTCGATATAGGCGGGGTCGCCGCCGTCGATGCAGACGACCACCACGGGACGGGATGGCCAGCGATAGCCGACCCCATTGAGAGAAACGCCAGGACTGCTCATGCGGGAAGCTCCGGTTGGAAAGGTTGTCAGATTGCCCACTGGCGGATGCGGGCGGAGAACATGTCGATCATGGTGACCGATACGATGATGATGATGAGCACCGCCGCGGTTTCCGCATAGTCGAAGCCGCGGATGGCCTCATACAGAATCACGCCGATGCCGCCCGCACCCACCATGCCCAGCACCGAGGCCGAACGGACATTCGACTCGAAGCGGTAAAGCGAATAGGAAATCCACAGCGGTAGGACTTGCGGAATCACCCCGTAAAGAATTTCCTCCAGGGCGTTGGCCCCGGTGGCGCGTACGCCCTCCATTGGGCGCGGATCGATCGCCTCGACAGCCTCAGCAAACAGCTTGGCGAGCACACCGGTGGTATGCACCCACAGCGCCAGGACACCGGCGAACGGGCCGAGGCCCACGGCGACTATGAACAGCATGGCGAAAACCATCTCGTTGATGGCGCGGCAGGCATCCATCACGCGCCGCATCGGCTGGTAGACCCAGCGCGGCACCAAGTTCTGCGCCGAGAGCAGGCCGCAGGGAATCGCGCAAATCACTGCCAGCACGGTACCCCAGACGGCGATGTGGACAGTGATCAGCATCTCCGAGAGATACACGCGCCATTCGCGAAAGTTCGGCGGGAAAAAGTCCCGGGCAAATACCGCCATGTTGGCGGAATCCTCGACCAGTGCCAGCGGCCGCATATCCGCACCTTGCCAGGACCAGATCAATAGGGCGAAAAATCCCGCCCACGCAAAACTCGTCGCCAGGCTGGTGCGGGGCGGCACCAGCGGCACGTCACGGATGTTCGGTTTGCTGATCAAAATGGGTCGCGCATACTGTCGTCAAATGGTGCCGGCAGGCCAGTCGACGGATGGTCGCAACCATCCGTCGAAACTCGCGTTACTTTGTCAGTTTGGCAAGATCGGCCAGCTTGACGTCAATCTCAGCCAGCTTCGCTTTTCGCTCGGACTCGGACATGTTCACGTCGCCCTCGAACTTGCGCCGGTCCTTGAAGAGTTCGAGCTGGCGGATCGGCAACAACTGGGCATCGGTCGACGCCTTGAAGCCAGCCAGGCGGTACATGTTCTTCAGAATTTCCTTCTCGCGGGCATTCTTGCCGTAGCCGACCATGAAATCTTGCACCTTTTTCTTCATGTCGGCAGGCAGATCCTTGCGCCATACCAGGGGATCGCGCGGAATCAGCGGCGAGGTCCACAAGATGCGGATCTGCTCCAGCTTCTCGGGCGATTTCTCGCGCATTTTCTCGGTCATCTCGCTGTTGCTGGTGGCGACATCGACCTGCTTGTTGAGAACGGCGAGAAAGTTGCCTTCGTGATTGGATGAGCGCACCACCTTGAAATGCGTCTTGGGATCGATGTTGTTCATGGTGAAGACGTAATAGCTCGGCACCAGAGTGCCGGACGTGGACTGCGGATCGCCGATGCCGAAGCTGTAGTCCTTGCCGTGTTTCAGGACCTGGTCGAGGGTGGTGATGCCGCTGTCCTTGTGGGTAATGAGGTAGGAGTAGTAGCCGGGGGTACCGTCGAGATCGACAAACTGGACGAAGACCTCGCCGCCGGCCCGATCGACGGCATCGATGGCCGACTTGTTGCCGTACCAGGCGATTTGCACCTTGTTGAAACGCTGGGCTTCGATGATTCCCGCGTAGTCGGTGGCGTAGAAGCCATTCACCTTGACACCGACGGCCTTGGTCATGTCGTCCAGGAAGGGTTCCCACATCTGTCTGAGGGCACCGGCTTTTTCGGTGGCGATGATGCCGAAGTTGAGTTCCTTGACATCCGCGGCGTTGGCGGCGCAGCCAAGCGCCATGATTGCGGCGGCCAGGAATAATCTGAGTTTGCGTAGCATGGGTTCTCCTTGAAGGAATTGCGTGAATGAAACTGTCATCAAACGGCGGCCCAGGGACTGGGAACCAGGGGCGCCGGGATACTTTTGGGGGGACTCTTCAACACCTTGCCGAACAGTTCTTCGGCATCGTTGCCATAGAGTTCGCCCAGCAATTGCGGCGTCAGTGCCGCCGAAGGACCGTCATAAATCACGCAACCGCCACGCAGGGCGACGGTTCGCGCGCAGTACTTGAGCGCGAATTCCACCTGATGCAGCGAGACCACGACCGTGCAGCCCCGCTCGCGATTCATCTGTGCCAGGAGTTCCATCACATTGCGGGCGGATTCCGGGTCCAGTGAGGCGATCGGCTCGTCGGCGAGAATGACCTTGGCACGCTGCACCAGGCAACGCGCCAGGGCAGCGCGTTGCTGCTGGCCGCCGGACAAGGTGGCCGCGCGTTGCCAGGCCGATTGCTCGATGCCCACCGCCACCAGTGCTTCCAGGGCCTGCTGGCGTTCGCTGATGGAAAAGCGCATCAGCATGCTGCGCCACAGACTGGTGCGATAGAGCAGTCCAGTCAGGACGTTGGTGATCACCGACAGCCGGCCGACCAGATTGAACTGTTGAAAGACAAAACCGATCTCGGCGCGCAGGCGGCGAATGTTCGGGGCGACCTTGCCGTCTTGCTGCACGGTGTTGCCCATCACTACGATTTCCCCCGCATCGGCCGCGATGAATCCCGAGATGTGCCGCAGCAGTGTGGACTTGCCCGAACCGGAGGCGCCAATCAAGGCAACCATTTCACCGCTGTCGACATTCAGGTTGACACCCTGCAATGCCTTGCAACAGGAAAACTCCTTACTGAGGTTTCTGATTTGAATGGCGGTTCCCATGGCTCTTAATCAAAATGAAATACTTCGAGACCTAAAATGGCATCGGCTCCGTATTTTTCGTCATTTACATTGCGGTTTGATTACCAAAACATGAACGTTTCCTCCCGGCCGACCACGCATCAAGGAATAGCAAAATGAACTTTCGCAAGGAACGCATGCGCATTGGTGGCGAACATGCCGACGCCGAGCGTGTCATCGAAATCCACAACCCCTACACCGGAACTGCCATCGGTTCGGTGCCTCAGGCCACGATTGAAGATGTGCGCCGCGCCTTCGCCATCGCACAGGCATACCGCCCGCGCCTGTCGCGCTACGAACGCAGCCAGATCCTGCAGCGCGCGGCCGACGGCGTCGTGGCGCGCAGCGAGGAAATCAGCGACCTGATCACCGCCGAATCCGGCCTGTGCAAGAAGGACAGCCGCTACGAAGCCGGGCGCGTGCGCGACGTGCTGGTGTTTGGGGCGAATGCTGCCTTGCAGGACGATGGCCAGATCTTTTCCTGCGACATCACCCCGCACGGCCGCCAGCGGCGCGTGTATACCCAACGCGATCCGCTGCTCGGGGTGATTTCCGCCATCACACCGTTCAACCACCCGATGAACCAGGTGGCGCACAAGATCGTGCCGTCCATCGCCACCAACAACCGCATGATGCTGAAGCCTTCGGAAAAAGTCCCATTTTCCGCGCTGCTGCTGGCCGACATCCTCTACGAAGCCGGCCTGCCGCCGGAAATGTTCCAGGTGGTCACCGGCGATCCGGCGAAGATCGCCGACGAGTTGCTGACCAATCCGGCCATCGATCTCGTCACGTTCACCGGCGGTGTCGCCATCGGCAAGCACATCGCCGCACGCGTCGGCTATCGGCGCATGGTGCTGGAATTGGGCGGCAACGATCCCCTGATCGTCATGGACGACGCCGATCTCGACGAGGCGGCCGGCCTCGCCGCCGCCGGCTCCTACAAGAACTCCGGCCAGCGCTGCACCGCCGTCAAGCGGATCCTGGTGCATCGCGCCGTTGCCGACGCCTTTGTCGACAGACTGCTGGAGAAGACGCGCGCCTGGACCTACGGCGACCCGCAGGATGAAACGCTGGAAATGGGCACCGTGATCGACGTGGCAGCCGCCAGCCTGTTCGAGTCGCGGGTCAATGAAGCGGTGGCGCAGGGCGCCCTGCTGCTGCACGGCAACATCCGCGAGGGTGCGCTGTATTCCCCGACCCTGGTGGACCACGTGCGGCCCGAAATGACCCTTGTCCGCGAGGAAACCTTCGGCCCGGTGTCGCCGGTGATCCGTTTTGAGACCCTTGATGAAGCCATTGCCATCGTCAATGGCACCGCCTTCGGTCTTTCCTCCGGCGTGTGCACCAACCGGCTCGACGTCATCACGCGGCTGGTGAATGAGTTGCATGTCGGCAGCGTGAATGTCCGCGAGGTGCCGGGTTACCGGCTCGAATTGACGCCGTTCGGCGGCATCAAGGATTCTGGCCTCGGCTACAAGGAAGGCGTCCTCGAAGCCATGAAGAGCTTCACCAACATCAAGACCTATTCCCTGCCCTGGCCGGCATGATCTCCACGCCGGTTGCGCTGCTGGTGCTGCTATCGGCACTGATGCACGCGACCTGGAACTACGGCCTCAAGGCCAGCCCCGATCGTTTGCTCGACACCGTAGGGATGACATTGGCCGGCAGTTTGCTGGCGGCCTGCGCGTTGCCGTTTGTCCCGCTGCCGGCGCCGGCCAGCCTGCCATGGATGGGTTTGACGGTGATCATTCATATCGGCTACTTCGCGGCCTTGGTCGCAACCTATCGCCATGCCGACCTGTCGATCGCCTATCCGCTGATGCGCGGCATGGCGCCGCTGCTGGTGGCGGCGGTCGCTCCCCTTTTGGGCGACGCCCTCAGCCCGGGATTGCTGGCAGGCGTGGTGTTGATAGCCCTGGGCATCATGTTGCCGGCATGGCTTGGCGTCATGCGAGGGACAGTGTCGAAAGTCGGCGTGGGGTTCGCCTGCGCCAACGCCGTCATCATCGCCATGTATACCCTGTCCGACGGAACCGGCGTGCGGCTGTCAGGCAGCGCGCTGTCATATACCCTGTGGTTGTATTTCTTCAATGCCTGGGCCATTTTGGCGATCGCCTGGCGGCGGCGCGGTCGCGCCGTGATATCGCACCTGCGGCGACGCTGGAAGATGGCTCTGGTCGGTGCGCTGCTGTCGATCGGTTCCTACGGCATAGTGCTGTGGGCCATGACGGTTGCTTCCATCCCGGCCATCGCCGCCCTGCGTGAAACCTCGGTGATCTTTGCGGCGCTGCTCGGAACAGCCTTGCTCAAGGAAACGATGGGCCGCTGGCGCATAGCCGGAGCCCTGTTGGTGGCGCTGGGCGCGGCCAGCATACGCTGGGGATAGCGTCTGGCGACACACCGTGCCTGACCAGAACGAGGCCGCACCGGTCATCAAGTCGTCACATTGCCGAAACCATGATGTCAACATAGCGCCATATCGCTGTCACACGCGGCAGATATATTGCCGGCTCCGTCACGTTGGAGCCTTCCCAATGTTCTTGAAAATCGTTTCGACCCTGCTGATCGCGCTCAGCCTGGCGTCCTGCGCATCGACCGGGCCGGCGGCCAACCGGACCTACACCTTCGGCCTGTGGGGCGACATGCCTTACAAGAAGGCCGGTGACGATCCGCGACTGCCTGCCGTCTTGCAGAGCATCAACCAATCCGATATCGCGTTTTCACTATTCGACGGCGACATCAAGGATGGCAGTTCCAAATGCACCGACGACGTCTATACCAATGCCTTGCAAATGTTCGGCGGCATGCTCAAGCCGGTGGGGTATATCCCGGGAGACAACGAGTGGACCGATTGCCATCGCCTGAACAATGGCGGCTACGATGGCATCGAGCGCCTTGCCCACTTGCGGCGGGTGATGTTTCCGACCATGAACAGCCTCGGCCAAAGCCAAATGCCTCTCGAGCATCAAGGCAAGCCAGGAGAAAAGTTTGTCGAAAACATCCGCTTCAGCCACGGCGGCGTGGTGTTTGCCGGATTCAATATGCCCGGCAGCAATAACAACCTGGTGCTGAACGCCAAGGAATGCGGCAACAAGAGCGCACGCGACGCCAAGCAGTGCGATGCCGGCAACGCCGAATACCTCGAGCGCGACGCGGCCAACGTGGTCTGGCTGGAACAGGCATTCCAGAGCGCAAAGAAGCAGTCCGCGGCCGGTGTGGTGCTGGTGTTCCAGGCCGATCCCGGCTTTGACCTGCCCGAAACCGAGGACGAAGACGAAAGCAAGGCACCCGGGGTCGTCGGCTACCGGTACTTCATTGCCCAAGTCGTGAAGCAGACCGAACAGTATTCCGGACAGGTCCTTCTGGTCCACGGCGACACGCACTTCTTCAAGGTGGACAAACCGCTCTACAGCCCCACCAAACTGCTGCCCAACCTGACGCGGGTGCAGACCTTCGGCAGTCCGAGTCTCCATTGGGTAAAGGTTCGGGTGGATACGTCGTCGCCCAACGTTTTTCAGGTGGAACCGGTCATCGTTCGCCAACCATGATTTTTGTTGAAGTCAAACCAATAGGGAGCTGTTCATGAACTTGAAATCCGGATTCAGGAAGAAACTGATCGCCACGCTCGTCTCCACTGCCTGCGGTGCGGCCTTGCTGCCGACCAATGCGCTGGCATCCGAAGCTGACGTGATGAAGAAAATTGAGGCGCTGCAGGCGGAAATCAACGCGCTCAAGACGCAAGTGGCGGCGCAGCCGACGGCATCCGCTGCCGCCGTTCCCGCCGGCAAGGCCATCGCGCTGAGTAATACCGACGGCATAACAGTCTACGGCAGATTGGAACTGGTGGCCGAAGGCGCCGACGATGGCAAGGTGTCGCGCACGGTGCTGCAAAACATTTCATCGCGCATTGGTTTCAAGGGCGAGCGCAAGATCACGAATGACCTGAGCGGCATCATGCAAGTCGAAACCGGCGTCTCCCCCGACGATAGCGCCAACAGCGGGTTGTTCGCCAGCCGCAACAGCTACGCCGGCCTGAAGAGCCATTCATTTGGCACCATCATTGCCGGCAAGCACGATATGCCCTTCAAGAACCTGGAAGGGACCGCCAACCAGTTGTGGGGCAGCGCCGAAGCGATGGAAGTCATCATTCACGGCAAGGGTACGGGCATCGCCACCGGCGCCACCTGGGCCAATCTGCACACCCGCCAGACCAACGTCTTCCAGTACTGGAGTCCGAAATTCAGCGACATTGCTGTCAGGCTGGCGTATAGCCCGGATGAGGTCAATGGTGCGGCAGGAACATTTCGGAAACCCGTTTACGGCGGCTCGATCGAGTTCAACAACGGCATGTGGAATGCCGGGGTGGCGACCGAGACCAAGCAAAACAATACTGGCACGGAAAAGGACATGAACGGCGTGAAGGCCACCGCCGGAATCAAGTTTGGAAACGGCTCGTACGGTTTGGCCTATAGCCGGCTCGACAATGACGCGGGCAAGAAGACCGACAACTGGTTGATCACCGGATCCTACAAGTTCGGACCGACGATTCTGAAGGCCAACTACGGCACCTCGAGTGAAACGGCGAGCGGTGCGAATGACGGTTTGAACATGTTGGCTCTGGAACTGGACTACCCGCTCGACAAGTACACCACGGTCTTCGGCTATTACACCGCAGTCACCAACTCGGCAAAAGCCAGGGGGCGCTTCGAGGCCGGCGACAACAAATACTCGCCGGTCGCAGGCGACGATCCGAGCGCTTTGGGTGTGGGCATCCGCTACAACTTCTGATCCTTTCAATGAATGGCAAAGCAACCGGGGAGCATCGTGCTCCCCGGTTTCTCTTCCAGCGACGGGCGTAGCGCGTCGTGGTATATCTCGCGGAGGGGAGGATGATAGCCATGGCCGAAGACCTGAAAGAAGTCGCCATGATCGAGCCGGCGTATGCCGGCCAGCTTGAGTTCCAGATGTGGTCGGCAAGAGAGGGGAATCGTTTCAAGGCCGGTTGTTCCAGGGACGATGGTTGTCCTCCGGAGAATAGAGGTTCCATGTGACGCCCCGGTTAAATTCCATGGATTTCAGGGGAGAAGTTGATCCAGGTTAATCGACGAGCGCACGCCTATGAGGTGGAAATTCTTCTCAAGCCACGCCCCCGCCTGGTTTCTTCCCTCCTCGCGTAGCGCCCGGATCAACGAGAATTCCCTACGGGCTTTGCTGAGCGAACTCAATTGGCCCATGAACTCTGGCGAGTCAATCGAATGCAGGTGGAGACGGCGCAGCTTTCGCTCATAGCGGCCAAGCGAAAACCAGCCATGCTCGGCATCCTGTTTCGCTAGGGTGATCGCCTGGAGTTCAGTGGACAAGGTAGCGCTAAAACCGATCTCCGACAGCCGTTCCGAGATATCGTCCGCTGTTCTGGGAGTGTTCGGCGTTGGAGAAGGGTGCAAAAGTACCAGAACAACATCGCTGGAAGAGCATTGATGCAGCAGAGGCAGCACCGGGGGGTTCGCGGTGAGACCTCCGTCCCAATAGGCTTCCCCGTCGATCTCGATACTATGGTGGAGAGTCGGTAAGCAGGCAGATGCAAGCAACGCGTCCAGTGTCAGCTCCCTGGTGCGGAAAAGCCTGAGCGTCCCCGTACTGACCCGGGTGGCGGCGATGAATAGCGCCATCCTGCAGTCGCTCCGCAGCCGCTCAAAATCGAGTTGGCTCACCAGGATATTCCGCAGGGGATTCACATCGAAGGGATTGAGTTGATAAGGCGAGAAAAACCGCGTCAAAAAAAGGAAGGCTTTAAGCGCCGGCGCGGTGCTTGCCTGCAATCCTTCTCCGACCAGGGGTGATGTGTCCTCCGCCATGCTGTGGAACGGCGCCTTGCATGCGACCGCCTCCCAAAAGTCCTGCAAAGCCTGGCGCGCGCCCTCCCGGCCGCCGATGGTGAATCCGTGAGCGCATACCACCGCGTTCATCGCCCCGGCACTGGCGCCGCTGATCCCTTCGATTCCGATACGTCCGTCTTCCAGCAGACGATCAAGCACGCCCCATGTGAAAGCACCATGAGAGCCGCCGCCTTGCAAGCCCAGAGTCACGACTCTTTTTTGCATGGCCACTGGCCTGCCCAAATAGTATCAAGCGCGGTATTTTGATTGCACGGATTTATGAGGTGCAGCAGTGGTTGCGCTGCCAGTATCCGCTCCAGGCAGGAAGTTTGCGCAGGTTTTGTCCAGTGCCAATTTCGCCAGCCGGCCGGTTGACAGCATCTGTGCCTCGACGACCTCCAGAAACCTCTCGCGGGCGAGATGGGAAATCTGCAGGTAGCCGGAGATAAATGCAGGGCCATGCTTTCCAGCCATTTCATGCCAGAGGGGGCTGGATTGAGCCGCCCCTTCATTCCCTTCCTGCCTGGAGCGTTTTTCAATGATGGCCAGGGTTGCCTTGCCAGTCGAAGCATAGAGTCCGAGCAGTTTTTCAAGGGATTCGATCATGATATTCGAAGTCAGGTGGGCGTTCGCCAGGGCTTCGTTCCTTGCTGTTATGGCATGATCCGACGAAAAATTCATGACAGTCTCCTTTGATGAAAGGCTGAATTTATACCATCCCATTGTGACAAGCGAATGAATTCGCCTACCTTGACGAATCGGCCGCAGGTGATGGCGTGCCATGGCTCTCCGGCATAACGGCCAGTGGCACAGCGACTGGGATTCACTTCGGACCGCCGCGTAAATGCCGGTTTCAATTGCACCACCAATCGCGTATGAGAGCGAAAGTTCCTTGGCGGCGTTATCGCTGCATGTCACTATGGCCGTAGAAATAGTGCAGGGCCATGGCGCGCTGGTGAGGTGTCAAGCCGGTGACGGAAGTTTGCGCGAGCTTCAGGGATTTGGCTTCGCCGGGAACCGAACGTAGATTCTGGGCGACGTTGCCAAGCGGAGAGGAAGCGAGGCCTGCGCTCGCCGATACCGTGTCGCTTTTGTCGAGGGAATCGATCATGGCGGCGGTCGCGCCGGTGCCAGCGCCGCCGTTCGAGTCGACGACACCCCAGTTACGCTTTTGTTGAGTTTGTGGTTAACGCTTAACAAAGCCGTAGCATTGCTGGCGTAGATTCCGGGGTTTAGCGGGAGACGGGAGATGGACTTGATACTTTGGCGCCACGCCGAGGCGGAGGCCGCCGGTCCCGGAATGGCGGATTCCGCCAGAAACTTGACGGCGAAGGGCAGGAAACAGGCCAAACAGATGGCGCAGTGGCTGCTAGCGCAGCGCCTTCCCAAACTCTCGATCATCGTCAGCCCGACCAAGCGCAGCATTCAGACTGCCGAAGCCTTGGGTCGCCCGTACACGGTGCATCGCAAGATCGGACCTGACGCCGGCGCGGCGGACCTGCTCGCCGCAGCCAACTGGCCCGACGAATCCGGCGCGGTCATGTTGGTCGCCCATATGCCGGGGCTCGGCCGGCTCGCCGCGTTGCTGCTGAGCGGCACCGAAGGCGAGTGGACCATCAAGAAAGGCGGGGTCTGGTGGTTCTCGAATCGCGTGCGCCACGACGAAACCCAGACCATCCTGCGTGCGGTCGCCAATCCATGAAGTGAGAGAGAATTCCAGGCCATTTCCGTCGACAGAAGAACACGTAAACAGTCTATTCTGCGGGGGACATCAAAGTTTGATGTCCGGATCCAGTTCTAATCGTCGGAAGGGGTGCATCATGAAGACATTCGAGCTTTCCTTGTCCATGGCCCAGGAGACGGTTTTCGGCTTCGACATCCAGGACGACAGCAGCCTGGCCTACGTGAGTTGCCTGGTCGCCCTGGAAACCGTGATCCCCTACTCCAATGCCGCCGAGATGGATTTCTCGATCATCATCGAAGACGACAACACGCTGGCGATCGATCCGCAGGGCGTCGATATCGAGCGCGACAAACTGGAAACGATCAACCTGATCGCCACCCACTATTTTCATTCCAAGCGCTGCAACATTCCGGTGATCGTGCACTGATCGCCGTCAGCGCTGGATCCCCGCCACCAGCGCAGGCAGTCCGGTCGCCAGCAGCGGCAGCCAGGAAATGGTCAAGGTGCCGAGAAAGATCGCCAGCAGGGCGGGCAGCACCGAAACCGCAACGTAGCGTATCGGCTTGCCGAACATCGCCGAGGCAAAGTAGATGTTCATGCCCGCCGGCGGGCAGAGAAAGCCCATCTCCATGTTGGCGAGAAAGATGATGCCGAAATGCACCGGGTCGATGCCGTAACTCAAAGCCACCGGCAGCAGCAGCGGAACCAGGACGACGATGGCGGCGAAGATCTCCATCAACGCCCCGGCGACGAAAAGAAAGACGTTCAGCACCAGCAGGAACACGAACCTGTTGGGAATGACGCTCTGCACCCACTCGATGGTGGCATCGGGGATCCCGGCATCGACCAGATAGTTGGTCAGTCCCAACGCCATGCCGAGGATCAGCATGACACCACCGATCACCTGGGCACAATCGGTCAGGCACTTGCCCAGCACGCGCCACGTCAACTCGCGGTGGGCGACGGCCTGGGTCAGGATGGCATAAGCGGCCGTCAGCGCGGCGCTCTCGGTGGGCGTCGCCAGTCCGCTGACCAGCGAGGCGATGGCGACCAGCGGCGCCAGGATTTCCCACTTGGCCGACCATGCGGCGGCCATGATCCGCGGAACGGCCGCGCGCGCACCCGGGGCAAGTTTGCCAGCGAGTTCTGTGGCGTTATCGCCGCGCTTCAGGTAGCCGCCAAAGATCAGCAGGAATGCCACCATCAATGCGGCAGGCAGCAAGCCCGCCAGGAACATGGTGTTGATCGGCACCCGGGCGATGATGGCGTACATGATCAGCGGCACGGACGGCGCCAGCAGCACGCCGAGGGCGCTGGCGCTGGTGACCAGCCCGATCCCGCGGCGCTCCGGAAATCCGGCCTCGCGCAGCAGCGGCAGGAGCAGCCCTCCCAGGGCCAGGATAGTGACGCCGCTGCCGCCGGTGAAGGCGGTGAAACAGGAGCACAGGACGGCGGTGGCAATCAGCGTGCCGCTGATCCCGCCGCCGAACACGGCCATGAACAGCGTGCCCAGCCTTTGGGCCGCCTCGGTACGGGCAAAGATCAACCCGGCCAGCGTGAACAGGGGCAAGGCCGGCAAGGAGGGGTTGACGGTAATCTGGTAATGCGAGAGCGGCACCGAGGCCAGCGGCTGTGCGCCCTGCCAGAACAGGGCCAGGGCCAGGCCACCCAGCACCACGAAGATCGGCGCACCTGTCAGCAGCATGGCCAGCAGCCACAGCACCCCCGGCCAAAGCGGCATGGTGCTGCCGTCGAAGAAGCCGGCGAACAGCCAGCCGAGCGCCGGCAACAGCACGCCGCAAACCACCTTGAGGTACATAGTGCCAGCGCAACGCCCGCCCAGCTTCGCGCCCAGCAGCAGGAACCCCAGCGGCATGGTCGCCTGCACCCACCACACCGGGACACCATAAGCGAGGACGTGGAGGGAGTCGATTTCGCTGGCGACGAAGCGATGGCTGGCGAGCGCCAGCAGGCCGCAAACAACCGCGGCACTGCCCTTGGCGAAGACCTTCAGCGCCGCACGCCAGCGGCCGCTGTCGAAATCGCCCAGACCGCTGCCCAGGGTGGTGAGATGGCCATGGCGTTCCGCCGCCACGGCGCCGAACATGGTCAGGATCAGGCCGAGGTGCTGGACCAGCACCGGGGCATTCTGGACTCCCGCGCCGTGCAGCGGACGCATCGCGATTTCGATCAACGGAATCAGCGTCATCAATGCCAGCGCCAGCGCCGACAGCACTTCGTCGAAGCGCCCCAGGCTGAGCAGGCGACTGTTCATACGGACGGCCAAGACTACTTGCCCTTGCCGGCGCGAAAATCTTTCAGGTGGCTGAAGACCTCATCGAAGGTGGCGGCCGGCACCATCGCCCCACGTATCCGAGGATAGAGCTTGTCGGCGAGTTCGTTCCATTCTTTCATCTGCTCCGGGGTCGGACGGTGTACCACCAAGCCGCGCTTCTTCATGGCTTCCACCGCTTCGTCGACTTCCTTGCGGGCCTGGGTGCGAATCTGCAGGCCGGCCCTTTCGCCCGCCGCGCGCAGCGCTTCCTGGGCCGCCGGGGCCATGTCGTCCCAGGCCTTTCGGGTAATGACCAGCGCCCCGACGATCGGCGCCCAATTGATCTCCAGCATGTGCGGAGCGCTGCTATAGATCTGCGTGGCCAGCGCAAAATAGGGCGTGGTGGGAACGGCATTGATCATGCCCGTCTGTATCGCCGGCAGCATGTCGGCGGTCTCCAGCGGCACCGGTATGTAGCCGAGGCTCTTCATGATTTCCTGTTGCTCCGCCTCGGCGCCCCAGGCGAAGAATTTCATCTTCCTGAACTCGTCGGGGCGGACGGCCGCTTCCCTGGTAAAGAATCTCACCCAGCCGGCATCGCCCCAGGCGAGCACGACGAAACCCCGGTCGAGAAATTTCTTCTCCATGGCCGGACGCATTTTCCCGCGCACGTAGTCAACTTCCTCCCAGGTCCTGAAAAGCAGCGGAATGGTTTGCAGCGCGGCGATCCCCGGTTCGATCTCGCGCAGGCCGCCGACCGAGAGCAATGCGCCCTGCAACTGGCCGACCCGCATGCGTCGGACCATGTCGGTTTCGCCGCCCTGGCTGCCGTCGGGATAGATCACGTATTTCGCATTGCCGCCCTCGGCGGCACGCCAGACTTCTCCCAACTCCATCAATTGCCGGTGGTAGAGCGAGTTTTTCGGCGCAAGGGTTCCCAGCCGCAATTGCCTCTCGGCGCCGGACGCGTTGCCGATGGCGAGAAGCACGAGGCAGAGCAGGCCGATTCTGGTGAACTTTCGCATTGGTAGAGTCCCGGTGGTGATATTCAAACGCCTTCAAAACAGGTCGTCGGCACTGTCCAGCAGCCATTGCGCTCGCTCGCGCATCACCAGGTTGTGCAAGTCGTTCCTGGTCGCGCCGAGGGTCAGGGCCTGGCGCAGCAACGCCGCGAATGCCACCCTGTCGCCGGCCGGCAGCGCGATGCTCTCGGCCTTGGCAACATAGGCTCCCGCACTCTTTCCAGCACCGGCAATGATCGCCTGATCGAAGTACGCCTCGGCCCGCTGGCGGGAACCGCCGGGTCGGCCCGCCTCGAAACTGCCCATCAGGCTGGCCAGCGCGCCCTCGCCGTGCGCGGGCTTGGCCTCCCACGCGCGCTCGGCCAGGCGCATCGCCAGCGGCAGATCGGCAACGGTCTCCGGATCGTCCTTGGAGAGCGCGATCAAACTGCCCCAGGATGCCGCTGCCCAATAGGCAACGCCGACCTGTTCGACCGGAACGCGCGGCCAATCGGCTGGCTGCTGACTGGCGAGTGCCGTGGCGAAGCCCGGGGTGTGCCGCTCCAAAGCCAGCATGGCGTGGCGATGTGCCCGCCGGTACAAACGAACGGCGCGCTCACGGATTCTTTGCGCCGCCCTGGCATCCTTCGCATCGATGCGTTCCGCTTCGAAGGCGACAAAGGCGAAAGCATATTGCGTAAAGCCGCCGGATACCGCTTCCGCCAGATTGAGCCGGTCGGGCGCCTGCCGTAGCAGCGATTCCGACAGCTTGAGATAGAAGGCGCTGGCGTCGCGCGCCAGTTGCAGGTCGTCTTCCTCGAATTGTCCCTGGCTGGCCAGCTCGTCGGCAAATCCCTGCATGATCAACTGGCGCGGCGAGCAGGCGAAGAGCGAAAGTAGCGACGCCGCAATGCAGATGCGCCAAAACCAACCGCCAAGACGAAGCTGAATTCGCTGCTGAACTGGTCTCAAGGGGATTCACGCCGGCAGGAAGGACCGATCTCGATTATCTTTAGCCGGGGTTACAGGTTCGTTACAGGAAACACAACCAGACGCACTTTTCGTCGTTTTGCGGACTTCGCGGCCGGGTTTAACACTCGTGAAACCTCGCGCTAGTAATCTGGCGGGTGCTTCCTGCCTGTGAGCGAGGCTCACCATCGCGTCGTCAGTGAGCTATATTGAAGTGAGGTCGAGGAGTCTAGTCATGGCACAAGCAAGGAAGCCGCAACCGCCCGCCAATACCTGGGACGAGCAAGTCTGCAAGGACCTCATCGACCAGTTGTGGGTATTGCGCGAGAGCATGCGCGAGAATGAAGCGGCGTTGGCACCCTGGCTGAAGGGCATCGATCCCGGTTATCAGGCCAGTGCCCGCAATCTTTCCCATTATCTGGCGCTGCGCCGTAGCGACCGTCGTCCCTTGCAGGAAAACCTGGCGCGCATGGGCCTGTCCTCGCTAGGACGGGCTGAATCCCACGTCCTGGCCAATCTCGACAAGGTCCTGGGGATTCTGCATCGCCTCGCAGGCAAACCTTGGCAAGACCTCAACGCGGACGAACCGGTAGGCATTCAAAGCAGCGGCAAGCTGCTGGAACGGCACACGGCGGAGTTGCTGGGGCCGTCGCCGCCGGGACGGGCGGTGCGCATCATGGTCACGCTGCCGTCGGAGGCGGCGGGAGATTTCGGCTTGGTGCGGCAACTGGTGAGCTCCGGGATGGACATTGCCCGCATCAACTGCGCGCATGACGGTGCCGGGGAATGGCAGGCCATGGCGGGTCATGTCCGCCGCGCCGCCAAGTCGGTTGGAAGGCCGGTGCGCATACTGATGGACTTGGGGGGGCCGAAATTGCGTACCGGCCTGATAGCCTGCGGCCCCGCCGTGCTCAAACTGCGGCCGCAGCGCGACGATTTCGGCCAAGTGCTGACTCCTGCGCAAGTCGGCCTGCGGCCGGCCGGAGCGAGTCTGCCGGTGCAAGGGGCGACGTTGCACCTCGGCGTAGATGCGGACTGGGTGGCCCGTCTGAAACCTGGGGACCACCTCGATTTCACTGACGCGCGCGGTTCCGAACGCAGTCTGTTGGTGATTAGTCGAGACGACAGCGGCGTGCTGGCGGAGTGTGCCCAGACCGCCTATGTGGTGCCGGAATCCCAGTTGAAACGTCGCCGCAAGGGCCGCGGGCCGCGCACCACCTTACTCGCCGACCTGCCTTGTCCGGAGGCAACACTGCACCTGGAACGCGGCAATCACCTGCGCCTGACGCGCAGCGATAACAGCGCCAAGGCGCGCAGGAAAGGAAGAGCTCATCCCATCCCCAGCGTTACCTGCACCTTGCCCGAAGTGTTCAAGCAGGTCGCCGTCGGCGAGCGCATCTGGTTCGACGACGGCCGCATCGGTGGGGTCATCCGAGGCATTGAGAAGGAATGGCTGGACGTGGAGATCACTCAGGCGCGCGATATCGGCGAAAAACTGGCGGGCGACAAGGGCATCAACCTGCCCGACAGCCAGCTCGACTTGCCTGCCCTCACCGAGAAAGATGCCGAAGACCTGGCCGTAGTGGCCCGGATCGCCGACCTGGTCGGTCTGTCATTCGTGCAGCGGGCCAAGGACGTGGAGACGCTGCGCGACCGCCTGCGCCAGCTCGCCGCCCCGGACATCGGCATTGTGCTCAAGATCGAGACCCGCCGCGGCTTCGAGAATCTTCCGGAACTGCTGTTCTCGGCTATGGCCGGCAAAGCGGCGGGGGTGATGATCGCCCGCGGCGACCTGGCAGTGGAATGTGGTTACGAGCGCCTGGCGGAAGTGCAGGAGGAAATCCTCTGGGCGGCCGAGGCGGCCCACATGCCCGTGATCTGGGCCACCCAGGTGCTGGAAACGCTGGCCAAGACTGGCTTGCCTTCGCGCGCCGAGATCACCGATGCGGCCATGGGCGAACGGGCGGAGTGCGTGATGCTCAACAAGGGACCGCACATCCGCGAAGCCATGCGCACCCTCGACGACATCCTCCACCGCATGCAGGACCATCAGACCAAGAAACGTCCCCTGCTGCGCGCATTGCAGGCGTGGAATCGCGCACGCAACGAGTGAGTTGGCGGACCTTTGAGCATTCCTGCCTTGATTTGAAGCGATCCCGCGATGGTCAGGCGGCGATAAAGTCCCGTAACTTCGATGCCTTTGTATCAAAGGTCGCCGTGGCGGAGCAGCCCAATCGCTTGTTCTGATCTCGACCGGCGCGAACGAAGGGCGTGCCCATACCGCAGCTTGCACCGTTCCCAACCGGATCCACATGCAGACCCCCATAACCTGCGGGCGATGCGCCCGGCCGGACAGCACGTGCTCAATGCTTCGTTGAACGCGCGTCCATGCTCAACTCGCCCGGACCGGCGGCCGCCAGTGCGAGCATTCCGCCGGCGATGGCCAGGTTCTTCATGAACATGGCCATTTGCGTCGCGTCGTCGAACGCGTGGTGGAAGATCACCCCTGCAACCAACGTGAACGTCGCGAGCAGGATGGAGCCGAGGCTCGTGCGATAGCCGACGATCAACGCGAGTCCGGCCAAGAACTCGAACGCAGCGACCAGCGGCAGCAGGCCCCCGGGCATGCCCATGCCTTCCATGTAGGAGGCGTTCTCGGCATGGTGCAAGGTCTTGTCTATGCCGGCCGCGATGAAGATCAGCGCGAGCAACACACGCGCGGCGAGAAGGATTGCAGCTCGGGTCTTCATGCGCACTCCCGGTGAGAGCGGTCGGAAGCTTTAAGCAGGTCGAGCGCGACATCGACGATCATGTCCTCCTGACCACCCACCATGCGGCGGCGGCCGAGTTCAACGAGGATATCCACGGTCTTCAACCCGTATTTCCTTGCGGCTGCTTCGCTGTGCCGCAGGAAGCTCGAGTACACGCCGGCGTAACCGAGCGCGAGCGTTTCGCGATCGACGCGCACGGGCCGGTCCTGCAGCGGGCGCACGATGTCGTCGGCGGCATCCATGAGCTTGTAGAGGTCGCAGCCATGGTGCCAGCCAAGGCGAGCGGCAGCGGCGATGAAGACCTCGAGCGGGGCGTTGCCCGCCCCGGCGCCCATGCCCGCCAGGCTCGCATCGACGCGCACGCAGCCTTCCTCTATAGCCACGATGCTGTTCGCGACGCCGAGACTCAGATTGTGGTGCGCGTGGATGCCGGTTTCGGTTTCGGGCTTCAGCACGTCCTTGAACGCACGGAAACGTTCCCGCACGTCATTCATGCTCAATGCACCGCCGGAGTCCACCACGTAGCAGCAGGTCGCGCCATAGCTTTCCATGAGCTTGGCTTGCTGCGCCAAGCCTTGCGGCGTGTTCATGTGGCTCATCATCAGGAAGCCCACCGCTTCCATGCCCAGCGCGCGCGCGTATTCGATGTGCTGCTTTGAGATGTCCGCTTCGGTGCAGTGCGTCGCGACGCGCACGATGCGTGCGCCGGCCTCGTACGCCGCCTTGAGGTCATGCACGGTGCCGATGCCGGGCAGCAGCAGCGTCGCGACCTTCGCGTTCCTGACGACGTCAGACACGGCCTCGATCCACTCGAGGTCGGTGTGCGCCCCGAACCCGTAGTTGAAGCTGCCGCCTTGCAGGCCGTCGCCGTGGGCGACTTCGATCGAGTCGACCCCTGCTTCGTCCAGCGCCTTCGCGATCTGCCTGGCCTGTTCGACGCTGTACTGGTGGCGAATCGCGTGGCTGCCGTCGCGCAGCGTCACGTCGGAGATGTATATCTTGCTCACGTCGTCTCCTCAAGCAGCTTGACCGCGATGCGTTCCGCGGTGACCAGCGCGGCGCTGGTCATGATGTCCAGGTTTCCGGCATAGGCCGGCAGGTAATGCGCCGCGCCTTCGACTTCGAGAAAGATCGAGGTCTTGAGTCCGCTCATGCGATCGCCGACCCCGGGGATGCGGAGTCCCTCGATGCGTTCGAACTGCACCGATTGCTTGAGGCGATAGCCGGGCACATAGGCCTGCACGTCGCGCACCATGCGAGTGATCGATTCAACAATGGCCTGTTCGGAGGCGGCTTCGCTGAGCACGAACACGGTGTCACGCATGATCAGCGGCGGCTCGGCCGGGTTCAGTATGATGATGGCCTTTCCTTTCGCGGCACCGCCGACGGCCTCGATTGCGCGGGAAGTGGTTTCGGTGAACTCGTCGATGTTCGCGCGTGTGCCGGGGCCGGCGGACTTGCTGGAGATCGAAGCGACTATCTCGCCGTAATGCACCTTCGCCACGCGACTGACCGCGGACACCATCGGAATGGTGGCCTGGCCGCCGCAGGTCACCATGTTCACGTTCAGCGCGTCGAGGTGTTCGGCGCCGTTGACGACCGGCACGCAATACGGGCCGATCGCCGCCGGCGTAAGGTCGATCATGCGGATCGTCGGCTTGGTCTGCCGCAGGCGCCCGTCGTGGGTCACATGCGCGCTTGCGCTGGTTGCATCAAAGACGATGTCGATGTCCCGGAAGACCGGCAGTTGCATCAACCCGTCCACGCCCGTCGCGGTGGTGGCGACACCAAACCGACGCGCGCGTGCAAGGCCGTAGGAAGTCGGGTCGATGCCGACCATGGCTCCCATCTCGATGTGCCGGCCATGGCGCAGCAGCTTGATCATGAGATCGGTGCCGATATTGCCGCTGCCGACAATGGCAGCCTTGAGTTTGCGAGGCATCATGGGTTCCTTCAGGCCATGCGGCAGAAGATAGTGCCGAGCCCGCCGACCTGTACGTCGACGCGGTCGCCGGCCTTGACGGGGACCATGGGCCCGAGTGCCCCCGACAGGATCACTTCGCCGGCACGCAGCGGGGCGCCACGCCGCGCCATCGTGCATGCGAGCCAGTACGCGGCGCGCAGCGGGTGGTCCAGGCAGGCCGCGCCGGAACCGACTGAGGCGATCTCGCCATTCAGCGAGAGCTGCATGCCCACACCCGCGAGCGACACCGCGCCGAGCGCGACAGGCTGGTCTGCGAGCACGTACAGCGCCGACGAGGCGTTGTCGGCCACCGTGTCCTCGAGGGTGATCTTCCAGTCGATGATCGCGCTGTCCACGATTTCGATGGCGGCGAGGCCATACCCGATCGAGTGTAGGAACTCCGACCAGCTCGGAGCAAGCTGCCCGAGGTCGCGCCCGACGACGAACGCGATTTCGGCTTCCACCTTGGGCTGGATTAATCGCGACATGGGGACGCTGCTTCCGTTCAGCAGTTCCATGTCGTCGAACAGCATACCGAAGTCAGGCTGGTCCACCCCGAGCTGCTTCTGTACGGCGCGGGCGGTCAATCCGATTTTCCGGCCGACGACGCGCCGGCCCTCCAACAGCCGCAGTTGCGTGTTGAGCCCGGCAACTGCGTACGCCTCGTCGAGCCCGCGCACGCCGTACGTGGCGGAAATCGGCGCGATCGGCTGGCGGGAGGCGCGCGCCGCTCGGAGCGCTGCTGCCGCGTCCTTGATATGCGTCGGAAATTCGCGGTGTTGTGTGTCCATGGGATCCATAAGTTGATTCATTCAAGCTGGTTGGCGATAGCACGCGTGGCGTGCGGGAGGTCGCTCGCGCGGACCTGCGCGGCGACGAAGCGGTCGGGCCGCAGGATCGTCACGCTGCCGATGCCGCGTCCACGGTCCTTGATCCAGGGCAGCAGCACGCCGTCGACGTCTTCGATCTCGATCAGTCCCTCGGGCACCCGGCGGCTCACCTGACCTTGCGGCCGGCCGCCGAGCGGGTAGAGGGCGATGAAGTTCGTGCCCAGCCGTTCCCAAAGGCCAAGCTCGCAGCTGCCCAGGCCGGCCCGCGGATCCGCGCCCATGCCGATGAGTGCGTAGTCGCGGCCGAGGAATTCGTCGAGGCGGTGGCGCCGCCCGTCGGCGCCGCGTACATCGGGCTGCGGCAGCATGCGGCCCTCTGCGGATCGCCAGGATCGGCGCAACAGTCCGAAATAGCTGCCTTGCTGATAAGTCGCGGTGGGGATAAAGCGGGTCTCGGTGACGAAGTCGCGCAGGCGCGGTGTCTTCAGCGCGAGGCGCGTCAGCAGGTTGCGCAGCATCGCCCCGACGGGATTCACCATCGAGACATAGGCCTTCATGCGCACGCCTTCGCGCGTCATCGCGGCCGCGTGGGGCCGGCGTTCGGTTTCATAGGTTTCCAGCAGGCGGGCGCCCGCGCGGCCGTGAATCACGGCATCGAGCTTCCAGGCGAGGTTGAACGCGTCACGCACGCCGGCATTCATGCCCTGGCCGATGAACTGTGGCGTCATGTGCGCGGCGTCGCCCGCGAGGAACACGCGGCCCTCGCGCCACTTCTCGGCCATCATGGCATTGAAGGTGTAGACCAGCGTGCGCAGGATCTCGAACTTGTCGACGTCGACCCACTTGGACAGGTAGTGGCGCACCGTCGCCGGGTCTTCCATGTATTCGCGCGTCTGGCCCGGCATGAGCATGAACTCGAAGCGGTGGTGTCCGTTCGGCTGCACGCAGCTCACCGTGGGGCAGGCCGGGTCGCACACGAAGCTGAAGTTCGGCAGGTGGTGCAGGCCGTCGCGTGGGTCCTTCTGCTTGATGTCGACGACGAGCCAGGGATTCGGAAAGTGCTTCCCCTGCATCCTGAAGCCCAACTGGCTGCGGATGGTGCTGCGGCCGCCGTCGCAGCCCACGAAGTAACGCGCGCGCACCGCGGTCTCGCCATCGGTAGGGGGCGCGGCGGAAGCTTCCGTGGCCGGGCGGCTGTAATTCGAACCGTTCGATGCAAGGTGGTAAGCCGTGACCCCGGCAGCATCCTGTTCGAAGCGCGTCACTTCTCGCCCGCGCAGGATCTGCACGTTCGGGTAGGCGGCCAGCCCATCGGCGAGTGTCGTCTCGAGATTGGGTTGGTAGAAGAAATTGTGCGTCGGCCAGCCATAGGGGCGCTTTGCGCTCTTCAGTTGCACCAGCACGCTCCCATCGGGCAGCAGCATCTGCGCGGTCGCGTCTTGCAACATGTCGACCGCGAGCCGGTCGGCCATGCCGAGCACCTGGAAGATGCGCATGCACTCGCTGTCGGTGTAAACCGCGCGCGCATTGCCGTAGAACTTCGGCTCGCGCTCGAGCACGAGCACCTTCAGTCCGCGCATGCCGAGGCCATGCGCGAGGGTCAGCCCGGTCGGACCAAGCCCGCAGACTACGACGTCGAAATCGACGGCGTCAGTGCGCGCGTTCACGGCATGCTCCGGTATCCACGGTCGGCTCGCTCCGGAACAGCGACCGCACGCCACGCCCCATGCGTCCCAGCCTCGCCGCCACCGAGTTGCTCTCGGGGAAGTGGCCCCACAGGCTGATGCCGCGGTAACTCGCCACGGGCCAGGGGCGGTCGCCCGGCACGACGATGGGGCGCCAGCCGAGCTCGATCTCGAAACCCGACGGTGTGACCACGTAGAACGACAGCTCCCGATCGTTGGGGTGCTCGCCGATCGAGTTGGCAATGGCGAAGCCGGAGCGACGGCATCGCAGGTAGGCCTCGGTGACGTCGTCGAGAGACTCCGCCTGGATGTTCAGGTGGTGGATCTTCGTGCGGATCGGGTCCAGGCGAACTCCGCGGGTCGCCGCGATGGCCACGCTGTGATGGCGCGGGTTGACATGCAGGAACGTGAAGTCCATCTGCACGCCGTCGATCTTGTCGTCGATCGTGTCGGAGATGCGCGCATCGAAGATGTCCTGCCAGAACGCCAGCATGGATTCGGGCTCGCGCGTCGTGATGGCGACATGGCCCATCCCGCATTCACCCGTGACGAATCCGCTTGCGCGCATCGCGAGCGGCTGGCGCGTCTCACTCGCGCGGTCGAACAACTCGAACGACTGACCCTTGGGCCCGGCGATGCGGACGAACCGCTGCACGCCGCGCTCGCGCGCCTCTTCGTCGGTGCTCTCAACGATCCTCACACCGCAGTTGCGCAGGCGATCGCACACCGTCTCTAAAGCGCCATTGCACAGTTCGATCCCCAGCGCGACGACATCCTCGGCGGGGCCGGGACGCACGATCAGCCGTCGCTCGCGCTGGTCGAGCCGGAACAGGATGGAGCCGCCAGCAGCGGTGTCGACGTGGACACCCAATCCTTCGGTGCCGAAGCGCTTCCATTCCGGCAGCCGGTTGGACTCGGCCACGACATAACCGAGCCTCACATGCCCGAAGACATCAGGTCTCATTGGCTAACCGTGCTGTGCAGCGCGGTCGTCGCCTTGGGAGCGGCCCGGCGGCTCATGCAACAGCCTGCGTGGTGTTGCCGCGATCTTCCTGAAGGAAGGCGGCCGCCACGGCATTGAACTCCGCCGAGCGTTCCCACTGCACCCAGTGACCAGTGCGGCTGAACAGATACACGTCGCAGATCGGCATGCTCTGCTGTAGCAGGGTCGCCCCTTCGGGCGGGTTCACTTTGTCTTGCGTCCCCCACAACACGAGCGTCGGGACTTGCAGTTCTTTGAGGCGCGGGTCGAGGAGGAAATCGATCTTGATCGGGTCCTTGATCGGGCCGAGCAGCGGCGGGTTCGCCACGACTTCGGGATCCGTGCTCGCAAGGAAGCGTTCCTCGATCATCGACTGCGGCACTTGCGACGCGTCGTACACGAGGTAGCCGAGCAGGAACGCGCGCAGCTTCTCCATCGTCGGCCCAGCGCCCGCGTAATAGCCGAGCAGCAGCTTGAGGCCGTCGGTCGGCGGCATGCGGCTCATGTTGACGCCGCCTGGGCCCATCAGTACCAGGCGGCCGATGCGTTCCGGCTGGTCCAGCGCCATGCGCAGCGCGCAAGCCCCGCCGAGCGAGTTGCCGATCGCGTGGGCGCGCGCTATGCCGAGCGCATCCAGCAGGCCGTACATTGCATTCGCGAGATCGCCGAACGGGTCCGCGCGGTCGATGCCCTTGGTGGACTGGCCGTAGCCGGGCATGTCGGGCACGATCACGCGGAAGTGCTGCGCCAGCGCCTCGACGTTGCGCGAGTAGTTCGACCAGCCCGACGCCCCCGGGCCGCCGCCGTGCAGCATCAGCACCGCCGGCCCGCTCCCGAGTTCCGTGAAGCGAATCTGGCGCGGCCCGACGGCCAGCTTGCGCGAAACCGGCCGTGCCGTTTCAACGATCGTGTTCATTGCATCCTCCTTCGAATTCAGAACCGGTATGCGATCGCGACGGCGAACAGGTTCGGGTCAAGCTTCTGCTCGAGACTGCGGGCAATCGGGCCGAGGCCGGGTGTCTGCGTGACGATCGTCGCGGTCGTGCGGATGAAGTAGCGTTGCACCACCACGTCCAGGAACCAGTTGCGGTTTACCGGGATCTCGGCGCCGACTTTGAACACGCCACCGACACTGCTGGAGAGGCGACCCGAGCTCGACGTGCCGCGGACCGCGGCCGTGTAGGCCTGGGAGATCTGGCTGTCACTGAAGCTCGTATAGTTGATGCCAGCGCCGAGGTAGGGCGTGAATTGCGACGACACGCCGGTGAATGCGTAGGAGAAGACGATCGCCGGGTACATCGCTTTCACGCTGCCAACTTCGCCGAGCGCCGCACCGGCGCCCGCGCCGACGACCTTCACCTTGGGCGGCAAGCCCGCCGCGAGTTCGAGCGTCCAGTTGTTGTCGAGCCTGCGGCCGTAAATCAGGCCGAGGGTCGTGACGTTGCGGGCCTCGGCCTTGATGCCGGGCGGTGTCGTCCCAGGCGGCCCCGTCAGGTCGCTGCCCGAGTTGTTGAAGTCGGTGTCGGCGAGGGCCACCTTGACATAGTTGGCGGGTTCGGACTCGGCGTGCGCGCAAGGCACGGAACCGGCGAGCACTGCCGCCGCGATGGCGGCTGCGTAGCTGGTGCGCTGGGGCATATTTGTCTCCTCGTGTTTTGTTATGTGTTGGTGAAGTCATCCAAAAATCGTCCATGTCGTGCGATTTTGAACATATGTGTCTAATAATAGACGTCCACGAGTTGACTTGTCAACCTATTTTATGTACAGTCGCGTTTATTTTTGAACAAAAAGGCAATAGGAAGATGATGTCCACCACCGCCGAAATGTCTGTGGAGCGGAACAGCCCCGCGCGTCAGCGGATCCACATGGCCGCCATGAAGCTGTTCGCGGAGAAGGGGGCCACCCAACTCGCGGTCAGCGAGCTGGCCACCGCAGCGGGCGTGGCGCGCGGGACGATATACAACCACCTCACCGATGCCCACGCTCTGTTCGAACAGGTCGCAGAGCAACTCGTCGACGAGATGAGCGAGCGGCTCACGCGAAGCTTCGACGGCATTGACGATTCGGCGGTGCGCATGGCGCAAGGCATACGTTTCTACGTGCGCCGCGCTCACGAGGAGCCGCATTGGGGACGCTTCATGACCCGGTTCGCATACAGTAATCGCCCGCTGCGGCGCCTGTGGGCCACGGGGCCCGGCGTGAACCTGAAGGCCGGCATCGAGGACGGACGCTATGCCGTGCGGCCGGAACAGACGCGAGCGATGATCGGGATGCTTGCCGGTGGCGTGATCAGCGCAATGGCCGCAGTGATCGACGGCGATCTCACCTGGCGCACCGCGGGATCGGACACGGCTGAACTGCTGCTGGTCGCCTTGGGGATTGCCCGCGAGGAAGCGCGTTCCATCGCGACACTCGAGCTGCCGCCCTTTCCTGCGCTGGCATGACGTGAGGACCCGATGACACGCATTGCCATCCTCGGTGCAACGGGCTCGCTGGGGTCGCAGGTCGCGCGACTCGCAGTCGCGGCCGGCAACGAGGTTTCCGTTCTGGTGCGCACGCCGTCCAAACTCGCCGCGCAAGTCGCTCAAGACGCCGCGATCACCACCGGCGATCTGCTGAACATGCCTGCAGCGCAGCTCGCCCGATTCCTGGACGGGCACGATGTCATGATCAGCTGCGCGGGTTTGGTCACCGATGGCCAGGGGTTCGTCGATCTCGTCGATCGCGTCGTTTCCGCTGTCGAGTTGTTGCCGTCGGTACGCCGTCCCTTGTGCTGGTTCCTTGCCGGCGCCGGGCTGCTGGACATCGATGCAACCGGCCGACGCGGACTCGATCTCCCGAAGGTACGCACTACCTACTGGCCACATCGCGCCAACTTCGAGCGCTTGCAGCGGTCGAGCATCGATTGGCAGCTGCTTTGTCCGGGGCCGATGGTCGATCAGCCGGCCCTGGGCATCGAGCGGCTGCGCGTATCGGTGGAGCGACTGCCTGTGGAGATGCCGGCCGTCACGAGGTTTCTGCCTGGACCATTCGTGCTGCCGGTGTTCGCTTCGAAGATCCCGCAAATGATCATCCCGTACGCAGACGTCGCGGCGTTCATGCTCGCCAACGTCAACCGGGGCGGGCCGATGTCGCGCAAGCGCGTCGGCCTGGCGCTGCCGGCGGGGATGAAGGGCAAGAAGGAACATTGGACGGCCCGGACGCCCACTCCAATGGCTCGCCGGTGATTTACCGAAATACGGCTTGAATGAAGGTTCCAGGGCATTTCATGGCGTCGGAGGCTTGCACCGCGTTCAAGGGTGCCGGACCGAGGACACGCGCATGAGCGCACCGCGCAGACGACGCGTGGGACTCGCGCTGGGCGGCGGCTCCGCGCGCGGCTGGGCGCACGTTGGAGTTATCCGCGCCCTGGAACAGGCCGGCATCCGTCCTGACCTGGTATGCGGCACCTCGGTCGGATCGCTGGTGGGCGCGGCCTATGCGGCCGGCGAGCTGGACCGTTTCGAGCGCTGGCTGCTCGGGATGCGGATGAAGGACGTGGTCGGCTTCATGGATGTGAGCCTGAGCGGCGGCATGCTCAAGGGCGAGCGGGTGATGGAGTTCTTTCGCCGCAACTTCGTGGACCGCCCCATCGAAGAGCTAGGCATGCCCTTTGCGGCGGTCGCCACCGCGCTGCACACCGGCGCCGAAGTCTGGCTGCGCGACGGCTCCACGGTGGAGGCGGTGCGCGCGTCCATCGCTCTGCCCGGCTTGTTCACGCCCGTGGTTCGCGACGGCATGATGCTTGTGGACGGAGGGCTGGTGAATCCGGTGCCGGTATCGCTGGCACGCGCGATGGGCGCGGACTTCGTGATCGCAGTCGATCTCAGCGCCGACAAGCTGGGCCATCGCCTGGCTGCGGATAATCCGGTCGAAGCGCCGGGGAGTCCTATCGGCGAATGGGTGCGAAAGCTGCAGGAGAACCTCGGCGGGTTCGTCGCCGCGCATTCACCCGGCGAGACCAGACTGCCACCCATGCACGACGTGCTGTTTTCCGCTCTTGACATCATGGAAGTGCGCATCGCGCGTAGCCGCATGGCCGGCGAGCCGCCGGACGTCATCGTCACGCCGCGGTTGGCCCACCTGCACCTGCTCGACTTTCACCGCGCAAAGGAGGCTATCGAGGAGGGCAAGCGTGCAACGGAGGCTACCCTGCACAATCTGCGTGCCTTTGGCGATCTATCGTTGTAAATGCGCCTCCGCCGAACGTGCGCGTGCGACGGAGGCGCCACGCACCGTCCGTGGTTTGATCGGTGGCGCGCCGCAACTATGTCTCTGACTGCTGCTTCTTTGCCTCTGCATCCAAGCGGGTGATATCTGCGCGCAGGGCATGCAGTTCGCGGCAGTAGGCCTCCGCATCGCCATAGTCCACGAATTCACCATAGAAAGGATGCGTCCGCAACGCACGCCGTGCGTGCTTGATCGGGCAACCGCTTTGCCCCCCCAGGGTGTCGCTCGAGAGCAGATTTTCTGCTAGGCTAATCGACACTCGCAGTTGCGAGTTTATCGAATGGAATTCAACGGGGCCACAATGATGAGCGTCGGACCCGATGACAAGGTCTACCCGGCGGTTACTATCGCCGCGATGGTGCATGCGCTCGGCGAAGAAAACATAGCGCTGTCGGATGCATTGAGCGGGATTCATATCTCAAAGGGCGCGTTGGCATCGCCTTCGACACGCGTGTCACTGAATCAGATCATTGCTTGCTATAGCAATGCCGCGAGACTTTCGCACAACCCGCAATTTGCGTATCAGACAGGCCTGGGGTTTCATGTCACCACCTACGGAATGTTCGGGTTCGCGATCCTGAGCAGCACAGATTTCCGACATGCAGCGAAATTTGCGGTGAAGTACCGTCTACTGGCGGCGCCTGAAATGGAGGTTTTCTTCAAGGACGAGAACGAACGCGCGGTGTGGACATTCGTACCCACCGCGCATCCGCGCGTCAACGCGAAGCTTTACAGGTTTCTCGTTGACCTGCACTTCGGAATTGCTACAGCGCTCCACCGTGACGTCATGGGCCCGTCATTTGCGCCGCAGGAGCTTCAAGTGAAGTTTGGGCGGCCGACCGACGCGCGATTGTATGAGGAAGCCTTTGGGTGCAGGGTGCTCTACGGTCAACCAGACAACAAATTGATCTACGATGCGGCGTGGCTGGATCGGACACCTGAAATGGGGAATCCAATCACCCATTCACTGCTCGTTACATTATGCGACGAACTGCTCGAGGAGCTGAATCTTCGTGTTGGCCTCGTTGGCAAGGTGCGTCACGTTCTTCTTGTCAATTTGATGAAACCGACGAGTTTCGACGCGATCGCAAAGCACTTGCACATGACCTCACGAACATTAGGACGGAAACTGCGGGAGGAGAATACGTCATACCGCAAGCTTGTTGACGAATTGAGAATGCATATGGGGATCAAGTACCTCCGGGATACCGACCTGACAATAGAAGAGATCGCGTACGCCATGGGATTCAGTGACGCAGCCAATTTCCGGCGCGCGTTTCGACGCTGGACAAAGGGCACGCCGCTCAAAATCAGAGATTTTCTAAGCGCGACGTAGTCAATGTTCAACGACTAGCTCCGCCTTGCAAGATGTTCTTTGCGTCGACGCCGTAATGGCGTCGTCAGTCCGCCGCCGCGTCATCCTAGCCTCGTAAGGTTGGCGATCTGGCGTGCATTTTGGCCAAATATGACCGGATCTTGGCTAACGCGGACCTTAAAGAGTTGTGCCCAACGCGTAACACTGACACCTCCTGACATGTTCGAGAGGAGATCATCTTCGTGGGCCGGCGAATCGACCAGATCTGTGAAGTCTTGCGAATCAAGCTCACCAACGTCGAAAGCAACCTTGCCGCGCTCAGAGCCAAGGTCGAGGCGCGGCCTCAAGCTTCGGAGAAAGAGATGATTCGCCATCTCGAAGGAGTGCGGCACCGCATCAAGTTGGATCGCACAAAGCTCTTGGCGGCAAGAGCCGAAGTGGAAGAGTGGGCTGGGACGCGCACAATGGCCACCACCGACATGATCGCTGCCTGGATAGTCGCGCGCGAGACCAGTAAGTTGCAGGATTGGTCCGATCAGGCCGAGCGCCATGCCGAAGCCTCGATTGAAATCGCGCTGTCAGCCATCGATGAAGCCGAGCAGGCGGCGGTCGAAGCGTGGCTCGCGCGGAACGACGTCATTTCCGTTATAGCGGCACGTCGCCGCTTCTGGTGAAGACGTCAATGACACGCGATGACGCGTCCGCCGGATGTCAGGATGCGGGGGAGGGAACAAGGCAACTTAGCCAAGCCGGCATCCAGGGTGCGCTCGACGGGTCCGCGCAATGGCCGCGCGAAGGGAAGACGGCAATGATGATGAAAGAGACTCCCGACACCGCCAACGTCAACCCGAGCGGCGACTCTGGCGCGAAGGCCCAATCCGAACATTGGGCGGCACGGCAGGACGCGATCCTGCGGAGTCTCGCCGAAGGCGTCGTCGTGCTCAAGAACCGGCGATACGTGTGGGGCAACCGCGCGATGATGGAAATCAGCGGTTACTCCGAAAACGAACTGCTGGGCCAGAGCACCGCCCTTCTATACGCGAACGTGGATGACAACGAGCGCGTGGGCAAAGAGGCCTACCCAACTCTTGCCGGCGGCGGATCCTATGAAGGCGAGTTTCTGATGCGGCGCAAGGACCTGGAAACCCGGTGGGTGCGGGTAAAGGGCAGGGCGGTCGACGCTGCGGACCCGATGCAAGACTCAATCTGGATAATCGAGGACATCACCGAACGCAAGCAGGCAGAGCAGGCGCTGGTCGATGCCCAGAATATCGCCCGAATCGGCAGTTTCGAATGGCACCCGGTGACAGGGGAATTGCGCTGGTCCGACGAACATTTTCGTCTATGGGGGCTGCAGCCGCAAAGCGTTAAGCCCAGCTACGAGTTGTTCCGCAATGGAGTTCATCCCGACGACGCGGCTCGTTTGGAAGACGTTCTCCAGCAAGCGCTGCGGGGAGGTCGTTTCTACGATTGTGAACATCGCGTGCGCTTGCCGGATGGCAGTGTGTGCGAGATCCACGGCAGGGGCGAAGTAACCTTCGACAGTGCCGGGAAAGCCGTGCGCATGGTTGGTACGGTTCAGGATGTCACCGAACGCAAGCAGGCGCAAGAGTTGTTGCGCGAGCGCGATCGGCGTTACCGCGACTTGTTTGAGGGCTCCCGGGACGCTATCGCCGTCGCCGACATGGCCGGGCTTATCGCTGACTGCAATGAGGCGTTTCTGCAGATCACAGGCTACGGCGAATTGGCGGAAGTAAAGAAACTTACCTTTCTGGATCTCACGCCCCCCGAGTACCACGCAATGGAAACCGGATTGTTGGAAACGCAGTTGATGGCCAGGGGCTATACCGACGAATACGAGAAGGAATACATCCGAAAAAATGGCGCGCGGGTAGCAATCAGCCTTCGGACGATGCTGCGGCGGGACCCGGCGGGGAAGCCACTGGAAATGTGGGCGTGGATACGCAACATAGAGGATGGCAAACGCTTGCGCAGAGCGAACGCCAATCTGCAGCTGATTCTGAATTACCTGCCTAGCGGCGTCAGTATCATTGATTCGAACCTGGAGATGATTCTGTGCAACGACAAATTCAAGGAGCTCCTGGATCTTCCCGACGAACTGTTTGCCGATGGACTGCCTTCGCTATCCACGCTTTTCCGCTTCAATGCCCAGCGTGGTGAATATGGCCCAGGTGATCCCGATGAAATCGTCGATGCCTTGGTCAAGCGCGCCAGGTTGGCGGAGCCCCATGTCTTCGATCGCGCGCGCCCCAACGGAAACATCCTGGAGGTTCGGGGAAATCCATTGCCGGGTGGCGGCTTCATAACAGTCCATAGTGACAATACCGAGCGCAAGCAGGCAGAGGCCGAACTGCGCATTGCAGCCAAGGCGTTCGATTCAAGTGAAGGCATGATGATCACTGACGCCAACAGCGTGGTCCTGCGCGTCAACCGTGCATTTACGAAGATCACCGGATATACGCCTGACGAAGTCGTCGGCCAAACCCCAAGATTGCTCCACTCGGGTCGTTACGACGAAGAGTTCTATCGAGCGATGTGGGCAACCATTCGGCGCACGGGCAGTTGGCAGGGAGAAATTTGGGATCGACGCAAGAACGGCGAGGAATACCAAAAATGGCTCTCAATTTCCACGGTCTTTGACGATGCCGGCGCGGTAACCCACTACATCGGAATGCATCTTGACATAACAGAGCTCAAGAAGGCCCAGGAAAGGATCAACGAACTGGCCTTCTATGACCAACTCACCGGGCTTCCCAACCGGACTCTGCTGATGGACCGAGTAAAACAGACTATGGCAATCAGTGCGCGCAGTGGCGATTATTGTGCGCTGCTTTTCATAGACTTGGATAACTTCAAGACCCTGAATGACACACACGGTCACGACATGGGCGACGCATTGTTGACGCAGGTTTCATCTCGGCTGACTCAGTCTGTGCGCGACGGGGACACGGTCGCTCGTCTCGGCGGCGATGAATTCGTGGTTGTCTTGACCGGTTTGAACGCCGATGCAGTAGATGCGGCCACAGCGGTTGAAACGGTCGCCAGGAAGATTCTGACTTCACTCAAGCACACTTTTCAGCTGAAAAATGTGACCCATCACAGTTCCGCAAGCATTGGCGCGACCATGTTTGCCGGCGACATCGCGACGATCGATGAATTGATGAAGCAGGCAGACCTCGCCATGTATCAGGCGAAGGAGGCTGGACGAAGTTCGTTTCGATTCTTCGATTCGGACATGCAGTCGATCGTGAAGCGGCGAGCGGCCTTGGAGGAGGACCTTCATCATGCACTGGAGCATCAACAGTTTCTGCTTCACTACCAGGCTCAGGTGGTCGGTGATGGTCGTCGTGTGACTGGGGCTGAAGCGCTGGTGCGTTGGAAGCATCCACAGCGGGGGATGGTCTCGCCGGCAGATTTCGTTCCGTTGGCCGAGGAAACCCAGGTCATCCTTCCCTTGGGACGGTGGGTTTTGGAAACAGCCTGCGCTCAACTGGCGCGATGGGCGACACGCCCGGAAATGAGTCACTTGACCATTGCCGTGAACGTAAGTGCGCTTGAATTCAGCCAAAGCAATTTCGTTGATGAAGTGCTTGGCATCCTAAAGCGAACGGCCGCCAATCCCAACCGACTCAAACTTGAGCTGACGGAAAGTCTTCTAGTGGACAACCTGCAAGAGGTCATCGGGAAGATGTTTGCTCTCAAGGCCAAGGGTGTCGGTTTCTCCCTCGACGACTTCGGCACCGGGTACTCGTCGCTGGCATACCTCAAGCGCCTTCCGTTAGACCAGTTGAAGATCGACCAATCCTTCGTGTGTGATGTACTGACTGATCCCAATGATGCCGCCATTGCAAGAACCGTGGTGGCGCTTGCCGAGAGTCTTGGGTTGGATGTGATCGCGGAAGGCGTTGAGACAGAGGACCAACGCGAATTTCTCGCCGCCTCTGGATGCCACGCCTATCAAGGCTACCTGTTCAGCCGGCCGTTGCCTCTGGAAGGCTTCGAGCAATTTGTTCAGGCTGCATGGGTTGCTTAGAAGAATTGAGAGGAGCCCCGCTGGATCATCCGCTGCGAAGTTTTCTGACAGCGGCCACTCAGACCGTCGGCGCCGATTTCCGCACGAATGGTTCGGCAATGACCGCTGCACGCCAGGTTGCGGACCATCGCTGCAAATTCCCGACTGACTCTTCCCTGTTGATTTGGGACGTTGAGCGAAACTGACTGACCTTCGCGCGCCGAGATTACCGA
>Ga0208566_1000316_pt1 | contig 34123 bp, 35 predicted proteins | sample PL_2010_150m_FD_184159 | JGI IMG/M metagenome (GOLD analysis project Ga0208566, IMG submission 184159) | Freshwater microbial communities from Powell Lake, British Columbia, Canada to study Microbial Dark Matter (Phase II) - PL_2010_150m... | ecosystem: Environmental > Aquatic > Freshwater >...
ACTTGGCCACCGTCGAGCCGCATTCATGCTTGGCGAATGTTATCGGTATGGCGTAGGCATTGAGTCAGACCCGGCTCAGGCGATGGCTTGGTACAGGAAGGCGGCACGCTTGTTCGACGCCAAGCTCGCGCTTGCCGACATGTACTATTTCGGCCAAGGCATCGCGCAAAACTACCGCGAGGCCTTGCGCTGGTTCATGCAGGCTGTGGAGCAGCACGAGGACGCCTACGCCATGTACAGCCTCGGTTTCTGTTTGCTGCACGGGCACGGAGCACAACGCTGTCCCCTGAATGCGCGCGAGGGCGGACGCTGGCTGCGCAAGGCGGCGGCATTGGGTGAGGCGGATGCGCAGTACGAACTTGGCTGCGCCCATTATCGCGGTGATGGAGTGACGCGCAGCTTGCGTCTGGCGATGAAATGGCTGCGCAGCGCGGCGAATCTCGGCAACGAGTCGGCGCAGGCCTTCCTCGAACGGGTTCAACACGGCGACAAACTGAACTGAGATTGACTATCGGTTCAGACAGCCTCGAGTTCTTCGAGGCGTTGTCGTGCCTGTTCGATTTGCGCATCGATCTGCCCGACCATTTCCTCGAGCAAATCTCGGCCACGTTGACGGGCCACGCTGGCTGCGACGAACAACTCATAAAGGCGCGAGGCAAGCAGATGGTTGAGTTCGGCCTCGATCTCAGTCAATCTCCGCTGCATCCGCGCCACCTGCCGGGCCAAGCTTCGGGTGGTGGCGTCCCGTCGTCTTCCGGATGTTTGATCGTCTCGGCCGCCTTGCCACTGGGCGAGTATTTCGCGCAATACCATTTCGTCGCCAGCGCGATAGGCGCGATTGGCCTCGCTCATCAGCTCGGTGCGCCACGCCCGGTCGCTTTCATCCTCTGCGCGGTCGGGGTGTATCTTCTGGGCGAGTTGGCGGAACAGGCGCTTCAGATCGCCGGTAGGGGCGAAGGGCTTTTCGGCTTCTCTGTCCAGTTCGGCAAATCGCTGATATTCGCGCCGCGATCGTTCGGCTTGGGCTTGGGCCTGTTCAGCTTGATATAAGACCGTTTCGTCCGCGGAAATCCGATCGGCGCAGCAGCTGGCGATCCTGGCTTGGAGCACGTCAAGTTCGGTCATGCGAGCGCCGACCAGCGCATGATAGACACGGGTGAACTCCGCCAACTCGGCCTGGACGGTAGCGAATTCGAGCTCCATGTCGCCTAATTCCTGGGCCAGCATTTCATACTCGGCGTTGAGGCGAGTCTGCTCGTCGAGCGGAGCGAGGCTCCCGCCAGCCGCCGCAACATCTTGCAGCAGCAGGGCCTGTTTGGCGAGTGCCAGCAGCTTGGGGATGTTCGCCGCGATGCGCTCAGAATGTAGCACCAGCAACACGTCGCGTGGGGCTCCACTGATGTTTTCTGCGTGGCCCCGGGGCAGGATGCAGACCGGAAATAGTTCGTTGACTTGACTTGGCCAGGCGCTAACAGCATGGCCGGACGAACTCCAGTTCAGCGTGAGTTGCCACAATGCAGCATGCCGCTCGAGGCGGGTCCGTTGCGCATCCCAGGCAACCGCCCAAGCAGATTCGCTGCTGCGCGAGAGACGGCTCTTGAGCAGTGCCAGGGTCGCTCGCAGGGCAATTGCGGCGGCGAAGTCCTGCCGCGGCAGAACCAGGCAGAGCGGGCGCAGGGCGAGATCCAGGGCATTGGAGAGTTCCGGCAACCATTCGTCGTCGGGAACCACCAGCAACAAGGTTTTCCCGCTCTGGACGGTCGCAGCGCTGAATTCCGCCAAAGCCTCGATCGTCAGATCCTGGCCGTTGGACGGAATGGATGTCCGCGCTGGAAGCGAGGACGCCTGATCCAAGCTTGCGCGCCAGGAGGCGGCAAGGCTTCGTGCGTCTTCCCTAAGCGTGGATTGCGGCAAGATCGACATGGCCCGGATTGTAACGGAAGCACCCGGTGCGGCGTTTCAGTGCCTTGCCGAAATCGGCGCCACAGGCTAAAGTGCGCGCTTCTATTGCAGTCGCAAGGAGCGTTTCGTGTTTTCTATCATCCAGGCCGCCGGTTGGCCGATTTACCCACTCCTGCTGGCGTCGATCATTGCCGTTGCCTTGATCATCGAACGCGCCACTGCGCTGCGCCACACCAAGGTCATCCCTTCCGGTTTGCTGGTCAGTGTGGTCGGCGACTACCGCCAGAATGGCGCGTCAGAACAGATGCTGCAACGACTTGAGGCGCATTCGCTGCTCGGCAGCGTCTTCGCAGCGGGATTGCGCAACGTCAAGAGTTCACGCGAGGTGATGAAAGAGTCGATCGAAGAGGCGGGACGCGGGGCGGCACATGAAATGGCGCGATTCCTCACGAGTCTTGGCACCATCGCATCGATCAGTCCGCTGATGGGGCTTTTTGGCACCGTGGTCGGCATGATCGAGATCTTCGGCTCGCCCACCGCCTCCGGCAATAACCCGCAGGCGCTCGCCCATGGGATATCGGTTGCACTTTACAACACGGGTTTCGGCCTGATCATCGCCATTCCCAGCATGATCTTTTACCGCCATTTTCGCGCTACGGTCGAAGGATTGGTGATTGAGATGGAGCAACAGGCGGTGAAGCTCGTCGAACTGGTGCACGGCGAACGCAAGTAATTCGCCTTCGGGGACACGGCCATGAATTTCCACCGCGGACGCATGCAAGAGGAACCGGAGATCAATCTGATTCCGATGATCGACGTACTGCTGGTGATTCTCATCTTCCTGATGATCACCACGACATATTCGAAATATGCCGGACTGGAGATCAACCTTCCCACCGCCGAAGCCCAGCAGTCGCAGGACCAGCCGAATGAGATCAACGTCGTCGTCAGTGATCAGGGGGACGTGATGGTCAATAATAGCGCCCTTGGAACTCGCGACGTCGCGACCATCAGCCTGGCGCTCAGACGTGCGCTGGGCAACAGCAATTCCGGCAAAGAGCCGGTGGTCGTCATCAGTGCCGACGCCAAGGCGTCCCATCAGAGCGTCATCGATGTCATGCAGGCTGCGCAGCAGGCAGGGTTGTCCCACATCTCCTTCGCCACCCAGAGCACCAACCGTTGACCGGTGCGCTTCGCGCCGAATCCCATGCTTCCACTTGACGCATGCAAGTGAGCAGCAAGCTGCAAAATGCCTGGCACGGGCGCGGATTGCTCACGGCGCTGCTGCTGCCGGTGTCGGGTATCTTTGCCTTGTCGGCAGGGCTGCGGCGCGCGCTGTATCGTCTTGGGATTCTGCAAAGCCAGCATTTGCCGGTGCCGGTGGTGGTGGTCGGCAACATCACCGTCGGCGGAAGCGGCAAGACGCCATTGACACTTTGGCTGGCGCAGGAGTTCCAGCAGCGCGGCTGGCATCCCGGGATCATCAGTCGCGGTCATGGCCGTGAGATCCATTCCCGGCAAGTAAGTGAAGTGCGTGCCGATAGCGAGGCGCGGCAGGTCGGGGATGAGCCGCTCATGCTCAAACGGCGCAGCGGCCTGCCCCTGTTCGTAGGGCAAGACCGGGTCGCGGCCGCCTGGGCCTTGTTGGCAATCCATCCCGAATGCGATTTGATCCTCAGCGATGACGGCCTGCAACATTACCGGCTGGCACGGGACGTCGAGATTGCGGTTGTCGATGCGCGCGGTTTGATGAACGGCCGGATGCTGCCGGCCGGCCCGCTGCGTGAGCCCGCAGGGCGACTTCGGCACGTCGATGCGCTGGTGCTCAACGGCCCAGTCAAGCTCCCCGCAAGCGAGATTGCCACATTCCAACTGGAACTTCACGGCACTACTTTCTACTCGCTTGCCGATCCGACGAAGACTTGCACGGCTTTCGAACTGAGGCATTTGAATCTTGCCGCTATTGCAGGGATCGGCGTCCCGCAGCGTTTTTTTGATCACCTCACCGGGCTGGGCCTGAATTTTGCCGCGCACGCATTTCCTGATCATCACCGTTATCGGGCCGGCGATCTTTCATCGATACGCGCAGACGCGCTCCTGATGACCGAGAAAGATGCGGTAAAATGCTCAGGACTCACCGAGCGCCCCGTGTGGGTCATGCCGGTGACGGCCCAAGTCACGGCCGCAAAGGCTGGATCCGATCTTGCCACTCATGTTGAACAGTGCATCCTGGAGAAGCCGCATGGACGCCCGCCTGCTTGAAATTCTGGTCTGCCCGATCTGCAAGGGCCCGCTCGCCTATCGCAAGGCGCAAGCCGAATTGGTCTGCAAACCTTGCCGGCTTGCCTATCCGATCAAGGACGACATCCCGGTGATGCTGGAGGATGAGGCGCGCAGCCTGCCGCCGGAAGAGGCCTGAGGCCGTTGATGTTGCGCATCGTCATCCCGGCACGCCACGCTTCCACAAGGCTGCCCGGCAAGGCCTTGGCGGACATCGCCGGCAAGCCAATGATCGTGCGCGTCGTCGAGGCGGCGCAACGCTGCAGAAATGATGGCATCTGGGTGGCCACGGACCACCAGGACATTCTTTCCGCCGTCGAGCCGCTGGGTGTCCTGGGCCTGATGACACGGCTCGACCACCCCAGCGGCACCGATCGCATCGCCGAGGTCGCGGTCAGACTCGGCTGGGGGGACGATGAAATTGTGGTCAACCTCCAAGGCGACGAACCGCTCATTGATCCGCTGTTGATCGAATCGGTCGCTGAAGCATTATCCGCGGATCCCGGAGCGGCCATGGCCACCGCCAGCCACGCAATCACCGCAGCCGAAGACTTCTTCAATCCCAACGTGGTCAAGGTGGTCAGTGATAAACACGGACGCGCACTGTATTTCTCCCGCGCGCCGATACCCTGGTGTCGAGATGCCTTTGGCGTAACGCAGGATGTCCTTCCACCCGAATTGCAGGCACAACGGCATATCGGCTTGTATGCCTATCGCGTCGGATTCCTGCGCAAGTACGGGGAACTCCAGCCCTCACCCCTGGAATGCGACGAAGCACTCGAACAGTTGCGCGCGCTGTGGCACGGCTACCCGATTCGGGTGGTGGTTTGCGAGCATGCACCGGTGGCGGGTGTCGATACTGCCGATGACCTCGAACGTGTGCGCCGTGAATTCATTCGGCTGGGAAACTGAAACCGCGTGTTCTCTTATGTGGTTATCAATACATTTTCAAAATATGTTTAAATCCCTGGATGTAAGATGGCTAATTCAATAATCTCTTCAGGAGCCGTCATGCGTTTGATACTTCTTGGACCACCCGGGGCTGGCAAAGGGACTCAAGCCACCTTCATTTGCGAGCGATATTCGATTCCGCAGATTTCCACCGGTGACATGTTGCGGGCTGCGATCCGGGCGGGGACGCCTTTGGGACTCGCAGCCAAGACGGTGATGGATTCGGGAAAACTCGTGTCCGATGAGATTATCATCGGCCTGGTGAAGGAACGGTTGCAACAGCCCGACTGCGCCAAGGGCTACCTTCTCGACGGATTCCCGCGCACCATTCCCCAAGCCGAAGCGATGAAGGCTGCCGACGTGATGATCGATTACGTCCTGGAAATCGATGTCCCGGATGGCGACATCGTCGCCCGCATGAGCGGGCGTCGTGTGCATATGGCATCGGGCCGCACTTACCATGTCAAGTTCAACCCTCCCAAGCTTGACGGCAAGGACGATGTCACCGGGGAGCCATTGATCCAGCGCGACGACGACCAGGAAGCGACCGTGCTAAAACGTCTGGCGATCTACCATTCCCAGACCAAGCCGCTGATCGAGTACTACAGTAAATGGGCCGCGACGGGAGACGCTAAGGCTCCTAAGAACCGCAAGATATCCGGACAAGGTAAGGTCGAAGAGATCCGCAAACGTGCCTTCGAAGCGCTAGCGCGCTAAACAGCTATCCGGGAGGATTTTTCATGGCCAATCCGATTCGACGCATTGCCATCTGTACCGGCGGCGGAGACGCGCCGGGACTCAATGCCGTCATACGGGCGGTCGTCATTGCCGCGGCGAACCGAGGCTGGGAGTCCTACGGTATTCATGAAGGATTCAACGGGATTCTTTTCCCCGAGCGTTATCCCGAGGGCGGGGTGTACCGCCTGACACGAAGCACGGTAAGAGGCATCGGACACTTGGGCGGCACCATTCTGGGAACCACCAACAAGGGTAATCCGCTGCATTTCCCGGTGCAGATGCCGGACGGGACCACCAAGGATGTCGACCGATCGGACGAAATCCTGACTTACTTCGCCATGAAGCAACTGGATGCCCTGGTTTCGATCGGCGGTGACGGTTCGCTGACCATTGCCAACGCGCTGCACCAGAAGGGTCTTCGGGTCGTGGGTGTGCCCAAGACGATCGACAACGACCTGGACAAGACTTTTACCACCTTCGGTTTTGACACGGCCGTGGCGTTTGCCACGGAATGTCTGGATCGACTGCATAGCACTGCCGAAAGTCACCAGCGCGTGATGGTGGTCGAGGTGATGGGACGCTACGCCGGGTGGATTGCGCTGCACGCAGGTATCGCAGGCAGTGCCCACGCCATTCTGATACCGGAAATTCCCTTCGACCTTGAAAAGGTGGCTGCCAAGATTCGCTCTCGCGACAACGAAGGCCGCATGTATTCACTGGTAGTGGTATCCGAAGGCGCCGAAGCAGTTGACGGCCAGCGGGCGATTCTTGCACCTGCGGAAATCGGCCACGCCGAGCGCCTTGGAGGGGTAGGTGAGCGAGTCGCCAAGGTATTGCAAGATCGCACCGGCAAGGACACGCGGGTGGTGGTGCTGGGACATCTGCTGCGCGGCGGCAGCCCGACGTCCTTTGATCGTCTTGCCGCCATGCGTTTTGGTACCGCCGCCGTGCGGGCACTGGAAGACGGCAAGAGTGGCGTGATGGTGGCGCTGGCGTTTCCCAACGTCAATTACGTGGCGCTGGAAGAGGTTGCCGGTCGCATGAAGGGAGTTCCGCTGGATTGCGACACCCTTCAAACTGGCCGGGATATGGGGATCTCCTTCGGCGATTGATCCAAGCGCGGAACCGCGCTCTGAGCGACACTGGCCAGGCTCGCTTATCCGCCTGGAGCCAGTATCTTGTTTACTTTGTGGAGACGCAGCCTGTATGCGTCGGGCATCCCCGAGCCTAACAGCGGTCTCAGATAGAGTCGGAACGCATCGGTCACATCCGTTCCGTTAGCCGCGATGAACTCGTCTTCCATGACGCGTGTCTTGCCGGCAATTTCCGCCAACGGCAGCAAGTGATAGTCGACTGAATAAAAACCGGTGCGCTTGATCGCCACCGAACCGTCGCGGTCGCCCCACATGGCAAATTGCACCGCTTTTTCACCGACTTCCCTGGCTTCACGCTGATCGACATCGGAGACGCAACCCATGAAGCTGCGTTGCAAGTATCCGAAGGTGTCGCCGCGCACTCTTTTTATGCCAAGCTCGTTCTTAATTTCGTTGCAGAGCAAATCCGCTAGCGCGCCCGTGCCTGAAAGCTGAACGTTGCCGTGGGCGTCACGTTCCACTCGGCTTGACAACTTGGTGATGATGGGAACTCCTTGCGCGTCGTGGATGCCTTCCGACGCGGCGATTACGCAACGGCCGTACCTGTGGTAGGCCGCCTTGACATCAGCCACGAATCCGTCGACGGAAAAGGTGCGCTCCGGGATATAGATCAAGTGCGGCCCGTCATCGGGGAACTTCTTGCCCAGTGCGGATGCGGCGGTCAGAAAGCCGGCATGCCGTCCCATCACCACCGCCAGATAGACGCCCGGCAGGGCAGCGTTGTCAAGGTTGGCGCCCATGAAGGCTTGCGCGACGAAGCGCGCCGCTGAGGGAAATCCGGGCGTGTGGTCATTGCCGACCAAGTCATTGTCGATGGTCTTGGGAATGTGGATGCAGCGCAGCGGATAGCTGGCTCTCTGAGCTTCTTCACTGACGATGCGGACGGTATCGGATGAATCATTGCCGCCGATGTAGAAGAAATAGTCTATCCCGTGCGCCTTGAGAACCTTGAATATCTCCTGACAATAGCGCAGATCGGGCTTGTCGCGCGTCGAACCGAGCGCCGAGGACGGTGTATTTGCCACCATCTCGATGTTGTGACTGGTTTCCTGGGTGAGATCTAGAAACTCTTCGTTGAGTATTCCCGATACGCCATGATAGGCGCCATAGACCAACTCGACGTTGCGGAACTTGCGCGCCTCCAGCACCACACCGGCCATGGACTGGTTGATGACCGCGGTCGGCCCGCCACCCTGGGCGACGAGAACCTTTCCTTGCTGCATGATTACACTACTCCTTTCAAACTATCTGACGGCATTTTGCCATTGAAGATGAAGATGCGCGCGAGGGGTAGATGTCAATCGAGCCCCCACGCAACACAGTATTTTCAAACCAACGCGGATATTAGCGCTTGTTTTGGATCAATTCCAACTTCATCACTGACTCGCCTATCTCTGAATTAATGACTTCTATGGGCGGGATGAAATCCTGACTGTCGGCATGGTAAAATTTATATTATTCGAGCGGTTTCCGATAGCTGGACACCAATAGGGACATTGTCGACTGATTGGCCTTCACCAAACCTCGTGAAGAGCGTATCACGGTCGCGGTAATTGGCTGAGTTGCGGTGACAAATAGGGGATGGCGCGAGCCATTGAAGTAATCCAATCAAGGGGAGAAATCAATGTCCGGACTAATGTTTGCGCTGATTTGCGCCGTTGTGGCGATCGCCTATGGTGCTATTTCCAGCAGGTGGATTCTGGCGCAACCGGCCGGAAATCCGCGCATGCAAGAAATTGCCCACGCCATCCAGGTTGGCGCGCAGGCTTATCTCAACCGTCAATACACGACCATCTCGATTGTCGGCGCGGTGCTCTTTATCATCATCGGCCTGGTACCGGCGCTCGGCTGGCTGACAGCCTTCGGTTTCCTGATCGGTGCAGTGCTTTCCGGCGCGACCGGCTATATCGGCATGAATGTGTCAGTGCGCGCCAACGTGCGAACTGCCGAGGCGGCGCGCAATGGCATTGCCCCGGCGCTCGATGTCGCCTTCAAGGGCGGCGCCATTACCGGCATGCTGGTGGTCGGCCTGGGACTACTCGGCGTCGCCGGTTATTACGCCTACCTGAAAAGCATCGCCGCTCCCGGAACCGGCATCGACCACATCATTCATCCGTTGATTGGACTGGGCTTCGGCTCTTCGCTGATTTCAATCTTCGCCCGTCTTGGCGGCGGCATTTTCACCAAGGGGGCCGACGTCGGCGCCGATCTGGTCGGTAAGGTCGAAGCCGGCATTCCCGAGGATGATCCGCGCAATCCGGCAGTGATCGCGGACAACGTCGGTGACAACGTCGGCGACTGTGCCGGCATGGCCGCCGACCTGTTCGAGACCTATGCCGTGACCATCGTGGCGACCATGCTGCTGGGGGCCTTGATGCTGAGAGCCAATGCCGAAGCCGCAGCGATCTATCCGCTGGTGCTGGGGGGGTTCTCGATCATTGCCTCAATCGTCGGGGTGCAGTTCGTCAAGGCACGCGAGGGTGGCAAGATCATGAATGCCTTGTATCGTGGCTTGGTGGTTTCAGGGGTACTGGCACTGATCGCCTTCTATCCAATCACCAAGCAATTCATGCCCGACGATGCCCTGAACAGCGTACTGAACATCAACGGTGGCGCGCAATGGCGGCTGTATTGTGCATCCATCATCGGCCTGGTCCTGACCGGTCTGATGGTATTTATCACCGAGTACTACACCGGCACCGACTTCCAGCCCGTGAAGCACATCGCCGAAGCTTCCACCACCGGACATGGCACCAATATCATTGCCGGTCTTGGTGTATCGATGCGGTCCACTGCCTGGCCGGTCCTGTCGGTATGCGCCGCGATCTGGTCTGCCTATGCGCTGGCCGGTCTCTACGGAATTGCCATCGCAGCAGTGTCGATGCTGTCGATGGCCGGCATCATCGTTGCTCTCGATGCCTACGGTCCGATCACTGACAATGCCGGCGGGATAGCCGAAATGTCCGAGTTGCCGGCCTCCGTGCGCGCCGTCACCGACCCGCTGGATGCCGTGGGCAACACCACCAAGGCCGTGACCAAGGGCTATGCCATCGGCTCGGCTGCGCTGGCTGCCCTGGTTCTGTTCGCCGACTATACGCATGCCCTGGAGTCGGCGGGCAAGATCCTGACCTTTGATCTCTCCAATCACTTGGTGATCATCGGCCTGTTCATCGGCGGCCTGATTCCCTATCTCTTCGGCGCCATGGCCATGGAAGCCGTGGGACGCGCAGCCGGTTCGGTGGTGGTCGAAGTGCGGCGCCAGTTCAAGGAAATCCCCGGCATCATGGAAGGCACGGCCAAGCCGGATTACTCGCGCGCGGTCGATATGCTGACCAAAGCGGCGATCAAGGAAATGATGGTTCCGTCCCTGCTGCCGGTGCTGGTACCGGTGGTGGTCGGCTTCGCCCTCGGACCGCAGGCTCTGGGCGGTGTGCTGGTGGGTACCATCGTGACTGGACTGTTCGTGGCAATCTCGATGACGACGGGCGGTGGCGCCTGGGACAATGCCAAGAAATATATCGAGGACGGACACTTTGGCGGCAAGGGTTCCGAAACGCACAAGGCCGCCGTTACCGGCGACACTGTTGGCGATCCCTACAAGGATACTGCCGGCCCGGCGGTGAACCCGCTGATCAAGATCATCAACATCGTTGCGTTGCTGATCGTTCCCCTGATCGCCTGATGCGGAATTGGCGAAGCTTCACCTAGAAACGGGCGGCCAATTCTGGTCGCCCGTTTTTTTGCGCCCCTGTGCTGCCCCTCAAAGCGCGCCGCGCTGCCTGAAGTCTGAGAAGCGGAATCCCAGCACCGCCAATGTGGCGAAGTAGGCAAGTGCGCCGCCCACCACCAGGGCCGCGAGATGCAAGGCATTTTCCGGTGCACCGGCATTCAGCCATGCTTCGTCAGGGCCGCTACCGAACCACAGCGCTGTCGCCAACACCAACATGGCAAGCGCGAGTTTGCCGAGAAAAATCGCCCAGCCGGGCTTCGGTGAATAGGTGCCGTTGCGACGCAGGCCGCGATAGAGCAATGCCGCGTTGATGCAGGAGGCCAGCCCGATCGCCAACGCCAACCCGGCATGGCGAAGCCAACCGATGAAGGCAAGATTCATCAGTTGGGTGATCGCGAGGGTGAACAGGGCGATTTTCACTGGCGTGCGGATGTCCTGGCGGGCATAGAAACCGGGCGCCAGCACCTTGACCAGGATCAGGCCGGCCAGCCCGATGCTGTAGGCAACCAGTGCGCTCCGCGTCTGCAGCACGTCGGCTGCGGTGAACGCTCCGTGCTGGAACAGCGTCGACAATAAAGGTACACCCAGCAGCGCCAGCGCCAGGGCGGCCGGCAGGGTCAGCAGCAGGGTCAGGCGCAGCCCCCAGTCGAGCAGCGCTGAAAATTCCGCGGGCTGGGCATCGGCGTGGAATTTTGACAGGCTGGGCAGGAGTATGGTCCCGAGCGCCGCGCCGAGCAGGCCGGCGGGAAACTCCATCAGCCGGTCGGCATAGTAAAGCCAGGAGATGCTGCCGCTGGGCAGGAAGGAGGCGAAGATGGTATTGATGATCAACGATATCTGTGCCACCGAGACGCCCAGAATGGCCGGCACCATCAGCTTGAGAACGCGATTGACGCCGGAATCTTTGAGGCTGATGGAAAATCGCGGCAACATGCCGATCCTGGCCAATGCCGGCAGTTGTATCGCCAGTTGCAGTACTCCGCCGATGATTACTGCCCAGGCCAGTGCCAGCACCGGTGGATCGAAATAGGGCGCCGCCAGCAAGGCCATGGCGATGAAACTGATGTTCAGCAGCACCGGCGTGAACGCCGGCAGTGCGAAGCGACCCCAAGTGTTAAGGACGCCCGAGGCCAGCGCGACCAGCGACATGAACAGGATGTAGGGAAAAGTGATGCGAGTAAGTTCGACCGTCAATGCGAACTTTTCGGTGTCTGCGGCGAAGCCGGGAGCGGTGAGATAAATCAGAATCGGCGTCATGGCGATGCCGAGTGCGGAGACCGTCAGCAAGGCCAAGGCCAGCATCGTCGCAACGTGATCGATCAGCCGTTTTGCTTCCACTTCCCCGCGCTGGTTCTTGTATTCAGCCAGAATCGGCACAAAGGCCTGCGAAAAAGCGCCCTCGGCGAACAATCGCCGCAACAGGTTGGGCAGGCGGAAGGCGACGACAAAAGCGTCATTTGCCAGACCGGCGCCAAAGGCATGGGCGATGACCGCATCACGGGCGAAGCCAAGCACCCGCGACAGCAAGGTCATCCCACTCACGGTGGCGAGAGTATTGAGCAGGTTCATGCGGAGCGAAAGTTTGGCACCGAGAGATGATAGTCTCCTTCGCCAGCTTGCATCACTCCGGAAAAATCCATATAATGCTCGGCTTTCATGCCCTAGCTGGAACTATACACATGGCAAACAGTGCCCAAGCACGCAAGCGCGCCCGTCAGGCGATCAAGCAGCGTTCCCACAATATGAGCCTGCGTTCGACCTTGCGCACTGCCATCAAGAAAGTGCAGAAGGCCATCACCGCCGGTGACAAGACTGCTGCGCAGGCAGTCTTTTCCGATTCCATGAGTGCGATCGACAGCATCGCCGACAAGAAGATTATCCACAAGAACAAGGCAGCTCGCCACAAGAGCCGTCTCTCGGCCGCCGTCAAGGCGCTCTGATCCCGTCCTGAACTGCTTTTCTGTGGGCCCGCTGCTCCAATCGGAACAGCGGGCCCATAACATTCTTAGAAGTCCGCGCCTGAACTCGCTTTACGCAGGAAAAGCCCCGGAGCGCCGCACCGGTGCTGGTCAAACTAGCTAAATTTCATAGAAAATAAAAACCTAGCTTGATTTTATTCAGTCAGATCCATATACTGGCCTGATGTTATTGACGTTAAAGGGGTTTCTATGCTCTCCCCGGCACTGACCAAATATGGATTTCGTATTCGTACCCGCGTCGGCTTGGTCGTGGATAACCTGATGATCCACGGCCAGGACGAGGCTGATGCGCAGCGCAAGCTGCGCCAGATCTATCGGGACTGCGAGATTCTCGGCTGCGTCTGCCATCGCGGCAATGCGCGTACGGCCCCAGCCAACTTCGAAGACGTGCTGAGCATCATCGCTCGGTGATTCACTACTAGCACCCCGGCATCAAAGACGGACACCAGCACCCCAAGAACAAAGGCGGGCACTAGATAAATCCCTTGGCGGTCAATTCATCGAGCAGCGCGGCATAGTCATAGGCGCCGCGGCTATCCGCAGCGTGGCTGAAAATGTCCCGGTTCACCGCCGGAGCCTCCGCCACCGCCACATTCTCCGAAATCACCGTTTCACAGACTTCCTCGCCGAAATGTTCGCGCAGGCGCTTCTGTACTTCGAAACTCATGTTGCGACGGCGGTCGAAACGTGTCAGAAGATAGCGCCGACCGACACGGCGTTTGAGCACCGGTTCGAGCGCGTTGAGCGTGCGTTCGATCTGCAGCGCGCCGCGCAAGGACAGAAAATCGGACGAAATCGGAATCAGCAGCTGGTCCGACGCAAAAATCGCATTCAATGAAAGCACGCCCAGAAACGGGCAACAGTCGATGATGACATCGTGTCCGCTCGATTCGAAGCTGCTTAGACCCTGGTTGAGCCGACTCAGGATGTTCGGCCCCTTGCCGAAGATTGAGTCCACCTTGATGAGTTCGGCATGTGCCGGTATCAACTGGCCGACATTGAGCCAGTCGATGGTCAAAGCAGCGAGAGAGGTATTGTCGCGATAAAAGGCAAACATGCTGGCCGCCACGTCGCCCAGTGCCTTGCCATGGATGGCGGAAAGATGTGCCTGCGGATCAAGATCGATGAGCAATACTTGCCGCTGTCCGCGTGCCATGGCCGCAGCTAGATTGAGTGCGGTGGTAGTCTTGCCTACCCCGCCCTTCTGGTTGAAAATTGCGATGCGCGCCATCGTGTCCTCACTGTACAGGTCGCTATTTTTCACATAAGATGCACCTTTGCGCAAGACATGTTTCCGATTTCTTGCGCAATCACGGCGGCGCAAGCCGCCGTCGCTATTTGGAATGATTGTTTTGTCGGGGTTGTCATGCCGCATCTGATGAATGTGTATGCCCGTTTGCCGATCGCATTTAGCCACGGTCAGGGCGCCTGGATTTACGACGAGCAGGGTCGTCGCTATCTCGACGCGCTCGCCGGCATCGCCGTCAATACGCTCGGACACGGCCATCCACGACTGGTCAAGGCCCTCTCGGAGCAGGTTGAACGGCTGATCCACACCTCCAACCTGTATCAAGTCCGCGAACAGGAGGAACTGGCCGACAAGCTTGCCGAGTTGTCGGGGATGGATGAATGTTTCTTCTGCAATTCCGGTTGCGAAGCCAATGAAGCCGCAATCAAGCTGGCGAGACTCTACGGGCATAACAAGGGTATCGAGCAGCCTGCCATCATTGTCATGGAAAAGGCCTTTCACGGCCGTACCCTGGCAACGCTCTCGGCGACCGGCAATCGCAAGGTGCAGGCCGGCTTCGAGCCTTTGGTGGCCGGGTTCGTGCGAGTGCCGTTTGACGATCTGGCCGCGGTCGAGGCAGTCGCCCAGCACAATTCCAGTGTCGTGGCGGTCCTCTTCGAGCCGATACAGGGCGAGGGCGGCATCCGTCTGGCTCATGATGAATACATCCAAGGGCTGCGCCAAATCTGTGATGCCAAGGGCTGGCTGCTAATGGTGGACGAGGTGCAGTGCGGCACCGGCCGCACCGGCCGCTGGTTCGCACACCAGCATGCCGGGGTGATGCCGGATGTCATGACCCTGGCCAAGGGTCTCGGTTCGGGCCTGCCCATCGGCGCCTGCCTGGCCGCAGGCAAGGCGGCGGGGGTGTTCAAGCTGGGCAGCCATGGCTCGACTTTTGGCGGCAATCCCCTGGCCTGTGTTGCGGCGCTGACGACGCTCGCCGTCATCGAGCAGGACGGCCTGATGGAGAATGCCTTGAGGCTCGGCGAGTTCATCCGCAGCGGGTTTCGCACCGCACTGGCGGGACTAAGCTCAGTCACCGAGATCCGTGGGGATGGCCTGATGATTGGAATCGAGCTCGATCGCCCTTGCGGAGAACTGGTTCAGCATGCACTGGATGCCGGTCTGCTGATCAACGTAACGGCCGACAAGGTCGTGCGCCTGCTGCCGCCGATGATTTTCAACGAGGCGGAAGCGCAGGAATTGGTGGCCAAGCTCGCGCCGCTGATCCGTGAGTTCCAGGGAAGCTGAATATGGTTGCGCCGAGGCATTTCCTGCAGTTCAACGATTTCAGTCGCGAAGAATTCGACTACATGTTCGAGCGCACGCGCCGGATCAAGACACAATTCAAGGCCTACCAGCAGTATTGGCCGCTCACGGATCGCACGCTGGTGATGATTTTCGAGAAGGCCAGTACCAGAACGCGCTTGAGCTTTGAGGCCGGCATGCAACAGCTGGGCGGTTCGGCGATCTACCTGAACACCCGGGATTCGCAACTCGGCCGCGGGGAACCGGTGGAGGATGCAGCCCAGGTGATCTCGCGCATGAGCGACATCGTCATGATCCGCACCTTCGATCAGGAAATCATCGAGCGTTTCGCCCGCAACTCGCGTGTACCGGTGATCAATGGTCTGACCAACGAGTACCATCCGTGCCAGATACTGGCCGATATCTACACCTTCATCGAACAGCGCGGCTCGATCACGGGCAAGACCGTGGCCTGGATAGGCGACTCCAACAATGTCTGCAATACCTGGCTGCAGGCCGCCGAAGTATTCGGTTTCAATGTGCATGTATCGACGCCGCCCGGTTATGAAGTCGAGCCCGAGCGTGCCGGGCTCTATGGCACCGACCACTACGAGGAGTTTCCCGATCCGATGGAAGCGGTGAAGGGCGCCGATCTGGTGACCACCGACGTGTGGACCAGCATGGGTTTCGAAGCGGAGAACGAAGAGCGCTTGCGCGACTTCGAGGACTGGCAGGTTGACGCCGAAATGATGCAGCAGGCTCGACCCGACGCACTTTTCATGCACTGCCTGCCGGCTCATCGGGGCGAGGAAGTGGCGGCCGAAGTCATCGACGGTCCGCACAGCGTGGTCTGGGAAGAGGCCGAGAACAGGTTGCACGCGCAGAAGGCGCTACTGGAATTTCTGGTGCTGGGCCGGGTGAACAATTGAATCCATTATCGAAAGAGAAGTTATGAGTGAAGTCAAGAAAGTCGTGTTGGCCTATTCCGGGGGCCTGGATACCTCGGTGATACTTAAGTGGCTGCAGGATACCTACCAGTGTGAAGTGGTGACCTTTACCGCCGACCTCGGGCAGGGGGAAGAACTGGAACCGGCACGCGCCAAGGCCGTCCAGCTCGGCATCAAGAAGAAGAACATCTTCATCGACGACTTGCGCGAGGAATTCGTTCGCGATTTTGTCTTCCCGATGTTCCGCTGCAACGCCGTGTACGAAGGCGAGTACCTGCTCGGCACCTCCATCGCGCGTCCGCTCATCGCCAAGCGCCTGGTCGAAATAGCCAAGCAGACCGGCGCCAACGCCATTTCTCACGGCGCCACCGGTAAAGGCAATGACCAGGTACGTTTCGAACTGGGCGCATATGCCCTGATGCCCGGCGTCAAGGTCATCGCACCGTGGCGTGAATGGGATCTCCTGTCGCGCGAGAAATTGATGGCCTATGCCGAGAAGTACGGCATCCCGGTGGACATGAAACACAAGAAAGGCGGCTCTCCTTACTCGATGGATGCCAACCTGCTGCACATCTCGTTCGAAGGACGCCACCTGGAAAATCCGGCGGCTGAAGCGGAGGAGTCGATGTGGCGCTGGACGGTTTCGCCCGAGAAGGCACCCGACAAGGCCCAATATATCGACATCGAATTCAAGCGCGGTGATCCCGTGTCGGTCGACGGCAAGAAGCTCAAAGCCCACCAGCTGCTGGCAAGACTCAATCAACTGGGTGGCAAGCATGGTATCGGGCGGCTCGACCTGGTTGAAAACCGCTATGTCGGCATGAAATCGCGCGGCTGTTACGAGACTCCGGGCGGGACCATTCTGCTGCGCGCACACCGTGCCATCGAATCGATCTGCCTGGACCGCGAGGTGGCCCATCTCAAGGATGACCTGATGCCCCGCTACGCCAGCCTGATATACAACGGCTACTGGTGGAGCCCGGAACGCAAGGCCCTGCAGGCGCTGATCGACCAGACACAGCAGAACGTCAATGGCTGGGTGCGCATCAAGCTGTACAAGGGTAATGTCATTGTCGTCGGTCGCGACTCCAAGTCGGATTCCTTGTTCGACTCGACCATTGCCAGCTTCGAGGACGATGCCGGGGCCTACGACCAGAAAGATGCCGCCGGCTTCATCAAGCTGAATGCACTGCGCCTGAGAATTGCCGCCAACCTCGCCAAGAGGAGGGACTGAGGGCGAGCCGCAATGTTCGGATTCAGCGAAGAGCAGGTTTCGGAGTTTTTCGTGACCTATGGCGTTGCCGCCTTCATTCTCTTCATGCTGTTCATTGTCGGGGAGCTTGCCTACAAGTCCAAGGCCGGCAAGACCGGTACCTTAGTGCTATTTTTCGTTCTGGCTTTTGGGATGTTCGGCTTCGTCGCCAAATCCATCATCCAGAAACTGTGGGGAATCTGACCATGTCGCAGTTCGAAAATGTTTCGGTGCTCAAAAAGGCCAATATCTACTTCGACGGCAAGTGCATCAGCCATACGGTCCTGTTTGCCGACGGCACCAGGAAGACCCTCGGTGTGATCTTTCCGTCCAGCCTGACATTCAGTACCGGCGCGCCGGAAGTGATGGAGCTGAACGCCGGGAAGTGCCGCATCCGCCTGAAGGAACCCAACGGCGAGATGGGTGAATGGAAGTCCTATGGCGGCGGGCAATCCTTCAGCGTGCCGGGCAATTCCAGCTTCGATATCGAGACCCAGGAACTGCTGGATTATGTCTGCCACTTTGTTCCAGCGTGACTGAACGGAGGTATTCATGCCATCTTTCGACATTGTTTCCGAAGTCAATCAGGTCGAGCTGCGCAACGCAGTCGACCAGACCAACAAGGAAGTCGCCAATCGCTTCGACTTCAAGGGCTCGGATGCCCGCGTCGAAGTGGCCGAAAAACTGTTGACGCTGTTCGCCGACGATGACTTCAAGCTCGATCAGGTCTTCGATATCCTGACTGCCAAGTTTGCCAAGCGCGGCGTCGACGTGCGTTGCCTCGATCGGCAGGACTCGCAAAAGGTCGGCGGCAACAAGGTCAAGCAGGAAATCAAGCTTAAAGTCGGTGTAGAAGGCGAACTGGCAAAAAAAGTCGTCAAGCATATCAAGGACAGCAAGCTCAAGGTACAGGCCAGCATCCAGGGGGATACCGTGCGTGTTTCCGGCGCCAAACGCGATCTGCTGCAAGAGACCATCGCGCTGGTGAAGCAGGCAATCACAGAGGTTCCGTTGCAGTTCAACAACTTCCGAGACTGACCCGGCAGCGGGGTTGAAGGATTTTTGGATGTCCTCAACAACGCTCTGGTTACGCCGATGCTTCGCTGACAGCTCAACTGCTGCATTGCGAAACTTGAGCGTGACCGAGCCCATTTTGCCTGGCCTGTCGACACAGACATTGACCCGGGCTGCGGTTCTGGTGCCGCTGGTCGTGCGGGAGACGGGTCTGACCGTATTGCTGACGCAACGTACCGCTCATCTGCGCGACCATGCAGGGCAGATCAGCTTTCCCGGCGGGCGCTGCGAGGAACAGGACGCCTCCCCGGTCGATACGGCGCTGCGCGAGGCGAGCGAGGAGGTCGGTCTGGACCGGAATCAGGTGGAGGTACTCGGCGTATTGCCGGAATATCGCACCGGAACAGGCTTTGCCATCATTCCGGTCGTCGGCTTGGTGCATCCGCCGCTAAATCTCAAACTCGACGATTTCGAGGTGGCCGAGGCGTTCGAAACGCCACTCGATTTCCTGCTGGATCCCGCCAATCACCAGCGCCACAGCCTCGAATATCAGGGGAGCCAGCGAGAATACTACGCCATGCCGTGGGAGGGTTATTACATCTGGGGGGCCACGGCGGGCATGCTGGTAAGCCTGCAGCGCTTCCTGACAGGCCAAGACTGATTGCCGGGGCTGTGGTATCTTGACGATCCTTGAATAGTCGCTATTCCAGACATCGGTTTTCCCCTTCCGCATGACCCTGTTTTCCATTGTTCTCGCCCTGATTCTTGAGCAGGTCCAGCCGCTTGCGCAGCAGCGCTTCGTGCTTGGACCACTGTCACGCTATGCCCACTTTTTGGAGGAGCGCTTCAACGATGGCCAACCCAGGCACGGCAGGATAGCCTGGCTGATTGCGGTAGTGCCGAGCGTCGTGCTGGTGCTGTTGCTGCAAATCCTGCTGTCCTGGCTTCAACCGCTGCTGGCGCTGGCACTTGGCATCGCCGTCCTCTACATGACCATGGGGTTCCGCCAGTTCAGTCACCATTTCACCGACATTCATCTGGCGTTGCGTATGGGCGAACTGGCGCGGGCGAGAACGCTGCTCGGCGAATGGCGCAAACGTTCCGCAGATCGCTTGTCGTCGCAGGAAGTGGCAAGGCTGGCGATCGAACAGGCGCTGGTGGACTCGCATCGTCACGTGTTTGCGCCGCTGTTCGGCTTTGTCTTGCTCGGGCCCGCCGGCGCACTGTTGTACCGGTTGGCATTGTTTTTCGGGACTCGGTGGGCCCAGCCCGACTTCGGCGCCTTTGGAGAATTCGCCAGACGCGCTCTGGCCGTGATCGACTGGTTGCCGTTGCGAGTCTCTGCTGCCTCCTTTGCCATCGTCGGTGATTTCGAGGATGCGGTTTACTGCTGGCGTACCCAGGCGGGCCTTTGGCCCGACGCTTCCACCGGGGTACTGCTGGCCAGTGGCGCCGGTGCTCTGGGTGTGCGTCTCGGCCAGCCGGTGAACGATCCGGGCGGGATCGCCGATCGTCCGGAGTTGGGCCTCGGCGAGGAAGCCGACGTTGATTTCATGCAAAGCATGATCGGACTCGTGTGGCGTACCTTGGTGCTGTGCCTGCTGCTGCTGGCATTGTTCTGGGTGGCCAGTTGGGTAGGTTGAACATTTTTTCTAGATTGGAGAAATTCAAATGGCAGACAAGCGCGAAGTAGTGATAGTGAGTGGCGTACGTGCGCCGATAGGCAGTTTCGGCGGCACCCTCAAGGACTTCTCCTCATCGACGCTCGGCGCTCGCGTGGTCAGGGAAGCAATTTCCAGGTCCAAGCTGGATCCAGCCCAGATCGGGCAATTGGTGTGTGGCAACGTCATCCATGGTGAGGCCCGCGACATGTATGTGTCGCGAGCAATCGCGATCGATGCCGGGATGGCCAAGGAATCCAGTGCGCTGACCTTGAACCGCCTCTGCGGTTCCGGTTTGCAGGCCATAGTCACTGCTGCCAACGCGATTCAACTCGGCGACACCGATGCTGCTGTCGGCTGTGGTGTGGAGACCATGAGCCGCGCCGGCTACCTGATGCCTGCGGCCCGATTTGGCGCACGCATGGGCGATACCAAAATGATCGACATGATGGTTGGCGCCCTGACTGATCCCTTCAGCCCGAACCACATGGGTATCACGGCCGAGAATATCGCTGAGCAGTTCAAGATCAGCCGCGCGGATCAGGATGCATTCTCCCTCGAGAGCCAGAAACGCGCGGTGGCTGCGATTGCTGCCGGTCATTTCAAATCGCAGATCGTGCCGATCGAAATTCAGAGCCGCAAGGGCACGGTGCTATTCGATACCGACGAGTTCCCCAAGGCCGACGCCTCTCTGGAAAGCCTCGCCAAACTCAAGCCAGCTTTCAAGAAGGACGGCACGGTGACTGCCGGAAACGCCTCGGGCATCAATGACGGCGCCGCCGCAATCGTGATGATGGAAGCCGGCGCTGCCGCCAAGGCCGGCCTGAAACCGCTGGCGCGATTTGTCTCTTATGCGGTGTCCGGGGTTGATCCCAGCATCATGGGCACCGGCCCGATCCCGGCCGTGCGCCTGGCGCTCAAACGCGCGGGGCTGAGCTTGAACGACATCGATGTAATCGAGTCGAACGAGGCTTTCGCGGTTCAGTCGCTGTGCGTTTCGCGGGAACTCGGCTTCGACCCGGCCAAGGTCAATGTGAATGGCGGCGCCGTGGCGCTGGGTCATCCGCTCGGCGCCACCGGCGCCATACTCACGGTCAAATGCCTCTATGAACTGGAACGCATCGGCAAGCGCTACGGCCTGGTGACCATGTGCATCGGAGGCGGCCAGGGCATCGCCGGCGTCTTCGAGCGTCTCTAGACCATGGGTCTCGACCGCGTTCCGCCCGGCAAGGATCTACCCAACGACTTCAATGTCGTCATCGAGATCCCCATGCATGCCGAGCCGATCAAGTACGAGGTGGACAAGGAGTCGGGGGCCATCTTTGTCGATCGTTTCATGTCGACGGCGATGCACTATCCCTGCAATTACGGCTATATCCCGCACACCATCGCCGGCGATGGCGATCCGGTCGATGTTCTGGTGATGTCGCAGTTCGCCCTTCCTCCCGGGGTGGTCGTCCGCTGTCGGCCGATTGGGATGTTGAAGATGACCGATGAGGCCGGCGACGATGCGAAATTGCTGGCAGTGCCGGTCGACAAGTTGACGACGATGTATCGCAGCATTGTCAGTCCGCGCGACTTGCCTCAAATCGTTCTCGATCAGATCGCCCATTTCTTTGAGCATTACAAGGATCTCGAGCCGGGAAAGTTCGTCAAGGTTGCAGGATGGGTCGGCATCGAGGAGGCCAAGAAGGAAATCATGGATGGCGTCCGGGCTTATAACGATGCCAAGGAGAAACCGGCGTTCTGATTGCTGCAATTGGTTCGGCGAAAGGGCCCGCTCGAACCGCGGGCCTTTTCGTTGCTGCTATACAATGCAGTATGAGTGACCCGGCGACGTGGTTTCGACCGGCGCCCCCGACATTGACCAACGACGCATAGATGAACAGACTGCGTATCGCCATTGCCCAGATCAATTGTATCGTCGGTGATTTCGCCGGGAATGCGGGCCTGATCCTGGCCGCAGCGGAACGAGCCCGGGATCTCGGCGCGGACCTGCTGATGACGCCTGAACTGGCGCTGTGCGGTTACCCGCCTGAAGACATGCTGCTGCGCCCGGATTTCTATCGTGCCGCTGGGCGCGAGTTGCGCCAACTCGCCGAGTCCGCCGCTGCCTCTGCGCCGGATCTGGCGATTCTGGTCGGACACCCGGAAGAGCATGCCGGCCAACGCTTCAATGCCGCTTCCCTGCTGCGTCAAGGGAGGATCGAAACGACATACCGCAAGCACCGCTTGCCGAACTACGAAGTCTTCGACGAGGAGCGCTATTTCGACGCCGGCACCGAGCCATGCGTGGTAACGATCGAGGGTGTCCGCTGTGGGGTGAACATTTGCGCCGATGTCTGGGAGGCGGGTGCAGCGGACGCCGCACACAGCGCCGGCGCGGAAATTCTGCTGGCACTGAATGCCTCGCCCTATCACCTGAACAAGCAGGCAAGGCGTTACGAAGTGTTGCGTGCACGCATCGCCAGCACCGGAATCCCGGTGATCTATGCCAACCTGGTCGGCGGCCAGGACGAACTGGTTTTCGATGGCGCGTCCTTCGCCCTGGATGGGAATGGTGCGCTCACCCACCAGTTGCCGTCCTTCGAGGAAGCGCTGGAAATTGCCGAATACGCCGACGGCAGGTTGTTGCCCGGACGCATCGAGGCGGCCCTGCCGATTGAAGCGGAAGCCTATGCCGCATTGAAACTCGGTGTGCATGACTATCTCGGCAAGAATGGCTTCCCCGGGGCCATTATCGGTCTGTCGGGCGGAGTGGATTCCGCCCTGACCCTGGCGATTGCGGTGGATGCGCTGGGCGCGGACAAGGTTCGCGCGGTCATGATGCCGTCCCCCTACACGGCGCAGATGAGCCTCGACGATTCACGCGCCATCGCCAGGAATCTCGGCGTGCGCTATGAAGAGATTTCCATAGCACCGGCGATGAAAAGTTTCGCTGCGCTGCTGCAGCCATTGTTCGCGGGTATCGGAAGCGGCGCCGGCGACACGACCGACGAAAACCTGCAGGCCAGAATCCGCGGAATGATCCTGATGGCGCTTTCCAACAAGACCGGCGCCATCGTCCTGACCACCGGCAACAAGAGCGAGATGGCGGTGGGCTATGCGACGCTCTATGGCGACATGGCCGGAGGCTTCGCGGTGATCAAGGATATTTTCAAGGTCTTTGTCTATCGCCTGTGCCAATACCGCAACTCATTGCGGGCGGACATACCCGAAAACATCCTGACGCGCGCCCCTTCGGCAGAACTTAAACCAGGCCAGACTGACCAGGATACGCTGCCACCCTATGCGACACTCGACGCCATCATCGAGGCCTACATGGAAAACGACTTGAGTCCGCGCGAGATCATTGCCATGGGGCATGCAGAGTCGGACGTGCGGCGGGTGGTGGGGTTGCTGAAGCGCAACGAGTACAAGCGCCGCCAGTCGCCGGTCGGCATCCGCATCACCCGCCGCGGTTTTGGCAAGGATTGGCGTTATCCGATAACATCGCGCTATACCGATGAGTGGTAGCGCGAAATCACCTAAGAATTTTGACCGGGGGCAAACATGAAGAAGATCGAAGCAGTCATCAAACCTTTCAAGCTCGACGAGGTGCGCGAGGCTTTGTCGGAAATAGGCGTTGCCGGACTCACCGTCAGCGAGGTCAAGGGTTTTGGCAGGCAGAAGGGGCACACCGAACTGTATCGGGGAGCCGAATACGTGGTCGATTTCCTGCCCAAGATCAAGATCGAGATCGTCGTCGCCGATGAGACAGTCGAACCGGCCATCGAGGCCATCATCAAGGCCGCGCGAACCGGCAAGATCGGCGATGGCAAAATCTTCGTGATGCCGGTGGAGCAGGTGGTGCGCATACGCACCGGCGAGTCCAATGAAGCCGCTATCTAGCTGCTTCGTTGGACTCGCCGCGTTGCGGCCGTGCCTTCCCCCCGGCCCCCTTCCCTGAGAAGGGGGTGACTAAATTGGCTCGCTACGCTCGATAACTTAGCGAGAACCCCGCAGCAGTACCGCCACGGCCCCGCCGCCGCCGTCGGCGGCGCGTGACTGACAGTAGGCCAGGACCTCTTGGCGGCGGGCAAGCCAGTGGCGCACCAATTCTTTGAGTACCGGCTCCCGTCCCGGCGAGCGCAAGCCCTTGCCATGGACGATGCGCAGGCAGCGCTGGCCGCGCGCCAGGCTGTCCGCCAGAAACTCGCCCAGCGCTTGCCGCGCTTCTTCGCGGCTCATGCCATGCAGGTCGAGTTCGTTCTGCATGACCCAGCGGCCGCGGCGCAAGTCCCGCAGCAGGGTGCGTGGCAGGCCATGGCGCAGGAAGGCAAGCTCGTCCCCGCCTTCCAGCAGAACATCAAGCGGCGCCGGGGCCAGGGATTCATCAAGTGCAGCGGCTTCATCGCGCAGATGCTGATGCGGGATTGGCGGCGGGCGCAAGGGTTCGTGATGCACCTTGTCGGATTCCATCGGCACCGCATCCGCCACCGCGCCGCGAAACAGCGCTCGCTCGTCGGGTGTCGGGCCGACGGGTTCGCGTCGCCTGGGCATCTTCAACTCAGGTCATCGAGATAACGCTCGGCGTCCAGTGCCGCCTGGCAGCCCGTTGCGGCGCTGGTGACGGCCTGGCGGTAGACGTGGTCCTGAACGTCGCCGGCGGCGAAAACGCCGGGGAGGTTGGTCGCCGTGGCATTGCCGTTGCGGCTGCCCTGGGTGACGATGTAGCCGCCTTCCATCTCGACCTGACCGACGAACAGGTCGGTATTCGGCTTGTGGCCGATGGCGATGAAGACGCCCTGCAAGGCGATATCCTCGGTGGCGCCGGTCTTCACATCCTTGATGCGCATGCCGGTGACACCGGTCTTGTCGCCGAGGACTTCGTCCAGGGTAGAGTTCCACCGGATGGTGACTTTGCCCGCCGCTTGCCTCTCGAATAGCTTGTCCTGGAGGATCTTCTCGCCGCGCAATTTGTCGCGCCGATGCACCAAAGTGACGTGGCTGGCGATGTTGGCGAGATACAGGGCTTCTTCCACTGCGGTATTGCCCCCACCAATGACCGCGACCGGCTGATTCTTGTAAAAGAAGCCGTCGCAGGTGGCGCAGGCGGAAACCCCTTTGCCGGAGAAGGATTCCTCGGAAGGCAGGCCGAGATACTGGGCGGAAGCGCCGGTGGCGATGATCAGCGCGTCGCAGGTGTAGCTGCCGGCATCCCCGATTAGCGTCATCGGTTTCCCGGTCAATTTCGCGGTGTGGATATGGTCGAAAATCATCTCCGTATTGAAGCGCTCGGCATGCTTCTGGAATCTTTCCATCAGCGCCGGACCCTGTACGCCATCGGCGTCGGCCGGCCAGTTGTCCACATCGGTGGTGGTCATCAACTGGCCGCCCTGAGCCAGGCCGGTGATCAGTACCGGCTTCAGGTTGGCGCGGGCCGCATAGACCGCGGCGGTGTAGCCGGCCGGGCCGGAACCGAGAATGAGCAGGCGGGCATGGCGGGAGGTCATGACGGATTTCCTGGGAAAGGTTGGGGCGGACATAATTATACTTTGCGCGAGGCTCAGGAAATTTCGGAATATTCCGTTAATCCGAGGGGTACTATCACCATTGCATCGATGGTTTGAATCCGGAGATTTCCATGTCTGCCCAATCGCCCGTCTCGATCACTGCCTTGCGCACCTTGCCGATGTTCGAATCGCTCGGCAACGAACGCCTCGCAAAGGTTGCCGGCTTCGCTTCATTGCGCCGCGTGGCCAGGCACACGACGGTGCTCCAGGCCGGCGATCGCACCGATAACATCTATCTGATTTTGACCGGTATGTTAAAGGTGCAGATCAGCGATCAGGAGGGGCGCGAAGTCATCCTTTCGATGCTCAGCCCGGGCGAGATGTTCGGCGAAATGGGGGTGATTGACGATCATCCGCGCTCGGCCACGGTAATTGCCACCGAACCCTGCGATCTTGTGGTCATACCCAAGGAGGACTTCAAAGCCTGTCTGGAGGAGAATTTCGAGGTCTCTCTGTACATCATCCGCAACCTGGTCAAGCGTTTGCGCAATGCCGACCGCAAGATCGAGAGCCTGGCGCTGATTGACGTCTTTGGCCGGGTGGCAAGGTTGCTGCTGGAAATGGCGGAAACCGAGAACGGACGCAAGGTGGTGCGGCGCCACATTACGCGCCAGGATATCGCCAAGACCATCGGCGCCTCGCGCGAGATGGTCAGCCGGGTCATGCGCGACCTTCAAGCTCAAGGATTGATCGAGGAGGTCGACGGGGCGATCTGGTTGCGCGAGGAAATTGCCGACGCCTGAAGCATGGCTGAGCGGGACTTGGCGTCACCAGGATAGGAATCGTTTTCCGGCGTTCATCGGGCTTTCCGGGCGTCCTGCGCCAGTATAATCGTCCCATGTTCGCCTGCACTATCCCGTTTTTCCCTAGGCGCTGGCGTCGAACGCCAAGCCGGAGTTAAGCACTTGGCCGAAAAGAGCATAGATCAGGCGTTGCCGGAAAGGATCGTCTCCCTGTTGCAGGAGGCGCGCTGGCTGGCGCTGGGGGCGGCGGCGGTGTACCTGGGACTGGTCCTCGGCGGATTCAATCAGGCCGATCCGGGTTGGTCACACGCGGCGGCGGTCGAGCGCATCATCAATCCCGGCGGCCGGTTCGGCGCCTGGCTGGCTGATCTGCTGTTGTACCTGTTTGGAATCTCCGCCTGGTGGTGGGTGTTGTTCCTGCTGTTTGCTGTCGTTTGGGGCTATCGCCGCCTCGACGCTTTCGGATTGCTGCCGGCGGACCGCCGGCCGTTCCTGGTCGCCGCATGTGGTTTCGCGCTGTTGCTGATCGGCAGTTGCGGACTGGAGGCAATGCGCTTCCATAGCCTGAAGGTCCCTCTGCCGCTGGCGCCGGGCGGCATGCTGGGCTACGAAATCGGCAAGTTGGCGGCGCGGGAGTTGGGCTACAGCGGCGCCACCCTGATTTTGTTGGCCGCCTTCGCCGCCGGGATCAGCCTGTTTTCCGGAATATCCTGGCTGCGCTTTGCCGAAGGTCTTGGCGCGTTGCTCGAATCGCTCTGGGTCGGCACCTGCGGACTCTGGCAAACCTGGCAGGATCGGCGCATCGGGCGCACCGTCGCGCAGCAACGCGAGGCGGTGATTGAGGGCGAGCGCAGGAAATACGAGGAATATCCGCCGCCGCCGCTGAGGATCGAGCCGGTGGCGCTGGAGATTCCCAAGGCCCCCAAGGTGGAGGCGCGCATTGAAAAGGAACGCCAGGCGCCGCTATTTTTCGACGCTCCCGGCGGTGCCCTGCCGCCGTTGCATCTGCTGGATGAACCGTCACATAGCGCCGAGGACCTGCCCGGTCCGGACACGCTGGAGTTCACTTCCAGGCTGATCGAACGCAAGCTTGCCGATTTCGGTGTCGAAGTAAAGGTTCTCGCGGCTTACCCCGGCCCGGTGGTGACCCGCTATGAAATCGAGCCGGCGATTGGCGTTAAAGGCAGTCAGATCCTCGGTCTGGCCAAGGACCTTGCGCGGGCTTTGTCGCTGTTCAGCATCCGGGTCGTTGAAACGGTGCCGGGCAAGTCCTGCATGGCCCTTGAGCTGCCGAACCCGAAACGGCAGACCGTGCGCCTCACCGAAATTGTCGGGTCCAAGGCCTATCACAATCTCCATGCCCCGTTGGCAATTGCCCTCGGCAAGGACATCTCCGGCCAGCCGATGGTAGTGGACCTGGCGAAAATGCCGCACCTGCTGGTGGCGGGAACCACCGGTTCGGGCAAATCGGTCGGCATCAATGCGATGATCCTGTCGCTCGTCTACAAGTCCGAACCCAAAGACGTGCGACTGATCCTGGTCGACCCGAAGATGCTCGAGCTCTCGGTGTATGAGGGAATTCCGCATCTGCTGGCACCCGTAGTGACCGACATGAGCAAGGCGGCGAATGCGCTGCACTGGTGTGTCGGCGAAATGGAGCGGCGCTACAAGCTGATGTCGGCGTTGGGAGTCCGCAACCTCTCCGGCTTCAACAATAAGATTCACGAGGCACAGAAGATCGGCAGCCACGTCCCCAACCCCTTCTCGCTCACACCCGAGGCGCCCGAGCCGCTGGCGACGATGCCTTACATTGTGGTCTTCATCGACGAACTGGCCGACCTGATGATGGTGGTGGGCAAGAAGGTCGAGGAGTTGATTGCCCGCCTGGCCCAGAAGGCGCGCGCCTCGGGCATACACCTGATACTGGCGACCCAGAGGCCGAGTGTGGACGTCATTACCGGTCTCATCAAGGCCAATATTCCGACGCGAATTTCGTTCCAGGTGTCATCGAAGATCGACTCTCGCACCATCCTCGACCAGATGGGTGCCGAGACACTCCTCGGCCAGGGTGACATGCTCTTTCTCGCGCCCGGTACCGGGCTACCGGTGCGAGTGCATGGTGCATTCGTGTCGGATAGCGAAGTCCATCGCGTGGTCGAGCATCTGAAGAAAGTTGCCGTCCCTGAGTACGTGGAAGGCATGCTCGACGCGCCATCTGCCGAGGGCGGCGCTGCTGGCGAGAGCGATGCCGCCGAGGCAGGCGCCGAGGATGACCCGATGTACGACCAGGCTGTCGAAATCGTGCTGAAGACCCGCCGCCCGTCGATTTCGCTGGTGCAGCGCCACTTGCGCATCGGCTATAACCGTGCCGCGCGCCTGATCGAGCAGATGGAACGGGCGGGGCTGGTGTCGTCCATGAATGGGGCCGGCAGCCGCGAGGTGCTGGTCCCGGATCGCAGCGAATGAAAGCGCGCCAAAATTCATTCGTGCTTGCGTGCCTCTTCGCCTTGGAATGTTGCGCTACGGCTTCAGCCTCAGGCCCCGACCAGTTCAAGGCTTTCATCGAGACGACGCAGAGTGCCCGCGCCAGTTTCAGCCAGTCGGTGGTGAGCAAATCGGGGAGGAAGGCGCAGGTTTCGCAAGGAACTTTCGCATTTTTGCGCCCCGGCAAGTTCCGCTGGACCTATGAAAAACCCTACTACCAATTGATGGTCGGTGATGGCGAGAGGCTCTGGATCCACGACAGGGATCTTAACCAGGTCTCGGTCAAGAAGCTTGGCCTGGCGATTGGCTCCAGCCCCGCCGCTTTGTTGGCCGGGGATGCGGCAGCGGAGAAACATTTCGCCATCGTCGATGCCGGGGCAAGCGATGGGTTGGAACTGATCGAGGCGACACCCCGGTCGCAAGACGGCGGCTTCGAGCGGGTGCGACTCGGCTTCCGCAACAACCTGCCGCAACTCATGGAGGTTCACGACAACTTCGGCCAGGTCACCACCCTGCGCTTCGAGCGCTTCGAGCGCAACCCGGCGTTGCCGCCCGGTTTGTTTCGCTTCGTTCCGCCCAAGGATGCGGATGTAGTCGGCGAATGACAAGGGTATTCGGCGATCCCGCCGTGCTACCGAAGATCTAGAAGGCCCCGCTGCCGAGGCGCAGGAATATGGCGTAGCGTCGTTCGTCTATCTCACCCGCGGCGACCGCTGCCTTGATGGCGCAACCGGGTTCGGATCGATGACTGCAGTCGCGAAAGCGGCAATTGGCGAGATGTGGCCGGAACTCAACGAAGCCCTGCTCGATGGCGCCGCGCGTCAGGTGGGCGAGGCCGAATTCCTGCAAGCCGGGGCTGTCGATCAATGCGCCGCTCGGGTCGCCAAGTCGATAGAGGCGGGCATGGGTCGTGGTGTGTTTGCCGGAATCGAGTGCCTCGGATACCTCCCTGGTGGCGGCCGCGGCATCGGGTACCAGTGCGTTGATGAGTGTCGACTTGCCCATCCCGGACTGCCCGATCAGCACCGACAGCTCGCCGGCCAGGTAAGGCAATAGCAGACGCGCATCGCGTCGCGCCGAAAGTTCGATGACCGCATAGCCCAAGCGCGCCAGCGGCGCCAACCTGAGTCGTGCTGTCGGCAGGTGTTCGTCGAGGTCGATCTTGTTCAGCACGATGAGGCTGCGCAAGCCTTCGGTCTCGGCGGCCACCAATGCCCTGGTCAGCAGTTCGTCGCTGAATGAGGGCTCGGTGGCGACGACCAGCACCAGTTGGGTTGCATTGGCGACGATGAGTTTCTGGCGGAAAGCATCGGAGCGATACAACAGGGATCTGCGCGGCAGATGGCGGACGATCTGCGCCTGGTCGGCAGACGAACGCTCGAGTGCGACCCGATCGCCACAAGCATAAGGGCTCTTCTTGCCACGCGGGAATCCCGTAATTCGGACCAGGTCGGGCAACTCGATTTCATAGTGCCGGCCGAAAGCCGCGACGATGGTGCCTTCCAGCAAGTTGCTCAAGCGCCGGGAAATGTTACAAGAAAAGGTGGCATGGCGGCTACGCAGTGCTGCAATCTGGCAACGGCGCGATCACGGAACTTGGCTATTTTCTTCTTCCCATTTCATTGCTGAATCGGTGAGCCTTCAGGTCGTTCATCCGTCAGCGACCATTCAGATTTGCGATGCGCAAGCTGGCCGGCGGATGAGAATCGTAGAACAGCGAATGCAGCGGGTCGGGGGTCAAAGTTGCGGCGTTTTCGCGGTAGAGCTTGACCAGAGCGCTAACGAGGTCTGTCGCGCGGGTTTGCTGCGCGGCATAGATGTCGGCTTGATATTCGTGTTTGCGGGAAACATGCGACATTAGCGGTGCAAGGGGAAATGTGAATAGCGGCAGCACCAGCGCGAACAATACCAGCGCCATCGCGGTGCCTTGGGTTGCCTGTTGCGGCACGGTTACCCCGAGTCCGACAAAGAACCAGGGTTGCCCGATTAACAGACCGAGTAGCCAGAGAAACGCCAGGCTGAGGACGGCGAGCATGCCGATGCGCTGCCAGACATGGCGATGTTTGTAATGTCCCAGCTCGTGCGCGAGCACTGCCTCGATCTCGGGTGGGGTCAGGCTTTCCAGCAGCGTGTCGAAGAAGACAATCCGCTTGGCCGCGCCGAAACCCGTGAAATAGGCATTGCCGTGCGCCGAGCGCGTCGATCCGTCCATGACGAACAAGCCGCTGGAGCGGAAGCCGCAGCGTTTCAGCAGCGCTTCGACGCGTGTCTTGAGATCTGGATTGTCGAGCGGCAGGAACTTGTTGAAGATCGGCGCAATCAATGTCGGATAGAGCAGCAGCACCAGCAGGTTGAACACCAGCCAGAAAACCCAGACATAGAGCCACCAGTAATTTCCCATCGCAGTCATCAGCCAGAGTACCGCCAGCAGCAGCGGAGCGCCGATCGCCATGGTGAGGAGCCCCTGCTTGATGATGTCGGCCAGAAATAGCCGCCAGCTCATCTGGTTGAAGCCGAAACGCGCTTCCAGGATGAACGTACGATAGATCCCAAAGGGCAGGTCGACTACGAAGCCGATCACCGCGACGCAGGCAAACAGGGTCAGGCTGCTCAGATAGGGGTCTTCGGGAAAGCCTCGGGCACAGAAGTCGGCGGCGAACTGCAGCACGCCACCGAGCGTGAACGCCAGCAGCAACAGGCTGCCGACTGCAAGCTCGGCCAGCCCGACGTTAATCTTGGCCTGAGTATAGTCGGCTGCCTTCTGATGTGCCGACAGGGCAATGCGCCCGGCAAATTCCGCCGGCACCGCCGCGCGATGAGCTCCAACATGATGTAGTTGACGCAATGCCAGCCAGATACGCAGGGCAGCGTTGGTCGCCAGTGCGGCGAGAAAGATCAGGGAAAAGAGTTGTGGCGTCATGCTTCGTCGGTACCGCTAAATATGACAGAATACGCGCCTCATTGTAAGAGTTTCGGCGCAAGCTTATGGCACAAGATCAGAATGCTCTCATCTGGCTCGATATGGAAATGACCGGCCTCAACCCGGACTCCGACCGCATCATCGAGATCGCCATGGTGGTGACCGACTCCCGCCTGAATACCGTCGCCGAGAGCACTGCATGGGTGGTGCACCAGACCGACGGCGTGCTCGACGGCATGGATGAGTGGAACAAGAACACCCACGGCCGGTCCGGTCTGGTTGCCAAGGTAAAGGCTTCGACACTGGACGTAACCGAGGTCGAGGCGCAATGCCTGGCTTTCGCGAAACTGCACCTACCGGAACGTACTTCACCGATGTGCGGCAATTCAATCTGTCAGGACCGTCGCTTCATGGCGCGCTACATGCCGAAGCTGGAAGCGTACTTTCACTACCGAAATCTTGATGTCAGCACCCTCAAGGAACTTTGCAAGCGCTGGAAGCCGGACCTCGCCAAGGGCATCGTCAAGAGCGGCAAACACACGGCGCTGGCCGACATCTACGAGTCGATCGAAGAAATGAAGTTCTACCGCGATAACTTCCTCAAGCTCTGAACGTCAGGATTCGCGCTGATAAAGCCGTAAGCGCTCGGTCTTGTCGCCAGGACGGTGGCCTTCCCAAATCTTGCGCCAACCGGACGGTGGCGCGGCGCCATGCTCCGAACCCTGTTCCAGAAGCAATTGACAGGTTCGTCCCGCTCTCGATTCTTGACGCAACGTCACGATGTCCGCGAAGTATTCTAGCGAGGCACGCTGGGCACCGCCGAGATTCCGTCCGGCGATACACTGGTGCCCGTCTTTGGTTTCAGGGTATTGATGCCCGCCTTTTGTTTCAGGGTATGGATGCCCGCCCTTCGTTTCCTGGTTTTGGTGCTCGACCCGGGAGTATCCGGCTTGTCCCGAGAGCGCCTGCTTGAGCGAGACGGCGACGCTGCGGTAGCTGACGCGGTGATCGATCGCCGGCATCCACAAGGCGGCCATCAGCACCCACATCAGCGTCATGCCCGCCGCCCAATGGGTGGCGGCGCGCCACGGTGAGCGTGCACTGGCGAAGATCAGCCAGAGCCAGACCAGGCACAACAGCGCCGCCGTGACGTAGGCCAGCGGCGAATAGCGGGCGACGAAACCCGGCGCGAGTCCCGCGAGATGCTGGGCCAGCCTGGCTGGTACGCCGGCGCTCAAGGCAAGGCCGTAAATCCAGATCACCGCGGCGACGAGGCTGAAAGTCATCATGCCAAACCAATCGAAGGCATTGGTGGCGCCGCGCCGCAGGCGACTGGCGCTGCGCGCCGCCAACAGGACCAACGGCACCAAGAGCGGCAACGCCAATAGGGGTCGCGGTCCGTAGATCATCAGCAGACACACCAGCGATACCACGCTACCTCCCAGGGGCAGGGCGATAGCCGGCTGGCCGAGATCCTTGCGGTTCAGCCAAAGCGCCCATAAGGCCAGCGGCAATGCCGGCCAGGCGAACCAGGCCAGCAGTTCGAGGTGGTTCGGGACGGCTTTGAGCCAGCCGCTCTGATAACCCACTCCGGCGACCGCCTGAGACCGCCATGCGTCGAACATGTCGGGCGAGCTCCTGAGCAGCCATAGCGGCCAACTGGCGGACAGCAGCAGGGCGACCATCGCCGCGACCGCAATGCCACCCAGACCGGCGGCGCTGCGCCAGTGCCGATTGATCGGAAGCAGCAACAGGAGGGGCAACATTGTGACCAGGATCATCAGACCGCTGGCGAGGAAACCCAGACCCAGGCCGATTCCCGCCAACATGCCACCGGCCAGCGGACGCAGTAGCAGCAAGGCCAAGCCGGCATGGGTAGCAGCACTGGCGGCGAGCAAGGCCACCATCGGCTGGGTGTCATGGATCGGAACCAGCAGGCCGAGGCAGCCCATGGCGACCAGCGTCGCGGCGCCGCCACTTTCGCCTCTTTCCGTGTCGTGCTTGGACCTTAGGTTGGCGGACTCCAGGTCATGCAGGATGCGGCTGGCAAATGCCAGCAGATACAGGAACAACGCCCCGAACAGTCCCGAAGCAAGGCGCACCGCATCGTGCAGCGGTAACCACCCGCCCAGAAGTTTGGCGCAGATGGCGGCGACCCAGTAGTAGAGCGGCGGCGTTTCGAGATAGCTTTCGCCGGCGAGCCTGGGCACCAGCCAGTCCTGATTATTGAGAAATCCGTAGACAACTCCAAAGTGTATGGCATCGTCATTTTTCCAC
>Ga0208566_1000318_pt1 | contig 34100 bp, 32 predicted proteins | sample PL_2010_150m_FD_184159 | JGI IMG/M metagenome (GOLD analysis project Ga0208566, IMG submission 184159) | Freshwater microbial communities from Powell Lake, British Columbia, Canada to study Microbial Dark Matter (Phase II) - PL_2010_150m... | ecosystem: Environmental > Aquatic > Freshwater >...
ACTTCTTATACCGCGCTTCCGGCTTGTCTGGGTAGCCCGCCTGGTTCATGCACGCATGCAACCGCTGCGCGAATGCGTCCACCAACGCGAGATTCGCGCGCCCCGCCGGCGAATTCCCGGCGTGAGCCACGGGTTTTGTCTGGTCGCGATCGGAGGGGGTGGTCATCCTGTAAGGTCCCTTGCCTGGCGGCCCGGTGCAGCGAGCCACCCATTTTTATTATAACTGCCTGAAAACAAAAACCCAAACACCTATAGCGATGGCGTTTCATAGAGTAAGTATACCATTTATTACAGGCGGTCTTTAGGTTTCTAAAGGACCACTTTACCTTTCCACAGGCCGTCTTTACAGTGTTAAAGACATAAGGCACAAATCGTTGTCTTGTTACCGAACCCCTTTACAAAGGTAAAGAGTAGTTTTATATTCGGCCGCGCTGTTCGTCATTATTTCTGAGGAGAAGGAAATGCTGAGCACTCTGGTCGTCGCGTCCCGCAAGCGCGCTTCCCCGCCCGCAGCGGGGCTTGCAAGCGAAGGGGAAGACAAGGTCGTCGCCATAAATATCCGTCTGGCACGCCACGTCCACCGCGAACTCGACAAGCGGATGACCGAGTACCTCAACCTGACGACGGTCGCCCTCGCGCGATTCACTCCCACTCCCGACGATCTGGCATCGCTGCTGAAGCGCAGCGCGCACAAGCAGGAGAATCCGCTGGACGTGGTGGGGATCAACCGCGAGTATCTCGAGTACCTGCGCGATTCGTCACACGATCTCCTGGCTGGGGACGTGTTCGCCACGGTCGAGACCGGACTCACGCGCGCCCAGGCAGTCGCCCTCGCGCACCTGTCCTACGCCGACCTGCAAACGATTGCCCGCCACTGGCCAGGCACCGTGTTCAAGTTCAATGGTGCACGCCTCGCCGGATCGAAGGTCGTGCATTCGCGCGCCGCGCTGTTCCACACCGCCGCGGCGGTCCGTTTTTGATGTGGGGGCGCGATGGACAACCTTCCGTTCATTCCAGCCAGCGCGACCCCGAGTAACATCCTTTTGCGCGGCGTTTTCCACGAACTTGCCATCGGCCTCACCCGCGCAGCGGCGAAGCGGAAATTGGTCATAAGGTATACGGGCATCAAGGCCCAGGCCGCCACGGCGCTGCACCGCGCAATCCATCGCCACGACCCCGCGAGCGGACCAATCCGCCAGTACAATCCCGCCTACTTTACCAATGCTAGCGACTCGGCCAGATTTTCGGGGCTTGCCTGGAACCTGCAGGGCGCAACCTTTCTCAGCATCTACGGTCAGGTTAAGAAATCCTGCGAGGTGATGCCGCATGAAGGCTGGTTGCTCCTCACGACCTATAACGCCTACCTCAAGGCCACCGACAAGCTGGCGGCCCACTTCAAAACCAAGAGCCCCGACAAGCCCACGGCCGAGGAACGCCTCATGCGTCTCGACATCAACCAGGCCTATGCGCTGCTTGCCTTCGCGGCGGTCAACACCATTCCCGAATCCGCGGAGCTGAAGTTGAAGACCTGCCCTGAGTGCGGGGTCGACTATCTCGTAAACACGAGCTTCGAGACGATGTCGCAAAAGTGTCCGATCCACACCATGTCGGAAAACTGCCAGCGCCTCACCGTCCAGTCCCGCTCGGCCCGCAAGAGAAGCACGGCCGCCTGATTCCTTCATCGCCAGGAGCCCCCACCGTAGCGGGGCCGGCGTCCTGTCCTCACCGATACTGTCTAGCGTCCCTCGAACTTCGACGCGCGCGTCTGCCCTTCGGGCCGATCCCGCACTCTGGAAATTAGCTTTTCCGTCGCATCCCTCAAATTTTCGGGGGGGAATATGCCCGACTTGAATTGCCAAAAGCCGCAGAATCGTTTCCATGCTGAACTGGATCCGGGCGCGCTTTCCGAGCGCCGCCATCACCCTGTCGAATATGCCCGCCGCGGACGCGCAGGACGCTCCCGGTGCGGTGCGCTACCCGCCGGTCGATCCGGGCATTCCGCTCGTGCCGGTCAGTCAGGTCATCGGCGGCCAGGTCGAATTGATCGGGCGCATCTTCCGTGCAAGTGGCCTGTCGCCTGAAGACTTCGTGCGGCGGGTCGATCCCGTCATCCAGAATCTGGCGCGCTACGTCCATCTCCTGCCGGCGACGCGCGACTACAACCACGTCGGCTCGGGCGGCCTGTTCCGCTTCGTGCTCGAGATCGGCTTCTTCAGCCTGCAGTCGGCGACCGGCACGATCTTCCCGGTCGGCGGCAGCACCGAGCGCCGCCACTTCATGCAGCCGCGCTGGCGCTTCGCGGCTTTTCTTGGCGGCGTATGCAGCCAGATCTATCGGCCCCTCATCAACATCACAGTGCACTCACCCGATGACACACAGTGGCCGGCGCTGACCACGCCGCTCTTCGACTGGGCCGAGGAGGTGCAGGCAGACCGCTATTACGTGCGCTGGCAGGCGCGGCAACATTCCACCGAAGCGCAGGCGAACGCCGCCTTCGCCATCACCCAGATCGTGCCGCGCGAGTGCCTACAGTACCTCGCGGTCGACAACAACCTCATCATCCCCGCGATGACCGCCGCGATCACCGGCGCGCCGGATATCGGCGCCGAGGAGAATCCGCTGTCACGCATCATCGCTCCGATCACGAGCCGCGTGGTGGCTGAGGACATCAAGCATTCCTCCACCAAGTACGGCAGCTTTACGCTCGGCGCGCACCTCGAGCCCTACATCATCGACTGCATGCGGCGCTGCGTGAAGACCGGCGAGTGGCGCTGCAACATCGAGCGCGGAACAGTGTTTGTGACTCCGTCCGGAATCTTCCTGGCATGGGAGGCAGCGGCCGGTCGCATCCAGGCGATGATGACCCGCGACAACTTCGTCGGCCTGCCTAAGGACATCGACACGCTGGCCGACATGCTGTGCGAATCGGGCGTCTTCGAGCGCAACAGCCAGCTGCGCTACTGGCCGGCCCTTGGCGCGACGCCGGAAGCGGACGTGTCGTACGTCAAACTCGCCACGCCCTCGATCATCTTCCCGCTGCACTTCGAGATGCCAGCGGTCGCAGGATCTGCGCCGGCTCTGCCGCAGTTCGCGGCCGATCCCGAAGCGCTGGACGCCACCCTGCCGAAGGCGCCGGCCGCCGAATCCGCGCCGCCGCCGTTCGCGCCTACCGCTGACGATGCGCCCCCGCCGTCCGTTGCCGCCGCACCCGCCGAGGGGGCAACCGATTCTGTGCCCGAACCCAGCGCCGCGTCACGGCACGCGGAGCGCCTGATGGCGACCCTGAAGAAAGAGAACGCGTGGCTGATGCAGGAGATCATCAACCGCCAGCGCGAGGGCACGACCACCGGCCTCGTGTGCAGCCTGCCGCAAGGGGTCGGCATCTCCAACGAGGAAATATCGGCGCACGGCCAGCCGCCGACCGTGTTCATCGAGGAGCTCGCGGCGCGCCAGTGGCTGTGGATCGACAAGACTAAACCCACCCGCAAGGTGCACTCCATCCCGCATGGCGGCGGCCGCGTGCCGGTCATCATCATCAAGGCTGACATTGCCCGTGCCCTTGGATTCGTCCTGGTTGGCGCCCAACCTCAAGCGAGCCACTGACCGACCATGGACCGACGCCTCGACTCTACCGACAGCGTGCTGCTGCTCGAAAACGCCATTCGTAGCCTCCGACCCCGCCGCGATACGGCGTTCGAGATCTTCGACACATGGCCGAGCCTCTACCGGGTGGCATTGCGCTATACCCGGTTCGTCACCCCGCACATCGACTTCGAGGGGCAGAACCTGCTCGCCAAGGGAATCGGCGAAGCCGTCGCGGCGTATCTCTCCCACCCGAACGGACCGCCGCCCGCCCAGGCCCGCGCCTTCCTGCGCGCGATTGCCGATCAGGCCTCGATCCTGTGCCGCACGCGCATGTCAGTGCGGACTGCCGAGGGGCACTGGGCGGTCTGGCGCTACGACCAGCCGCTGCAGGACTTGATGCTGTTCCACGGCCGCGCCTCGGTGCAGGTCAAGGAACGCGAACGGCTGCTCCCGCTGGGGCCGGTGCTCGTCAAGTTTCTCTCCTACATCTGCACCGTGCGGGACCTGGAACTCTCCGGAATTCAATTGAACGAGGTGGTCGTCGATGTCTGATCCATTCCTCTTCGAACTCCAGTGGCGCAAGAACTTCGAACTGCGCTCGGCGATCGTGTGGTTCGGCGCGGCGATCGCGACCCTTCTAGTATCGCTCGCCGCGCCGCAGCCCAAGCTCGGGCTGGGGCCGGCCGTCCTGTGTCTGGGTTTCGGGGTGATGCGCGGATACGTCGGCTACCGCCGCGAAATGACCCGCGGAAAGATGGCCGCCGATGGCATCGAATTTATTTCCATCGACGAATTCACGAAGAAAGCACAGGCCGCGATCGCCAAGCAGAAATACTGGATCGGCAAGGGCTTTGCCTGGACCGACATCGAGGCCACGAAGCTTCACGGCATTCTTGGCGAGGGCGCGGTCAAGGTGCTGGGCGAGACGGCGAAGAAATCCGACGGTGCATGGTGGCTTCACGGGCTGGGCGATGAAACCGACCTCGAGTCCGAACTCAGTAACCAGGTCGGCCATACCATCGTCGTCGGGACCACACGGGTCGGGAAAAGTCGCTATGCCGACCTACAGATCGCCCAGGGCATCATCCGCAACGAAGCGACATTCATCTTCGATCCGAAGAACGAGGGCATGCGCGGCCTTGCCGGGAACGCCAAGCGCATGTGCGAGGCGATGGGCTGCCCCGAGCGCTTCGTCTATTTCAACTTCGCCTTCCCGGAGGAGTCGGTGCGCATCGACCCGCTGCGCAACTGGGCGAGCCCGACCGAACTGCCGAGCCGCATCTCCACCCTGATTCCCTCGGAGACCGGCAATGATGCCTTCACCAGCTTCGCCTGGGACATGTTGAACGCCGAGACGCTGGGCATGCTCGCCATCGGCGAGAAGCCGACGCTGAAGCGCTACCGCTACTACACCGAGAACGGCATCGGGGGACTCCTCCTCGAAGTGCTGAACCGCCACATGGATGCGACGCAGCCGTCCGACTGGGAGGCCAACGTCATCGACTGGGCGAAGCAGCGGGGCATGGGCAAGAAGCGCGGCGAGTCCGAAGGCGAGATCATCCCGCGCCAGGCGACGGGCCTGCTCCTCCAGTATTACACTGAGGTGATCGCCGCCGGCGGCTGCGAGAGCGAGGCGGCGAACGCGCTGGCCGTGGTGCATCGGCACCCGGGCGAGCACACCGCCAAGATGATCGCCAACCTGCGGCCGATCCTCACCAAGCTCACCACGGGCGTGCTGGGCGAACTGCTCTCGCCGGACCCGATGGACGTCGCCGACCCCCGTCCGATGGTCGACATGCAAAGCCTGATCACCTCGCGCGCCGTCGTTTATTTTGGCCTCAACGCCCTCGCGGATTCCGCTGTGGGCTCGGCAATCGGCTCGATGTTATTGGCTGATCTCGCATCAGTCGCCGGCAGCCGCCAGAACTACCAGGAGGCGCCGGACCCGATCAATGTGCATATCGACGAGGCGGTCGAGTGCTTAAACGAGCCTACCGTCCAATTGATGAACAAAGGTGGCAGCTCTGGTTTCCAAGTCACGTTATACACACAGACCTTCGCGGACTTTGCCGCGCGTCTGGGCAGCGAGTACAAGGCGCGCCAGATTCTGGGCAACGCCAACAACCGCATCACCTTCCGCGTGCTCGATGCGGAGACGCAGAAATACATCGTCGATGGCATCCCGCCCTTCAAGGTGAAGTCGATGGGCATCCGTTACGGGCAGAACGTTGACCCGCGCATCCATGACGAATTCTCCGCGTCCTACCAGGAGCAGATGACCTCCGAGGAGGCGGACCTGTTCCCGGCAGCCATGCTCGGGGACCTGCCCAAGCTCCACTACATCGCCCGGCTCTCCGGCGGCCGCATGCTCAAGGGCCGCATCCCGATCCTCCAGACCAACTGATCATGCCCAAGCACTCCACGCACCAATCGAGTGGCGGTTCCTTCCTCTTCGGCCTGGTGGTCCTGGGCGTGGCGCTCACCGCCGCGCTCATGCCCGCATCGCACGTGCAGAGGGTCCTCGCCGACGATCGCGCCTCGGTTCAGGCGCTGCTGCCCGAGGATGAGGACGAGGAGGCCCTATACGGAGAGGCGCGCCTGGACGACGCGGACGATCCGCTACGCGACGCCTATCTCAGCGACGGCGAGAAGATCAATGCCTGGGCCCGCGACCGCGTCGTCACCCTCACGATCTGGGGCCAGATTATCAACTACAGGTTTACGCTCCTGTACGTCTGGCTCCTCGTCATGCTGCCGCTCCTGATGGCCTCGTTCATCGACGGCTACCTGGTGCGCGAGGGGCGCAAATACATCTTCCAGCAGCAAAGCTCGGTGCGCCACCGCGCCGGCGTGAAGATCGCCACCGGATTCGCGGCGGTGGCCGGCGTCTCGCTCCTCCTGCCGTTGCACGTCTGGCCCCTGCTGATGCCGATGGCCCTCGGGGTGATGGCGATCGCCGCCTGGGTCTGGGTCAGTAATCTTCAAAAGCGGATCTGACATGACGGACGAACGCGAACTGCAGAGCTTGAACCGGCGGTACCTGATGGTCACACGCACAATGGCCCAGCAGAACCTCGATCGCGCGGCGCAGATCACCGGCCTGTCCAAGGACCTCCTCAAGGTAATTGCCGAACTGACCCTGGACGAAATCGAGCGGATGCGCGTGATGAAGTACCTCCTGCTCCAGCCCCGCATTCCCGATGCCGCGTTCCTGAAGATGCTGGAGCTCTCGGACGAGATGCGCAGCAGCTTCATGGCGGCCACCTGCAATCTTCCCGTCCATCCCCTTTGAAGGAGAACCGATGCAATTTGAAGAGATTGAGCGCTATATGGAAGCGCGCGCCCTCGTCGGGCGCAAGCTGCGGGTCACCATCGTCTCGGCCCTGACGGGCGTGCGCCATCCCTACATCCAGAAGATGTGGCAGGAAGCGCACGGAGCGTCGTCGATCAAGGGCCAGTTGCCCGCATCGGTGCATTCCTTTATCAAGTCCGCCAACGATGCCGCGCTGGTCGCAGGCTACACCGCGTTCGCGCTGTCGCGGGGCTTCGAGAAGGACGGGACCATCGAAGACGCCCTGACCGCGAAGCTGCTCGCCAAGTCCGTGGAGGAATACGAGTGGATCAGCCAGGTGCATATCGACATCAACATGGCCTACTTCGCGCTGCGCGACGTGATCGCGCGGATCGTCGAATGGCGCCGCTGCACGTCCTGCGGCGCCGGGCACATCTATGCCCTCGACCACTACCCCCTGCGCCTCTGTCCGTTCTGTCGCCTGCTCGATGAGCAGCGCGCCCGCGCCGCGTGATGAACACCCGACTCGCAGCCGGGGTGGCCGCCCTGACACTCCTGGTCGGCGCGCCAGCCCACGCCGGCAGTGCTGCCGGCTTTTGCTTCGATGAGGCGGGCGCCGCTTACGACGTCCCACCTCAACTCCTCAGGGCGATCGCGTGGACTGAGTCACGCTTCAATCGCTATGCCATCCATCTCAATACCGATGGGTCCGTCGATTTGGGCGGATTTCAAATCCATGAATCGTGGCTCCCCAAGCTGAAGACCTACGGCATTACGCGCCAGGACCTCTTCGATCCCTGCATCAGTTCCTACGTCGCGGCCTGGATCTCGGCGCAGAACATTCAGGCCCACGGCTACAACTGGACGGCGGTCGGCGCCTTCAACGCCAAGTCGCCGCATAAGCGCGAAAAGTACGCGCGCCTCGTTTTCGCGTCCCTGCGGGACCCAGGAAATTAGCAAAACCGTCGCATTCCCCCTGTCTTTGAGGGGGAATGTCGAGGAAATATTCCACGACAACTTCGACAATGTTTCCATGATGTGCTTAGTCCCAACCCTGCCGCGTTCCACCACCCACGCCGCGGGTGCCGCATGCGCCGCCCGCGAACGCCGCGCACCCGCTTTTTCAGAGTCCGGAATATCAACATGAGTGACCCCACCCGCTTCGCGGTCAATGGCCGCACCCACGGCCCTGCCGTGGAACTGCTGAACAGACTGTTCGACGACGCCACGCGCCAGGGCGCGTCGGACATCCATTTCGAGGACGGCGACTTCGGCTGCTCGATCCGCTTCCGAAACGCGTCGGGTGACCTGCAGGACATCCAGCGCATCGACCGCGACCTGGCGCAGGTAGTCGACGAGAAGATTCGCGCGGCCTGCGACCTGTCGCTGCACGAACGGCATGCACCGATGGACGGGCGCATGTTCATCGAGGTCGACGACCGCATGGTCGATGTGCGCGTGTCGGTGGTGCCAACCCGCTGTGGCCAGTCGTTGGTGTGCCGACTGCTCGACCAAAAGAACGCCTCGCGCCGCCTGCACGAGATTGAGATGACGGACGCAGTACGCGCGGCCATCGCCGACGTCATCCAGGAACCCGAGGGGCTGATCCTGCTGTCCGGTCCGACGGGCTCCGGGAAGACCACGACCCTCTACTCGATCCTCAACGATCTCAACGAGCCGCACCGCAAGATCATCACGGTCGAGGATCCGGTCGAATACCGCCTGGAGAACGCCACCCAGATCAACGTCGACCGCGACCAGCTGCCGTTTGCCCGGGCGCTGCGCTCCATCCTACGGCAGGACCCGGACATCATCCTGGTGGGCGAGATCCGCGATGCGGAAACCGCCCAGATCGCCGTCGAGGCGTCCTACACCGGCCATCTGGTGCTGGCCTCCATCCACGCCAACGATGCGGCCGGCACCATCACGCGCCTGGACGACCTCGGCGTGAACAAGCTCAACCTGGCGCTGGCGCTGCGCGCCATCATCGCCCAGCGCCTGCCCAAGCGTCTCTGCTCCGCGTGCTCGGAGGAGAAGCCCCTGATCGCGGGCGAGCGCGAGTGGCTGACCCTGACGGCGTCGCACCATCTCGACACGCCGTTTCGCGTTGCCTGCGGATGCGACCAATGCGTGCGCGGCGTGAAGGGGCGCGTGCCGGTGATGGAAATGCTGCTCGGCGGTCCGGCGATGCGTCGCGCCATCGGCCTCAACAACCGCGCCGAAATCATGCGCGCAGCACGCCAGCAGCCCCAGTACGAAAGCCTCGCGGAAGCGGGGCTGCGGCATGCCGTCGCCGGCGACATTGCGCTCGCCGAAGTCCGCAGGCTTACCAGCAGCCTCGAGGAAGTCATGCCGGTTGGCGATGGTGCCCAGAACGTCGTGCCGATAGCCCCCGCCGATCGCTCGTCCATTGCCGTGGGGGAACGTCGATGAACCGTCGCGTGTTCCTACAGGCGGGGGTAGCCGCGCTCGCGCTGTCCGCGAGCGGGATGTCCCGCGCGGTGGAAGGCGTCAATCCGTCGCCCTATGCCGCGGTCGGGCCGTTCAAGGCCGAGCGCAGAAAGGTGTTCGGTTTCTTCCTGTTCAGCTGCCCGTTCTGCCAGCAGTACCAGCCGGTGATCAACTCCTGGGGCAGGACCATTCCCGCCCCCGTGAGCTTCGAGCCGGTGCCGGTCGTCACGGACCAGGCCTCCTTCCGCCAGGCCCACGCCTACTATGCCGTGAAGCAGGGCATGCCGGAGAAGCTGGAGTCCTTCATGACCGCCTGCTTCCAAACCATGAGCCACGGCGGCGCTCCGTCCTTCTATACCGAAGCTCCGTTTCTCAACACGCTGGGCATCGACCGCAAGGCGTTCGCCAAGGCCTGGACCGCCCCGGCGATCAGGCCGGCGATCGTCGCCGCGGTGACGCTGGCGGAACGCTATGCGATCATGGCCACGCCCTCAATCGCCATCGGCGGCGCATATGTGCTTGACGCCGACCGTGTTGATGGCGACTTCGCATTGATGATGCGCCTGGCGAGCGGGCTCGTCTCGCGCGTGCTGGAGGGCGGTCGTGTTTAGGCGCGTCGTCGTCGCGGCAGTCCTCCTCGCGACCGCGTCGCCCGCCGTGCGCGCACTCGAAGTCGTCACGCCGCCGCCGGCGGCAGTGGCGGCGGTGATGAAGCAGGCCGCCGGCATCAGCGAGATTGTCGCCTGGTTCAGGGGCCCGTCCAATCTCTATGGGCTTGCCGGACGCTTCATGGGCAAGCCTGTCGTCCTCGTCACCGACGGGCGGGGGAGCTTTCTCGCCACCGGCGTCTTCATCGACACTAACACCGACAGGGACCTCATCGGCGAGGCGACCCGGCAGTTCTTCGCCGCCGACGTGGGGCCGTTTGCGGGCGCCAAGGCGCTGCCCGACGTGAAGCCGCTCTCCAGTGGCGCCGCGCTCGACGCGTTTGCGTTCATCCCGCAGGGCCGCAAAGCCACCGGCGCGGTGGCCTACGTGTTGTTCGACTTCGCCTGCGGCCATTGCCAGGATCTCTATCGGCAGATCGGCGCCGCCGACATCGCCGGGGAACTGCGCTGGGTGCCGCTCAAATTCAGCGCCGCCGGCGCCAGCAAGGCCGCGCTGGCACTGGGCAAATCCTCGCTCGACGGGATCTGGGCAATGGACGAAAAGACGCTCGCAACGGCCGTGCAGTCCGAGCGGCAAGCGTTTATCACGGGGGCGCTCGCCGCCGAGACGAACACGACGACCGCCAACGAACTGGGCGCCAGCGCGACGCCATTCCTGATCTTCAAGCGGGACGGCGCCTGGGTGACCCATTCGGGTGTTGCCAACAAGGCAGCCGTGCTCGCGGAACTGGGGCTCAAATGACCATCCGATCCCTACGCTGCGCGGTAACGGCCAGCCTGCTGGCGGCGGGCTGTTCCAACTTGCCGGGCCTGTGGTCCGGGAAGGGTGCCGGGGGCGACGCGGACCTCGTGGGCGGCATGTCGGTGCGGCGCGTGAGCACCCCGAGCGACGTGGTGCGCATCCGTCCGGACTACCAGATCGTGATCAGCGCCGACGAGGAGCAATTGTCGTGCACGCACTGCACAGTGAAGTGGGAGGTGCGGGTCACGGCCCGGCCGTTGCCCAGCGCGCCACCGCCGGCGCAAAAGCCCGTGGAACCCGCGAACCCGGTGAGCGTCGCGCCGCCGGCGCGCACGGTCCTGGAAACGGTGCAGCTCGACGAGACGCATTTCGAGAGCGGCGTCGCGCACCTGTCGAAGAAGGCCATGGTCGCCCTCGATCATGCCTTCGTGGAAATCAAGAAGCTCGGCCTGAACAAGCTCTCGATTCTCGGCCACACGGATAGCACAGGCACCCGCAAGCTCAACCAGTCGCTGTCCGAACGGCGCGTGGAGGCGGTCTTCGCTTACCTCAAGGCCAAGGGCCTCGCCGTCACGGAGGTTGAGCGCAGCGGCTTCGCCGACTCGGCGCCGGTCGCCGACAACAGCATTGCAGAAGGCCGCGCGCAGAACCGGCGCACCGAAATTCTCGCCACTGTTTCGAAGTCTGCCCAATAGGACCCGCCTCGTGGACGAAGTTGAAATTCCGCATTACATCGACTCGCAGCCGCAGATCTTCTTCTGGGAACTGGACGAGTTCGCCCCGGTGGTGTTTGGTCTCGCCATCGGCGTCGCCACCGACACCCTCACCGCGTGGTTCCCGCTGATCATCGCCTTCACCTATGCTTTCCAGCGCTTCAAAGGCTCGCAGATGGAAGGCATCCTGGTGCACCTCGTGTACTGGTGGGGCGTGATGCCGCTCAACAAGGTGTTCGAGAACGGCACGACCCGGGAGTACGTGTCGTGAGAATCAACGCCCTGGGCCCAACCATCGACCTCGCGCTGCGCAACAACACCATCCTATTGTTCACCACCATCATTCTTTCCGTCTGTTTGGCCATTTGCGTGTCGATGAATGTGTCGGACCACGAGCGCATCGTTCTGGTGCCGCCTCACATGGACCAGAAGATGGAAGTGTCGTGGCGGCACGCCAACGCGGCGTATTACAAGGCGTGGGGCCTGTATGCGACGACGCTGGTGGGCAACGTCACTCCAAAAACCGTCGACTTTGTCGCCGATGCGCTCGGCTTCCTCCTCCATCCCAGCATCTATCCGAGGATTCGTGCGCAGGTGAAGGGACTGGCCGAGGATCCGGTCTTCCAGCGCGCCAACGCGATCAATTACTTTGCCCCGCACGAAGTGACCTACGAGGTCGATGCCGACAGGCGACAGAAGGTGTTCGTCACGGGCCAGCTCATCACCTCCAACTTCGAGGCCACGACCGCCGTGTCCGGTGCGCGCAGCGACACCAAGTGGGTCGTCTATGAGATGACCTTCGAGCAGACCGACGGCCGCCCCGTGATCGTCGAACTGACCAGTTACCCCGGCCGGCAGCCGCACACCATGAAGTGGTGGTCGACGCAGCAGCCGTCCCTCGTCAATAAGCCCGCAGAGCCATAGGAAGCCCAAGCATGACCCAACGATCCCTTTTGGCATTGGCCGTTCTGCTTGCCTGGCACACTTCCCACGCGCAAGTAGCGGCCCCCGCAGACGCCGCCGGCGACAACGACAAGGTTGGCCGCCCGATCGTGCAGGTCGGCAGGAAGACCCTGCCGCCCGCGCCCCAGAAGGAGACGGCACCCGAGGCGCTGCCGGTCAAGGTGCTGCCCGGTACCGGCACCGCGAAGACCAAACCGGCGAGGGAACTGCTGGACCTAACTGCCCCGGATACGTCCGCGCAACCCGGCACCTTCGTGGCGCCCGGCGGCGGTCGGAACACTGTTCCAGACGCGTCTAGCCTCCCGCAGGAGGGCGCGCACACGCCGCCGCCCGCCGGCGGCTATCCGGGCCTCGGCACCCCGCCGGGTATGCCCGCGCCTTCTGGCAGGCCGGTGCCCATCCAGGCGCAAAACGGCGTGAACGAGATCGTCAATGTTTCCGCGTTCATGCCCAACCGGATCTCGACACCCTTCACGGACGCCAAGGTGGTCGATTTCAGCAACACGAAATACCAGGTCATCGGCGGCGATGTCTATCTGGTGCCCAAGACCAAGGAGCCGATCGGCCTGTTCATCCGCGACAACCGCCCGGGCTCGCCGACGATTGCCCTGACGCTGGTGCCCAAGCAGATTCCTGGCGTCTCGATCCTGGTCAACATCGAGGGCGGCTACGCGTCGGGCGCCAGTTCCGCCGGCGACACGGAAGACTCGCGCGAGGAGGGCTCCTACGAAGCGACGCTGAAGAAGGTGATGCGCCGGGTGACGATCGAAGGCACGCCCTCCGGCTATACCGACACCGCGCTGTCGACGGGTATCGCGCAGCTCGGCGACGTGCGCATCATTCCCGAGAAGCGGTATTCCGGGCAGAACTTCGACATCTACCGGTACCGCCTCGTGAATTCAGGCAAGACGTCCCTCGAACTGTCCGAGGAAACCTTCTACCAGAAGGGGGTCAAGGCGGTCGCCTTCTTCCCCTTGTTAAGACTTGATCCTTGGCAGAGCACCAAGGTGCTGATCGTCACCGGCAAGAGCAGTGGTGGTGCTGATGCAGATTAGTGCCTGGGAAAACGCCTCGCCCAGGGCGAAGCGCGTCGTCATGGGGGGCATCGCCCTGGCGGTGTTCATTGTGTTCGCCTCCATCATCGCGATGATGGACCGCAGCAGCAAGAAGCCGCGGATCGCCGCCAAGACCGAGTCGGAGAGCACCATGATGATGCCCTCCCGGAAGAACACCGACATGGAATCCATGGCGGCAAGCTTGACCGCGGCACAGCGGCGCATCCAGACCATGGAGTCGGAGCAGAAGGCTTCCTACTCCGGTGTGCAGGAGCAGTTGAAGCAGCTGCGTGAATACATGACCACCGCCACCGCGCAGAAGGACCTGCCGGAGCTGCGCAGCCAGTACGCCCTGATGAGCAAGAAGCTCGACGAACTCACCGCGTCGTTGTCGGCGGCCAAGACCGAGTCAGCACGTCCCGCCGAAGTGCCGAAGAACCTGCCGCCCCTCGACAAGGTGGTGCCGAGGAAGGCCGCCGACACCTTGATCGCGCCGCCGCCGGTGATCGCGCCCGCTAATCCACCGGCGCCGCAGGAGTCCATCGCCGAGCCGACACTGCGCATTATCGGCGGGGAAGAGTCCGCCCCGAGCACCCCGCGCGCCACCCCGGTCTCCGCGACTGTGGGCGGCGCCGCCAAGCCCGGCACGGTGGCTGCGGCAGCGCCGGCGTCTGCCCCCGCGGCCGCCCCGCCAGCCAAGGCCGAGCGCGACAAGGCGGAGAGCGCCTACTTCCCGATGGGCTCGATCATTCAAGGGGTGTTGCTGAACGGGCTGGATGCTCCGACCTCGGGGGCTGCGACCAAGAACCCGACCCCGGTGCTCGTCAGAATTAAGCACGAGGCAATTTTGCCTTCGAGAGCCAGGATGGATATTCGCGAATGCTTTGTTCTCTTGAGCGGATTCGGTTCCATGTCCCAGGAACGCGCCATCCTCAGGGCTGAGGGCATTTCCTGTGTGCGGGATGACGGCGGGGTGGTGGAGACCAACCTCGCCGGCTATGCCGTCGGGGAGGATGGCAAGGTAGGACTGAAAGGGCGCGTCGTCACGAAGCAGGGCTCGATGCTGGCCAAGTCGCTGGCGGCGGGCTTCCTCTCCGGCCTGGGCAAGGCGCTCACGCCCACCGGGGTGACGGGGCTCAACCTCAACCCCAGCGGCATCCAGCAGACCCAGACGCTCGACCTTGGGACGGCCTTCGAATCGGGCCTGCTGGGGGGCGCCTCGAACTCCCTCAACCAGATCGCCAAGTTCTATCTCGATATTGCGAAGGAAATGGTGCCCGTAGTCGAGGTCGACGCGGGCCGCCCGGTGACGATCATCGTCTCCAAGGGCGGGTCGCTGAAATTTACCAAAAAGTAGGACATGACCATGCACAACACAGCACTCGCAGTTGGCCTCCTCGGCGCCCTGACGCTGACGGCCTGTTCCACGTCCGGATGGAAGGAGGAGTTCGCCTGTCCCGGCATGCCCAATGGCGTGACCTGCAAGTCGGTGCAGGAAGTCTATAACGGCACCGAGAACGCTGACCGCATGCTTACCGACGAGCAGGGCCTCGCCAAGGAGAAGTCAGCCTCGACCCAGTCCGCTCCCGTGTTTCTCCCGGGACAACTCCCCGCCGGCAGGCGGATGCCCGCCGACGCACTCCCGATCCTCGAACCGGCCCGGGTCATGCGGATCTGGGTCGCGCCATGGATCGATGACAAGAAGGATCTGCACTTCCCCGGCTACATCTTCACCGAGGTGACGCCGCGCCGCTGGTCCATGGGCGAGGCCTCGGCGATCAAGGGGAAGGTGCTGGTGCCGCTGCAGACCGATTACCACGATCGCCAGGCCGACGAGGAGGCCACCGAGATCGGCGAGGCCGCGAAGGTGATGAATCCCAAGAACCTGATTCCGGGCAAGGGCCCTCTTGACCGGATGCTGGGTAATGGCAGTTCCAACAGTCGTTGACTTTTCTCTAATGGAGGCTCGTATGCGCATCAATCACCAGCAACTCGCTGTTCTCGTCCTGGCCGCACTGCTGTGCGGGTCCGCGATGGCGGGCACCGGGGGCAATGCAGAGTTTGGTCCGGTTTACCTCATGATCCAAGGGTGGTTCCAAGGTACGCTCGGGAAGATCATCGCGCTAACTGCGATGGGCGTAGGTCTTACCGCGGGCGTCGTTCGCCAGAACATAATGGCGGTCGTTACCGGGGTCGGCATGGGTCTGGGGACCTATTATGGGCCCTCGATCGTGGATCAGCTCGTCGTCGCCACGCTGCCGATGGTGTGATCCGCCATGGGTGTTCAATCGCGCATTGCCTCGATGCTTCGCCGCGAGCGTGCGGAAACCGACTTTCCGCCGACCGCGTGCGAGCTGGAGAGCAAACTTATCCTGCTGGAGGGGGCCGGGGACCGTCGGGGTCACCTGGGCGCCATGCTGTATGGTTTCCCCGTGGCCGGCCTCGACGAAACCACGATGGAGCGGCTGAAGGGCGCCCTCTCGAACGACATTCCCGGGGGCGTGTTCATCCAGGTCACGCTCCTGTCGACCCCGGATATTGACGATTTCGTCCATGCCTACCGTTTCGCGCGCAATCCCCAGGCGGTCGATTCCCTCACCAGCCCCCAGCAGGAACTCATGGTGGCGTTGCTCGAGGACCGCCGCAGGATGTACCTAGATGGCAAGGACGAGCCGCTCATCGCGGCCTCCGGAGCGCGCTGCCACAACACCGTCGCACTGGTTTCTGTCAAGGTGCCGATCCGGGACCTGACGCCCACCGAAGGCGAGGTCAAGGACGTGAGCAGCCTGGTCTCGAAGGTCACCGACTCCCTGCAGACCTTCGGCCTGCATCTGGAGCGCGCCGACATCGGCAAGTACCTGGAGACGCTGCGGCGCATCCTCCACATGCATGAGCCGGTCAATGCCGAGTATGACGAAAACGACCGCCTCTCCGAGCAGATCATGGCTCCCGGCGACAAGCTGGACGTGAACCAGAAGTACCTGCGGATCAACGACACGTATGTCGGAGTGCTGTCGGTGAAGCGCCTCCCGAAGACGGCGCGGCTGTCCATGATGAACCACTTCATCGGGGATCCGCGTGGCCTGGGCAACCAGATCACCGAGCCCTTCATGATGACTATGACGCTGTACTACCCGGATCAGGTCAAGAAGGCCGCGAACATCCGGCGCAAGGCGGGGATCATCAACTATCAGGCCTACGGGCCGATGCTCCGCTGGGTGCCGCGGCTCGCCTATAAGAAGGAGGGCTTCGACAACCTGGTGCGGACCATGGAGGAGGGCGCCGTGCTGGTGGAGATGAACTTCACCCTAGCCATCTTCTCCCGCAGCCAGGAGTCCCTCGACAAGCTCCTCAGCGCGACGCGCACCTACTACGGCTCCTTCGGCCTCGAGATGGCCGTGGACAACTACATCTGCTGGCCGATCTTCTTCAACACCCTCCCGCTGTTCCCGTCGCGGGAATCCATCTTCCTCACGCACCGCTTCCACTCGATGGCGGTCAAGCACGCGGTAAATTTCGCACCCATCCTCTCGGAATGGCGCGGCACCAGCACCCCCAAGGGCCCGGGCGCCGCCCTGCTGCTGCTGTCCCGGCGCAACCAGCCCGTGCTCCTGGATTTTTATGATTCGAACACGAACTACAATTCCGTCTTATTCGCCCAGGCCGGGGGCGGCAAATCTGTCGCCACGCAGCAGATCATCGTCGACTACCTCAGCAAGGGGGCCAAGGTTTGGGTGATCGACAATGGCCATTCGTACCTCAAGCTCTGCCGCCTTTTTGGGGGCGAGTACATGAACTTCAACGCGGAGAGCAAAACCTGCCTCAATCCATTCACCAATGTTCTCGACCTCGACGACGAACTCGACGAGCTGAAGGCCCTGCTGGCGAAAATGGCCGGGCCGAACTCGGTGATCGACGACTTCCGGTTGTCCCATCTGGAGGAGGCCATCAAGGCGACCTGGAGCAAGCGCGGCAACGACTCAACCATCACCATGGTCGCCGACTACCTTCTGAGCCAGACGGACCAGCGCGTCAAGGACCTGGGCTCGATGTTGTTCACCTACACCCGGCGCGGCTCCTACGGCTCGTGGTTCGAGGGCCCGAACAACCTCAACTTTAATTCTAACCTGGTGGTTTGCGAACTTTCCGAACTGGGTGGGAAAAAATCTCTCCAACAAGTGGTGCTGCTCCAACTCATTCACCGCATCCAGTACGAGATGCAGAAGGCCGACCGGAGCGGCTCGACGAGTCCGCGCCTCCTCATAGTGGACGAAGCCTGGGAGCAACTGAACGATCCTGGCGTGGCCCGCTGGCTCGAAGCGAGTTATCGAAAATTTCGCAAGTCAAATGGCGCCTGCCTGATAGTTACGCAGTCAATAAACGATCTCTACAACAGTCCGAGCGGGATGGCGATCGCGGAGAACAGCGCCCATATGCTGATCCTCCAGCAGCGCGCCGAGACGATCGACGCGGTGAAGGAATCGGGCCGCCTGGCGATCGGCGATTACGGATTCCACATGATGCGCACGGTGCACACGGTCCCCGGCCGCTATTCCGAGATTCTGATTTATACCGATCAGGGATGGGGCGTCTGCCGCCTCGTCCTCGACCGTTTCTCGCAGGTGCTCTTCTCCACCAAGGGCGCGGAACGCTCCGAGGTCATCGGGGCCATCGAGAGCGGCGTCCCCGCCGTACAGGCCATCAACGAGTTTATCGAAAGGCATGGGTAATCACGATGCGACATTCGGCAATGCGAACACTGGCCGCGGCAGCCGCCGCGCTCGCCCTCGCCGCCTGCGGCAACTTCCCCCTGATGCCGGCCAAGGCGGTGTTCTGCTCCGACTCCGCGACGGAGGTGGCCTACGAAATGGCGCAGGACTTGAGCCAGGCCGTGAAGGCGATGCCGGGCCGCGCCTTCGTGGTGCTGCCACTCTCCGATCTCGACGAGGGCGGCGACGCATGGGCGGCCGCCAAGACGGACGCCGACATCAAGGCGTTTGGCCGCATGTTCGCCGACCAGCTGACCAGCGGCTTCGTCCGCCAGGGCGTCGCGATCGTTGATTCCCGGGGCCTGCGCACCAAGGAGGCGGCCGCCAAGGCCGGCGCCTACGGCTACGCGTCCGGGTCCTACACCCGGATGGGCGGCAAGTATTACATCAACGTGAAGCTGGTGCGCCTCGAGGACGGAGCCGTTTTGTCATCGGTCGATGCCTGCTACACCTACAAGACGAGGAAATCATCATGAGCGACACCCGTTCCCCGGAACCGGGCACCGCGACCCCGCAGATCGCCGCATACCGCGCGGCGGGCGCAAGAGTCATAGCTGTCGCGCCGACGCAGGCGTACGTCGAACTTGCCACGGCCCTCGGGGGCGAGTTCATTTCCTTCAACGGCGGGAGCCCGCTACGCCTCAATCGGGTTGACTGCGTCGCGGCCGCTGATGTTCCCCACCACACGGCGAGGTCATGATGAGCGACACCCATTCCCCCGAACCGGGCGAGCCGGCCCAGCCGCAACCGCCGTCCGGCGGCACCGCCAGGAACCCGACGTCCGCCGCATCGCTGGTCACCCTGATGTCCGCCTGTTTCTTCACGGCGCTGGTGGCGATCGGCGCTTCCCAATGGCTGGCGCGGGACGCCGCCGCCGCCCACCGGCCGATCGTGTTCCTCGATACCACGAAGCTCGTCGGTCTCAAGGCGCTCGAACTGAGTTCCAAGCAGATGACGCCCGAGGAGGTCGACAAGGCCGGGCGCGCGTTCGCCGAGCGCCTCAAGGGCGAGATCAAGGAACTGCAGTCCTCCGGCGCGATCGTGATCCACGGCGGGGCGCTCCTCGCGGAGTCCGACGAGAACGACCTTACCAACGAGATGGCGGGGCGCCTCGGCTTGAACCTCCAGGCCAAGCTCGAGGTGCCGCTCGCCAAGCCGGTGGCCGACACGAAATAATCTCCGCGGGGTCGGCGAGCCTCGGTGCTCCCGACGCGGCGCGCCGCCCATGCCGTGCGCTCACGAAATCCACCCACGAACCAAAACCGCTTCATCTCAAGAGTTTTTGGGGGGGATAGTGCCTTCAGCGACCCGTCGATCCACCCACAATGGCCACATGGCCGAGCCGCAACGCGGATGTCCCGGGCCGCTTCGCCACACGTCCATGGAGTGATCGATGACGCTGCCCCGACCTTCGTTACCGCAATGTGCGCGTGCCCTTCTGGGGGCCTTCAATGTCGTCTTGTGGACGGCCGTCGTCTGGGGCGCGGCCATCGCGCTTCTCGGCTTCCCCTATCGCATCGGCGTCGACGGGCAGAAGGCGCGCTGCCTGCCATGGTCGGTGTTCCTCATCGACCGCCGCGTACCGGCGCAGATCGAGAAGGGCGACCTCATCCAGTTCCGCGCCGGCGCCCTCGGGCACGGCTTCGACGGCCTGCTGTTCGTGAAGATGGTCGGCGCCACGGCGGGCGACGAGGTCGAGGTGCGCAACGACGAATTGCGGATCAACGGCAAACCCTACGACCGGCTGTGGCTCATGCGTACGCTGAAACAGGCGCCCGGCGCGCTCGACCGCCGCTTCGTGGTGAAGCCGGGCGAGTACCTGATGCTCGGCACCACCACCGATTCCTATGACGGCCGCTACTGGGGTCCCATTCAACAGGAGCAGATCGTTGGCAGCGCGCATCCTCTCTTTTAGGTACGCCGCGCTCGCCGCCGGCCTCATCGTGTCGCTCGCCGCCGCGGCTAGCGACGACCAGGAGTTCCTTCGCTTCCTCGCGCAGAAGGCGCGCCAGGTCGAAGCCGAGGAAGTGGTCCCGGGCGATTTCACGCCCGTCCCGTCCGCACAGGATGAGGCCGCCGCGAACACCATTGCCGACAAGGTGCGGCGCGACCAGCAAGCCCGGTTCGGCCCGGCCAAGGGCAAATACGACCAGTTCCGTACCCTCGTCTTTATTTCCCTCGGGATGCCCGAGCGCACCCTGTCGGCGCTGTTCAAGCAGGCCGCCGGCGATCCCTCGATCGGCCTCGTACTGCGCGGCACGTCGTCGCCGCGCATCGACCGCGACATGAAGCGCATTCAGGCGATGATGCCTGGCGAGGAGCAGGCGGTGGTCTTCATCGACCCGCTGCTGTTTCGCGATTACCACGTCAAGAAGGTCCCGTTCACCCTGCACAAGGCCCGCGACACCCGCTGGTATGGTGTCTGGGGCACCATCGCGATCTCCGGCGCACGCGATCTCGTCGAGCGCGGGCAGGGCGGGCGCAATCGGCCGGCGGTCGGTGAGGTCTATCCGATCACCGAACCGGACATGCATGAAACGATGCGCGCCAAGTTCGCGTCGGCGGACTGGGAGAAGATTCGCGGCGGCGCCGAAAAGCGGCTGGCCGACACCGTCTTGCGGGATGAGGAACTGCCGGCGGCGCCACGTGACCGCATCCGCCTCGTGGATGTCAGCAGCGCCCTCGTCCAGGATGTCCTCACGCCCGACGGAAGAGTGTTCGCCAAGGCCGGCACCCGCATCAATCCGCTGGAGTTCGTGACACTCGACGAAGCTATCATCGTCTTCGACCCCACCAACCGCTTCGACAACCGCATCGTCACGGAATGGCGCCGGCGGCGTCCCGCCGTGATCCTTGTCGCCACGCACTGGAGTCCGCTCTTGCAGAGCAAGTTCGACCAGACGGTCTACGTGCTCGACACTGGACTCAGGGACCGCTTCGACATCGAGTACAGCCCGTCATTGATTGAGCAGGTCGGCAAGCACATGCGCGTCACCGAAGTGAGGCCGCGACCGTGAGCTGGCGCTGGCTCCTCGCCGCCCTCGCGGCGACGTCCTTCCTCGCGGCGTCCGCCCGGGCGGCGAACACGCTGGATGCCATCACCTGCCCGGACGCCAACATCTGGGGCAGCGCCCTGTTCAACAACCTGTGCTGGTCGCAGATGTATCCCATCGTCCTCTCCGGCTGGGACATCTTCGGTGGCCATCTCGCCCCCGGCGACGCCAGCAAGCGGCATCTGCCCTGCCTGTGCGGCGGCGACATCGCCAAGGGAAAGCTGCCGATGGTAGGGGTTCCGCTGGGCATGTGGCGGCCCACCCGCATCGTCGAGTCGATGCGCCGGCCGTGGTGCCTGGGCGCCCTGGGTGGCGTGAAGCTGTCCAATGCGGGCAGCTCCCTCCTGTCGGGCGACGCCACGCTGGCCGGCGGTACGATCGAAAGCGAAAGCGGCGGCACCAAGATTGGCTACTACAACGTGAACTATTACTACGCCGACTTCCTCGCCATGTTTGGCCTCCTCGATGCCCCGCTGTGCAATCCCGGAGGGACGGTCGACTTCGACTTCGCGCAGTCCTCAACCTTCTATCCCCAATGGGCCAAGACCAAGCTGTCGTCAATCATGAACCCGGAGGTCAGCATCCTCGCCGCCATCGGGATGTCGGTGGTACAACCCGTCGACTGCATCGCCACGTCGACGCAGGGCGTCCCGCTGGACGCCGCGTGGATGACGGCGGGCTGCTGGGGCGCCCTGGTGCCCTATACCGGCAACGTCACCCCGGCCACCAGCGCGCCCAGCATGTGGCTGCTCACCAGCACCCGCTTCATCTCCATGCTCGCGCGTCTGGGCATGCTCTCCCGCACCGTGGGCGAAGACGCGCTGTGCGAAGGGCAGATCATGTCCGTCCTGAAGAAGTCCCAGTACCGCTATCAGATGCTGTTCCCGGTGCCGCAGTCGAAGGGCGGCAAGCCGCCGCCGCCGGCGCCGAGGGATACTACCAACGGCGGCACGCAGGTCGCGGAATTCGACCTGTCCAGCCTGACCACGGGGTGCACCACGCCCATCGGCGACTCCACCCTCAAGTCCATGGAGTGGCGCAGCCGCCCGACCACCGGGGAAGACGCCGTCTTCCTGGTATGGCAGTGGGTGGATTGCTGCTCGGGAATTATTCCCAATGTCTTCTGACGGAGACGATCATGACTCCGAAATTCATCACACGAATTCTTCTCTACGTGGCGCTCGTCGGCCCGGCAAGTTCCACGCATGCGGCCCTCGGTTTCGAGTCCTCCGTGGGCGCGGCGGAACGCTTCAAGTCCGCTTACCTCGCGCTGCCCACCAACCCCGAGAACATCGCCGCATTCGAGGGCGCCGCCCACGGGGGCAACCCGATCGCCGCGTTCTACCTCGGGCTTGCCTACCAGCAAGGCCGAGGGACGGCCAAGGACGAGGAACGCGCGCTGATGTACTACAAGCTCGGCGCCAACAAGTTGCGCGAGTCGGCCTTCAATGCCGCGCGCGTCTACTGGCTGCGGGAGAAGTACGACGAGGCTTTCCCCTACCTAGTGATGGCGGCGGACGACCGGTCCAGCAACGGCCTCGTCCAGGCCATGGTGCTCCTCGGGCAGCTCTACGAAACCGGTAAGTCGAAGACCCTCGGCACGGACTACATGGCGGCGTCGCGCTGGTACGAACTCGCCGCGCGGCAGAAGGATTCCTATGCAACCGCCAAGATGGGCGAGTTCTCGTTGTACGGCTATGCCCGGGCGGCGAACTTCCGCGATGCCCGCGCCTACCTCGAGCGCGCCGCCGACATGCGCAACCCCGAGGCGCAGTTCCTCATGGGGGAACTCTTTTCGCGAGGCATGGGCGCGCCCGTCAATCGCGTCGACGCGGGCAAGTGGTATCTGATTGCCGAAGCGCAAGCCCCGGCCCTGAAGGGCAAACGCTCCGGATTCCTGGCCGGCCTCACCGAACTGGAACTGAGTTCGGCGCAGAAGATGGCCGTCATCTGGAACGACACGCACGGGCCGGCGGCGCCGATAGATCACCTGCTACTCCTGGACCGCCTTCGCTGATGCGTCGCGTTCTCGTCATCCTGCTCGCCGCGCTGCAACTCTGGGTGCCCGCCGCCCTCCAGTGGAACGGGGCGCTGACGGTGGCGGCCGGCAAGCCGGTGACCCCGTCCACGCAGGCCCAGGTGATGAAGAACGCCACCGACGGACAGGATGACGGGACCCGGGCGCTTACGTACCACCAGAGCGTGGTGCGAAGCACGCAGATTGTCGAGCAGGATGCCAATGACGCCTCCACCACCAGCTTCGACAGCACCTCGGGCACGGGTCAGTTCAACATCAAGGAGTTCGGAATCGGCAACGACTCGGCCACGGTATCGGCCATCCTGCTAAATACCTACAACAACCCGAGCACGATCAACGATGTCGCGAAAAAGTTGACACGGAATCTGAATGAAGCCGGATGCCGGAGCACCAGCGTCACCTACCTAAGAACCATCACCACGCTCACAGTAACACCGGTGGTGCGCACCTTGGTCAATGGCGCGCCGGCCAGCGATACGCTGGATACTTCCTTCAACAGGCCGGTCAATGTGAATTTCCCGACCATCGGGGTGGCCCGGAAGTTCGAGGTCGCGGTTAAGACCCCGACCGCCGCCGTACCCGGTTCCATCCTCAAGTACCAGCTGACGCCATTCACCGTGCCCAGCGATGGAAGTTACTTCACCATTAACCACCAGATCACCGGCTCAGCCGGCAATCCGGTCGTTTCCTCGTTCGGCAAGGCCAAGAACGGATACGCGCCGCAGACGATCGTGGTCGGCAACGGTGGGACAATCACGGTGAGCGCCGACCTGTACAAGGTCGATCGGGTTTTTACTGCACAGACCCAGGGTGTGGCGTGCCCGGCCGATCCGGTTGCATGCGTGGTCAACAACGTCGACATGTGCCCTGGAAAACCCGCGTCGAGCGTCTATGCCGACGTTTTTTCGACCACCAGCAAGAGCCACAAGGTCGATGCGCGCGCGCTGCTCATGGACGTCGTTTCGTCCGAGGACTACGACGCGACCAACGACGCGGACATGCTGGCCATCGCCAACCGGGGCGCGCAGACCCTGAACGGCTCCGATCCGGTGTTCACCGAAGTGTTCACCGGATGCACCACCACCGCCAGCTACAACACCACCACGCTGCCGGTCCACACGCAGAACATCCAGACCTGCGCGATGCCGCGCATCGCCCTGACCAATACCTGCACCGGCCAGCGCGGCATCCATTTCGTCCACCTGCAGTCCCAGGCGGTGAAACAGCTCGAGTTCTGGAAGATTACCCAAAGTCCCATCATCGATCCCGTGACGCACCTGCAGGCGAAGGATGCTTTTGGCAATTGGATGTACACCGCTACCGGCCTCCCCACACCCTACAGTGGCGCCGTCGATCTCGGCGTCGCGACGTTCGGCGGTGGATCCTCCGGCACCACGGACCTGGGGGGTGGGTATTACGCCAAGTGGTCGACCTCGCCCGCCGCCCTGTCCACGACGGACGGCTTCTCCTACTCGCCGTCCGCGTCCGCCGACGGAGGGCTCAGTTATTCGTTCTCGAGTTATGGCACGTCCGGCGACAACTGGACCCTATCGGGCGGAGGTTCTGTATCGGGCGCGCTGCACCTCACGGTCTATACGAACATCTACCAGATCGTGAACAACACCACAGGCTGCGACACCTACCTCAAGCTGGCGGCCGATTCCGTCTGCACGCAGAGACTTTCCTGCACCGACAACCGCGGGCCGTGCACGACGCTCGATGGCGTCACGTTTTGCGACGGCAGCGGACCCGCTGCCGGGATTGTCCCGCTCCTGCTTCCCTGGGGGGTCGCGGACCATGCCGTGGCGGGCGGCAGTTACGGCACCGGGGTGAAATCCGGCGGCTCGCTCGAATTTCTGCCGCGGATGTGCTGGGCCGCCACGGGCGCGCAGATGGATTGCGCTGGGGCATTTAGCGGGGGACAGCAGTGCTACACCGACATCAACGGTGTCCAGCATTGCAATACCGTCGACGGTTCGACGCTGGCCAACAACTTCGGGGAGGGGCCGGACTTTGCCGACAATTGCGCGGCGCCGGGCAATCCCCTGTCCTCCACCCCCGGCTGCACGCTGGTCTCCAACAACACCTGTGCCGAGGGCGCGCAGGGCCTTTTTTCTGGCGAGTGCTACAACAAGACCGTGGCCTATGACTGCGGCACGACCAAGAACGTCACGATTCCCGGGGGCGCATCCTACACGCAATCGTGCGGCGGACCGATCCGCTGCCTGGGGACCGAATGCCACAACCCGGCCGGGGAGACCAATACCGATTTCGGCAAGGCGGTGGCGGCGACGACCCTTGTCAGCATGGCGTCGAAGGACTTGCTGTGCGCGGAGAGCGGTGCCCCGCCGACCGACGCGACGTCGTCCTGCACGCCGCTCGTCTTCGGCGGGAAGCAAGCGACCTGCAAGATTCCCGTCGGCAGCGGCGTTGGGCTCTCGCCGAATTGCTGCAAGGAGTCCGACAAGGCGGCCGTGGGCGCGCCCAACGCCGTCAACTACCTGAAGCTGATCTATTACAGCTACAACATGGCCACCAACAAGGCGATGCTGGCGACCATCGCCAAGGTGCCCGGCCTCGACGGGTTCTCGGCGGCCTTCTACAACGCCGGCGGCACCGTCAAGAGCGCCATCGACGGCGCCATAACCAGCACCAAGACTTTCGTGAGCAACAGTGCCTCGACGGCGCTCAATTCGGCCGGACTGGGTCCGGCCAATACGGTGCCCACCCCGAATTCAATTCCGCAATCCTTCGTCAGTGACGCGCCGGATGCTCTGGTGGGTACCACTCTGTCCCCGGCACAGATGGAGAAGATGTACAACATGCTGACTGACATGGGCATGCCGGAGCTGCGGGACCAACTGATGACGCAGGTCGTGGATGGATCAACCGCCTCGGTGTCCTACGCGCCGACCGACCTCCTGAATCAAGCCACCCTCTCCATGGATGTCCTACAGACTGCTTTCATGGCATATGCGATCGCCAGCCTGATCGGGCACATCATTTTCCAATGCGAGAAGGCCGAACTCGAGTTGGGCACCATGAAGAAGGAAGCCTTGTGCCACTATGTCGGGGGCTACTGCGCGACCAAGGCGCTCGGCATCGGCTGCATTGAATCGCGCGAAAGCTACTGCTGTTACAAGTCGGCCCTCGCCCGCATCCTCGCCGAGCAGATCCGCACCAAAGCGCCTTGGGTCGCCGGCGACTACGGTTCTGCGAAGAGCCCCGCGTGCGGGGGCTTTACGCCGACTCAGCTGGGGGCGTTCGACTGGTCGCTCTTCGACCCCACGGAATGGGTCGCGATGCTGCAGGACGCCGGCATCATCCCCAATAGTGCCAGCAGTGCCGACACGATGTATGCGGAAAACGTCCAGCGGATGCAGTTCCAAGCCGGGTCCAGCACGTCCATCCCCAATCTACAGGCGGTCGCGCAGACGAAGTATGCCCCGCTCGTGGATACCTATGTCGCGCGCCGGGACAGCCTGGCACAAGGCACGATATGCACCAACTCGCCGAATCAAATGCCCTGGTACAGCGCCACCGTGACGCAGGACGACATCGTCCGTCCGCTCGTCGGTACCGGGTCCGCGACGGCTTGCGGCGTGGGCTGCATCGAGATCGCGCTCGGGCGGGTGGGGGACAACTACTTGTGGCCGGCTACCTGCGGGGAGCTTTTCGTGCAGGACTTTTCCATTCAGGTCGACAAGCCGGAATACATCACCAAGGCGGAACTCATCGGTGCCGCCTGGGACGACCACCTGCAGATCGTCATCGGCGGCAGCGTCATCTACCAATCCCCGAATTGGGTCAGCGGCCCGTGCGATCTCAAGACCAACTGGTGCATGGGTGCGACACCCGGCTACAACTGCGCGTCCCACCCATCCAACGATCCCGGCCTGCCGCTCGACATCACCAGCGCCTTCAAGGGCGGCGGCGTGATCACTACCCAGTCAAACGTCAAGGTAGGCGGCGGTGGCGAGGGCTACGCGCTGGTGCGCGTCTACTACACGATGCCCTCCGCGGACCGGGCCGACTGCACGCCTGCCTATGTGACGCCCCAATGAGTGCCGTCATGAGAACACTGTTCACGATTGTCATACTGGCCCTCGCCGGCACCGCCCTCTCTGGGTCTGCCGTGGCGCAGGACAGCTTCTATCGGAAGAATTCCGAGGGCTGGTTCTGGTACAAAGACCCGAAAGAGCCCAAGCCGCCGGAAGAGGTGATCCCGCCGCCGCAACCACCGGAGCAGCCGCCTCCGACGAAGGAACTCCCATCTGCCGACACGCCCCCGTTGTTCTCCGTGGCGTGGCTACGCGTGAACCTTGAGAAGTTCCGCGACATTGCCATCGACGATCCGACCACGGAAAACGTCAGCAACTACTACTTACTACAGCGGGTCATGCTCGACAAGGCGGACAAGTTCGCGTCCATGTCGAAACAGGTAGTCACGCTCGATCCGGACCTGGACGAAAACAATATCTACCCATTCGCGACCGCTGCACGCGCCAACCTCGACCGCATCCGTAGCAAGGCAAAGATCGCCGGACTGAAGGACCTCGCCGGCAAGGCGGGCATCTGGTTCTTCTTCGATTCGAAATGCCATTTCTGCCAGCAGCAGGTGCATGTCGTGAAGCACCTGGCCAAGGACTACGGGTTCATCACCACCGGCATCACCATCGACGGCGGCACGCTTCCGGGCTGGGATCTTCCGCTCGTGAAGGATCAGGGCCAGTTTGCATCGCTGAATCTCAAGATCACCCCGACGCTAGTGCTGGCCGTGCCACCCAACACGTTCCTCATCCTGAGCCAGGGCATCCTTGCCGAAAGCGAGGCGGACGACCGGATCCTGACTGCGGCCGCCACCCAACAACTGCTCCCCGAGGAACTGGCGAAGGACATCAACATGCAAACCCGGGGCGTGCTCCAGCCGGACGATCTCGCCAAGGAGTCGGCGACCGCAATGACGAATGACCCGAACAAGTGGGCGAATTATCTCCGCAACAAGATCAGGTCACGCAAGTAGTCCAACCAAGTCGACACGGAACACATCATGAACACATATCCACGACGTCTTATCGCGATGGCACTCATCGTGGCGCAAGGCTTCCTCACCACGAACGCCATCCCCAATCAGCTGTCCGACGCGCTGGACGGCATGTACAAGAACACGACCGCCCCGCAGACGTTCTCCACCGCGTCCATGAACGGCATTGCCTTCGGGTCGATCTCAGCAAGGTTCCCCGTACAAAACTACAACCTCGTGTCCTTCGACCCCCCGCGCATCGATGCGGGATGTTCCGGCATAGATATGTATCTCGGAAGTTTCGCCTTCATCAACGCGGAAGACCTGAAGAAAATGATGCGCGCCATTGCCCAGGGGGCGGTCGGCTTTGCCTTCAAGATGGCGGTGCAGACCGTGTGCGGCCCCTGCCAGGCCATCATCGACAGCATCTCGAAGACGATGCACGACTTGAATGCGCTGGGCAAGAATACCTGCAAATTGTCCAAGGCCATCATGCCTTCGATGAACAATGGGTCGGGAATGCGAGACAAAGCCACGGAGGACAACAATATCATCCTGGCAACCCTGGGGAAAGTCAGTGGCTGGGCAGAGAGCATGCTGGCAAGGGATCCCATCGACCCGAGAAAATCCGGTGCCCTCGCGGGTAACACCACGCTCGGAATTTATGCGCGCTCCGAGGCGGCATCAAAATTCGGTGGCACCGGTCAGAGTGTCCCGTATCCGGCACTGGCGACACAGGTTCCGGAGCTGGTGATGAATCTCGTCGGCACGACCATCGTGCCGACCCTGACGGCCACCAACGATCCCTCTCAATGTGACACCCAGACCACGGCGCTCGGCGATTCCTCGACGGTCTGCAATCAAAAGGCGCGCGTGATCATGCCGACGATCGGTTTTAAGGAGATTCTGAACGGTCCGAGCGCCTACACCAATCCGCGTCCCTACCAGGTCTGCAAAACGCCGCTGGATTCGGAGAACGGATGCCAGGAAGTGAGCGATGGCACCTTTGCCTTCCAGGGGACCAAGCCGTATGTCCAGGAAATCATGTATGGCGCCGGCGGCAGTGCGAGTTTGCCGGGCGCCGGCAGCATTGTGGCCACCATGCAGAGTGGGGGTATCGGCGCCCTGCTGCCGGAGCAGATAGCTTTCCTGAACGCCGCAAACGGCATGCCCTTGTTGCGGATCATCTACAAGACGCAGCACAACCCGACGGCGGCGCAACCGATCATCGACCTCGCAATCGAGGAACTGTCCTACAACCTCGCCTATACCATCGTGGAAACGGCGATCGGCACCTTGGAAGCGGCGGTGAACTCAGGCGGCCAGGAAGATTTCCCGGATACATTGGCCAACAGGATCGCCGAAAAACGGTTGGAGGCGCAGCGCATAGGTCACCGCGATCCGACACAAATCATGGAAAACCTCGTGCGCATCGACCGGGTATTGGCGGCGGTGCAAGCCTCCATTCCGAAGTACGCGTGGCAAGCCTCGAAGCGATAGCGGCGTAGTGGTACAACTGAACTAGGGATTGTCAAAATGAGTGCATGCGCGTCCATGACCCAGGTCTGTGTCTACACGCTCGGCGACCACGAAATTATTCGAGGCGCCCTGAACGCAATCGCAATGCTGTTCGACCCGGCTCAGGACAAACTGACCGGGACCTCCGGATCACTCGGCCTGGGGCAGTTCGCGGCTTTTGGCCTGCTGATCAGCTTCGCCACGATCGTCGTGAGCGGGGTCCTTCACCAGAAGATGGAGTTCCATCACCTGATCATTGGTATGGTGATGTATGTCGCCTTGTTTGTACCGAAAACCTCGGTCGTGATTCAGGACATGAGTAATGGGCAAACGGCGGTGGTTGACAATGTCCCGATCGGCATCGCCTATCCCGGTGGGATCATTTCTACGTTTACCCACTCCGTCGCGATCGCCATCGAGTCCACCATGAAGACGGCGAGTTCCGAATACTTGCCGCAGACGGACGTAGGATTTGCCGGGCCGCTCCAACTGATGCTTGCCGCGAGAAATGCCGCGAATGCCGGCGATCCCTTGTTCGCGAAGAACTATTCTTACCTCATGGAGGATTGTGTGCGGCCGCTGGCGGATCCAAGCAAAGTAGCTTACCTGACTGACCTTAACGACATCCTGACCGAGGTCGGCGGAGGCACCACGGCATCGCTCGGCGGATTCGGCGCCAACGCCGCATCGAAAGGAACCATGTACTTTACCTCGGCCAATCCCGCCGGGGTGCTGACGCCGTGCCCGACCGCCGCGGCGTGGCTACAGACCGAGTACCAGAACCTATACAACGTTAATACAAACATCCCAGGGAACACGTCCCTCAACACCATTGAAGCCCACATGAATCCGTCGATGCTCAGGAAGCCGACGGCGACGAGCGCAATGGACAAGTTCACCATGAGCGATCTGACCTCCTCTGTGACCACGATCGCCGGCATGGGGGCCGATGCCCAAAAGATCATCACCATGCTGGTGATGGGGGACCTCGCCTACAACACCTACAACTGCGGCCAGAATGACTCCCCCAACTACGCAAGTTGTCAGGCGAACATGTCGCAAAACATGGAGTCCTACAAGATGGAGGCGGCGACATCGGCGAGCATGTTCCAGAAGACCATGATTCCCTCGATGAACGTGTTCATGTTCTTCTTCTATGCGTTTTCGCCGATCATTGCCATTCTGGTGGCGATGTCGGGCATGCGCGGAGTAGTACAGATCGTTCCCAAGTACATGCTCTTTGGCGTTTGGACGCAGACATGGATTCCGGCCGCTGCCATCATAAACTACTTCATGCAGATGCAAACGCAGGAAGCCGTGCGCAACCAGATCATGAGCAGCGACGGGATACCGCTGGCAAACACCATGGCCCTCTACCAGACACTGTCGACCAAACTGTCCGCGGCCTCCGAAATGCTTGCGATGGCGCCGATGGTGACGCTCGCGTTGATTACCGGAAGCATGTTTGCGCTCGCGCAACTGGCAGGGCGGAAGGACCACAATGATGTCAGCATGGTCGCGCCGAAGGCGGTGAGTACGGCTGCGGCGACGGAGGTGGGTGCCATGCACCAAGTCGCGCCGGGGTTGGTTGATTCCGGGAACGCGACGACGAAGGATTGGCTCGGTACGTCCAAGGTGGGCGCCGGCACTCGCTTTTCCTACTCAGTCGACTCCGGGATGCTGAACGAGGCATCAAAATCCATCGCGGCCGGGAAGAAGCAGGCGTTGGCGGACGAGCAATCCTGGATGACCAACAGCAACATGGCCTATGGTGCCAATTTCGCCGCTGGTCTCAGGGACTCGGTGGGGCATAAGGATGCTACGCATTTCGCCGAGAGCGACCGCGACGTGCACAGCTTCGGGCAGAACATGGCCAAGCAAATTCAGGCTCGGATGTCGAAACAAGGCATCTCAACACTCGGAGTCAGCACAGAAGCGCTCGGCAAAGCGTTGGCGGCCGGTTACTTGCGGTCTAGGGGTCTGAAGCAGACGGGCGCCGAGGCCACGAAGACGATCAACGACACGACGCGCGGATTCCTGCAAAGCATGCCGTCATCCGGGATCGATTATTCCGTCAATAGCGTTTTTTCCAAGGCTCTTGATGAAACCGTCAACAGCGGGCTGACCGAGCAAACCGCAAAAGAACAAAGCGTCGGGACCCAGTTGTCGGACGAACACACCAAAGCGCACGAAAGCTCGCTTGATAACCGCTATTCCAAGGACTTCCGGCAGGAATTGTCAAAGAGGCAGGCGGAAACGAAGTCCAGGATATCCAGTTTCGACGAACAGGCCAAGGAGGTGGACAAACTGACGTCCGCCGCGAAGAGTACATCCACCTTCGACGACAAATGGCTGGGTAAACTATACAACGACAACGCGGGCTTCCGCGCCGCCATTGACGAACGGGTGCATGCCGCAGGAGTCACGGATAAGGAACTCAACGCGGCAATCGCAGCCACGCCTCATCATGTGGGCAAGGGGGAAGAAACGGCGCGCCGTGGTACCGCCAGCATGCAGCTCCTGCAGGACCACAAAGACCAGTCACGAGATGTCCCGCTGATGGCCCTGAAGGCGGTAAGTGGAGCAAACGATTTCGACCAATTCTCGCTTGGCACTGGCGGGGCACAAGGGGTGCGCGGCTCGATTGCCAGCCTCTTCAGGGAAGTGGGCAAACCCGGCCTCACCGACGCGCAAGTCAAGGAGTCGCAGGGGGTGGTCGTCAAGGCAGAAGCGGCGGCCGGCGTTGCCGGAACGGAAACGGCGAAGGTGCCTGGCCAACTCAACAAAACCAAGGGATCGATTGAAGGCACGGACATCAGCAAAAAGCACGAGACGTTCCTCGAGAAAGCCTCGCAGCTTGCCTCGAACCCTGAAGGGCGGGAGTTTTTACATAAATTGTTCACGGGGGCGCCTCTTGACGCCGACCTCGTCAAAAAACAGATGGCCGACTGGAAGAAGGACGGACCCGGATTCATCGAACAAGCCAAAGAATTCGTTAGCGAAAACCCGGCAATGGCTTCCGGCGGGATAGCCAGTGCGGTCATCACTGCTGGCTTCGGGTGGATGGGCTTCAAAGGCACTAAGGCCGCGATTGATGGTATGGGGAAGGCCGTAGCCGGCACACCAGCCCTTCTGAAGGCAGCGCCAGCACCAACGGGTGCGATCGCCAAAGCGGCGACAGCCGTGGGCACCAGATTGCCCCAAATAGCGATGGCCGCAGCGGCCTACGAAGCAGGGAGCTGGGCCCTAAACAATTCCGGTGATCCTGCAACAGAGCATCGGGCGCCTAATATGGCCGACATATTGAAGCTGGGCGAGCAAGTACAGGCGTCGATGGCCCGCTTTGGGGATTCCTTGAGAAAGGATCAGTAGTCCCTGCGGACCCACGATTCGATACCGCTCCCAGCCCCCGAAATCATCACGGTCGCCCTGGCGCCCTTTCGCCCTACTTGTCGAGGAGACCTGCCCGTATGTCCCCTTGTATTTGTGTGCCCCGGCATTATTCTTAAGATAACATTAGGAATATGATATCTTTGGCGCCATGAAATTGATGGGATACCACTAGACGGGAGAAAATTGATGAACAGCCCACGCCTGTCGGTAAAAATGGATTCGAACCCCTTTTTTTTCCTCAAGTTCGTCGCCTACTTGGGTGTCGTGCTCGCGCCCATGTTCTTGTGTGCGAAGGATGTGGCCCCTTTCAGCCAAGTCGGTTTCGGCTGGTGGCTCGCATTGCCGTTTGCGGTAGCGTTCTTGGTGGCGCATTTCACTCCGCCTGCTTCGCAAACGCTTCCTGTTGGCCCCGCCGATGACTATTCAGCGGAAACAGGCAAAGTCGCCAAGATGAACCAGGACTTGGTGACTAATCCGGCTTATAGTTACCTAGACTGTAATGTATTTCATCGCGAGTAATCTAAAGTGCTCCAAACCAGCCGTTTGCGGTAACCAGCAATTCGCGCACAGTATTACGGATATCTCTTCCCGAGTCCCTTGGCAGCCCGAACGCTGATTCCAGAATTAGTCAGCAACGCCTTCCGCGCCCGAATTAGCTCCAAAATCGATCTAGTTCGCCCGTCCACTCCGATTTAAGCAGAGGTAATCTCCAGGCATAACTCACCGCCCAATGTTGGGGGACTTATGCCGCATTCGTCTCGAAAATTCGCTCGCCATCCCGGCCACACCGCTCGGTTCGGGCTTGTTGCCGCCGTCCTCTGTCTCAGTGCGCTGGCC
>Ga0208566_1000319_pt1 | contig 34059 bp, 41 predicted proteins | sample PL_2010_150m_FD_184159 | JGI IMG/M metagenome (GOLD analysis project Ga0208566, IMG submission 184159) | Freshwater microbial communities from Powell Lake, British Columbia, Canada to study Microbial Dark Matter (Phase II) - PL_2010_150m... | ecosystem: Environmental > Aquatic > Freshwater >...
GACTTGTGCCCTACCGGCGCCATCACCATTACCGACTAACACGCACAAGCACTCGTGGGCTTCACTTCCAAACTCAACTCTGCTTGGGCCACAAATAATTCGGCATTGTGCGTGGGGCTCGACCCCGACGTCAGCAAACTTCCAGCGCATCTCAAAGCCGATCCACTTGGCATACAAAAGTTTTGTATCGACATCATCGATGCCACTGCCGACACGGTGTGCGCATTTAAGCCACAGATTGCGTACTTCGCTGCCATTGGCGCAGAAGCGCAATTGCAAGCAGTTTGCGACCACATTCGCACGCAGTACTCGCACATCGTGCTCATTCTCGATGCCAAGCGTGGCGACATTGGCGACACAGCCACGCTGTATGCGCGTGAGGCTTTCGAGCGATATCAAGCCGATGCCGTCACCGTCAATCCATATTTGGGCACCGACTCGCTCGAGCCATTTTTGCGCACGCCCGGCAAGGGCACCATCGTGTTGTGCCGCACATCAAATCCGGGTAGTGCCGAGTTCCAATCCCAACTCATTAATGACGAACCCTTATACAAAGTGATTGCGCGTACCGCAGCAACCAAGTGGAACACGATTGGCGATTGTGCTCTTGTAGTTGGCGCAACGTACCCAACCGAGTTGGCCGAAGTGCGAAGCATTGTTGGCGACATGCCTTTGCTTGTTCCTGGCATTGGTGCCCAGGGCGGCGACATTCAAGCCGCAGTCACTGCCGGCCGCACTGCCAATGGCACAGGGCTCATCATCAACTCTTCGCGCGCAGTTCTCTACGCAAGCAACGACACCAATTTTGCTCAAGCTGCTCGCACTGTGGCACTCAACACACGAGATGCCATTCGCAAATTCTCCAACTAAAGTTCAGTTCATGCCTCATCCGTTTTTGTCTGAAGAGTGGATCACTGAAGCACGAATTATTCGTGCAAAATATCAAGATCAAGTTCCCAAAATCCCCATCACGATTCGCATGAACCAGGTCATCACCAAGGTTCCGTTTGGCAACAGCGACATCAACAGCCACATCGACACGTCAACTGGCGTTTTAGTGATGGATTTAGGTCATATAGGCGAGCCAGACCTCACTGTCACAACCGACTATGAAACCGCACATAAAGTTTTTTTTGATCAAGATCCGCAGGCTGGCATGCAAGCATTCATGTCGGGACGAATCAAGGTTGACGGCGATGTCAGCAAGATGTTGATGCTGCCCTCAGTAATGCCAGCAAGTGATCTAGCCGATCAAGTTGCTGCTGAAATTCGCAGCATTACTACGCTGCAATAAAATTAGAGAGTATTGGTGCTGCGATCTACTGATCGCACCAAGCTCGCAGTCACTATCGCTAACGCTGCAGACACAACGCCAACCAATATCCCATTGGAATAGCTCACAACTTTGCCCGAGCTCTCAGTGATGTCATGCACACTGATCATCAATGCCCCACCCATCACCGCTCCCATTTGCGACATCAGTTGCTGTATGGCACTCGCTACTCCCATGTCGCTCGAATTGACCGATGAAGCGAGTAGTGCGGTCAGGCTTGGTGCAGCAATGCCCATCCCGAAACCAGTTAATGCAAGGCTGAGTGCAATCACCCAGTCTTGTGTTCCTGCGCCAATTCCGTGCATCACGATCATGGCCAGAAAAATTGCGCTTGCGCCTGCCATCCCGGTATTGCGCTCGCCTGTTCTGCCAACGATGTATCCGGCCATCGGAGCAATCAACGAAAATGTAAGCGGCCGAGCAATCACCAGCCAGCCAATGTGCGAAGGCTTGTAACCGAGTCCGTTTTCAAGCAACTGTGGCAACAACAAAAAACTTCCCATGTAGGCCATGTTCATGAGGCCCTGCGTTGCAACAGGAAACGCAACGTTTCGGGTGCGCAACCATTTGACGGGAATCAATGGATCGGATGCAGTTTTTTCGATCTGGTAAAAAATCAACAATGCTGCGACGCCAGCAATACCACTTGCTAATGTCGCCGCACTTGTCCATCCCCACGAATTTCCGCGGTTGATCGTGAGCAAGATCAGCACCGAGCCGGCCCCAAGAGCTGCAGAGCCCTTCACATCAAAGCGCACGTTCTCTTGGCGATCAGTGTCGGGCAATAATCTGTACGACACCAGCGCACCCAGCACACACAATGGTGCTTGCACCAAAAAGATCACGCGCCACCCAAATATTTCTACAAGCGGTGTGCCTGCAACAACACCAAGCACGGGTGCACCGGCGGTAACAAAACTCCAATACCCGAGTGGTCGCACTCGTTCGTCGGCACGAAACATGCGGTTGATGTATGCCATCGCCGACGGCCCTGTTGCTGCACCTGCTGCGGCCGACAGCGTGCGAAACACAATCAACGAAACTGCGTTCCAAGCAAAGGCACTGATGAGCGAGAAAATTCCTGCAAAAAGTAATCCGCCTACAAACATGCGCTTGTGACCCCACAAGTCACCCGATTTGCCGAATGCCGGACCAACTACGCCAAATGCGAGTAATGGTGCAGTAATTGTCCAACTCAATACCGTCACGCTGCTTCCAAGACTGTCTGCAACAGTTTTGAGCGATACCACCAGCAGCGTGATCGTAAAACTCACCGTAAATACCGACGCCAGCAACACGCCAAGGGTGGCTTTGCGGTGAGTTAAACCAACGGTCTTTGCAACCTTGCCCTTAAGCAAGCGCGACCAGGGAATGATTGAAATCTCGTCAACACCACCAGAGTCAATAATTCCGACTTCATCATCGAGCGACTTTGCGAGATGCTCGTTCTTTTTCACACTTCCACAATAATGCGGTTACAACTTCATTGGCGATGTCTTAAGGGAAAACTAAGTCGATCGTTGCGCCGCGTGGCACCTGATCTCCATTGGTAATCGCTTTGTCACCCACAAATGCCTTGCGCAATTTGTAATTTGGTTTACCTGTGACTTTTCCCACAACAAAACCGGCTTCAAGCAGTCGAGGTTCTACTGTCGCAAAACTATTTCCAATGATTCTTGGCATCTCTACTAAATCTGGTCCGAGTGAAAGTGCATAGGCCACCTGAGAATCTCGTGCTATCTGTGTTCCCGGAACGACAGACTGCGCACCGATCAACCCCTCAGCAGCAGCGTTGCTCTTGGCTGCCGGAGTTTCGACCAACACCAAACGCAAATCATTCATCACTACCTGTGCTTGTTCGAGTGACAAGCCAATGAGAGATGGCATCTCGCGGGCTGCTGGCCCTGTCGAGACCAAAACGTCAAGCGCAGTACCGCGCAACACTTTGTCGCCAGGAAGCAAACTTGGTTGCTCTGGTACGAGCCATGAAATTACTGTTCCAGCCGCAATGTCTTCACTCGGTGAATCCTTCTGCGTTGGCACCAACTCAAGCGCTGTCAGTGTGTCGATCGCTTCTTGCAGAGTCGCACCTTCCAATCCTGGCAATTCGGCAAGCGATGGTCCTTGAGAAATGACGAGCGTCAATGTCTTGCCTTCTTGCAGCGACTCACCCATTGGTGGCTCAGTGCGAATCACGAGTCCGGCTGGCACTTCGTCGCTGCGTTCTGCTGTGACAACGATCGTCCATTTGAGAGGCACGAGCAAATTTTGCGCTTCGCCCTCGTTCATCTCGGCAAATGAAGGCACCGTGTGGGAGTGCTTTGCAAATACCCGATACGAAATGCCGCCCGCCATGAGCAGCGCCACAACTGCACCGATAATCACAAATCGTTTATGACGCTTGATTTCGTCTGGATTCACAATAAAAATTGGCTCGTCAGATTGATTAATCACCATCTTCGGATCTGTACCGGCAATTGGCACAACGGGTCGAGCAATCTCTCCCGTTCGGTCAACAATCTTTTGCTCAATAACGGTTTCAAAACTCTTTGACTCAAGAGGCTCTATCGGCTGAGGCATCGGCATCTTGTCGGCAATCGCAGCAAACGCGCGACCAAAGTCGATGGCACTGAATCGCTCGTTGGCTTCGGGCCTTCCAGCACGCTCAAGCGGCGCTGCAATCGGGCCCAAGTCGGCCGAGACTGGCAACAATTTGTCGATGCGTGCTGCAAGTGTGATCGCTGCGGTGTCGCCCACAAACGGCAGTGTTCCTGTAATCATTTCGAGCAATGTGAGTGCAAGCGAATACACATCGCTCTGCTCTGTTGGCTGTTGCCCTGTTGCGATCTCTGGTGCTGCGTAACTGGCTTGCTCAATACTCATTTGATCGGAGTGAACAATGCGCTTCAAGCCCAAACCCGCAAGCCTTACCCGCAAGTCATCTCCCAAAAATATGTTTGCGGGTCGCACGTCGCCATGCACCCAACCTTTGCCATGCAAAAAGTGCAATGCTCGACAAACATCGAGCCCTACGGCAAGTGCCTGAGAAGGCGTCAGTTTGCGACCACGATCCAAAATCTCTCGCAACGTTCCACCTGCATAATGCTCGAGCACAGTAAACGCATAGAGCGTTCCGCCAACTTCTTGTGTTCCCCAGTCATCAATAGACGCAAGTGATGGGTGCGACATGCTTGCAAGCATCTGGGTTTGGCGCTTAAACAATTCGACTGCATCCGCGATGAGCACCACTCCTGCGTCCAAATCGATAAGCGATTGTGTAGTCAAGACTCGCACCACAACCCGCTTTTGGCTTCGCACGTCGGTGGCGTCATACACCGCCGACTCGCCAGATCCTCCGCTTCGAGAATCTCCGATGAGATATCGGTTGGAAAGTATTGAACCAACCAAAGGATCTTGTGTATTCATGAGCCATTAAACATAGTCCAGAAACGCCCTTTTGCTGAGTGCCTTGTGACCATTGCCTCAAAACTCTTGCACATCACGGCAAATCGGCGAGAATAGAAAGGTGAAAAAAATTGACTACAAATTGCTGATCATCAGCATCGGCATTTCTTCTGGGCTCGTGATGTTCGTGCTCGGTTTAAGCACCGGCCTCACTGGTCGTGATGCAACAAATCTTCCTGCAGCTATCGAGCAAATTTCACCAGGTCAAGGTGAACGCGTGCTTCGACAATCACAAGTTATTGTCGACTTTGTAGAGGGATACACCGCGACGTTGACGATCGATGGAATTGAGCTGCCAACTACGCGCCTTGACGAGATTGTCGCAACCGGAAAACAAATTACTCCAGGAGCACAAATCACCTTGCCTCCTACGGCAATTTTCGACGCTGGCAACTACATCATCAGTTATCTTCCACAACCTGGCGCACCAATAGCCGAACTCGTTCAGGGTCAACACACTGGCAGTGTTCGCTTTTGGCTAATCAAAGATGGCGAAGGTTCGTCGCGCACATACTCCTGGACGTTTTTTACTGACTAGTTACTACGTGCGACTATTGCGTGAGAGTTCGATACTCATCTGCAGTAATCAAGCCCTCAAGCATCTCGTTGTACGAGAGTTGCACTTCATACAACCAGCCTGCACCAAACGGGTCAGAGTTCATCAACTCGGGTTGATCGAAAAGTAATTCATTTACCAGCACTATGGTGCCACTCACTGGCGAACCGATGTCGCTCACACTCTTGCTGCTCTCGACTTCGACAACTGCTCTGCCAGCAACAACAGAATCACCAATTGATGGCAATTGCACATCAACAATTTGCCCGAGCGCATCTTGTGCGTGATCAGTGATGCCCACTCGCGCCGACTCTCCGTCGACAAGCACCCACTCATGATTTTTCGAGTACAAGAGGCCGTCAGCGATCTTCACGCCACAACCCTAATTCCACAACGAACATTCACGGCACTATGCTGAGACCAGCAATTCTTGCAAGCACTCGGAAGCACGGAATCGCTGATAACGACATGATCCATGCAAAAAAGCATGCAATTCGATCGCTCAATTTTGAGCGAGTTGTGGATGTGCCTTTTCGCATCTACTCCGACATTGAGCTTGCGGAGTTAAAAATTTTGGCTTTGTCAGGCGAGCTTCAACCCGACGATGAACCTTGTGCTTTTTGTATTTGGCAAGAACAAGTTGAGTATCGCCAGATGCCACTAGCGCACCAAGCGGAATACGTGCGTCTGTATAGCTCTCACCAAACGGTCGCAGACCAACCTTAGGTAATTGTCGGTGGCATTCATGTACACCGAGTGGCAACAATGCTTGTGGCTACCTACGGCCCGGGCACCACATTGTTTGTGCCAAACGCACGTATTGGTCGAACTCTAAATGGATTCGCAGGTGGCTTGTTGTTACCACTGAGTGTTTGTACTCGATCAAATTGCTGGCCATCCATAAAATACTGCATCCACGCCGTTGAATTGTTGTAGTCAGTCGATGTCCAGTAATAGCCCTTGTTGAATCCACCGACCGGTGTGTTTTGCCCACCCACTCGGTTTTGCGCGAGACGGTTGTACGCCAGATCCAATTCATCCTTCGAAGGCAAAAACCAGTCGTCCGCGCCACTGCAGTTCAAGTCTTCGGCAAACCTGGCTGCGTATGTGCCTGCACCTAATGCAAGAGTGATGACGCGTGTATTGACTTTGCCCATGCCAACACCTTTTGCAAGCACTCGCAATTCGGCTGCGGTCTGTCCACTTGAGTCCTTATATACAGTCTTTGCATTACCCGCAGGACGCCATGGCAACTTCACGCCTTCACACGCTTGTGGCGCCATTTCTAAATAGCGACCCCAGAATTCATTCTTGCCTGCGTCGTAAAAAACAATGCCACCACCAGGCCCAATATCACCGACATTGCATATGGTGTTTGCGCCTCCCGCACTACAAGTCGGGTTTGCAGTTGATGTCGCAACAGCATGCAACCTCGTCCAACCGAAGCCAGTAGAAGGAAACGCAGAAACGCCAATCACCTCAAATGGTGTTGCCTTGAACCCCGATCCAACATGAACCGGGCTCTTCAAGAAGTCTTTGTTGCCAGCAAGTTTTGGAATAATGCCGTTGGCATCGGTGAATTGCGTGCCATCTTGAAACAGCTGGTACCACGCAAATGTTTCGCTTGCTTCTGTCGAAGACCACATCGGTGCTGCTGCATACTTCAGTCGAGTATCACCAGAAACTTTCCAATAGTTATACAGTGCGTCAAGCTCATCTTTGGATGGAAGATAAAAATTACTACTAAAAGTAGAATTCGCCTGTCTTGCGTACACGGAACTCGCATCGAATGACAATTCGTAGCTGTTGCCCCGACCCATGCCGAGCTGCTTAGTGGCAAGACGCTCGGCCTGGGTTCCCCTCCCGGTCCATGTACCCCAAATGCCCTTGGCTGGCACTGAAGTTGTCTTCGCTTCTAAAAAGCGCCCCCACCATTGCAACGAACCGGCGTCGTAATACACAATGCCGCCGCCAGGCCCAACATCGCCGACCTTGCAGTTGACGCCATCAGCTGTGCAAGTTGCCGCACGCACAGGTGCTGGCCCTACAGCAATAAGCGATCCGCACATCACGACGCTTGCAAACAACACAGCAAAACGGTGGTTCATTTTTTTACTTTACCTAGTTTTTCCGTCAAATAAGTGAAATGAATCGACGAGTGCGCGGGACGTCCATGCCGACCCTCATCTTTCTTAGCGACCAGCAAGTGACTCGGCTCCATCGCTCAGTCGCTGAGCGAGCCACGCCAGCGGCAGCGAGATGGCCATTACCACTGTGGCCACCACTGTCACATACGGCAGCACATTGGGTCGCGAAAAGTTATTCAAAATCCACTGTGGCAATGTTTCTACTCCAGAGCCTGCGGTAAACGTGGTCACAACAACTTCGTCAAAACTCAATGCAAACGCCAAAATTCCGCCAGCAACAACACTGCCCGACATTAGTGGCCATGTCACATATCGAAATGTCTGCCACCCAGTCGCACCCAAGTCACTCGATGCCTCGGCCACATTTGGTGCCATGCGACGAAGCCGAGCAGCCACGTTGTTGTAAGCAATGACAATACAAAATGTTGCATGACCTGCTACAACCGATACCAAGCCCAAGTCCCAGCCAAATCGCATGAACGTATTGCGCATAGCAACTCCAGTGACGATGCCCGGCAATGCGATCGGCAGAACCGCCAAAAAACTCACTGTGTTCTTTCCATAAAACGAAAAGTTCTGTAATGCAAATGCCAATAGCGATCCAAGCACCACTGCAATCAAGACTGCCAGAGTCGCCAACTTGATCGACGTGAGCAATGCATGCCGCGCACTCTCCACATCCAAAATTGTCGACCACCATCGCGTGGTGAACTTTCTGGGTGGCCAAGAAAATGAGTTCGACGAGTTAAACGACAGCACCACTACCAGCACAAGCGGCAGATACATCGCAACAAGCACGCCGTAGGTAGCCATACGAAGCGAAATTCGAGATGTTCGTGATACTTGCATTACAGGTTCTTAAAGGCGCCAAGTCGCGCCATCGCTGCCAGGTACACGAGCATGATTCCCACCGGCCACAGGGTAAACGCAGCTGCCAGGGGTTGATTGGGCGCGAGCAAAACTCGCTCAATGATGTTGCCAATCATCTGTGCAGTCCCGCCAACCACTTTTACAGTGATGTAGTCGCCAAGAGATAACGCAAACGTAAAAATACTTCCAGCAGCGATTGAAGGAATCAGCATCGGCATGATTACTGACCAAAAAGTTCGTGCAGACCCTGCGCCCAAGTCACTCGATGCGTCAAGCAACGAATTGGGCAAGCGCTCAAGACCGGCATATACGGGCAACAACATATAGGGAAACCACAAGTAGGTCAGAGTGAAGATCACTGCAACATATCCAAAGCCTGGCGACCAACCAACCACACTCTTTAAAAACCCGCCAGACCCAAACTCGCTTCCGGGCTCAAACATCGCACGAAGCGCATACACCTTGACTAAATATCCAGACCACAGTGGCAACAACATCGCCACGATCAATCCCCGCTTTGTCCAGCGCGATGCCAAACGCGAAATATAAAAAGCCACCGGCAGAGCAATCACCAAACACAACACCGTGACTGCCGCCGCTATCAGCACACTGCGCAACATCAGACTGCGGTACGCACTCTTTGTTACCACCGCCGAAATATTGCTAAAAGTCAATTGACCGTTCGACTTGCCCGTAAATTCGTCAAGCTTAAAAAAAGCACTTGCCACCAGCAATGCAAGCGAACCGAGGTACACCACCACCAGCCATGTGAGCGGAGCTCCAAGTACGGCAAACAATCTTGCTAGAGGACGAGCGCGGAAGAAAGCCGTAAGCCTTCTTGCCGCGCCCGCCACTGCTGTCATCTAGTCGACTGCGATTATGCGCGCAGTTCGTTCCATGCATTTACCCATTCGGTAAATGGCACACACTCTACGTCTGTACGTCCATCGAGACATGTGCTCGTTGGTGTTGTCCAGTACCACACATTTTCAAAGTATGACTCATCTGCCGCGTGATAGGTCGTGCAATGATTTTTATCAGCAGTCAAGTCACAAGATTTGGCATTTGATGGTGCTTCACCGAACCATTCGGCAACAGCAGCATTGGCCGTTGGCGAAATGATGTGGTCCATCCACATGTACATGCAGTTTGGATTCTTCGCCTTGGACGAAAGCATCCACGTGTCTGACCATCCTGTTGCACCCTCTGTTGCCTTTACCGCAGTGATCGATGGCTTGTTGGCTGATGCCAAGTTGACAATGACCTGCCACGATGTGCCGAGAGTAATCGAGCCGGCCTCAAGCGATGCCTGCTGGTCTGTGTATAACGACCAGTATTGAGCGACCATTGGCTTTTGCACTTTGAGTGCTTCAATCGCTGCATCAAATTGTTTCTGATCCAATGCATAAGGATTCGTGATCCCCAAATCCGGCTGTGTTGCCATCAGATAGATCGCAGCATCTGCGATATAGATCGGCGCGTCATAGACCGAAATTTTTCCACTGTATGGGCTTGCTGGATCGAACATGTCTCGGATCGAAGTTGGTGCTGCACCAGCCTCCGAGTTGTAGGCCATAACGTTTGCACCACGTCCGTGTGGAACACCATACGAAACGCCATCTTGACTATTCCATTGGCGCATCTTCAGGCCTTCATATACATCTGCGTAATTAGGAATCAGGTCGGTGTTGACTGGCGATACATCTCCACCAGCAATCAATCGCAATGACGCGTCCCCGGAAGCCGATACTCCGTCGTACTCGCCGCTCTGCATTAACTCCACCATCTCATCAGATGTGTTGCCAATCTTGACATTAACTTTGCAACCGGTTTCCTCTTCGAAGCCAGTCACCCAGTCGACAGCAGGATCGGTCGAACCATTTTCCACATATCCGGCCCACGCAATCAGGTTGACAGCACCCTCGCCATCGCCCAGTTTTGTCATTGTGGATGAGCCACCATCACTCGAACCACCGCATGCAGCCACTGAAATAGCTGCAAACAACGAAATTCCTATGAACTTTGCTTTACTTCGCATATTTCCCCCAATGGTTGTTAGTTGCTAATTGTTGAGAGTCAGCCAGACATCTTCTCCAACCAACATTCCCTTATATTCTTCACTTGCCCCTATACCGATAACAGTAGTTTGCTTGTCAACTGACACATGAATACGGGTATCAGCACCCAAATATTGCACGGCTATTACACGTACCGACATCCCATTGGCCATTCCAGTCTTTGAAAGCCGAATCTGTTCGGGCCTGATCGCCACCATTGAACCCGTCGCTTTCAGTGCGTCTCCGAACAAAGCCTTTGCTCGGTCTGCAGTGAAAATATTATTTGTTCCAACAAATTGAGCGACAAAGCTTGTCTCCGGTTTTTCATATATCTCTCGAGGTGTGCCTACTTGCTCGATACAACCTTCATTGAACACGGCGACTCGGTCGCTCATCGATAATGCTTCGCCCTGATCGTGTGTCACATAGACAAAAGTGATCCCCACACGCTGCTGAATTGCCTTCAACTCCACTTGCATCTCTTCACGCAACTTCAAGTCGAGAGCACCAAGAGGTTCATCGAGTAGCAATACCTTCGGCTTGTTGACCAACGCTCGCGCCAATGCCACTCGCTGGCGCTGTCCGCCCGACAATTGACCCGGCTTGCGATCACCAAAACCTCCTAAGCGAACTACGTCGAGCATTGCTCTAGCACCAGCAGCCCGCTCGACTTTGCCAACTTTTTTCACCATCAACCCATATTCGACATTTTGCTGCACAGTCATGTGTGGAAACAGTGCATAGTCCTGAAATACCGTATTGACATCTCGCTCAAAGGGTGCCTTTGCTGTCACGTCTTTTTGGTCAATAAACACACGACCGCTATCGCTGAGTTCAAATCCTGCAATCAATCTCAGTACTGTCGTCTTGCCAGATCCCGATGGTCCGAGTATTGAAAAAAACTCGCCAGCCTTCATGCTCAAGTCAACCGAATGCAATGCGGTTACGGCACCATAACTTTTTGACACCCCTTCAAGGGTCACCGAGCTTCCTGTCTTATCGCTGCTCACAATGACAAGACTAGTGAATGACTCCGAGTTGCTGCTTTTCTTTGAGCAACTTTTCGCGCTCTGCCTTGAGCCCATCGACATATTGCTCGTTGCGTCCGAGTGCAACTGCCACACCAAAAGCCAATCTCCGCTGCATATTGGCAATACCGGCGCTGTCGGCAGCAATTCCATAAATCTTTTGCCTGTTGCTCACCGGTAAATACACCACCACGTTGTTCATCAACGGTTCAGTTTTATGCGACACAAGTTTGCTCCATTGAAAATCATGCGTCACACTCTTGCCCACAAACACACCACGCACCGTTGTCACAATAAATTCGCCTTCGTCGAGCAGCTCTGGTTCGGCCCCGTCTTCCGTCTGATTGTTTTCGATCAATCCCACCACCGACAATGTGGCCAACAAGTGTTCGTCCTGTTGCAACACGATTGAGTCGGTGGCATGTTCTGCATCGTGATCTTTGTATGTCGAAAAGAAGTCGATTTCATCGGTCACCATGGTGATCTCGGCATCGATTATCGCCATGTCACGTTTGTGGACTGGCTGCATATTCTGCTTTGACGTTGTAGTGGCTTTGGCACGTTTGCGACTACGCCTCACTAACCACACGATGATCACCAGCGCAACGAGAGGAGAAACCCAATTCATCGAGCAGTTACTTCATCCCCATCCAACGACCGAGCTTGCTGCGTCGGCCTTGTCGTGTGAGTGGAACGCCGGTTGCTCGAGAAATCTTGCGCTTGGCTTTTGTTACGCCCAAAGCGCGTTTCCATGAGAAGGTAAGTCCTGGTCCGAGTTTCATGGCCTCAACCTATACCCGCCGTGTTGCACGGTGCACAAACCCCAACTTCATCTCCACATCTGAGGTATAGATACCCTCCAGCCTTTTGAAGACCGTCAACATATGTTGATAGACTCATGACATCAATAATTCCAAAAAGAATAAAGCAACACGCGATTATTCAGCGATGTTCGAAAATTTTGACATCAAGAATGCGCATCTACTGACACCATCCGAAAGCGCTCTCTTCCAAATTCGATTTGAGAAGGCAATTTTCGAAGATCAGATTCTCGAATCGGTGAAGACTGCCCGCAAAGCCAATGTCTCTTGGCGCAAAATCGGTATCGCCATGGGGGTCTCTGCACAAGCTGTGCACCGCAAGTACTCGCCACTTATTTAACGCAGGTGCGCAGCCTCGTTAATGCTCATAATCGATCGCTCGCCAGAACGCGCCGCCATCACTCGATGTATCGATGTGTATTGCGGATAAAAAAAGCCAACATGGGTCTCGATACCCAGAACATGCGCCAAGTATTGATTGATCACTCCGCCGTGACACACCACGACCACACGTCCACCTGGGTGCTGATCGATGATCTCTTCTACCGACGCCACCACTCGAGCCTTAAACACTGACGGTTCTTCGTCTATTCCGTCCCACTCACCACGCAACAACTTTTCCCAACGGGGATCATTGGTAGCACGCAACTCTTCCATAGGCACATACTCGCTCGAGTTGCGATCAAACTCGGCAACGCCTTCGCTCACCACTGCCTCGAGCCCCAACACTTTGCACAACGGACGAGCAGTCTCTAGTGCTCTGCGCAGCGGGCTCACATAGATCGCCTCGATTTCTTCAACACCCAAATATGCAGCCATCTTGGCTGCCTGCTCGTGACCCTCGGCCGCTAGCTCGGGGTCGGCAATACCCGTTTCCAATTCAACACGCAACGGCAATGCATGCCGAACTAAAACGATTTCCACGTGACGAATCTAATTGACTGAAGCCGAATTACATCAACTCTGCCAAGTTGAGTTCGCGCACGGCACGGTCAAACCGCTCGTTCATCATCTCAATCAGCAGTCGCTCACGTGGGTTATTCAAGTCCATGCCTCGCGACGCAATCACGGGGTACGCCAAACAAAACAATGCGCATCGTCGATACTGCAACCACAAATCTTCAGCGTCCACTACCAATCCAGCAGCTGTCAGGCCTGCAATCCAGCGATCAAAGAGTTCTCGTTCATATTGCGACGCATCTTGCTTGGTCAAACTCTGTGTCACAAAGTAGGCCACGTCATATGCGCCGGTGCCACTGCCGAGTAACTGAAAATCAATCACCACTGGCTCGCCTGCTTGATTAAACAAGATGTTGTCGGCGCAATAATCGCCATGACACAATGTGTTAGGACCTGTCACCAGCGATTGCAACAACGATGGCAACCGCTCTGCAAACTTTGGCCCAATTTCCATAATCGATGCAGGCAACTCCATTTCCTTTGTCAGTTTTTCCCAGCCTTCACCAAACACAAATGGCAGCACTGCAGGATAAATCGGGTCACCCAAACTGATTGTTGCTCCCGCTGCAGACAACTCGTCTCCGCGTCCCCACCACTTGGCATGCAACTTTGCTGCAGCATCTATCACCGCACGAGCATCAGTAATCGAGATGCCTTCATTTTGATCAACGATTCGCAATCCACACAAATCTTCCATCACCACTACAAACTGGCTCGTTGCCTCATCAACCTTCGCCAAGAACGCCACAGGAACCACAATTGGCATCTCGTTGCACAGCGAACCAAAAAAGTTTGCTTCTCGTATATACATGCGCAACATCGTGCTTGTAAACACTGCTGCCTCATCGAGTGCTGGCAATTTCACAATCACCGATGACGGACAATTTGCTCCATTGAGTTTTAGTCGATACAACGCGCTCGATATTCCGATGCCAGCACCAATCTGCTGCACATCCATCGAGTCGACATCCCAACCCAATTCACTCTTCAGCCACATCTCATCGACGTCGCCAATAACCCCCGGAATTTGTGCCCCCACGACTACCCCCTAAGACTCAACACTACTGACAGAAAATTCTTAGGCAAAAACCAACGAGATGCCTGTACGCCCAGGCACTTCAAGAGGCCTAAAAAGACGTCGTCATTACATTGGAATGGTGACACTTGTGCGCAGGCCACCAAGCGGACTGTGCGACATTGTGAGCACACCTCCGTGTCGTTGCACAATTGAAGACAATATCGACAGTCCAAGTCCAAATCCGCCGCCAGATTGAGAATGAGCTCTGTCAAACCGTTGAAATCCCTCGGAGCTTCGCGCATACATCTCTGGGCTCAAACCGGGTCCTGCGTCATCAACGACAAGAATGGCAACGCCATCCTGTTCAACTAACGACACTCCAACATCGGCATCAGTGTTCGTGTGTCGCACAATATTGGACATCAGATTGGACAGGATCCGTTCAATTTGTTCACTATTGCCCTGCACCTGCACATCGGTCGCGACCGTTGACGACACTCTGCGCTGCGGTTGTTGTGCTGTCAAGTCTCGTACATGATCTGTGACCATTTCCGACAGGTCCACAACATCTACTTTGTCCTGGTTCACTTCACCAAGTTCGGCCAACAACAAGAGATCGTTGATGATCACATCCATACGTTTGCTCTCCGATTTCAAGCGCCGTATCGCTCGCTCACGTTGTTCGTCAGATAATTCTTGTCCACTGAACAAAATGTCGACATAACCGCGGACGACGGTGAGCGGAGTACGCAGTTCATGCGAAGCATCGCCAAGAAATTCGCGCATGCGCTGTTCGGACAATGATGTGACAGTCACGGCCGCTTGTAATTCGTTGGTCATCGCCCGAAGCGCAGAGGTCAGTTCGCCGACCTCATTGGTCCGCGCCGACACTGGCAACTCAACGCCGAGATCTCCACTGGCGATTGCAGTTGCGCTCTCGGTGATTTGTGTAATTGGATGCAATTCACGTCGCAGTGCAAACCAAGTCACGAACACGGCAATCAGCGCGATTCCCGCTGATACCAGCAGGCTTTGTAGCAAAGAATCAATGAATTGTTTGTTCACGTCTCTCAATGAAGTTCCAATGACGATCCACTGACCTTCCCCGCTCGCAGTAGCGCGAATGCGTAGAGACGTCAACCCATCGACGGTGAGAGGTTGCTCGATCGCTCGATTGACAGTGGCTTGCGACAACTTTGGTAGCAGCAACGCCTTGCTACCGTCAACACCCTCGACCACAGTGAACGGGTCTGTATCCGCGAAATAAATCTCACCGATGATTGGAATCGGAGTGGTTCCAACTGCCCCAAGCAGAGTTTCAACATCGTTGTTTGGGTCTGCTGAAATCTTTGCGGTGATTCCCCCCAATAGGTCGTCGATTCGGTGGATCTCATTCGACCGCGACAACCATGCCGTGGCACCACCAATAAGTACACCACTCACGACAAGTGCAACACCCAGAGTGGCGGCAAGCCGCGTTCTTAACTTCACTCGATCTTCTTTGGATCCACGATCTTGAAACCAACTCCGCGAACCGTTATCAAAAACTGATCCCCCTGATGATCGAGTTTCTTACGCAAGTACGACACGAAAGTTTCGACCACAGTCGTATTGGAATCAAAGTCAATCCCCCAAACTGCATCAAGAATTTGTTGTTTGGAAACAACGCGGTTCTTGTTTTCCATCAAGTAACGCAACAGTCGAAACTCGGTTGCTGAGAGTTCAACCACTTCATCACGAACGGTCACTTGATGGACATCGAGATTCATCTTTACAACGCCACACAGCAACACGACCTCGTCATTGGTCCCAGATGTCCGCTTCAAAACAGCCGCCACGCGCAGAAGAAGTTCTTCGAGCCCAAATGGTTTCTTGACATAGTCATCGGCTCCAAGACGCAAACCAGTGACGGTGTCTTCGCGTGAGTGCCTTGCGGTGAGCAAGATGATCGGGGTCATGATGCCGGCCTGACGCATTCGCTCGAGCACCTCAAACCCGGTCATGTGTGGCATATTTACATCGAGAATCACAAGATCGGGTTGCTGGTCGCGAGTAATAGTCAATGCGCTGGCACCATCACCCGCTCGCAACGTGCGATATCCAGCCAAGTGCAATGCGTCGACAATAATGTCGCACACAGCTTCCTCGTCATCAACCACAAGAACGAGATGTGACCCCATGTATTCCTCCGAAAAGGCTTATTTCTACGTCTTTGTAATTTAGCCTCTCTACAAGACTCTGAAGACTTACCAATCGAATTCACATGAAATCCACAAGATCGCCACTTAGAGTAACTATCAATGACAATTCCCAACGCCAAGTTTGAGTTAACCATGAGCAAAAAGTTCTTAGTTGCCTTAGCGACTTCCTTAGTGCTTGCAAATGGAACCTCAACGGCGTTTGCATCAAGTGGGTCCAATTCTGATAACAGCGGTTCGTCAACCACTCTTCCTGCCGCTCGAAACAATAAAAATTTGACGAGCGACCAGAAGGCAGCACAGAAGAAACTCGAACAGGACGTGATCTTGTTTAAGGCCGAACTTCGAACATACCTTCTGAAGCGAGCGGAAATTGAAAAGACATTTAAAAACGACATGGCCAATGCTGGAAAGAGTTTCAATATCGCGCTCAAATCAGCAAACACCTTTGCTGCGCGTAAGGTTGCTCGCGATGCCTTCGTGACTGCAGGCAACCTTGCTCGCCAGATCTATCAGAACGCGCTGAACGAACTCGGTGCTCCGCCTGCCAAACCCGGCAAGCCGTAAGTCATCAATTATTCCGAAGACTTACCAATGAGTTTCACAAGAAACTGACAATTTCGTTTTGTATGGTGAAAATTAAGAAGCAAAACCTACAAAAGGAGAAACCGAAATGAAGAAGAAATTCATTGTCGCTGTTGCCACAACACTCATACTTGCAAATGGGGCTCCGGTCGCATTCGCGGATAACGGATCTGGCTCCAGCAACTCCGAACAATCGACAAAGAGTGACGACAATCGGGAATTCCCCAAGATGACCGATGCTCAGAAACTTGCCTTCGAAGCTGCACGCGATGCCTACAAAGACAAGCGTGAAGTGATTCTCGACGCGTTTCACACCTCAATGGAAAATGCCAAGAATGCAGCTGAAAAGGCGCGCGAATTGGCAACCACCGACGAGGCCAAAAAGGCAGCCGCAGCAGCCCTCCAAGTTGCAGTGAACACGGCAACCCAAGTCAAAACCGATGCCCTCAAAGCCCTCGGTCAAAAACCGGAAAAACCAGTGTTGACAGCCGAGCAAATTGCCGTAATCACCAAGTACCGCTCGGACATGACTGCCTTCGCAGCGGCACGTAGTGCCTATAAAGACAAGCGTGAAGTGATTCGCGAGGCATTCAAAACTGCCAAAGAGAATGCCAAAGATGCATACAAGGAAGCGCGCAAATTGGCAACAACCGACGAGGCCCGCAAAGCCGCTTGGGTGACATTCAAGACCGCAATCAGCGACGCAATACAGACTTTTGAGGTCGCCCGAACTGCACTTGGTGAATCACCTGAAAAGCCAGAGAAGCCAGACTTCGGGAGTTAATTCAAGAAGTAATCAGGATCAAATAATTTAGTGAGGTCCCCCGATTCACCCGCCACTCGTGTACAGCGAGTGGCGGGTTTTTCGTTTCCAGGATGAACTCCGTCGAACTAGGTCGAAGTAGCCCGTCGACTCATGATTACGCCGAGCAATGTTGCTATGAAACCGATTGCCGCGATAACGATTGACCAAGTCTGTAAACGACTCGTCACAAAGAGCACCAGCGCTTCAAAGAGAGGACCACTACGATCTCCGCCGAACGTCACATTGCGAGCAACATTGGCTACCACGGTAAGCGCAATACCCCAGAAGAGAAACCGAATCCCTATCCTTCGAAGACGGTGCCATTTGCCGTCAACACTCATTAGCCACGAAATTGCTAACAGCGCTAGCCCTCCAAACAAAAGCGCCCATACAACAACGCGCACCGCGGTGATAAATCCGCCCACGTTTAGGTTCCAATCATCTTGCGAAATCTCGAGCGGGTCAACCTGAGGTGACAAGATTTGTACAATCTGAGGATCAATGGATCGGATTACCGAAAAAGCCGAATCCACAAATACCTGAATATCAATCGTGGCACTCGGCGCGTCGTTGATGAAAACTTCGTAGGCGCTAGCGACAGAGTCACTGGCAGCGTTACGAAGATTGTTGTCGTTAAGACCCACCTCAACGGCATCGACAACCCGATCATGTGCAACGCCGATTACAGTTCTTGCGAAGTTATCGCCGCCCTCCTCCAAGGTGTCCACAAGTTCTTCGGCAATTGCGCGGCGCACATCCTCGCGCGCTAATGCCGATCGAATTGATGACGAAGCCGCAGCACTCGATCCGATAAAACTCAAAACAAAAAAACCAAGTACAGAAATAATTATTGCAAACGTCCCGATCGCACCGATAAGGCTTGCCCCAATTCGCCTGCCTCGGTGCGACGAGGGCGTTACTTGTTGATCAATCTCGGGATGCATTACTCGTTACATTATCCATGAGGGCGGACGCTTCTTGAGAAACACAGTGATCCCCTCTTGCACCTCACCGGACTCATACTTCGACAAAGTCAACGGCCAATTCACCAAGCTTCGCACCGGTCGCTGGTGGCTCTCAGCGACGCGCCAGGCAAAGTACAGAGTTGTCGCCGGGCGCGTTCAGCACCCGACGACCACTCAATTTTCTCTACTTAACTTATTAGTAAATTGCGGTCAGCGTGACAGCAATTGTTGCAACGGTAATGACCAAGGCGTAGATCTGGTAGATCATCCAAGGCTGCTTTGAACCATTCTTGCCCGATGCCGTGGCTGCTTCTTCTGCACTCATGTCTTTCACTGAATTCTCAGCTGTCTTCAATCCGTTGCTGGTGAAGATCCACGCTGTAACTGAAGTGATTACGGCCGAAAATGCAACCAGTCGCTTGATGCTGTCGTTTGCATTCGCAACATCACCAAACACAATGATTGCAATGAGAGCAATCGATGCGATTTCGTATGCGACTGAAATTCCCATATTCAAACGCCCAAGTGCTGCTGACCTATTTTTTGATTCTTCCATAATGTATTTCCCCCTTTTGTAGTTGTTGTTTATTGATTTCGCTAATTAGGCGATCTTTATCATGTGGCGCTGCACAACTGTGCCGGCCATTGCAAACTTGCCGCCTTCTACAAATTTGGCCATCAGTTCAGTACTTGCATTACTTTTCGTGCGTGCTGCATCCAGAGCTTCGCCATTTGCGTAACCGCTGAACATTCCAACACCACCCAATAGGCCAACACTTGTGTGAACGACATTGACGTCGACTCCAGAAATTTTGCTGCTCAATTCTGCATACTCATTGGCCCACTTCAACGTGCCGAGCCAGTCAGCTCCTTGCACCATTTGAAACGAAGCTGCCTGGACAATTGTTCCCATAGGACTTGGTGGCCCTGATACACCACCGCGCACGAAGCTGTAAATAGTGTCCGGCTCTATGGAGATCGTGTACTCACGGAGTTTGCGGTTCGCTACCCACCATTCTTTTATTGCCAAAAGTTTTGCATTCGAATTGAAACGCTCCGTCAATGATTCGTAGCCCACCGTAAATATCAAAGTCCCCATTACATAACCATTTCCCCCAAGCCACACGTTCAGCGGAATATTGTTTGCTTTGCAGATGCTCGAAATTTCTTGCACAATTGGCATGATTTTTGGCAAATCAGCATTTGTTAGCACTGTCCTATTTGATAACAACATCAACTACCCCCATTGGTTGCTTGATGGCACGTATGTACCTGAAATGCACCGTAACACAATCTGCGTGCAGCAAAATCAGGACAATTTTTCTTGACATATCACCACTGGGTCAGTACCGTCACCAACAACATCAATCACTCATGAAAGAGCGGTAATAAAATGGCACAAGTGCTTGCAACAACATATTGGAATGTGGCTCTCGGAAAAGACCTTGAATTCATTGAGGCAAACAAACGAGCCAAGAAGATCCACATGCGTCTTGGTGCATCAAACGCGATGCTTCAACGAGTGAGTGTCGGAGTCAATTCTGGACAATACATCTACAACATGGTGTTCGAGTCCGGTGCTGTATATGGAAAATTTATGGATACGGTCTCAACCGACAGCGAATGGATTGCTCTTTGGGCCGAAGGCGTTGCGAAGCAAATGGCAACACCGACAGGTAATCGCCTTTCGACATTAATTGAAATCTAATTTACGCAACAAAGATTCGTATTGCGTCTAAGGTGCTTCTATGAAGGTCACTCAGTTATGGAAATACCCAGTGAAGTCAATGATCGGATCTACTACTGATTCGGTTTCTCTATCGACGCTTGGCATTGTTGGTGACCGTCACTGGGCAATACGCGATATTGAACGCGGCGGAATTCGTGGCGCAAAGAAAATTCCCCTACTCATGCAGTGTGCTGCACGCCCAGCTAGCGATGGTTCTGCCCACGTCATAATCACATTGCCGAACGGACAAGAAGTCAGTAGTCAAGATGCAAATGTTGATGACGTCTTGAGCACAACGTTTGAACGTCCCGTGTTGCTGCAGTCATTGCCGGCCGAAGGTTCGCTTGGGCATTTTGAACCCGGTGTGCCCGACTCTCACGACATGATGACCGAGATTCGACAGATATTGGGTCGGGAGGAAAGCGACCCACTGCCTGACTTCTCGGCGTTTCCATCAAACATTTCCGATTTTTCAACTGCACCAGGAACTCACTATGACTGCTGGCCATTGCTGGTGATGAGTTCTTCTGCACTTGGAGCGATAAAGAATGCTGTACCAGATTCGGTAGTGGACATTTTGCGATTCCGTCCGAGCGTCGTGGTTGATACACCAGATGAAACGGGACATCCCGAATTTTTGTGGGAAGGCCGTAAAGCGCAATTGGGTTCAGCTGTTGTTGAGTTTTTAAAACCGTGCCCACGGTGCGTCATGATCACGCGTCGTGTTACTCAAGACATTCCGGAAGATCGTGCAATTATGCGTCACGTCATTCGCGAATTAAATCAGGCTGTCGGAATCTACGCCAGTATCGTCACGCCAGGAAAAGTCTCTGTCGGTGACACCCTGACATTTCTCTAAGCCTGGTTAAAACGACTGTGCCTGACACACAAACGCTGGTGGGTAAATCATCTTCTTCCAATCCTGTGATGCCAGCGGTTGCAGCGGCCGCGATCACTATTGTTCTCGGATTGGTAAGGATCATAGAGGTTCGTCGACGCATAAGTTGACTGCTCTCAATCAGATATTATGAGGTGATATGAAAAAACTTCCTCAATTAAAGTTTTCACTTTTGCTGAGTGTGTCATTTATATTGATTGTCGGCGCGTGTTCAAGCGACACTGTTCAAGATTCAGCTTCTGTTACTGATGCGATCGGTACACCCGCCGATACCAATGCGGTCGAAACAACAACTCAAGTCGCCACAACTATCACGACAAGCACGACAAGCACGACAAGCACGACTGACGCAAAAAATTCATCCAGTACAACTGCAAAACCGACAATAACAACAGCAGTGCCCGTGACCACCACATCCTCAGCACCTGCATCTTCGGGTTCTACCCCATCTGTTACAACTAAAGGTCTTGCATTTACACCGACGAGTCTGAGCATCTCAGTTGGTCAATCAGTCGCGTTCGTCGTCAGTTCATCACACACCGTTTCGTGGCAAGACGGTGATCCTGGTCGGGGTGCGACCGACGCAGCCTATTCGCGGACGTTCTCAAAAGCCGGCACCTACTCGTTTTTTTGCACAATTCACACAAGTATGACAGGCACAATCACCGTCAGTTAGTTTCTATTTTTCTTCTCAAGTTACAAAAGTTGAACCATCGCTACGCCAGTAGCTCCGTTTTTTCTAGGTTCGTCGGCATTTCTTCCACCTTGTCAAAGTCGCATAATGGGCAAGTGATTATTGCACTCATGCTTGCACCACTCTGTGTCCGCCACTGCAATTCTTTTCAGGGACAGTTATAAAACCACATTGAAAGAACCCATATGGCGTGGATCTTCATGAGTTACGGCGCGCGCCGAGTTGTATTCGTCCTTGGCCAACTGCTGCCCCGAAGAGCACAATCGCGCAGCCAACGGGCTCATTCCATGTGATTGACTCATTCAAGAACGTAACTCCTAAACCGATAGAAACAATCGGTACCAAAAACATTACTGAGGATGCGATGATCGAGCCCGCAGCCTCGAGAACCTTTAAGTTCCATACAAATGCGATACCACTGCAGATAAATCCAACACAAATCGCTGAACTCACTTGCCACAACGTCTGCGGAGCTTGCTTCACACCAAACAACAAAAACAGCGGCAGCAGCGTGATCGCCGAAAAGCACAACTGCGTTGTGACCAGCACCTCGGTCTTCAAGCCATACGGCAAGATGTATTTTTTTGAATACGGATACGCAATGCCATAACACACCGTGGCGGCCAGCAATGCAAGCATCGCCCACCACGGGTTATCACCTATCCCGTTCCAGACACCAAAAATAGATAAAGCCCCGATGAATCCGATGATGAGCCCAATTATTTGCTCAAACGTTAACTTCTCGCTGCGAAAAACTACTGCCACGAAAAAGAGGGTCATCAACGGAACGATTGACGCGCCAATACCGGCGAGCGCCGAGCTAATTTCGGTCTCTGCCAAAGCGAGCAAGATGCCAAATAGCGAATTGAAAAACAAGGAGAGGATAAATATCCGCGCCAAGATTTGCTTGTTTCGCGGAAACTTCAGCCGAAGCCGCGCGCTGTACAAGACCATAAAGAGTGCGCCGAGGGCATACCTCGTGAAAGCGACTCCAACAGGTGTAAGAAATTCTAAACATCCCTTAATAAAAACAAATGTTGAACCCCAGGCAAATATCACTGCTATGAAATATGGCAACCACGACTTTGTTTTTTCCATGAGCAGTCTTAGGTTAGTGACCAGTCGTTGCAGCTACCTTGCGGGAAGCACCGTGGCCTGGCTGGATCGGTTGCTGCACTGATTAAGGCACGAAACTAGTACGAAATGAACTTGCGGGTTCGCGGGTCGTCAACGCCAAGCAGACGCACCAGCCACCCAATCACCCGAGACTTGTCGAGTGAATCGACTTCGAGCATTGCTTCGATATCGGCCCAATCTTTCGTGCGGTTATACATTGCCTTAAACACCGCCAGAGCATCTGGGCCAAGGACAGGAATGAGTACCCTGGCAAACTTGTGATACTCAACACCAAGCATCACATCGTCATGAAACTCGGCGACATTAAAAAATATGTCGATCGGCGTATCTTCCCAAAACACCCTGATCTGGTCGTTGGCCGCAGCATCTGCCACTTGTGAATCGGTAAAGACAATTCGTTTGGCGAACGCAGACCGCACAACATCGATCTCGCTCGCTAGCAAAAAGATGTTGACATCTATGTCTCGTGTGCCGCGGGGTTCGCCGGTATGAAACGCCAATGCCAACGCCCCACCAAATGCATACGGCAAAGATGCCCCGCTCAGCATCGTATGCACGCCAACAATTTTGCGCTCAAGCGAAATCACTGTGGATCCTGTTGCTGCTCCGTCAACCGCCTAAAACCCGGGAACCCACACGTGCGCGAAGCAGCTCGGTGCGGCAACGCATCGGCAAGTGCCAACACTTCCGACAACCGCTTGCCCGCCAACTTGTGGCGTTCGCGCGCAGCCGTCGAATACAGGGTGATGTTGTAGCCAAACCCACAAGCGTCAATCAGCCGTGCAAGTGTGTCAACTGTTGGCGAGCGCCGCCCCGACTCGTATTCGACAATCGCCGCCGGCGAAGTGTGCGCCCTACGCGCCAACTCACGCTTCGAAATGCCCTCGCGCATCCGAGCCTGCGTAATGATGTCTGCCCCAGCCATACACACAGCATATAGGGGGTGTTATCGGATCAGATAACACCAAAACCCACCCTCCCGCGGGTGCCCAAACAGCGCCCAGTGCTTGACACCCAGAGCACGTCCTGTGTAACACTTCGCCCCATGCCAGAAGAAACCGCGATCACAAAAATGTTCGAAGCGGGGTTCGAGGCTCTACGAGTCACGGTAGTTAGGAAGCTAACGCAAATAGGAGTCATAACTCTCCTCGGAATGATTGCGGTACTCAGCATCGACCGCTGGTGTCACTAGACATCCCAAGCTCGGCACTGCATTCCACTGAGCTCTCTTCACGCGGCGTCACCAACATTGTCTTGCTTTCCCCTCCCGGCTTTGGCACACCTTCGCCCGCAGGTTGGGGTGCAGGACAGGTGGACAGAGAAAGAGAGCAAAAATTCTATGGCTTGAGTGTTCCGATGGGAAGAACGTACACACCATCAGCGCGCACATACCCATACCCAGTAGCCGTAACGACAGCCAGAAATGCCGGTTCACCGCAGCGCGCGGTGTCTATTTTTTTGGCAAACTTGAGAAGAGTCTTTGCGGCATCGTCTACCTGCTTGGCGCCGAGTTTGACCTCAATGGCGGCCCAACTGGAATCTTCCATTTCAATAATTACGTCAACCTCGAGGTCGTCGCTATCGCGGTAGTGCGAAAGACGACCGCCCGAGTGTTGCATGTACACCCGCAAATCCCTGACGACAAGACTCTCGAACAACAAACCGAAGAAATTGAGATCCTTCAGCAACTTGGCTGGCGATGCGTTCAGAGCAGCGACGGCCAGACACGGGTCGACGAAGTGGCGAGTAACAGCCGCCCTCAGCGATGCTCGTGATCGTAATGCTGGCGCCCATGCAGGCAAATCTTCGATGATCATCAGTCGCTCAAGTGACTTGAGGTATTCGGCAACAGTTTCACGCTCAACCGATGCGTCAGTTCCGCCGACATCGGCAGCAATAGTTGAGATTGCGGCTTGAGTCGCGATGTTGCGTGCGAACGACTGGAGGACACGTTTGACCTTCAACGGGTCACGGTGAACTCCATCCACTCGCCGGATATCGGTTCGTGCAATTTCATCCAGATAAGAGCGCATTGCTCTCTGCGCTTCATCCGGTGGCAATCCTGCGAAGGCAGGCCAACCACCGATGCAGACACGATCAATGACTTGGCTGATCGTGAGCCCCGAGTCGGTTGCGCTCGGTGCGCCGCCAGCAAACAACATTGATAGTGAGACATCTCCGGTACTCTGTCCTGTCTCATACAAGGTCATCGGTCGAATCCTCATCCGTGAGAAACGTCCCGCTCCTGTGTGGCGAGCGATATCGTCTGCTGGAACGGCCGAACCGGTCAATATGAATTGGCCGGGTAACTGCCGTCGGTCGACTTCGCGTCTGATGTGGTTCCAGAGATCCGGTTCCATTTGCCACTCATCAATGAGGCGCGGAGTGGAACCTTTGAGCAGTAGAGTTGGGTCAATTTTTGCCAACTGAAGTGCGCCGGAGTCGATGTCGAGAAAGACGTTGCTAGCAGAGTGTTGTCCAGCAGACCACGTCTTACCGACGGCCTTTGGCCCCTCCAGAACGACGGCACCAGTGGCTTTGAGTAGACGGGTCAGTTCATCATCGACGATCCGGCTCTGATATTTCACTTGAACCCTCCGTATTATCTATGCGCTAAAGACATGCTCTCACTTACTCTACGATGAGTGTACCGCAGTTTGCGGTCAGTTTTTACCGCAGTTTATGGTAAGTTCATACCGCAGTTTATTGGATTTTAGCTCCACCCCATCTGCCCTGAACCCCAATATTTGGTCCGTGTTTATGAGAGTTTCCTCGCTCCCCAATCGCGCGATGCTTGACACCCAGAGCACAACCTGTGTAACACTTCGCCCCATGCCACCAACAATCTCGTTCTCACGAATATCGGTCCCGCGGTGGCTGATCACGACCGTCACGCCATGAACGAGCCAGCAACAAAGCAAGATCTCTACAACATGGGAGTCCACATCGACTCCAACTTTGGCAAAGTCATCAGCCAATTCACAATCGTTGACAGCCAATTCACCAACCTTCGTGCCGAAATATCCGAGCAATTTAGCAAGGTCTACATTTTGATCGAAAAATCGAAAAGCGAAACCAGAGCCTTGTTGAGCAAATCAACTGCGGCAAACATCCTTCTCATGGTTGCGATACTCAGCATCGACCGCTGGTGGCGCTAACACCCCTTCGGTCTATGAGTGCTTGACACCCAGAGCACGTCCTGTGTAACACTTCGCCCCATGCCACAAACAATCTCGCACTCGCCTAAAAAGACACTGTCTTGATTAACCACGACAGTCAGGCCATGAACGACGGATTCGACTTGTTTCGCGCCGACATGAACGACGGATTTGCCAAGGTCTACAGCCGATTCGAAATCGTCGACAGCCAATTCGACATGTTTCGAACCAACATGGACGCAGGGTTCGAAGCTCTACACGCCACGCTCGTCAGGAAGTTAATTCAAATGGGAGTGTTAAATACCTTCGGAATGATTGCCATCTTGGCCATCGACCGCTGGTGGCTCTAGACACAATCTCCGACCTCTCCGTCTTATATATAGGTGTACCCTCGGCCTATGTCCCACAGCACCAAAGTCTTTGTCCACGGCGTGCCCGAAACCAGTGCCGTCTGGTCTCCCCTTGTCGACGAGCTCTCTACACGCGGCGTCACCAACATCGTCTTGCTTTCCCCTCCCGGCTTTGGCACACCTTCGCCCGCAGGTTGGGGTGCGTCCATGTACAACTATCGCGATTGGTGGATGTGCTGTCACCCCGAGCAGGCTGCCTCAATCCTGATTGAACATTGAGAACGATTTGAAAACTAGAAATTGGTAGATTCGTAAGCTTTCAAGCACGCAGTGCTTTTTTTAGTGAAGAGCTTTGCTCCTTATATTTATCTAATCGAGAAATATATGTCACCGCACACAAAATTGCACCCAAGAACAAGGCGCTAGTCGCCACCGTTCCCAACCCGAGACCACCGACATCTTTAGGCTGCGACAAATAGTCACCGACCGAAGCACCAAGAGGACGAGTGATGATATATGCAGCCCAAAATGCGAGGACTGCTCCGAGATGTAACTTCTTGTGAGCAACAGTGATCATTGCAATTGCAGCCGCAAACATGAGCCCCGCCTTCCAGTATCCAGTGTTCAGTCGCTCGGCAATCAAGTCGCCCGCTGCTGTGCCAAGTGCAAATGTCAACAGAATTGTGGACCAGTAGAAGAATTCGCGACGAACAGAGTCAATTGCATGAATAGAGAGAGTTCTCTCCACCATGTACCAAATCACAAACAAGGCCGCAAGGCAAACCGAGAAAATAACCGTTGTCGTCACCAGGCTCACACCGAAGTTGTCGGTGAGATTATCTGTGATCAAAGTTCCTACGATGCTCACGAGTACGACGACCAGCCAGTAACGAAGTGGTTTGTAGTTTGGCGAGATGAATTGTGCGACCAATGCGACGGCAAGGAACACCGACATAACAAGAGTCGTCCCAGTGAGACCCAGATGTAGATTGGTATTAAGGAAGTCGGCGGCTGTTTCGCCAACTGTGGTGCACAGAATCTTGATGATCCAAAAGTAGACCGTTGCCTCTGGCACTTTATTTAAGATCGCGGTGGCTTTGCCACTATGTTCCCTCGTAATTACGTCGCTCATATTTACCTTCCTGATTGGTTGATGTCGTCTTCAACATACAAACATCAACCTGAACAGTTTCTGAACGAATTCAGTCGGCCGCTTCCGGGCCGCCAGCATCTTTTTGAATGCTTGTCGTCTGTACGGCTGAGTCAATTGCGCTTACGGTGACAGCGACCTGAAGCACATTCGTATCTGTGTAGTAGAGGCTGAATTCGCTGACTGGGAAGTGGTCGAGTGCTCCAGTGTTGTCAAAATGGACAATGCGCTTACCACCAGCAGGAAGAGTGAACGATTCGGGCAACTTGGTGTAGTAACTCTCGGTGATGCTCTTCGCCTGGTCGGTGAAGGTGTAAAAGATCTCGAAGACCTTCAGTTCGGTCTGACCCGTGTTGACGAGGGCAATCTCGAGATGATCACTAGCAGCCTTACCCGTTGAGTCGAGATTATTCTCGACCAGAACGGATTCAATTTTGAGCGCCTGGATGGTGGATGAGTTCGTAATCGGATTTGTTGTAACTGGAAGAACGACCGACGAGTTGCCTACAGGGGTCGAATTGCCTACAGGGGACGAATTGCCTGCAGGATCAGATCCGGACGCCGGCGTTGAACTTGCACCACAGGCTGCGAGTGTGGAGACACCAGCGATAAGCGATGTAAAAATAACTACAGCGCGTAAACGCTTGATTATTTTTGGTTGGATAATTGTTTTCATAGTGTTCCTCCTTGAGGAATTGTGGGTTGGCGTTTGAAACTGCGACGAAGGGCGGTGTAGGCGGCTATGGAATATACGACCATCCAGCCAATGTCATTGCGGGTCTGACCAAGAAGCTTTGGCAGACTAAAAGGACGGTAACGCTCTTTAACATCGGTCATGGCAAAAGCGAACCGTTCAAAGTGTTTGGCAAGTGAAGCTTCTTCGGTCCACGTTCGAATATTTTCGTAGGTCGTAAAGTGCTTGAGGACTTCGGTTTCGCCGGCACGGTCAAGAGTCAGTGCCTTAAACAGGCCACCAGGAATCTGGTTGTCAGCGTCGAGCGTGTCACCAATCTGTGGCAACACAAGTACGACGATAAGCCAAATACCCAATGCGATCATCAATCCGGTTGCGGCAACTTTGGATTTTGCTGTAGCGATCGCGCCAATACAGTAGAAGACGCCCATATACATTATTGCGGCGAGGTAAGCGAGGAACAGTTTGAGACCCTGAGTCGCATTTATCCAGTCATGACCGATGATTCCAACACACAGAACCCCGACGACGGCAGTGATCGCAACGAGTGTGCCAATCACACCGAGCGCTCCAAGCAGACTCCCAGTCGCCAACTCTCCAGAGGTCACCGGTCGTGTACGAATGAGCGGCAGGGTGCGATTGGCACGTTCTCGTGACACCGTGAGATATCCGAGCGTGATTGCAATCACTGCACCAATTATTTCGAGATACTCCATCGCTCCTCTTAATAAAGACATCGGTGCGAGTGGTGATGGTGCGATTCGAGTCAGTCCATTGGCGAGTGCAGAGGTTCGGTATAACTGATAGTCGGCAAGTTGGCTGGCATAGTCAACAGAAGCAATGTAAACCGAGACGGTCGTGACGACGATGAGAATGCCAAGCAGGACAACCAAAATTTTGCTCCGCACGGCCGCACGATATTCGTGACGCGCGATCGTCACGATGCGCTTTATTGAGCTATTCATTGTTCACGCTTCGCGAGAAGTCGTGCTTTCGAATAATTCGAATCGCCAATAGCGCCAAAATGATGACGAGCCCAGCAATGGGTAATACTCGCTGAAGAGTTTGCCCAATTGATTCGCTAGTCGCAGTATTGAGAATCCGTCCGCTGGCCTCTTTGTATTGTTCAGCCACCGAATAATCCCGCGCGTAAGCAGTGACCTTAAAAAACTTTTGTGAGGTGCCAACAGGACTCGTGATCGGATTAAGTGACGACGTTGGACGCAGGCCAGAGGTGAACTGCGGAATGACAAAAGTGATCACCAACCAAACACCTATCGCCGACAACAGAGCAAGCGATCGTCGCCGTGTAACGAGCACCATCACCATGCCAACGAGGGCAAACAGCATCAGATAGAGCCATGACAATGAGTAAAATATTGTCAGACGACCAAAGTCGGATACAGAAATCGTCCGATTGACGATCAGCAGCGAGACGGCGCTCACGAGCAGGCTTGCCACCAGGATCGCCATGAGCACAACGGCAGCGCAGGCGATTTTGCCGAGCACATAACTGGTCCGAGTGATCTGCCGGGAAAATACCAAGCGTCCGATACCACTGGTTTCGTCATCGGCGATACTCAAATGTCCGAGCAACAGGGCGAGCAGAGCACCGACGAGCGGAATATACACAACCATATTTAACAATAGAGACAATGTCGGCTTGAGAGTGATCGGGTTGGGTGGTGCAGGTTTACCAGTTGTCGCCAGAATCTTGACGGCTTGGTCATATACGCGAACAATCGTCTGATGGCTCGACCAACCAAGCACTCCGGCGAGCGCGGTCATTGCCAGCAGTGTGCCAAGCAAAGCAAGAAACACCGTCTGTCGCCTTAAGGCCAGTATTTGGTTCGATGCAATCGTGAGGATCACGACGAAGCGCCTTCCATTCGGACATAAATGTCCTCGAGGGATTCTTCATTGGGAAACCGGAGGGTTGTCGCTTCGATCGAGTCCTTATATATCAACTCCCCATGGTTGAGCACACCAATTGTTGTGCACACACGGGACACCTCACTTAGCAGGTGGGTGTTCATGAACACAGTCAATCCGAGTTCTTTGTTGAGTCGCAAAATTGTTTCACGCAACTGGCGCACACCGAGCGGATCAAGACCTGAGGTGGGCTCATCGAGGAAAAGTACCTTCGGGCGGTGGACAATCGCTTGGGCAATTCCGATGCGCTGACGCATCCCAGTGGAAAACGAACTCACCCGACGATCGGCAAGATCAGCACAGTCGAGATAATTGAGAGTTTCGATCACGGCCGAAGCAGGATCTGAGACGCCGGAGAGTTTGGCGAAGAACTCGAGGTTCTCTGCAGCGGTTAGGTGTCCGTACATTCGTACTTCTGCTGGCAAGTAACCAATACATTTTGTAACTTGTGAACGTTCGTTGACGACGTCGTATCCGCAGACCATCGCGGTACCCGAGGTCGGTTCAATTAATGTTGTCAGGATATTGATTGCCGTGGTCTTGCCGGCGCCATTATGACCAAGAAACCCAAAGATCTCTCCCGCTTCAATAGTGAGATCTATATCGCGTAATACATAGTCGGTGTCATAGCGATGGCTCAATCCGCGAAATTCGATCGCTGGACCCACAAATCATTACCTTCCTGATTGGTTGCTTCTCCAACATACAAACATCAACCTGAACCGTTCCTGAACAAATTCAGTTAGCGGAGTCGATCACCTCAGCGAACTCGACAATAAATCGGGCTCCTGGCGCGTTGTCTTCGACCCACACGGTGGCATGGTGCAACAATGCAATCTCGCGCACGATTGTCAGACCCAAGCCAGCACCACCACTGGGTCGCGAGCGCGATTCGTCGAGTCGAGTAAATCTTCCAAAAATTGTTTCGCGCGCATCGGTGGGAATGCCTGGGCCATCATCGCAAACCTCGAGGCGCACTACATGTTCTTCATGCGACAATCGCACAGTAACGTTCGCGCGAGCAAAGCGATCAGCATTTTCCAGCAAGTTGCGCACAAGTCGAGCCAAATGAAGAGCACTCCCCTCTACCCACAAACTTGAATTTGCCAAAAGCTCAAAATGTATCTTGCTGTTCTTACTCAATTTGTTTACTTCTCGGGCAACGATTTGATTGAGGTCAATCGTCTCATAAACAATCTGCGTTTGTCCTGAATCAACCGTTGCCAACAACAACATGTCGCCAATGAGTTGCTCCATTCGTGTCACTTCTTCTAGGACTTCGCCAGTCACCTCTCGCCAGTCAGCCGTATTTGGATGTGCTTGGTGGACTTCAAGTTGGGCTCTTAATCCGGTCAGCGGACTACGCAATTCGTGACTTACATCGCCGATGAACGAACGCTGCCGCCGATCAGAATCCTCTAAACGCTCAAGCATTTTGTTCATTGTCTTGGCCAGGTCGCTAATTTCGTCTGATGATCTCGGCTCTGGAACCCGCCGATGAAGATCCTTGGATGTGATTTCGTCGACCTGCTTTGTTATCGAATCAACTGGCCGCATTGCCAGACTTATGACAAGCCATGTAACAAGGCCTACAAATAGCACTAGTAGCGGCATTACCAGTAGCAGTGCCGAGATCAAAGAACTGGTGGCATCCGAAACAGGCTCAAGGCTTGAACCGACATACACCGTGAACAAACCGATTGAAGTTTGTGTTTGTAGTCCAACAACTCGAAACGATGAATCACCTGCTGGTGATTCATCAAGTGTGTAAGCGAACCTTGTCTTGTCGCGGTGCGGTTTTGGATCAATTGGTAATTCGCCGGTGACGTTGGTTGAGGCGGCAACTACTTTCCCCGAACTATCCACAACCTGCACGAAACCTGAATCTTCTATTTGCACTGCAAGATCCACGGGAAGCGTGCCTTCTTGAAGTGCTGAGACGAGATCTTGCGCCCGCAAAATTGAAGTCGTCTGAATATTCTCTGTCAACGAGGAACTCTGATGTGCAACAAGCCAAAAAGACACTCCTACGAGTGCAACTGCCACAACGGTTATTGCAGCGACAGTGGTGCGAACTCGCACCGATGCACTGCGTATGTGAATTCTCAATTTCACAAAACCGCCGTTTGACCAACAATGCGGTAGCCGACACCACGAACCGTCTCAATTGACTTGCAGTCGAATGCCTCATCAATTTTGTTGCGCAAGCGTCGGATATATACCTCGACAATGTTTGGGTCACCACCAAAATCAATGTCCCAAATGTTGTCCAAGATCTCGCGTTTAGACACCACTTTGTCGGCATTGCGCATCAAATATTCGAGCACAGTAAATTCTCGAGCGGTGAGAAGAATCTCGACACCACTTCTTGTTGCGCGATGTGTGCGAGGATCAAGACCCAGATCACCTACTTCGTATTTGGTGTTGGGATCATCGCGCATCGAACGACGCAACAATGCACGTAAGCGCGCAACAAGTACCACATACGAGAACGGTTTTGTCAAGTAGTCATCGGCCCCCGTGTCAAGTGCCTCTGCTTGATCAAACTCCCCATGCTTGGCCGTCAGCATCAAAATCGGAGTCCAAATGCCGCGCTCGCGCAGCTTGGCACAAACTACAAATCCATTCATTTGGGGCAAGAGAATGTCAAGAATGATTGCGTCATATTCATTTTCTGTTGCACTCCACAAACCTTCAACACCGTTGTTTGCAACGTCAACGGTAAAACCTTCGGCCGTAAGGCCTCGTTTTAGAGCAGAGGCAATTTTTTTCTCGTCTTCCACAACCAACACACGCAATGGGGTTCCTCCTCACAGGAAGTCCAATCAAGATAAGAACTTAAGCCTGTCTGGCACACCTGAACAACGGCTGAACGCTACTTCAAAATGTCACAACGTTCAGCAATGATCAAGGTGTGTTGGTAAATAATCAACGTGTGCAATACCGCACAGAGATACAAACCAAAGGAGATAGTTAATGTCCAATCAAACCCCAATTGGCCAGCGCCGTCGTCGGCTCATCATGACTACGGCTACAGCGCTCGGCTTGATGCTTGGCGGAGGTTTAGTCGCCTCGGCCGCCACTGGCAACAGCACGGTCCCACCTTCCGTCGTCGTGACAACGCCTGGCAAAGTAGATACACCAGAAGCCAATGACACTCCGGATGCTCCAGAAGCTAACGACGCTACTGATGCACCGGAAGCTAACGACGCTGCTGATGCAAACGAAGTTGATGATGCAAACGAAGTTGATGATGCAAACGAAGTTGACGGTGTCGACTGCGAAAATGGCATCGACTCGAAGACCGGTGCCAATTGTGACGGTGGCCCTGATGCCAACGGAACAGACGGTGCAGATGATGCCACCGAGGCAGGCAAATAATCGACTGATTCATCATCAGTCTTGATGGGTCGCAATATTTGACCCAAGTCGACGACCCGATGAGTGCGGAAACTCTCAGCTGTGCTCATCGGGTCATTCGCTGTCTGCGACCAACCTCTCCCCAGACC
>Ga0208566_1000320_pt1 | contig 34047 bp, 31 predicted proteins | sample PL_2010_150m_FD_184159 | JGI IMG/M metagenome (GOLD analysis project Ga0208566, IMG submission 184159) | Freshwater microbial communities from Powell Lake, British Columbia, Canada to study Microbial Dark Matter (Phase II) - PL_2010_150m... | ecosystem: Environmental > Aquatic > Freshwater >...
AGAATGCTGCGAAATACATTGTTAACCTGGATATTTCATTATAAGTATGATACGGTGCATTGCAATTGATGATGAAAACCTGGCCCTCGACCTGATCGAAGACGACATCCTGAAGGTTCCGTTCCTGCAGCTGGTAAAAAAGTGCAGAAACGGAATTGAAGCCCTTGATGTGCTCCAGACGGAGAAGATCGACCTGCTTTTTCTCGATATCCAGATGCCGGATATTTCCGGGATCCAGTTTCTCAAAAGCCTCCCGCACAAACCCCTCGTGATCTTTACGACCGCCTATGAAAAATATGCCCTGGAAGGTTTTGAACTTGACGTGATCGATTATCTCCTGAAGCCATACTCCTTCGAGCGGTTTCTTAAGGCGGTGAACAAGGCCCAGGAATATCTGACCATTTTGGAGAAAAACCAGGCCCATCCTGCTGCAGAAGAGAACCGTTTCTACAGCCAGTTCATCTTCGTGAAATCAGATTATAAACTGGTTAAAATTGAGATCACCGAAATTCAATATATCGAAAGCCTGAAAGATTACATAAAAATTGTGGTCGGTGGAAAACCGGTCATGACGTTGTCGAGCATGAAGGCCATCGAAGAAAAGCTGGTCGCTCCCGATTTCATCCGGGTTCACCGGAGTTTTATGGTGAATATCCGGAAGATCCAATATATCCATCGCAATTTTGTGATGGTGGGGGATAAAGAGATCCCCATCGGGGACAACTACAAAGATAGTTTCCTGCAAGTCATCAACCAGAAAAAAAGGATCGACTGAAATGCGAAAAAAAACACTTCTGATCTTTGCTGCCTGCCTGCTTTTTACTTTTTCCAGGGCGCAGAATCGTGTATGGACTTTCCAGCAATGCCTGGATACGGCACTTCAAAGAAATATTTCATTGAACCAGAGCCGGCTGAACACGGATCTCAGCCGCATCACCCTTGAACAATCGAAAGCGAACCTTTTTCCAAACCTGAGTGCCAGCGCAAGGGATGGGGTTGGTTTCGGCCGGAGCGTAAATCCGACAACAAACCAGTATGTACAAAGAACCACCAACTCTTCCAGCTTTGGGATGAGCACAGGTGTTGACCTTTTCAATGGTTTCCAGATCACGCGTACCATCCTTCAAAATAAAATGAACCTGGATGCAGTGAAAACAGATGTGGAGAATGTCAGGAACCAGGTTACCTTAAGTATTACGACCGCCTACCTGCAGCTGCTGTTTCAGTACGAGATCCTCAAAGCTGCAAAAAACCAGACCAAAGCCACCGCCATCCAGGTTGACCGTACCCAGAAAATGGTCAATGCCGGGAAATTGCCCGAAAGCAACCTTTTCACTATCCGTTCGCAACAGGCCACCGATAACCTTGCTGTCGTTAATGCGCAGGGTCAGCTTGACCTTGCAAAAGTGACCCTGGAACAGCTCATGGAGATTCCGGTTACCGACAGCTTTGAGGTAAAAATTCCCGACCTGGTTGAACCCTCGCTTCTCCTGAATCAAACCAACCAGGAGATCTATAATAAGGCACTGACGGTTCAGCCGCAGATCGCCGGTGCATCCATCCGGACAAACAGCGCAATCCTGGGCATCAAAATCAGTGAAGGTGCAAGGTATCCTTCGCTCAGCCTGAACGGAGGTATCAACTCCAACTATTCTGTCACTTCCCGGACAGGTTCAAATTCCCCGGTCAAAGATTCTCCATTCTTTCCCCAATTGTGGAACAACCTCGGTGAATCGATCGGGTTAAACCTTTCCATCCCGATCTACAGCAACCGGCAACTCAAATCCAATATTGAACGCGCAAAGATTAATGCCCTCAGCGCCCAGCTGGACGAACAGAACACCCGGCTTCAGCTTCGCAAAACCATTGAGCAGTCGTATACCGACCTGCGGAATTCGATCAAGAAATATGAAGCTGTAAAAGAACAGATCAACGCTGCCGAACTTTCCTACCAGAATATGGAACGGAAATACAATGTAGGCATGTCGACAGCCATCGACTATCTCATCGAAAAAAATAATTATTTCCAGGCACAGTCAAATGGCATACAGGCAAAATATGATTATATCTTCAAGTCGAAGATCCTCGATTTTTACCAGGGGAAACCCATACATTTCTAAGTCAAAACACAAAACACATAGTAACAAATGAAAAAGAAGTATTGGATCCTGATTGTTATCATCGTAGTATTGGCAGCCGTTGGCGCCTGGTTTTTGTTTGGGAAAAAAGATGCGGCCGCCGTGCAATTTAGAACTGCAAAAGCGGAGATGGGAGATCTCAGGATTGTGGTTACTGCAACCGGCACCTTGCAGGCGGATACGACCGTACAGGTTGGAACCCAGGTTTCGGGTATCATTGACAAGATCCTGGTGGATTTTAATTCCATCGTACGAAAGGGACAGGTAGTTGCCTTGCTGGATACCACTTACCTCGCAGCAGCCGTGGAAGATGCCTCTTCCTCCATGTACCGGGCTCAGGTCCTGGTCAACCTTACAAAACGCAATTATGACAGGAACAAGCAGTTGTACGATGAGAAGGTAATTGCACAATTCGATTATGATCAGTCGCTTTCTGATTATGAAACGGCAAAGGCCAGTGCCCGGTCGGCAAAATCGGCCCTCACCAGGGCCAAGATCAACCTGAAATATGCCACCATTGTGGCCCCGGTTTCGGGTGTCGTGATCTCCCGGAACGTTGACCGTGGACAAACCGTTGCAGCAAGCTTCAGCACACCCACTTTATTCGCCATTGCCAACGACCTGACGAAGATGCAGGTACAGGCCAGCATCGATGAAGCAGATATCGGTAAAATACAGGTCGGCCAGGATGTATCGTTCACCGTGGATGCATATCCCGAACTGTCATTCAACGGAACGGTCAGGCAGATCCGCCTGCAGCCGGTTGTACTTCAAAATGTGGTTAATTATACCGTCATCATTGATGTACCAAACCCGGACCTGAAGTTAATGCCAGGAATGACCGCCAATATTACGGTGAAGATCCAGGAAGCGCTGGACGTTTTGAAGATCCCGGCCAGTGCACTGAAATTCTGGCCGACAGAAGAAACCTTTGACCAGGCCTTGAAAGAAATACCAGATTCCCTGAAACAGATCATTGATATGATGATGAAATTCCGTCAACGGATGAATTCACAGGGTGGAACCCGGACTGCAGCGAATGCAGGCGGTGGAGGTGGTCAAAGCGGATTTGGCGGTGGCCAGGGAGGATCTGAGCGGGGCGGCAGCCAGGGTAGGTCGCAGGGACAAGGAACTGAAGGAAGACATGGCAACAGGGGGCACATGGGGTTGGTATGGGTAAAAACCGCTGCCAATAAGCTGATACCGTTCAGGGTAAAAACCGGGTTGACCGACGGAAGCTTTACTGCAGTGGAAGGAAGCCTCAAAGAAGGCGATGAAGTAGTGATCGGCATCATCAACACCCAGGCAACCACAAATACACAGACACAACAAAATCCTTTCCAGCCGCAAATGCAGCGGCCCGGAGGAGGCAGGGGAGGACGGTAATATGACGGATGTAATCATTTCAACCCGGCACCTGGTCAAGATTTACAAAATGGGTGATCTTGAGGTCCATGCCCTGAGAGGCATCGACATGGAAATCCGCAAAAGTGATTTTGTCGCCATCATGGGTAAAAGCGGTTCCGGAAAATCCACCTTTATGAACATCGTGGGTTGCCTGGATGTGCCTACCCGGGGAGAATATTTCCTGGATGGCGTAGACGTGGGGAAAATGAACAAAGATCAGCTGGCACAGTTACGGAATAACAAGATCGGTTTTGTATTCCAGTCATTTAACCTGCTTTCCCGGACATCAGCCTTGGAAAATGTAGAGCTTCCATTGATGTACAACAGCAAGGTCAGCTCTCATGCACTGAGGGAAAAAGCCATGAATGCACTCGAGTCAGTGGGGCTGTCCGACCGGTCGCACCACCTGCCGAGCCAGCTTTCGGGAGGGGAGCAGCAGCGGGTAGCTATCGCCCGTGCCCTGGTCAACGATCCGGTAGTGATCCTGGCAGATGAACCAACCGGCAACCTGGATACCCGGACCAGCGTGGAGGTGATGGATATTTTCCAGCAACTGAATAAAAAGGGGATCACGGTGGTGATCGTGACACACGAACCTGATATTGCCGCCTACACCAACCGGAATGTTAGTTTCCGTGACGGCAGGATCCTGAAAGACCTGCAGGTTGAACATCCCCGGAAAGCAAGCGATGAACTTCTTTTAATTCCGGTTATCAACGAGGAGGAAACGATATGAAGTTAAAGAACCAGTTAAAAGCAGCCATCCGTTCGTTATCGAAGAATAAGATGCGGACCTTTCTTACGATGCTGGGGATCATCATCGGGGTGGCATCGGTTATCGCCATGCTGGCCATCGGTCAGGGCTCAAAAGAGAGCATACAGGCACAGATCTCTAACCTGGGAACCAACCTTCTGACGATTTACCCTTCTGCAAGTATGACCGGAGGCGTGAGAATGGAAGCCGGTTCCTCGGTAAAACTCACGCTGGATGATTATAAGGCAGTAGCCTCCCGTTGCCCGGCCGTAATGTATTCCACTCCTACTGTTCGTACCAGCGGCCAGCTGATCGCCGGTTCGCAGAACTGGAGAACTTCCGTTTGGGGTGTCTATCCGGATTATTTCGACATCCGTAACCTGACGATCCAGTCCGGGGCTGTTTTTACCACTGCTGATGACCGTTCAGCCACAAAAATATGCGTGATAGGGCAGACAGTAGCCAAATATCTCTTCGGAGAAGGAATAGATCCCGTCGGGAAACAGATCCGGATCAACAAAATCCCTTTTCTTGTCACCGGGCTGATCACCGCGAAAGGACAAAATGCCTTTGGGCAGGACCAGGATGACATTGTGATCGCTCCGTTTACAACAGTACAGGAACGCATGATGACCATCACGTATATCAACAGCATCATGGTTTCGGCTACCACCGAAAAAATGATCCCGGAGGCTACCGATGAGATCACGCAGGTATTGAAGGAAAGACACCGTCTCGGGCAATCGGAAGACCCGGACTTTACCATCCGGTCGCAGGCCGATATTGCCAACGCTGCTACGGCCACTGCCGGTATCCTTACCATTCTCCTGGCCAGTATCGCAAGCATCTCGTTGCTGGTAGGAGGCATCGGCATCATGAACATCATGCTGGTTTCGGTTACGGAGCGCACGCGGGAGATTGGGATCCGCATGGGGGTTGGTGCCCGAGGACGCGATGTTTTACTTCAGTTCCTGATCGAAGCCCTTATGATCAGCCTGATCGGCGGAATCATCGGTGCCGGTCTTGGCATCCTGACTTCAGAGGTCATTGCAGGAATCATGAAATGGCCGGTAACCATCACCCTGCAATCAATCCTCCTTTCCTTCTTATTCTCAACAGCCATCGGGATCTTTTTCGGCTGGTACCCTGCACGGAAAGCAGCCAGCCTGAACCCGATCGATGCCTTGCGGTACGAATAGCCGTATGAAAGATTGCCATCCTCTTCTGTTCAAAACAATTACCCGAATTTTTGCATAACATATTGTTGTTTTTACTATATTTGGGTAATTAAAAGGATGTTGAATCATTTTCTACCACCGAAGGATATTGAAACACTTAAAAATGGATGTATTATGAAAAAACTTATCTGTCTACTATTTTTAGTCCTTCCAGTTGCAGCTTTTCCACAATGGACAACTGAAATAAGCGGTGTAACTCATAGTTTGGAATCAGTTTACTTTACTGATGGCAATACTGGTCATATTGTAAGTTTGGATGGAGACTTTTTAAAAACTACAAACGCAGGTACAACTTGGTCTTTTATAAATATTGGATCAGACCACCCTTTTTTTTCCGTTTACTTTACTGATGCTGATACTGGTTATACTGTGGGTGGTTTTGGTGACATCTATAAAACCATCAATGGTGGCACGACCTGGACAAGTGAATCAAGCTATACAGCGTTACCATTTTTTTCAGTTTTCTTTACCGATGCCAATACAGGTTATGCGGTAGGATATTCTGGAATGATGTTAAAAACCATCAACGGGGGCACTACATGGGATGCATTATTAAGTGGAGCAATGAATGATCTTCTTTCTGTTTACTTTACCAATGCCAATACAGGATATGTGGTGGGTCGTAGTAGTAGTGGTGTTGGAACCATTATAAAAACTATCAATGGAGGCACATCATGGTCTTTTTTAGTTAACGGAACAACCAGTGATTTAACGTCAGTTTTCTTTACTGATGCCAATACAGGTTATGTGGTGGGTTATGATGGAACAATAATTAAAACAATCAATGCTGGTACAAATTGGACTGCTTTATCGAGCGGAACAACCAAAAGATTAAATTCAGTTTACTTTACGGATGCAAATACAGGTTATGTAGTTGGCGATTGGGGAATTATCTTAAAAACCATCAATGGTGGGACGACCTGGACTCCTCAATTAAGTGGAACGCCTAATATTGAATTAAATTCTGTTTTCTTTACTGATGTTAATAATGGTTATGCAATAGGTGATAACGGAACAATTTTAAAAACCACAAATGGTGGTACTGGTTTGACAGATTTGTCATCTAAATTCAACACATTGACCATTTACCCTAATCCTGCATATAACCAAGTAACCATTGAAACATCAGCAACCCTAACCCATAGCACATTATCTATAATGAACCTTAATGGTCAGCAACTCATCACCCGCCAAATCACCAAGCCCCAAACCCAACTTGACATATCAAGCCTGCCCGGCGGAGTTTATTTTGTAAGGTTGACCAATGACAGGACGGTGCAGGTGGGGAAGATAATAAAGCAATAAAATGTGTCACCAGTATCAAATAAGGATGCATTATGAAAAAACTCATCTACTTTCTACTTTTCCTTCTTCCAATTATCGGATATACACAACAGAACCTATTACAAGATTCCCCATTGGAGTACGCATGGAAGAATGTTGGAAATGCAGGTTTTTCATCGTGGGAAGTTGGTTATACCAGCCTTGCATTTAGCCCATCTGGTCAACCCTATGTGGCATTCAGTGATAGGGAACATGCTTGGGATGAAACCGTAATGAAATTCGATGGAACCAACTGGGTGATTGTGGGCATTGCAGGTTTTTCAGCGGGATATACTAATTTTACAAGCCTTACCTTCAGCCCATCTGGTCAACCCTATGTTGCTTATCAAGATGGAGTAAATTCTGGAAAAGCCACTGTAATGAAATTCGATGGAACCAACTGGGTGATTGTGGGCATTGCAGGTTTTTCAGCGGGATATACAAGTTATACAAGCCTTACCTTCAGCCCATCTGGTCAACCCTATGTTGCTTATCAAGATGGAGGAAATTCTGGAAAAGCCACCGTAATGAAGTTTGACGGAGCCAATTGGGTCTATATAGGTACAGCAGGATTCTCCATAGATAATGCTCTTTATACCTGCCTTGCATTTAGTCCATCTGGTCAATCCTATGTAGCTTATGAGGATTGGGGGGATTCCTTAAAAGCTACCGTAATGAAATTTGATGGAACTAACTGGGTGAATGTTGGAAATGCAGGTTTCTCTGCTGGACGAGCATTGTTTACAAGCCTTGCATTTAGTCCATCTGGTCAACCTTATGTGGCGTATAAGGATTATGTAAATTCCAAAAAGGCGACTGTAATGAGATTTAATGGTACAGACTGGGAAAATGTGGGCATCGCAGGTTTTTCAGGGGACAATGCTAATTCTATAAGTCTTGTCTTTAGCCCATTAGGAGAACCTTATGTGGCTTATTCAGATGGTTCGAATTCCAATAAAGCAACAGTGATGAAATTTGATGGTACCAACTGGGTGAATGTAGGTACAGCAGGATTCTCTATAGATGGTGCTGGTGATACAAGCCTTGCCTTCAGTTCATCTGGGGTACCTTATGTGGCTTACATGGACGTTGGAAATGATTCTAAAGCTACCGTAATGAAATATGATTCCGTTTATATCGGAATCAATGAGTTAAAAGAAACAAAGTTATCGATGTATCCTAACCCCGCAACAGATAAAATAACCGTTGAAACATCACAAACACCAATTAAGAGCCAATTATCAATAATGAACGTGAACGGTCAACAACTTATCACGCGACATATCACCGAGACCAAGACGCAACTGGACATATCCAGTCTGCCCAGCGGAGTTTATTTTGTGAGGTTGACCAATGACAGGGCGGTGGAGGTGGGGAAGATCGTGAAACAGTGAAATGCGTCACCAATTTTATTTAGGGGGCATTATGAAGAAAGTATTCCTGTTATTAATCGTGTTGATGGTTTGGTCTACAGGTTCATCCCAATCTTGTCTGCCACAAGGTATCTCCTTTAGCACTCAAGCCCAAATCGACAATTTTCATTCAAATTATCCAAACTGTACTCAAATAGAAGGGGATGTACAAATCATTGGCGCCGATATTGCCAATTTGAACAGATTAAATGTCTTGACTTCCATAGGGGGAACCCTTCAAATCAATTACACCGATTCCCTAAAAGCTTTATCAGGACTGAATAACGTGACTTCCATCGGTGGACACCTTATGATTGTGTCCAACAACGCCTTGACCAGCTTGACTGGGCTGGAAGGGGTGACTTCCATTGTGGGTAGCCTTTGGATTCAGGCAAACAATGCCCTGACCAGCCTGACAGGGCTAAACAATGTGACTTCCGTCGGTGGAGAACTTTTTATGGGCTATAACACGATTATCACCAACTTGACAGGATTAGAAGGTTTGAAATCCCTCGGCGGACAACTTGGAATTAATTCAAACAACAACGCTCTTACCAGCCTGACTGGGTTGGAAGAGTTAAAATCTATCGGCGGAAACCTTGGGATTCAATCAAACGCAACCCTGGCCTCTCTAACTGGACTGGAAGGCTTAGATTCCATCAGTGGATACATTTGGATTAAAAATAATCTCACCCTTACCACATTGACTGGGCTGGATTATATTGATGCTGGGACTATTACTGAATTGCATATCTTTAGTAACCCAATTTTATCTGAGTGTGCAATACAGAGCATCTGTGATTATTTAGCTAAAACCTATGGTTATTTCTATATTGAGATTCACGACAATGCCACTGGTTGTAATAGCCAGGCTGAAGTGGATACGGCTTGTAATCATTTATCTGTGGAAAATCTACCTTTTAATGATATTTTTTCGCTATACCCCAACCCTTCTTCTGACCAAGTAAACATTGTAACATCAGCGGTACCAGCCAAAGGTCAATTATCCATTCTGAATACCAGCGGTCAGCAGCTCATCATCAGCCAAATCACCGAGCCCAAAACGGTGATTGATATCAGTACTCTGCCCAGCGGGGTTTATTTTGTGCGGGTGACAAATGATAAGACAGTGGAGGTGGGGAAAATTATTAAGCAATGAAATCTACAACCAATTTTAAATCAGGATACACCATGAAAAAACTTATCTACTTACTATTTTTACTTCTTCCTGTTTTCGGTTATACCCAACTGAACCTGTATAAAGATTCGCCATTGGGCTATGCGTGGCAGAATGTTGGAAATGCAGGATTCTCTGCAGGAAGCGCTCAGGGTACAAGTCTCGCTTTCAGCCCATCCGGTGAACCTTATGTGGCTTATATGGATGATGTGGTTTTCAATAAAGCAACAGTAATGAGATTTGACGAAACAAATTGGGTGAATGTGGGTATAGCGGGTTTCTCAACAGGCGCGGCCTGGTATACAAGTCTCGTTTTCAGTCCAACGGGTGAAGCTTACCTGGCATATTCGGATAATGGAAATTCAGATAAAGCAACCGTAATGACATTTAACGGGTCAAACTGGGTTTATGTTGGAATAGCTGGTTTCTCTACAGGAGGAGCTGGGTATACAAGCTTAGCCTTCAGTCCATCTGGTCAACCCTATGTAGCATTTATGGATTTAGTGAATTTAAATAAAGCAACGGTAATGAAATTTGACGGAAGCGACTGGGTCATTGTCGGAAATGCGGGATTTTCAGCCGATGATGCCTGGTACTCAAGCCTTGCTTTCGGTCTGTTTGGTGAACCTTATGTGGCTTTTGGGAATGTCGAAAAAGCAACCGTAATGAAATTTGACGGGACCAACTGGATTAATGTCGGACAACCTAATTTCTCTGCAGGAGGAGCTCCTTTTACAAGCCTTGCCTTCAGCCCAACAGGCCAGCCTTATGTGGCTTATGAGGATTTTGGCAATTCGGGGAAAGCAACTGTTATGAAATTTGACGGAATCAGCTGGGTGAATGTGGGAAATGCGGGTTTCTCGGAAGGAGAAGCTGTTTTTACAAGCCTCGTCTTCAGTCCATCCGGAGAACCTTTTCTGGCATATATGGATTCAATAAATTCCAATAAAGCCACCGTCGTGAGGTTTAACGGAACCGATTGGGTGAATGTGGGAAATCCCGATTTCTCAGCTGGAGAAGCTGATTTTACCAGTCTCGCTTTCAGTCCATCCGGAAAACCTTATGTGGCCTATCTGGATTTCGAAAACTCATGGAAAGCCACAGTAATGAAGTTTGATTCCGTTTTTACGGGAATTGGCGAACTTCAACATTCACGAATATCTCTCTATCCAAATCCGGCAACAGAGAAAATAACAATTGAAACTTCAGGAACAGCAAAAGGAAGCAATTTGGCAATTGTGAATATTGCAGGTCAGGAACTTATCACCCGCCAAATTACCGAGCAAAAAACACAAATTGACATCAGTACCTTGCCCAGCGGGGTTTATTTTATATGGCTGACAAATGATAAGACAGTGGAGGTGGGGAAAATTATTAAGCAATGAAATCTGTCAACATTATTACATTGGTAGGCGGATTCTTAAAAGCCAAATGAATATGATAACAATTTAACATTTAAACAAAATGAAAAAAGCACTGCTCTTTGCAATCCTTGCATTATCTATCAATGCTTTTGCACAAAACAAATATCCATCATCAAATTCGCTGGAAAATTTTCAGGATAGAATCGAAGATGGAGGATGGATAACATCAAAAATCAATTCCGAAAACAATTTGGGAAAAGCCTTCAAACATAAAACACCTAAGCAAAACTCATTAATCCAAATATTTGACAGCATTTACACATGGCGATGGGATACACTCAGCAATGGTTGGGAAATTGACAAAAGATTTGTTAATATGGTTTATGATGCCAACAATAATCTGACAAGCGAAATGGTTCAATCCTGGAACGGTAGCGCCTGGGTAATTTTCTACCAAAACATAATTGCCTACGATACCAGCCATAATCAAACAAGTTGCTTAACGCAAGGCTGGAATGGCAGCGGGTGGGTAAATGCCTCTCAATGGTTTTATACTTACGATGCCAACAATAATCGGATGACTTATTTATATCAATACTGGCTCAACAGCGCCTGGGTAACTTCTTCCCAACACATCTATACTTACGATGTTAACAATAACCAGACAAGTGACTTAATGCAACATTGGAACGGAAGTGCATGGGAAAATAGATACCAATTCATTTATACCTATGATGCCAATAGTAATCTGACACGCAACCTGATGCAAGGTTGGAATGACAGTTCATGGGTAAATTCCTACCAATACCTCTCTACCTATAATGTCAACCATGAGATTACAAGCTACTTAAGTCAATTCTGGATTGGCAGCACCTGGTTCAATGACACGCAAGGCACTTCATTTACTTACGATGCCAGCCATAATCTGACAAGTTACTTCTTGCAAAGTTGGAACGGCAGCGCCTGGGTGGATTCCTTGAAATACAACGCCAATTACGATGCCAACAATAATCGGACAAGTAGCTTAATGCAAAGCTGGAACGTCAACGCCTGGGTGAATTTCTTCCAATACATCTATACTTACGATGCCAACAATTTCACAAAAAGCTACTCATATAAAAATTGGAATTCCGCTGGCTCTAAGGTAACGAGTGGTGATAGTACCTACAATCATTTTCATACGGTGGCTGGAATAAATGACCTGATTGCGCAAGAGGGAAATATTACAATTTATCCCAATCCAAGCAGTGGAAAGTTTACAATAACCAGCAACAGCATTATAAGCGCCGTGGAAATTTTCAATTTACTTGGAGAACGGATTTATTCGAATCTTAAATTCAACAAACAAACATCAAACGAAATAGATTTATTAGACCATTGCAACGGTACCTACGTAATAAAAATTAATAGCGGGACGAAAACTTATAACAGAAAAATTGTTGTTCAGTAACAGTGTTTACAGTATGACGAGAAAGAAAACCAGCCTATAAATGTTTAGCAGACAATGAGGCGTTATGAATGGTGAATAGCAGTCAAAATATTTAAAAAAATGTATTGAATTTTCTTCCTATGATATTATATTTGTTTCCTGATCAGAAAAAAATATTATAACGGATATCAAATAACCATGTAATATGCTATAACACACTATCCGATAATACGCAATACATTTTCGTTCATCGAAACTACTTCGGACCATCTGAATTTCTCTCATCCCTCCCAGAACTAAAATAACTACCACAGCATCCTGTGTTTGTGCTGTAAAAAAAAGTTCAATCTTATAAAAGCAGTCAGATTTCTCATTAAAACCTTTTTATCATGAAAAGAAGTTCTTTACTATGGATTGTTGCTGCAGCAGTAATAATCCTGGCGGTTTTTTTATGGTGGAGATACCATGGCCGTACAACGAATGAAGACCCAACTCTTAAAAGCCACGATGCCTTAAGCAGTACTGCCCAGCCTCATAGAGTAAAAGGCAAACGGTATCCTCCCTTTACACCTCCCAAAGAAGGTTCAAACATGGACAAGCCTTTTAAAGTACCCGACGGACCAGTACGTAGTGATTTAAAACCCCACTTTCCAAAAATTGAACTTAAAAAAATCAAACTGGACGGTAAGGGCAATCCCATCAACCCTCCTGGCGCAGCTATTGATTTTTACCATTTCGATAATGAAGGGACAGGCAACGGTGTAAACATGGTTCCTGATGTCAATGCAGCGGCCAATGCAGGCGTGGTTTTGTATTCCTATAATTCAAGAGCCAGGCTTTCAGTCGACAGTGGAAAAACATATACGGCAATTGACCCCACCACTATTTTCCCAAGTGGCCCGGTAAATGATGCTTCGGGAACAAACATCAGTGGTGGTTTTTGTTGTGACCAGATAATACAATACGTTCCTTCCATCGACCGCTTCATCTGGTTTATGCAGTTTTGCGGTAATGGTGCCGGATGTCTGGCCGGAAAGAATATTTACAGGGTTGCATCCGCCAGTACAGCAGATATTATCAGCTCTGGCGGTACCGTATGGACGTACTGGGACATTACCAGTACACAGGTGGGTGCAACCGCGGGGGCAATGGATTATCCTGACATATCGGTAGGTAACAACTGGATTTATTTAAGTTGTGATGCGGTCAACACCGGATTGATCGTAATGCGCTTACCCTTGCATGAGATCAGCACAGGTTCAGGTTTTACTTTCTGGTTTACTCAAGCTGGTGATGGTGGCAATGCTTATGGTGGACATGTAAGTCAGAATACAGGAGATGAGGTTTTTTGGGCTGGCCATATAAACAACAGCCGGATGCAGCTATTTTCCTGGAAGGAATCAGAAACAGTTTATTACTGGAGAGAAAGGGATATCAATTCATGGACACAAGCCTACAGTTCCAATACACCTACCGGTGTTAACTGGTTGGCATTTGGCTTTCCCGGTAATGCAGTAATCGGACTGACTAGGAAAGGTGGCGAAATATGGTATGCCTGGAATGCCGGCGCCAGCGGAGGTTTTTCCAATGCACAGATACAGGTGGTAAAAGTTCGTACTTCCGATTACACGGTAACAGAACAGATGCAGATATGGAATAACGATTATGCATTTGCCTATCCCTGCTTTGCTACCAATAGCGATGGAGAGGTAGGGATTTCATTAGGGTGGGGAGGAAAAACCACCGAAGCACATCATGCAGCAGGTTTCATGGGAGATTTTGTAGTGTATTATCCGAGGCTTAGTACAAGTTCAACAATCCGGTATGGAGATTACCTCAGCATCAGGAGATTTAATGCCAATGGCAGATGGTTTGATGCTGCGGGCTATACAACGCAAAACAATCCTCCACCCGGTGGCGGACAGTTTCAGGATGTACATTATATTTTATTTGGGCGGCCTGGCTCTGATAAAGGTGGCGGCGGTAGTACGGATCATAAATAGAGTACATGTGATATCGAAATAAAGGCTTTCATTTTATGAGGGCCTTTATTTTTATGCGATACCGTTTTATGGCAATATCAATGTCCGTGTCGAACTCCGTCTTCAGATGGCGCGTGTCGTCCAAAGGCGGATAAATCTGTGACGCGTGCTGACTTGATATGTCCGGCGTTGACCCGACTAATCCCGAAGCTTTGAGGCCGCTTAGCAGGGTCATATTTCTTGCATTGCTATTTACTGTGTGCAAAAGGCAGTATGCAGGCTCGCTGACGAGCATAAAGACATCAAAAACCAGTTGTTGCCAGGAACTAATTCTTCAAAAGCATAAAAATTATCCGTATTTTGGGGAAATACCAAAGATTTTCCATTCCCTAATGAAAAAACGAAAAATGAAAAAAACTACTCTGGAATACAGAATGATGATGGAGCATAACCGATTGAAAATCCCCAATTCAAAACTATTAACGGGGTCACTTATAGGTAAATATCCCATAATCCTTGATGGTGGCAGAACGACAATATTTATTTCCGATATAAGCAAGGAGTCCGAGACAAGAGAAAAGTATCAATTGCGAAAGGATAATAAGCTTTTTTTCTTTGCTAAAAAACCCAAATCATAAATACTATATTTTGGTAGGGAACCTATGTGGACAAGGAGCAAATCCATGAAATCCATACGAAAACGGATTATCGGATATCTCCTCAGAATCTTCACCCACCCGAAGGTAAAAGATCAGATTGCCAGATATGCCAGGGGTTTCATGGGAGAGGCATCGAGATATTCTTCAGGGTTCAAGGGAGAAGCAATTGGAACCAAAGATGCTTTTATCATTCTTACCAAGTACATCAAAAGAGAGAAGATCACCAAAGCGGAGAAAAAACAGTTCAAACGACAAGTCCTTGGTCTTTTGAAAGGTACAGGCGTGGTTGTCCCGGTTATGTTGATTCCACTGCCATTTATAAGCACGCTGTTGTTGATTATAATGGATCACCTGTTACTCAGCATGAACATTCAAATCCTTCCATCATCGTTTTATCCTGAGAAGAAACAGGGGTTATTGACCCCCGAGGGTGTCGAAGAAGATTTAGAAAAGGTGGTTTATAAAGAAAAGGGCATAAAGTGAAAAAAGATGCATCTCTGACGTACCTGCAAATCCATCAGGATTTCAATGTAATGTTTCCGGATTTTTTATTTGAGTCTGCAACAAGCCCCGCCATTTCTGGAAGGGCCCTGTTATTTAGTTTAAAAATTTGGTGATTTGGTGAACCCCATGACAAGCGGGAGGTGAACTGGTGAGTTAGAAATGGATACTCACCAATTCACCTTTCGCCAGTTCATTATTTGTTCACAATGATCTTTCTTACTACCTGATTCAGGCTGTTCTCAAAGATCATGGTATAAACGCCGCTGGGAATCGGGCGGAGGTCGATCACCTTCTGGGTGGCTCCATTCACTTCTACCTTGGCTTCTTCAAATAGCTTTACACCCAGGTTATTGAATACGCTGATGGTATAAGTTTCATTGGAATAACCGGAAAAGGAAACGGTGAACCTTCCGTTATTCGGAACCGGATAGAGGTCGATACCGGCAGCCGGGTGAGACTCAACACCGGTGGAGATAACCATTACATGGTTCGAGGCATCGGAAGAACAACCGTTGAGGGTTACTATTGACCAGTAATAACCGGTACCGGTGAGGGTAGCATCGTGGGTCTGTGAAGTAGCCCCGGTGATAAAGTTTCCTTCGAAGTACCACTGGTTCCCGATGGGAGCACTGCTGTATAGGATATATCCTGTATTGATGACCACGGGAGCAGGAGGTTTTGGATTCACTGTCACAGCGAATGGGGGAGACATACCTCCATTACCGCATATATTATTTGAAAATACTGTAATAAGACCGGATGAGGCATCCATTGCAAAATTGACCGTGATGGAATTGGTAAAAGCCCCGGAAACAACGGTAACGCCAGCCGGAAGTGACCAGACATAGGTGATCGCATACGGGATCGGTGCAACCGAATAAGCGACCCCAAGTGCTCCGGCGCAGGGTGATGCCATTCCAGTGATAACACCTGCATTACCCGGCAACGCATTAACGGTAACCGGAAATACAGTTGGCGTAACTGCTGAACAACCTGCTGCATTCGTATAGTTCACATTTATTGATTGAGAACCTGCTACATTCCATATTACCTGGATCTGGTTGGTTCCCAAGCCATAGGAGATGGTCCCTCCTGAAGAGATAATCCAGGAATAATTTGTCATCCCGGCTTCTGTTGTATAGGTATAATACCCTGAATTGACACACATTGAACTCTGGCCTGAAATTGTCGGGATTGGGGCAGCATTAACCGTAACGGCAAGGGTTGAAGTAGATCCGTTTCCACAGCTGTTGGTGCCATTTACCGAAACTGTTCCTGAAGTATTTCCGAACGTTACCGTAATGGAGTTTGTGTTTATACCTGTCGTAATCAAGGCTCCCGGAGGCACTGCCCAGGTATACCCGGTTGCACCGGATATCGGAGCAACAGAATAGACTTTTCCGCTGCTGTATCCGCAAACGGATGACGGACCTGTTATAACACCGGGGGCTCCCGGAGCCGGGCAATTTGTTGTCAGGAACGTCATATCATTTCCGTTGGAAGTTCCTACGCTGTTCACCCCTTTCACCCTGTAATGGTACGTTGTGTTAAGTATTAACCCTCCCAGACTTGCGCTGACAGGCGTAACTCCATTCCCCGTAACCGTTCCAGGGACACCGGGGATCGTTGTTCCATAAGCTACAGTAAGGCCATATTCAAAAGTTACCGTCGTTGACGCTCCCCCGGCATCTACCGTGCCATTTAAGGTAGCCCCGGTGCCGGTGATTCCGGTCGCAGCTGTGGTTACTACTGCAGGGAGTATGGCGGGAGTGGTAAAGGTCAGATCATTCCCGTTGGTAGTTCCAAAGGAATTGGTCCCTTTAACCCTGAAATGATAGGTATTTCCCGGAAGCAAACCGGTGATGTTGGCCAAAACAGGAGTAACTACAGAGCCGGAGACACTTGCAGGAACCCCGGGAACTGTTGTCCCGTATGCAGTTGTCAACCCATATTCAAAGCTCACGGTTGTGGCAGCACCATTGGCATTTACGGTTCCGTTCAATGTGGCAGAAGTACTTGTTACAGCGGTAGCAGCTGTGGTGACAACAATAGGCGGGCCGCTGCTGGCTCCTAAAGTCACACCCAAGTGGTAAATTGCCGAGTTATAACTGGAATACACAAACGGGCATCCTCCTACTGACCAGATTCGCCTGTTACCTGTCAACGTTGTAAAAGCGGAACTGAATCCCACTGCTCCCGGAACTGCGCATTGTCCAATGTCTACAATAAGACTTTGCGTTGGATCATAAGCAAAAGGGGTGTCAAGAGTTATGGTCATCCATGTACCGGCTGATGCGGATAAAGCTACTGAAGCCCTGTAATAAACTGTTGTAAGAGGTGAGTAAAAACTTCCGGTGGTGAAAGAAGTTATACCCGATTGTGCCATTTTAATTGTTAAATCGGTGTAAGTCCATGGTCCCAAAGGATAACTCGGACTTATAAAAAATGAAACACTTAGAATATTTCCAGCCGGAGCCGGCGATGGCTGATTAAAGTCACCTGCAAGATAAAGTAATTGAACATCTTTTCCCGTAGTAATATTCCACGGAAAAGAATTTGATCCCGAACCCGCTGTATTGTAATTGTAATATTGGGGTTGTGCAGTTAACGAATCATACAATCCCGCAATTAATAACAGGATTGAAATACAAATGCGTAAATTTTTCATGATCCTTGATTTTTGGTGAATGAAAATTGTTTAGAAATAATAATTAGCGTTGAAGGGGTTAAAACCTTCTTTTCTAACCTGCTACAGGAAGATCATCACTATCAAAGTATACTTTACACCACTTTACACACCATCTGCATTCCTGATCCTGAGCAAGAATAGGGAAATAAATTTGGGTTTTGAAATGCTTAGAAGTATATATATGATTAAATGTAAGTAATTCATAAGATTAAGTATGAAGCTGCTTTTGAAAGGTTTTTCGAAGTTGTGGATCGTTTGCCGAATGTTTTTTGGGGGGAAATATACAACATATTAAATTGAAATGCAAGTGTTATGGGCAAAGAAACAATGAAAACTATGACAACTGGAAAAACGTCAAGAGCAAATTCCCCCCGCTGAGCGGGGTTTCTTCGCGTCACGCGTCACGATCTCCACCTTCCCTTCAAGATATCTTTTCAGTTCGGCAACGGAAATGTTTAATTCACTGAACTTCATCCTGAATTCGCCACGATCCCATTTGATAATCAGCATGACAGGCCTCTTAAAATATCTCCTGATCCTGAAAGAAATAAATATTGGCAATACCAGAAGGATTCCAATCACAATGCCGGAACTTCTCCGTGAATAATGAAAATGACCTCCGTGAACATCCGGCAGATCATAAAAATTAACCAGGAAAAGGTACAGCAAGAAAACAAGGGCGATATCCAGAATGACGCCCAGGAGGATCAGTCCAAGCCAGCCACGGGCCAGCCGGGCTTTTTTAATTGTTATAGAAGTAATGTCCGGGTAGCTTATCATTAAATTTCTTTTCCTGATCTTTATTCCATCCATCTTGAGGACAAGCCTGGGCCCGTTGTATAAGATGTCTTTCACCTTGAAGTTAAATTTGAAGGTGCAATTTAGGGAATTCCGGGAAGTGAAATGTGTTTGCTTGCTTCCGGGCTGAAGTTGTAATTGGTTAATAAAGAATCGCCCAAATTTTTGCATAACAGATTGTTATTTTTAATATATTTAGGTAATTAGAAGGATGAGAAAATCTTATATGTCATTATTGGATGCTCAACCACTGAAATAAATATCATATGAAAAAACTATTCTACATTTTAATCTTGTTGGTTCCATTTGCTGTATGTGCTCAACAAGACTGGTACAAATCTTCCCCGCTGGATTATGCGTGGAAGAATGTTGGAAATACTTGTTTCTCAGCTGGAAAAGCCGAATACACAAGCCTTGCCTTCAGCACTACTGGTGAGCCATACGTGGTGTTTAAGGATTGGGCAAATTCCTGAAAAGCAACCGTAATGAAATTTGATGGTACCAGTTGGGTGAATGTCGGAGATGCAGGATTCTCAGCAGGTGCAACAAACTATACAAGTCTTGCCTTCAGCCCATCAAGAGTGCCTTATGTGGCTTATGAAGATTGTGGCAATGGCTTTGGAGCCACAGTAATGAAATATGATTCTGTTTTTGTGGGGATTGATAACCCAAAAGGATCAAGGTTATCAATTTATCCTAATCCTGCAGCAGATAAATTAACAATAGAACTATCAGAAGGAGTAAAAGAAAACAATATTTCAATTGTAAATCTTGCAGCTCAGGAACTCATCACCCGCCAAATATCTGAACCCAGAACAGTGATTGATATCAGTAGTTTACCTAGAGGGGTTTATTTTGTGCGGGTGACTAATGACAGGAAGGTGGAGGTGGGGAAGATTATTAAGCAGTAATATCTATCACCAATATTAAATTTTCGATATTCGATATACACCTGCCTGCCGGCAGCTACGGTGTACCCACATCTTTTACAAGGTTTGTTCCTTCTATTATATAACCAAGTCTGTCTAATCCTCGCTTTAACACTATTACTCCAGGCGGCCCTTGCGAATCATATCCTTTCCATCCACCTAAACGTCCAATCACCCATGCAGCCCATTTAATTCGTTTAGGATCATGACGGTTTTGAAGTTTGATAGTTTTACCTTGTAATTTTTTATTCATCAAATGAAGCACTTCTATTTGTTCAGCATCAAACACTTCCTCTATCGGCTGACCTCCTTCAGGTTGGGAATACGCTATGTTCATTTGCAGTATTTTCAATAATGCAGTCATTTGCATAATCACAAACTTTCTTATGGCCCATCCACTCTCAAGCTCTGTTTCCTCAATACCAAATCCCTGATGCTTTAATAATCTAAAAATTTGTTCAATATACCATCGTGCACTATACCAGAAAACTATAATTAATGCCTGTTCATAGGTTTCAATCTTATGGGTGGTCAGTAACTTCCAATTGATAGGTTTGGATACATTACCCGTTTCTTTCACAGATATGCAGCTTACGGAGATAGATGGAGGATAGCCTTTCTTTCCCAGGTTTTGAGGACACATTAATGAACAGGTTGTAAAACGCAACTCTATTTTTGCCTCTCGCTTATATTGATTTTTACGATTATCTGTTGGCAGCTCTATCGTATAGTTGCCTGCAACCGGCTCAGAATCGACCTCCTTATATAGGCTACTTCCATTGATCAGTTTACGGTTCGCTCTTGAACGGATCAGTAAATGGTGTTTTTCATCAGGAATGAGGGCAAACTGTTCATAAATATCTCCTTCCCTGTCTTCTATAAATGTTACCGCGTCTGCATCTTTTAAAATATCCTTGCTTTTTTCAGCTACTTCAATCCACTTATAAGATTCTTTATCTTCTATTGGCTGCTTCTTATATTCTCTTTCTATTCTATCCGGCATTTCTTCGGGACGATGAAATACCTTGATGTGTGAAAAACCAAGCGGGGATAAATTGTAAGCGTCCAATACCAAACCTGGATGAAGTTTAAAGCAATGAACTGTATCTGATTTATCAGAACGGCCTAATCCGTTGTTTGGTTTAAGCCTTCCTTTATGTCCACTTAAATTTACTTCACATGTGTCTTGAACACAAAGTAATTGCCTGCCTTTTGCCAATTGACCCATACGCAAGGTAGCTTCACTGATTAATTGTTCCTCCTCTATTCTTTCGTTGTTTAAAAACCTATAATAGGCTTTTTGTTCAGATTGTGTTTTTGCAAGTTGTCGAATTGATGAACAAGGATGCTGGCTCAGCTTTTTCCATAACTCTTGGCCCCTACGTTCTAAACGTATATCATTAAGATATCCCGTATAATTCGGGAAAAATGCAATTGGGTTTATGTTTTCAGTCATCCGATAAAATTAGTGTTATTTGTGGGTACACCGTAGCTGCCGGCAGGCAGGTTTTGCATTTGTCATGCCACTATTTTCCAAAAACCTTTTTCAGCAGTTCAGTTGTACGGGCAACAGGGTTTTGCCGTATCTTTAACTCTTCTTTGGCAATCATCGTAAACAGGCCACTGATGGCTTTATCCGTAACATAACCCGTTAAATCCGGATTTTGTTTGTTGATAAACGGAATTTGGTTATAGGCTGTGATCAGTTCGGCCCAGAGCCGGGTGGCATCGACCTTATCAAGTGAAGATTTTATGACCGGGCTGAATTTTGCCTTGAGTTCCGGGGTAGTTGTTTTAGCCAGGTACTGCGTAGCAGCATTATTGTTCCCCCTGACGATCTGCAAAGCATCGGAAATATTCATGCTGGTTATCGCTGAAATAAAAATGGATTGTGCACTTTTTGCCGCATCTTCTGCAGCACGGTTAAGGGTAAGGATCACTTCATCCACCTTGTTGCCAAGCCCTATGCCCCTCAGTTTAGATTCAATCGCCCGCGCGTTTTCGGGAAACGGGATTTTAATTTCCGGGTTTAAAAAAAAACCATCCAGTTTCGAAACCAAAGCCACACTTTCCCCGGTTCCTTTCACCAGGGCTTCTTTGATTCCGTCCACGGCATCTTTTTCGGTTAATCCTCCCTTGCCCTGATCAACGATCTTCATGGCGTCCTGTAAGAACTGGGCCTGCGATCCGAAGGAAAGGATGTGAATGAAAAAGGCTATTAACAGGAACTGTGTTTTATTCATTTTACTTTGATTTTATCTATTGACAGACGGTTATACAAATATACTTTTTTTATCGGTTAATTTTTGATTTAGTTCAACATATGCCACTGTACGATCAATAGCTGTGTTGTAATGATGGTACAGACATTTTCTTCAGATATGAAGAAAGTTGTATTTTCGTTTCCCTCACTCCAAAAAATCAACATATTGAAGATTTTGATTTTTTTATTAAATACCTTTGTCTCCTTCAGGTAATACAGAAGCATCTGATTACAATAAAAAAACGATCAATAAATGAGTAAGGTACATAAAGTAGATTCAAAGGAAGTGGGCCTGGAAGTTGGTCTGCATTTTTTTAAGTTTTTTTGTAAAAGTGAATATTTGCATTATGGCTTATTTGAAGGCCTGGAAGCCGACATACAAAACCTGGCCAAAGCACAGGAACAGTATGCGGAATTTTTAATTTTAAATATTCCGGATGGAGTGAAAACCATTCTTGATGTGGGTTGTGGTTCCGGCAGAATGGCCCGTACACTGTTAGAAAAAGGATATGAGGTGGATTGTGTTTCTCCCGGAACTTTGTTGACCAATTATGTACAAGATACCCTTGGGGATCGGATAGAACTTTATAACTGTAAATTTGAAGATTTGAAAACCACAAAAAAATATGATCTTGTCATGTTTTGTGAAAGTTTTCAATACATACCCATGGATCATTCCATACCAGGTGCTATTGATGTTTTAAACCCCGGTGGCTATATAATTGTAAGCGATTTTTTCCAAACCGATGAACCCGGAAAAAGTCCGATGGGTGGTGGGCATAAGTTTAAAGAATGGGAAGAAAAGAAAGCAATATTTAAAATTAATCAATTAAAGGAAAGAGATATCACAAAGGAAACTGCACCCACTGTTGAGTTGGCTAATCAAATGACCATGGAACTTCTCCATCCCATTTGGAATGTCGTTTTTAAATTAGCCGAGGACAGATTTCCATTGGTAATAAAGTTTTTTAAATGGAAATATAAAAAGAAATTGGCTAAAATAGAAAACAAACATTTCCATGGTCAAAGAAGCGGAGCCAATTTTGCCAGGTATAAAAAATATATGTTTTATTTGTTTCAGTTGCAATGATAATGGATTTCATCCACGATAGTTTTGTAATAAGCAACATCGGCCATGCCTGATCACCATAACAAAAAACGTTTTCTGAACCTGCCAAAATACATTGGCGGGAGTAAGGCTTTCAGGGAATTTATTACAGAAAACCTGCGTTACCCTGAAACCGCACTTGAGGCAAAGGTGGAAGGTTCTGTAATTGTTGAATACGACATTCTCGACAATGGTGTTGTGAGTAATCCACGCGTATTGAAAGGACTTGGTTATGGTTGCGATGAAGAGGCCATCCGGGTTGTCAATCTGCTCAACTTCGAAAAGGTGAAGAACAGGGGCGTACGCGTTAAACTGACATCGAAAACCAATATCAACTTCAGGCTCCCAAAAGTAAGCATCAACTATAGTGTTTCATATACCAATGAAACAGACAAGCCTGGCGTTGAGCCGGAACAAAAAAACAGCGATCCTGTAACGTATGAATACACCATTCATTTGTAAGAATTTTATACTAACTGACCACCAAAAACCATCGTCGCCAATGGATCTGAATGTACCATTGATATCACGGTGGCCACCCGGAAGGGTTGTAAAACCGCTTTCATTTGTAGCTCCTGCATTAGGACTTCGCCAATGGGTTGAGCCTGTTTCTTTTAGTTTGCCGCCGGCAATACTTTCGCCTTCCAGATAAGTCGTCAGCGTTGTCCATTCGGCATCGGTGGGGACGTACCAGCCGGTAAGGTATACCCATTGCCCATTAATACAAACGATTTTATGGTAATGAGAAACGGTATTCAATGGCAAACTGTTAAACAGCCAAAAGGCTTTCAAAACAATTATATTACTGATAAAGATGTAAGGATTCTGCAAGATTTTAAAAAATCGATCAGCTAATAGCTTATTATGCACAATCCCTGCATTCCAGAAGCAGTAAAACGAACATTTTCTATGAACCCAGAACTCCGTCTGGCAACAGGATAAAACTTCCGGCAATCCAACTAAAGTTCAGTATATTTCAGTGATCCTGAACTTTAACTAAGCCACCGGTGGCTTTTCCTTATGGTGTGCATAGGCCAGGAAAAGAAAAATAGCAAAAAGAATAAAATTCATTCCTGCATAGTAGAAGGTGCTGGGTTTGTATGCAAGGAGGGCTATGTGAGCGAGTGCAGTGATAATTCCAATGAGCATCAGTAAGGCAGCGATGATAGCGCTGGTCATGGCTGCAATTTTGTAATTGTTTTTCATGGTTTAAAATTTTGATGATAACTGATTTCGGACAAATATAAAAATTTTTCAGAAGGAACCGGTAAATTATCGTTTTGGATAAACCAGACCCCCTGTTCAAACTTTTTTATAATCGCTTCAAGGACGTGTGTTGATAATGTAAAAGATGCCCTTATGCCATAGTTGTTTTTAAGGTCGCAAGGGATGCACATACTTGGCAACGTTGAAATCGACCTGATTGTCGAGATTGTTTTGATATAGTTTGCACAATTAATTCTCTTTCTTGGCTTGTTCTTTTTGCAACTCCATGGTCAGCGCTGTTAACCCTGTAAGACCGCCTAATTGCATGGTTTCCACCGCCGAACTGGGTACGATTACGATTGTGGCATTCTGTTTTAAACCCTCATAAAGCATGTTCATTGCTCTTAGGTGTAAAGCGATAGGATTATCAACATAAGTCTTAGCTGCTTCTCCGAATTTCTCCGCCACCTGCCGTTCCGAATCTCCAAGGATCACCCGAGCCTGCCGTTCTCTTTCCGCCTGAGCCTGCATCGACATCGCATCCTCCAAAGCCGGAGGAATCAGTACATCTTTGACTTCCACCGAAATAACATTAACACCCCATGGCTCGGTGCGCTCATCAATGATCCTCTGTAGCTCCTTACTGATTTTTTCCCTGCCTTCCAGCATGTCTGAAAGCATGGTCTTACCGATGACATCCCGAAGAGCTGTTTGCGATGCCCAGCTTATTGCGCTTTGATAGTCGGCTACATCAAGGGCTGCTTTTTTAGGGTCAATAACTTTCCAGAACAGAACGGCATCTACATCCACCGGCACCGTATCTTTGGTAAGGGTTTTCTCTGTCTTGAAAGTTGTCGTGATCACGCGGGTGTCAATCCAGTATGGTATAGCGTCGATGACCGGGATTATAAAAAACAATCCGGGGCCCTTAAGGGAACGAAAATTACCCAACCGCAATACCACTGCTTTTTCCCACTGATCCGCAACCTTAGTTGCGGAAGAAACAATACTGGCGATAACCAAGGCAATGATTACGATCCAAACGCTTTCTACGTGATTACCCGACATGGGGTACAAGGCATAGGATAATCCTACTCCGATGGCAAGAATAACGATGAAGATCAGTACTGCTAAAGAATTAATTCTTCTCATTTCAATTACCTCCCTAATTTAAGTTCATAAACAGGGGCCAATTTGCATGCTACCCCTAAACTTCGAAGATAACACATTTTTTTGATATATACTTCCATTGGACCGGATAAAAATTCCGGATCAGGCTGACTGACCATGGCAGGGTATGTAAACCATAAGATTTAACAAGTTATCAAAAACCACAAATGGTTAAGGTGAAAAATGGGAACCTTACACCGAATCCGGTGTAATCACGATTGTGTTGAAGGGTAAGGAATACATCAAAACAGACCCATAAAGCCCAAGATCATCCATCTTAGCGACGAGGGAATGAATAAATCCTTGGTAAAATAATAGCTGACTTTGAATCCCTGAGAAAAAGATATGGAATGAAAAAAGAAATGAACTTGATATCGATGCAATAATACTATAACTTTACTTAGCTCATTCTTAGGTATGGTAAATGTTAAAAAATGGGCAGTTAACTTTAGGGGGTCAATTTACTCCGTAAAAGGGGAGTCAATTAGGACGGGAAATCCATTCCAATGCAATATTTACTTGATTTTTTCCTGTTTATTTTGTATATTCGTCGATCTAATAGGTAAAGACAATAAGTTCTTTTTGATTATATTATTGCTCATCAACATCCATAGCCATGAAAAAGTTAATTTTTCTTATTGTACTTACCATTTACAGTGGATTGACTGCTGTTGCACAGATCATGGATCCGACATTCGATTCATCTGATTTTACCTCTCAAAAGAAACAGAAATTTCTCTTTGACACGCGAATCACAAACCGTATTATCTCCTCACATCTAAAGCCGGCAACTTCAATAATAAACGATAGAAGCAATATTGCCGGTATTCATGACGAGCTGTACCGCTCTCCGACATTTGACCCGACCTGGGCAAATCGTTTTCAAACCGTTTTGGACAGTGTGCGTGTGACAACCGGCATGAAAGGTGCATCACTTGCCGTACTTGTGCCCGGACAGGGATTATTTACCGGTGTGACCGGCATCTCATATACAGGTATTCCGATTACAACTGCAATGCGCTTTGACATCGCGAGCAGCACAAAATTATTTATTGCTGCTGCCATGACAAAACTACAGGAACAGGGTGTCCTGTCGCTGGAGGATCATTTATACCAATGGTTGCCTACCTATCCGAACGTCGATTCAACAGCAATGATCCGCCAGCTGTTGTCTCATCAAAGCGGGATCTTCGATTATGCCTCCAGTAATCCACTTCTTCTCCTGATGTGGAGCGATACAAGCCACTTCTGGACACCCCAGGAAATCCTGGCATTTGTAGAACCACAGGATTTTGCACCAGGGCATGGGTACAGTTATTCCAATACCAATTACCTGCTGGCAGGGATGATCATAGATGCGGCTACCGGGGTAAACTGGATTCAAAAGCTGCATGATTTCATCTTCGACCCGCTGATGATGGACAGCACATTCGTAGGTGCATTTGAACCACGCAACGGGCCGGTAGCCGCTGAATGGATAACCAATTCCCTGGTAATTTTAAATCCTCCGATGACAGGAGAATGTAGCCTGGCAAATGCATCCGGAGCAATTTTCTCCACTCCACAGGAAATGGCGGAATGGTACAATGCATTATTCAGCGGCGCTGTTGTTTCCGGTTCCTCACTGCAGCAGATAACCGATTTTGAACCTACTTCCTTAAATGGACTGGGGCTGGAGGAAGGCATTTATAAAAACCACGTGAGCTACAACCATGGTGGCGCCATGCTCGGATATAGGTCAAAAATTTGGTATGATGTGCAGACACTGGCAGTTATGTGTCTCCTCATAAACGACGGAACATCCATGACTCCCTATTTCCCACCGCTGCTTGATGTCCTGTACGATGATTTTCCAAAGAAACAAAATGATGCAGGCATCAGTAAAATTTTAAGTCCATAGGAGAACAGTTGCGACGCAACAGTATTTCCTTCGGTGATGCTGACCAATTTCGGGAGCACCCCGCTTACCTCTGCAAGCATCCTTTATAAAATAGACGGAAGTATACCTGCTGTTTTTAACTGGACCGGCGCATTGAATCCGGGTGATACCATCAATGTCAATCTCCCCCAGATTACCGCAGGAGATGGTTTCCATCAGTTCATATGTTATACCGAACTTCCGAATGGAGCGCAGGAAGGTTACACATTCAACGATACGACAAAAAGTAATTTCATTGTTGCTGCCTTGCCGTCAGTGACAGGTGACCTCTCTGAGAGCTTTGACGGCAATGTTTTCCCCCCGGCCGGATGGGCTTTAAATTCATCTTCAATCTATCAATGGGGGCAAACATCATTGGCCCATTTCAGTGGAACCGGTTCGGCAGTTAGAAACAATTATCTTGATAGTCAAATCGGAGCCTTTTATAATCTTGACTTGCCCATGATCCACATTGCCATCGGAACTCACCCGGTACTTGACTTTGAGTATGCGGATGCAATGTATCCCGGTTACTATGGTGATACCCTGCAGGTTTTGATTTCCACCGATTGCGGAACCAATTGGCAAACTTTATTTAACAAAGGAGGCATAGCACTTCAAACGACTACGTCCACAATATATCCCTTTTATCCTCAATCCAGCGCCGAATGGAAGCAGGAATCCTTTTCCCTGGCAGCAGATACGGGTGATGTGCTGATCCGCTTTCGCAACGTTTGTGGTTTTAGCAATAATCTTTATCTTGATGATGTGAATGTTTCTTTCCCGACAGGTATTGTGCAGAACAATTCTTCTGAAAAATTCTCCGTATACCCGAATCCGGCTTCTTATGACATTAACATCTCCGGACTTCCGATCAATTCAGAAATCCGGATCTCGGATTTAACAGGAAAATTGTTGCTGACGCAAAAAACATTGAACACCCTTACAAAAATTGACATACAGCAGCTTCAACAAGGAATCTATATTTTAAGTAGCGGTTTGGCAGTAAAGAAGATTGTGAAGATGTAAGAGTTTTGGCGTTCAAGAAAAGAAAGATTTTAGGGTGCCAGAATGAAGTTAGAAGTATGAATGCTGAAAATTGATTTTTTATGTTCTTCCTTTCTATTGTGATCTTTTTATTGGCCAATCAAATATTAAATAACCCCGGCCAATTCTGATAGTGATTTACTACCAGAAGGTAGTCGTAGCCCTTAATGACCTTTACCCATAAGCCCTCCAGCAACTCCAAACCGATTTCGTAGACTACCTCTGTCAGCAATCCTGAAATAACATATTTCCAATACCCCGATGTGATCCTTGAATGATAATTGGGAAGTGGCACTTACCCTTACTCAAAGGAGATCGTTCATCTGAACGAAGGAGGTATAGTACTAACAATATAATAATTATCTCTCTCGTTGTGAATATGATTAATGACCTTTACCAGGAAGCCTAACGCCAACCCAATACGAAATTTGCGCCTCCATCAGTATGAAAAAATAATTGAGGATGAATTTGCTTTGGTCATGTTTTGCAAATTGTCTTCGAAACCCTTATTATTCTCGTCTCCCCGCCAGGATTCGAACCTGGGACCCATTGATTAAGAGGTTATTATGCTGTAAGACAGCATAATATGAATTTGTGTCATCTAGCTGTATTTCTTATCATTGATATTAATTAGTATTTTTTTTTATCCAGTAGTTTTCATCTGCTTTCACCCAACTTGGCGGGAAAGCTGGCAGGGAATCTGGCGGAACAATTTTAGAACAATACAGTATTAATTTTATGAGTCTTTTCAAAGTCCAAAGAAGCTTGATAATGCTCGGTCACTATGGAATTACTATGACCAAGCATTCATCCGATTTCACTTGACCACGCTAACCAATTAACATTCAATGTGGAGGAGTGGTCAAATTATTCAGGCCAATAATGGTCAATGTGAGCGATTTTTCCACATAGGCATTTACTGTCCGGAAATTTTTAAATTTATCCTTTGGTTTCTCTTTATCAAATGTTATGAACCCCAGGGTCCCGAGTAGTCGGGAGACCCAAATTCCGGGGCAAGCCCCAGGGAATTTAACCTAAAAACATAGTATTATGTCCGGCGTCAAATCAACAATAATTTTCATCTTTTTTATCCTTGCCCTTGCATTAAATGCAAATGAGGTGGATAGTTTGCTAAACAGGATCAATCATACTTCAGGGATTGAAAAAGTGAATGCGATCAACTACATGATTTCAAATTTCTACATTAATGATAAACCGGATAGCTGCCTGAAATATGCAAAAACTGCCTTAGAAATTTCAGCAGCGAATAATTTCCAGAAAGGAGAGATCGACACATACAACAGGATGTCGCTCTTCTATTCCTTTTATGACCGGCCGAAATGTTTGGAATATGCACAAAAAGCTTTAAAGATCTCCCAACAGCTTAAATATCAGAAAGGGGAAGCAGAGGCCAATTATTTTATTGGATCATACTACCTTTCCCAGGATCCTTTTACAGCCATAGGGTTCTTCGAAAAATCAGAAAAGATAGCCAGGAAAAATCAACTGAATGAGATACTGGCGTTGGCTTATTCAGGATCAGGAGAAGCATTCCGTCAGCGTGGAGCTTATGATAAAGCATATAAAAACCTGATCCTGTCGGAAAAAACATTCAAGAGCCTCCTTTTAATTAATCCGTCCCGGATCATTCTTTATAATTATGGTTGTTTGCAAAATATGCTTGGAATATTGAGTAAAGCACTTCGAAAATATCCTGAAGCCATGGAGTATTATAAGGAATATCTTTCCGTGTCGAACCAGCTTGGAGAGCGATGGGGAATAGCAATCTCTTACAACAATATCGGTAATATCTGTCTGCTCCTCGAAAAAGATTCACTGGCTCTTTCCTATTATCAAAAAGCAAACAGTTTTTTTAAAGAGATCCATTCAACGAACTTACTGGCTTCCAATCTTTTGAACCTGGGGAATATTTACAACAGGTGGAAACAGAATGACCTGGCTCTGGATTATTACCATCAGTCCCTCGAGTTAAATAAGAAGACGAAAAACAAAACGGAGATCACACGGGCATTAACTAACATAGCGAGTATTTATATTGAGAGAAAACAATACAGGGAAGCCAGTTCCTCACTTAACGAAGCCCTGGCCATCGCGAAGGGAGCCGGTTCACAGGAGAACCTGATCAGCATTTATGACTATTTGTCTGTAATTTATTCGGCAACGGGAGAATTCAAGAAAGCATTTGAGTGTTATAAACAAAAAACTGTTTTGCAGGACAGTCTTTTCAGTAATGATAAAGTCCGCGAGATTGGTATGATCCAGGCTAATTACCAGTTTGAGATGCAGATGGCTGAGAAGAAAAGGATGGAAGAAATAAAGAGTGCGGAAGAACAGAAGAAGATCGACCGCCGCGACAATATGGAATACAATGCAATACTGATCTTCGTGATTTCATTTCTGGTGGTACTGTTCTTTTCAGGGAAACTGAAGTTGCCTGCCGCTGCTGTGGATGCCATGATTTTTATCAGTATTATTTTTATGTTTGAGCTGGGAGTAGTCCTGCTTGATCCATTAATGGAACATCATGTTGGAAGAGAACCGGCTTACCGGGTTTTGGTGAATGCCTTGCTGGCAGGCTTACTTACATATCTGCACCGGGTACTGGAAAAGAAAATGAAACGATTCGTCAGCGAGGGAACGATGATCTGAAAAAGTCCAGGATCTCCGCATTGGTCAGCTTTCCAAGCAGGTACTGTTCAATAAGGAAAGGAAGTCAAGGAATTTCTTGCAGGACAGATTCAAGTGCAAAGTGTAAATTGAAAAGTGCAAAGTGCGAATTATTAGACTTTGCACCTTACACTTTACACTTGTACCGGTCTCCCCGCCAGGATTCGAACCTGGGACCCATTGATTAAGAGTCAATTGCTCTACCAACTGAGCTACGGAGAGGATTGCGGGCGGCAAAGGTAAGAACTTTTCGCAGAATATTATGGTGGTGGATAATATTTACCTTTGTATTGACGAGGCAAGAGGCACGAGGGATGAGGCACGAGGCATAAGGGACCAGGCACGAGGGAACAGGCAAGAGGGACGAGGCACGAGGGATCAGTGAGAAAGAACGGAAGTTTTTTAATAATAAGAAAATATGGAAAAGAAAGTGATTAAATCTTATAAGGATCTGGAGATTTGGAAGAAAGGAATTTTATTATCAATGGAGATTTATTCATTAACTTCTACGTTTCCGACCGACGAGAAATACGGATTAACCAGTCAGATCAGGAGAGCAACCACCTCTATCCCAGCGAATATCGCTGAAGGTTATGGGAGAGAAAGCGGGAAAAACTATATCCAATTCCTTAAAATCTCCCGTGGTTCATTGTATGAGTTGGATACTTTTCTTACCATTGCTCTGGGGTTGAAGTATCTGACCAAAGAACAAAGAAACTACTTGAATGACAAAACTGAAGAACTCAGCAAAATGATAAATTCATTAATTAAAAAAATCGATCAAAATCCGAAGTGATAAAATCGAAACAAGGCACCAGGCATAAGGCACGAGGCATAAGAGACCAGGCACAACATTACTCTTGCCTCTTGCCTCGTCCCTCGTGCCTCTTGCCTCTTGCCTACTGCCTAATTTTATTAACTTTGCTATCTCAGTAATTACCAAATGAGCCCCTTTAGCCCGAAATTCCTGTTTTACTGCATACCCCTGATCCGGTTCTCGAAGTATCTGACCTGGCGGTTCGGGCGTAAGTTCAGGTGTTCTGAGATAGACTTTGAAAACATACGGGAGATGGTAAGGCCGGGGATGATCCTGCTTTCAAGAAGGGAATTCCAGATCTCAAATTACTTCATCGACGGATACTGGAAGCATACCGCCATGGTCATGTCTAGGGAAAAGGTCCTTCAGGCTACGACAGAGGGAGTGATCATTGATGAACTGAAAGATTTTTTTCACAAAACCGATGATTTCGTGATCCTGAAACCCAGGTTCTGCGGAGTTCAGGAGATGGAAAAAGCCTGCAGCCATGCCTCGGAAACCGTAGGCACACCGTATAGTTTCGATTTCAACAACTCCGACGATTCGCTGTATTGTTCTGAACTGGTTCTGAAAGCCTATGCAAGGACCTGCGGCTGGAACCGGAAAAGTCACCACGAACCGAGCGAGTTCCGGCAACTGTGTGACGGAAAGATTGTCAGTCCTTCAGACCTGTACCACAACCAGAATGCATGGGAGATTGTATTTCAAAAGAATTGAGATGGCTGATAGTAAAGAAAATAAAAGCGCATTGAACGTCATGAAAGGGATTGAGCAACCTTCACAGATCAACGAAGAGGCGATCAGGAAACTGAAATCGGGAAAACGCAAGCCATTGAGTGTCGGGGATTTTGTGAAGGGTATCAGGGAGGGCAACCGGACGATCCTCAGCAAAGCCATTACCCTTATTGAAAGTTCACTGGCTTCTCATCAGGAGAAAGCACAGCAAATCATAGCGGAGTGTTTGTTGTCACTGGCAACAGATCAGATAAAAGGCAAGAGGCAAGAGGCAAGAGGCAATATTGAGAATCGAGAATCGAGAATCGAGGATGGAGAATCGAGCATCCAGCATCCAGTATCCAGCATCCGTATTGGGATCACGGGAGTGCCGGGCGTGGGAAAGAGCACCTTCATCGAAGCTTTTGGCAAATATCTCACAGCGCAGGGGTATAAACTGGCGGTTTTGGCGATCGATCCGAGCAGCAGCCGTTCAAAAGGCAGCATCCTCGGCGATAAAACCCGCATGGAAGAACTGGCCAACGATCCGGATGCATTTATCCGCCCTTCCCCTTCCGCCGGTTCCCTTGGTGGCGTTGCCCGGAAAACGAGGGAAACAATCATTCTTTGCGAAGCTGCCGGTTTTGATGTAATTCTGGTGGAAACGGTCGGGGTAGGCCAGTCGGAAACTGCGGTTCATTCCATGGTAGATTTCTTCCTCCTGCTCATACTTGCCGGTGCCGGCGACGAACTGCAGGGAATCAAGCGCGGGATCATCGAGATGGCAGATGCCATCTTCATCAATAAAGCCGACGGGGATAACATTGCAAAAGCCAACCTGGCCAAAGCCGAATATTTCAATGCCCTTCATCTTTTTCCACCTCCCGAATCTGGATGGATCCCGGTTGTAGAAACCTGCTCAGCGCATACCCGCGAAGGGATCACCCGGGTTTGGGAGATCATCAATGATTTTTGCACTTTTACTTCAACAAAAGGATTTTTTACGCGTCGCCGCATGGAACAGGACCGCCAGGTGCTGTTCGAGGCTATAGACGGATCGCTAAAAACCAGCTTCTACTCCCGAAAGGATATCGCTCACCAGTTGAAGAAAATGGAAACGGATGTCTTTACAGGGAAGATCAGTCCGTATTTAGCGGCGAAGGAGTTGTTGGGGAAGTATAATTCCGGTTAACCTTCATTTTCCACCTCACCCTAACCCTCTCCTAAAGGAGAGGGAATTCGTTTCCACTGCTCCCCTTCTCCTTCAGGAGAAGGGGCCGGGGGATGAGGTAAATTAATATTGAATCAGGAAA
>Ga0208566_1000321_pt1 | contig 34029 bp, 33 predicted proteins | sample PL_2010_150m_FD_184159 | JGI IMG/M metagenome (GOLD analysis project Ga0208566, IMG submission 184159) | Freshwater microbial communities from Powell Lake, British Columbia, Canada to study Microbial Dark Matter (Phase II) - PL_2010_150m... | ecosystem: Environmental > Aquatic > Freshwater >...
TTTCCTAACCCTCTCGCTGGCTGCCTGCGGTTTCCAGTTGCGCGGTCGGGCCGCTTTGCCCTTTGATGCGTTGTTCATCGACGGCGGCGATCCGGCTCTGGTCGCCGACCTGAAACGCGCGATCGGCAGCGGCAGCCAAACCCGTATCGCGGCCAGAGCGGAAGAAGCCCAGGCGATCCTGAAAATCACCGGGGAAACACGCGAGAGGCGCATTCTCTCCTTGAGCGGTGCCGGTCGGGTCAACGAGTACCTGCTGGTTTACCGGGTGGCCTTTAACGTCAACGACCGGCAGAACCGCCCGATGTTGCCGGAGCAGCAGATCGAACTGCGCCGCGACATGACCTACGACGATGTGCTGGTACTGGCCAAGGAATCGGAAGCAACGATGCTGTACCGCGACATGCAGAACGACGCTGTTTACCAGATCCTGCGTCGCCTTAGCGCCGCAAAGCTGGCGCCGCCGGTGGCGCCGGAAGACTGAGCGATGCGCCTCAAACCGGAACAGCTGGCGACGCACTTGCAGCAAGGGCTGGCGCCGTTGTACCTGGTGTTCGGCGATGAGCCCCTGCTGGCGCTGGAAGCCGCGGATGCGATCCGCGCCGCTGCACGCCAGGAAGGCTATAGCGAGCGGGAAGTGTTGACGGTCGAATCCGGCTTCAGCTGGCAGAGTTTGCTCGCCAGCGGCAGCAACCTGTCGTTGTTCGCCGAGCGGCGCATCGCCGAACTACGCATCCCCACCGGCAAACCCGGGGTGGAAGGCAGCAAGACCATCGACCAATATTGTGCCAAGCTACCGCCGGACACCTTGACGCTGGTGACCTGTCCCAAGCTCGACAAGACCCAGCAGGCAAGCAAGTGGTTCAAGGCGCTGGACGGGGCGGGGGCAGTGGTGCAGGTTTTCCCGGTGGAGCGTAGCCGCTTGCCGGAATGGATCGCCGGGCGGCTGGCGGTGCAGAACCAGCGCGCCGATCGCGATGCGCTGCAATTCCTCGCTGACCGGGTCGAGGGCAATCTGCTGGCGGCGCATCAGGAAATCCGCAAGCTCGGTCTGCTGCATCCTGCCGGGACGCTGACCTTCGCCCAGGTCAAGGAAGCGGTGCTCGACGTTTCCCGCTATGATGTGTTTAATCTGGCGGAAGCCATGCTGGCCGGCGATGCGGCACGTTTCGTGCGCGTCCTGGAGGGATTGCGCGGCGAAGGGGTAGCGCCGACGCTGGTGCTGTGGGCATTGACCCAGGAAATCCGTACCCTGGCGCGCATCGCGCTGGGGCAAAAACGCGGCATTCCGATTTCGCAGGGAATGCGCGATGCGCGGGTGTGGGACTCGCGCCAGAGCCTGATCGAGCGCGCCCTGAAGCGGGTCGGCGGCGGGCGTCTGGTGGCCGCGATCAAGCGCGCTGCGCTGATCGACCGCACCATCAAGGGCCTGGAACGCGGCGACGTGTGGGACGAGTTGCAGCAATTGGGGATGATGGTGGTTAAGGCCAAATCCTAGCTAACATTTTAAAAGGTGATCGAAAATGGACGTCAAAACTTATATGCAAAATCTCGGCAAACAGGCGCGCGCCGCTTCCCGCCAGATGGCGAGTGCCGACACCATTGCCAAGAACAAAGCGCTGCTGGCGATGGCCGCCGCGATCCGCCGCGATAGCGTCAAGCTGATCGCGGCGAATGCGCAGGATCTGGCCGAAGCCCGCGAAGCCGGTCTGGAGGCGTCGCTGCTGGATCGTTTAACCTTAACCGAAAAAGGCGTCGCCGGCATGGCCGAAAGGCTGGAACAGATCGCCGCGCTGCCCGATCCGGTGGGCGCGATCACCGATCTCAATTACCGGCCTTCCGGCATCCAGGTCGGCAAGATGCGCGTGCCGCTGGGCGTGATCGGGATCATTTACGAAGCGCGTCCCAATGTGACTGCCGATGCCGCCGGGCTGTGCCTGAAATCCGGCAACGCCGCGATTTTGCGCGGCGGGTCGGAGGCGCTGCACTCGAATCAGGCGATCGCCGCCTGCGTGCGCGAGGGCTTGAAGGCCGCCGGTTTGCCCGAGACGGCGGTTCAGGTGATAGCAACCACCGACCGCGCCGCGGTGGGCGAACTGATCACCATGAAGGACTATGTCGATGTGATCGTGCCGCGCGGCGGCAAGGGGCTGATCGAGCGTTTGATCAAGGAGGCGCGCATCCCGGTAATCAAGCATCTGCACGGCGTCTGTCATGTCTATATCGACGACGAAGCGGATCATACCAAGGCGATCCGCATCGCCGACAATGCCAAGACCAGCCGCTACGGCACCTGCAATACCATGGAAACCTTGCTGGTGGCCGCCAGCGTGGCGCAAGACATCCTGCCGCCGCTGTGCCAGATTTACTTCGACAAGGGCGTCGAGCTGCGCGGCTGCCCGGCCTCGCGCGCCATCGTCGCGCAGATGAAGGCAGCCACCGAGGAAGACTGGCATACCGAATACCTCGCGCCGATTCTCTCGATCCGCGTGGTCACGGACATGGACGAGGCAATCGAGCATATCGCCACCTATAGTTCGCAACACACCGAATCCATCGTCACCGAAAATTACACCAAGGCGCGCCGCTTCCTGCGCGAAGTGGATTCCAGTTCGGTGATGGTGAACGCCTCGACCCGTTTTGCCGACGGCTTCGAATACGGGCTGGGTGCGGAAATCGGCATTTCCACCGACAAAATCCACGCGCGCGGCCCGGTCGGGCTGGAAGGGCTGACCAGCCAGAAGTTCATCGTGCTGGGCGACGGACATGTGCGGGGCTGACGCTTGACCCCCATCGGCATCCTCGGCGGCACCTTCAACCCGATCCATTTCGGCCATCTGCGCATGGCCCAGGAACTGGGGGAAGGACTCGATCTTGCGGAAATCCGCCTGGTGCCGGCGGGTTATCCGCCGCACCGCGACCAGCCCGACGTGACGCCGCAGCAGCGGCTCGACATGGTGCGCCTGGCGGTGAGCAACAACACCTGGTTTCGCCTCGACGAACGCGAAATCTTTAAGCAGACGCCCTGCTACACCGTGGAAACGCTGACCGAGATGCGCCGCGAACTGGGGCCGGAGCAGCCGTTATGCCTGCTGATGGGCGTCGATGCCTTCTGGAGTTTGCCGACCTGGTATCACTGGCGCGAGCTGTTCGATCTGGCGCACGTGGTGGTGGCGCATCGCCCCGGCTTCGGCGGCGCGGAACGCGCGGCCGGCTTTCCCACCGAACTGCACGAAGAACTGGAAAACCGCCTGTGCCACGACGGAAAAGCCCTGCACCAAGCGCCGGCGGGTATGATCCTCACCTATCCCGTCACCGCGCTGGACATTTCCTCGACCCGCATCCGCGCCCTGCTGCGCCAGCATCTAAGTCCGCGCTATTTGCTCCCCAGCGCGGTGCTCGATTATATTTTGACCCATAACTTGTATATTTAAGGAACCTCATGGATTTGGAAGCCATCAAACAGGCGGTAGTGGACGCGCTGGAAGACATCAAGGCAAAGGACATCACGGTGCTGGATGTTTCCAAGCTGACCAGCATGACCGACTGCATGATTATCGCCACCGCCGACTCCAACCGCCAGACGCGCGCGTTGTCCAGCAACGTGCAGAAAAAACTCAAGGCGCTGGATGTCCCACCGCAGGGCGTGGAAGGCGAGAACAACGGCGAGTGGGTGCTGGTGGATTTCGGCTCGGTGGTGGTACATATCATGCAGGCGGCGGTGCGCGAGCATTACAGCCTGGAAGAACTGTGGGGCGGGCAACGTCCTGCCGGCGCCAAACCCAGGATGGCCACGCACGCCTGATGCGCTTGCTGATCGTCGCCGTCGGCCACAAGATGCCGGAATGGGTGGCGGCGGGTTTTGCCGAATACGTCAAACGGATGCCGCGCGAAGCGCGCATCGAACTGGTCGAAATCAAGCCGGAAAAGCGCGCCGGCGGCAAGACCGGCGAACAGATCAAGGAAGCGGAAAAATCCCGCATCCTGGCGGCGCTGCCGAAAGACTGCGAACTGGTGGCGCTGGATGAACGCGGCGAGATGCCCACCACGTTGCAACTGGCGGAAACCCTCAAGGGCTGGCTGGGCGGCGGGCGCGACGTGGCGCTGGTGATCGGCGGCGCCGACGGGCTGCACGAGGAGTTGCGGCGCCAGGCGAACAAGCTGCTGTCGTTGTCGCGCTTCACCTTGCCGCACGGTCTGGCACGAGTGGTGCTGGCCGAGCAACTGTACCGGGCGATAACGGTCATCCACAATCACCCTTATCATCGAGAATAATGTCCCAGCGAATTTACCTGGCCTCGCGTTCGCCGCGGCGGCGCGAACTGTTGAAACAAATCGGCGTCAGCTACGAAATGCTGCTGCTGCGCGAAGATGCGGGGCGTAGCGTCGATGTCGACGAAACGCCGCTACCCGGCGAGGCGCCGCGCGACTATGTGCTGCGCATCACCCAGGACAAGGCGGAAACCGGCTGGCAGCGCCTGATTCAACGCAGGCTGCCGCGCATGGCGGTGCTGGCGGCAGACACGGCGGTGGTATTGGGCGAGCGCATCATGGGCAAGCCCGCCGACAGCGCGGCTGCTGCCGAGATGCTGAGTGCGCTCTCGGGCCGGGAGCACCAAGTGCTGACGGCGGTCGCGCTGGCGTTTGACCAGCGTCTGGCGATGCGTTTGTCGGTATCGACAGTCAGTTTCAGAAATTTGAGCGCCGACGAGATCCGACGCTATATCTTGTCCGGCGAGCCGCTCGACAAAGCCGGCGCCTATGCGATCCAGGGCCGCGCGGCGGCGTTTGTGGCATCCCTCGGCGGCAGCTATTCGGGCGTAATGGGCTTGCCGTTGTTCGAAACGACGCAATTATTGATGGAATTCGGCATGGAAATTATCTAAATGAGCGAAGAAATTCTAATCAACGTCACTCCCCAGGAAACCCGCGTCGCGGTGATGGAACAGGGCGCGGCGCAAGAAATTCACATCGAGCGCACCAGCAGCCACGGGCTGGTCGGCAATGTCTATCTGGGGCGGGTGTGCCGGGTGCTGCCGGGGATGCAGTCGGCATTCGTCGAGATCGGCCTGGAACGCGCGGCGTTCCTGCATGTCGCGGACATCTGGCAGGATCAGCCGGTAGCCGAAAACCGCCCGATCGAGAAAATCCTGTTCGAGGGGCAGACCCTGCTGGTGCAGGTCATCAAGGACCCAATCGGCAGCAAGGGGGCGCGCCTGTCCACCCAGATCAGCTTCGCCGGGCGCTTCCTGGTCTACCTGCCGCAGGAAACCCACATCGGCATTTCGCAACGCATCGAGGACGAAACCGAGCGCGAAATGCTGCGCGAAAAACTGCAACACCTGTTGCCGCCGGAAGCCAGCGGCGGCTTCATCATCCGCACCATGGCGGAAGCGGCCAACGACAAGGAGTTGTCGGCAGACATCGAATATTTGCGCAAACTGTGGAACGACATCCGCGAAAAGGCAAAAACCGCCAAACCCACCGCACTGCTTTACCAGGATCTGAATTTGTCGCTGCGCGTGCTGCGCGATTTCGTCAACGACGAAACCGACCGCATCCTGGTCGATTCGCGCGAGACCTACCAGAAAATGCTGGAGTTCGCCGAAACCTACACCAGCAATGTCGCCGGCAAACTGGCGCATTACGCCGGCGAACGCCCGCTGTTCGACCTGCGCGGCGTGGAGGAGGAAATCGAGCGGGCGCTGTCGCGCCGCGTCGACCTGAAATCGGGCGGCTACCTGATCATCGACCAGACCGAAGCGCTGACCACCATCGACGTCAACACCGGCGGCTTCGTCGGCGGGCGCAATTTCGACGACACCATTTTCAAGACCAATCTCGAAGCGGCACAGGTGATCGCCCGCCAGTTGCGCCTGCGCAACTTGGGCGGGATCATCATCATCGACTTCATCGACATGGACAACGAAGAGCACAAGGAACTGGTGCTGGCGGAACTGCGCAAAGCGCTGTCCAGGGATCGCACGCGCATGTCGGTGAACGGCTTTTCCGCGCTGGGCCTGGTCGAGATGACGCGCAAGCGCACCCGCGAAAGCCTCGCGCACGTGCTGTGCGAACCGTGCTGCACCTGCCAGGGACGCGGCAACCTGAAAACCCCGCAGACGGTGTGCTACGAAGTGCTGCGCGAAATCCTGCGCGAATCGCGCCAGTTCAACCCGCGCGAATTCCGCATCCTCGCCTCGCAGCAGGTGATCGACCTGTTCCTCGACGAAGAATCGCAAAGCCTGGCGCAGCTCGGCGATTTCATCGGAAAGCCGATCTCGCTGCAGGTCGAAAGCCAGTACAGCCAGGAACAGTACGACATCGTGCTGATGTAGCCATGCCCAAAGATCCCGGCCCGCAAACCTGGCAGGCGGATTTTCTCGACCGTTCCCCGATGCTGGCGCCGCTGCGCTTCGCCGGCGCGCATCTGCGCGGCGCGGCATGGCCGACGCTGGAGGCATTGCAGCCAGTTCATCCGATCGCTACCGTCAGCGGCCTAACCCTGCGTTTCGTCCCGCAAGGCGCCAAACCGGCCAGTTTCGAGGAGCAGTATGAGCCGCGCATCCATTTGCGTGGCGAAGTGCAGACCCGCACCGAAAATTGGCACGATTTGTTCAACGCGCTGGCGTGGCTGGCCTTTCCCCGCGCCAAGGCAACCATCACCGACCGCCATTACCATGCCGCCCTGACCCAGGCCGCCGGACAGAACCGCCATCCAGCGCGGCACGCGTTGACCCTGTTCGACGAAAGCGGCGTGGCAGTGGCGTGCGCCGACCCGGAGTTGACGCAATTGCTGCGGGATTTCCAATGGCAGGAGCTGTTCTGGCAGCGGCGCGAAGAAGTGCAACGTTCGATGAAATTCTTCGTGTTCGGCCACTCGCTCTACGAAAAAGCGCTCACCCCCTATCTCGGCCTGACCGGCCACGGGCTGGTGCTGGCGGTGGAAGAGGGGTTTTTCGCCGCCGCGTCGGAACAGCAGCAGGCCGAACTGGACCGCCTGCTGGCAACCCGCTTGGGCGATCCGGCTTCCTTGCGCTACACCCCGGTGCCGCTGCTCGGGGTGCCGGGCTGGTGGGACGCTAACCAGGCGGCGGATTTTTACGACAATACCGCCTATTTTCGCGCGAAGCCGGCGAACCGCTAGCCGAAAACCCGCAAGCGCTCCACCAGGCAATCGCTGTCGCCCGCTTGGTATTCCCGGCACACCATCGGTCGCCGCGAGTAGATCTTGCACAGCATGGTGCTTCTATCCAGCGCGGTACACCAGCCGTCGTCGAGACGCGCCATGACCCAGCCGTCCCATTGGTCCTGTTCGGTCAATTCGAACGGAATGTCGTCGCCGGCCATCAATATCACTTCGAGCTTGCAACAGCAGGCCAGACAGGTGTCGCAACTGGTGACCGGGCTATCTGCCGGGGTGTTGTGTGAATTCATCCGTCGCTATTCTCCATGATTCTGCCTGGCACGGGGTAAAATGCGCTTTTGCCTGGGGTAGTTGTTCAACAATGTCTATTAACTGGTTTCCCGGCCACATGGTTTCGGCCCGCAAAAAAGCCGCCGAAACCCTGGAAATGGTCAACGTCGTGATCGAGGTGCTGGATGCCCGCATTCCCGAGGCCAGTTGCAACCCGATGATTCGCGAGTTGCGCCTGCACCGTCAGCGCCCCTCCCTGAAAATTCTCAACAAGGCCGACCTGGCCGACCCCGCCGTCACCCAGGCTTGGCTCAATTTCTTCAATGCCCAGAAAGACGTCAAGGCGGTGGCGCTATCCAGCAAGAAACCCGGCGATGTCACGAAAATCCCCGGCCTGTGCCAGGCGCTCGCCCCCCATCGCGGCACCAACCTCAAGCCGCTGCACATGATGATCATGGGCGTTCCCAACGTGGGCAAATCCACCTTGATGAATGCATTGCTGAAGCGCCGCGTGGCGGGGGTCGGCGACGAGCCGGCGGTGACCAAGAACCAGCAGCGCATCGAACTGAACGAACGGATGACGCTGATCGATACCCCGGGGATGTTGTGGCCGAAAATCGATCCCCCCAGCGATGGCTACATGCTGGCCGCCAGCAATGCGGTAGGCCGCAACGCGATGATCGACGAGGAGGTGGCGACGTTTCTGGCCGGAATCTTGCTGGCGCGCTATCCGGCCCTGCTCGCCGCCCGCTACGGCTGCGCGGTGGAAGGCCTGGACGAGACCGGGGTGATCGCCGCCGTCGCGCAGCGGCGCGCCCTGCGCCTCAAGGGCGGCGAACCCGATCTGGAAAGAGCCGCCCTGGTGCTGCTGACCGATTACCGCAGCGGCGCTCTGGGCCGGATCAGCCTGGAAACGCCGGAGAGCCGGCGTGACCTGCTGGCTCGGACGTTACCGAAGAACCCGTAAGCGCCTTCAGGCGCGTTCAGCCATTCCCGCTCATCGCGCCTGAAGGCGCTCCTACGGGGTGTGCGAGAGGTTTACACCCTGCGGCTGGCCGCGCGATTGCTTCTGATCTTGCGTTTTTCGAAAAAGCGCAAGCCGGCAAAAGTCAGCCCGCCCAGCGAGATCAGTCCGATCACGAAGCTGCTGTAGGCAATCGGCCAGGGTATCCCCTGGGTCATCATCGAAAATTCGGACATGCCGCCGATGCCGGCCAGCACATTGAGCGGCATGAAAACCACGCTGATCACCGTCAGCCGTTTGATGTCCTTGTTCTGGTTGATGTTGACGGAACTGTCCGTGGCATTCATCAGGAAGTTGATCTTATTGAACAAGAACGCGGTGTGTCCGTCCAGCGATTCGATGTCGCGGAGGATTTCGCGCACGTCCTCGTGCTGCGCTTCCGACAGGAATTTACCCCGCATCAAGAATGACAGGGCGCGCCGGGTATCCAGCACATTGCGGCGTATCCGCCCGTTGAGATCCTCGGCTTCGGCGATCGCGGCGAGGATTTTGGCCGCATCCACGTCGGTGATGTGGGACTTCAGCACCTGGCGGCCCACCTCCTCCAGTTCGGCGTAAACATCCTCCAGCGCATTGGCCGAGTACTCCACATCGGCGGCGAACAGATCGAGCAGCACATCCTTGGCTTCCGACACGTAACCCGACTGGGCACGGGCGCGTAAACGCTGCAAGCGGAACACCGGCAATTCTTCGCTGCGCACCGAAAACAGCGTCCCTTTGTTCAGGATGAACGCCACCGCCACGTTGCGCGATTCCTTCTCCCGGTCGAGCAGGAAGTCGGAGTGCAGATGGACCTCGCCGTTTTCTTCGACATAGAAGCGGGCGCTGGTCTCCAGGTCGGTCAAATCCTTGGGGTTGGGCAACTCCACGCCGAAAATATCCCGCGCCCAGACCAGGTGCTCTTCCTCGGGCGTCACCAGGTCGATCCAGATGGGATGGGCCTGGGCCAGGTCTTCCCGGCTTTCGATGGGAATCTGGCGCAAGCGCCCTTCGTGAAGATCGAAGACCCGGATCATCATGCTCTGGTTGCGCGGTTTCACGTCGGAAACCAGCTCCACCCGGACATCGTCCGACATTTCCAGCAGGATTTCCTCTTTGCGCTCGTCGCGAACCAGCGGCCAGACGAGCTTTTGGTCATCGGGAGACAACGCTTCCAGGATGCGCGCGATCGGCTGGGGTCCCAGCAGATCCAGCAGCCGCTGCAATTCCGCCAGGTTCTGCTTGTGCACCAACGATTCGATCAGCTCGTGCTTGGGCATATCCTGCTTGTGCACCAAGCCTTCCACCAGCTTGTGTTTGTTCAGCAGCGCAATCACCTGCTGGAGGTTTTCCTGTACGTTTTCTTCTTGGTTCGTTTCGGCCATAGGGTTCTCCGTGAGCGGCTGCGCGAGCCGCAATCTACCTGCTGGAAAAGGAACCGCCGAAGGCGCGAGGCCGAAGAACTACGGGGTGTCCGATTTCCGCTATTGCCTAGCGGGAAACGGACAAAGCCGGAAGGGCTTTGAAAGGATCAACCGCTAGGAAGTACTACAGATTGCATGAAAATGACAACTGGGACTGTCCAAGGTGATGGCCTTGTGTAATGTAGACGGCGCGATTTTACGCGCGCAGGGGGGAAGGCGTCAATTTGACGGCACCGATTACGGCGCCACCACCTGGTTCATGCGCGCCTGGATAATCGGGGTTTTCTTGTCCAGTCCGCGCGCATTGCGGTGCAGGTCGTAATAACGCGGGTTGGGAACCATAGCCGCCAATCGGGCGGCTTGTTCGGCGGATAGCATGGCGGCGCCGCTGGCGTAGTAGTGGCGCGCCGCCGCCTCGGCGCCGAAGACGCCGTTGCCCCACTCGATCACGTTGAGGTAGATCTCCAGGATGCGACGCTTGCTCAGGGTGTTTTCCAGCATCACCGTGATCAGCGCTTCCTCGACCTTGCGCAGGGGATTGCGGCTGCCGGAGAGAAACAGGTTTTTGGCGAGTTGCTGGCTGATGGTGGAACCGCCGGCGACGATTTTGCCTTTTTTCAGGTTTTTTTCGTAGGCTTTCTGGATGCCCTCCCAGTCGAAGCCTTCGTGGTCGAGGAATTTGGAATCTTCCGCGGCGATCAGGGCGCGCTTGAGGTTGCCGGAGATCCGCGCGTAAGGCACCCATTGCTGCTGTAATTTGGCATCGGGCCGGGTTTCGCGCATCTCGGCCAGGCGCGCCTCCATGAAGGCGGTGGAGCTGGGGTTGTGGTCCGCCCACCACCAGATGTGGGCGAATATCCAGCCCTGGTAGAGCAGCAACGCGGCGAGCAATAGCGCGATGCCGCGCCATAGCCAGCGCCACAGCGCCCTCATGCGCGCAACTGGCCGATGACCGGTGCGGTTTGCGGGCGCACGCCGCGCCACAGCAGGAACGCTTCGGCGGCTTGCTCCACCAACATGCCGAGGCCGTCGGCGATGCGGGCCGCGCCCTGTTGCCGGGCAAAAACCATGAACGGCGTGTCGCGTCCATACATCATCTCGTAAGCCAGCGCGCCGGTAGCGAAAACGCCCGGCGGCAGCGGCGGCAATTGGTCGGAAAGGCCGCTGGAAGTGGCGTTGATGACCACATCGAATTGCCGTTCGGCCAAATCCGCGTAACCGCCTGCTTCGACATGGCCATGAGCGGCAAATGGGTGTTGCAGTTCAAGCGCCTTGGCGGCAGTGCGATTGACGACAAACAAAGCCGCCGGCTGTTGCTCCAGCAACGGCAGCAAGACGCCGCGTGCCGCACCGCCCGCGCCCATCAGCAGAATGCGTTTGCCCTGAAGAGGGTGATCCTGGTTGTGCACGATGTCGCGCACCAGGCCGGCGCCGTCGGTGTTGTCGCCGAGGATGGCGTCATCCGCCTCGAATTTCAGCGTGTTGACGGCTTGCGCCAGGCGCGCCCGTTCGGTGAGCCGCGATGCCAGTTGCCAGGCCTCGACTTTGAAGGGTACCGTCACATTCAGCCCCTTGCCGCCTGCGGCGCGGAATTTTCCGACCGTCTCGGCAAAGCCGTCGAGTGGCGCCAGGATGGCTTCGTAGCTCATATCTTGCCCGCTCTGGCGGGCGAAAGCGGCGTGGATCAGCGGCGATTTGCTGTGGGCGATGGGATTGCCGATAACGGCGTAGCGGTCGGTCATGACAAATTCGTGGCTGAAAAGGAGGAAAATTATAAAGCATCTGCCCCCTGATTTGCGTATCATGGCGGGCCGAACTTATTGTTTTTATCCGAATTTCCGTAATGACACAGCCACATCCCAAAGCGCCGGGAACATCCTGCATCCACCCGGATCAGGCCGGACGGTTTGCAGCCGCGCAAAAGGTCACCTGGATCAGTGTGGCGGTAAACGTCGTGCTGGCGGTTTTACAGATTGTGGTCGGCTTGTTCGGCAAATCCCAGGCGCTGGTTGCCGATGGCCTGCATTCCCTGTCCGACCTGCTGTGCGATTTCCTGGTGCTGTTCGCCAACCGACACGGCGCGCGCGCGGCCGATGACGACCATCCCTACGGTCACGCCCGCATCGAAACCGCTACCACCCTGGCGCTCGGCCTGATCTTGCTGACCGTCGGCGCCTTGCTGTTCTGGGGCGCGGTGCAACGCCTGCAAGATCCTTCCGCGCTGCAAAAGGTCCATGTCGCCACCTTATGGATTGCCGTCCTCACGCTGGCCGGCAAGGAAGCCTTGTTCCGCTACATGCTGCACGTCGCGCGTAAATTGCGTTCGCAAATGCTCGAAGCCAATGCCTGGCATGCGCGTTCCGACGCCGCATCTTCGCTGGTGGTGGTGGCCGGGATTGCCGGCAACCTGCTGGGCTTCACTTCGCTCGACTTGCTGGCGGCGGTGCTGGTGGCGGTGATGATCGCCCGGATGGGCTGGCAGCAGGCTTCGCAGGCGACCTCCGAATTGATCGACACCAGCCTCGACCAGGAAAAAGTCGCCGCCATCCGCCAGACCTTGCTCGACACGCCGGGGGTGCGCGGCCTGCACGAGCTGCGCACCCGGCGCATGGGCGACCGAGCGCTGGTGGACGCCCATGTGCTGGTCGATCCGCACATCAGCGTTTCCGAAGGTCATTACATCGCCGAACTCGCCCGCGGCCGGGTGCTCAAGCACCACGACGCGCTCGATGTGATGGTGCATATCGACCCGGAGGATGACTCGACCATTGCCCTCAGCATCAATTTGCCGCCGCGCGAGGTGTTGTTGCGCCACCTGGAGGCTCGCTTGGGGGAAACGTTGCCCGCGCCAGAACAAATCATCCTCCATTATTTGCAAGGGCGGGCGGAGGCCGATGTGTTGCTTCCCTCGGCTTTCTATCGCGATGAAATGAAGCGCTCCGCCCTCGAGCAAAAAATCAGCGTAGCACTGATGGGCGATGAATATTTTTCGGCAATCCGGCTGAACGGCCAAATTGCACCATGACGGTGCCGCTTGCGATGCGTTTGCACCATTATGGTGCGCAATTTTTCTGCCGCAGGCTTAACGGGTTGTGGCACAATAGTTTTTTTACCAAAGCGGGTGGCACGGTTAATGCTTAGCCATGCCGAGATGAAATTCTTTTTTTGAACAACCTGTTATTAGGAGAGTGGAAAATGGCAGTTGCCGAAGTTTTGAAAATGATCAAGGACAACGAAATCAAGTTCGTTGACCTGCGCTTTACCGACACCCGCGGCAAGGAACAGCATGTTTCGATTCCGTCGCACGTCGTGGACGAAAGCTGGTTCGAGAACGGTCATGCTTTTGACGGTTCCTCCATCGCCGGCTGGAAAGGCATCCAGGCATCCGACATGATGCTGATCGCCGACCCGGCAACCGCCAACCTCGATCCGTTCATGGACGAACCGACCATGATCATCACTTGCGACGTGGTCGAACCCACCGACGGCAAAGGCTACGATCGCTGCCCGCGCTCCATCGCCAAGCGCGCCGAGGCCTACATGAAATCCACCGGCGTGGGCGATACCGCTTACTTCGGCCCGGAACCCGAATTCTTCATTTTCGACGGTGTTACCTGGCATTCGGACATGTCCGGTACCTCGGTCAAGATCGAGTCGGAAGAAGCCGCCTGGTCGTCCAGCGAGAAATTCGAAGGCGGCAACATGGGCCATCGCCCCGGCGTCAAGGGCGGCTATTTCCCGGTTCCCCCGGTCGATTCGCTGCAAGACATCCGCTCCGCGATGTGTCTGGCGCTGGAAGAAATGGGCGTGCCGGTCGAAGTGCATCATCATGAAGTGGCCACCGCCGGCCAATGCGAAATCGGCACCAAGTTCAGCACGCTGGTGCAACGCGCCGACTGGACCCAAATCCTCAAGTACGTGGTGCAAAACGTGGCCCACGCTTACGGCAAGACCGCAACCTTCATGCCCAAGCCCATCGTCGGCGACAACGGTTCCGGGATGCACGTGCATCAGTCGATCTGGAAAGACGGCAAAAACATGTTCGCCGGCAACGGCTACGGCGGCCTGTCCGAACTGGCGCTGTTCTACATCGGCGGCATTATCAAGCACGCCAAGGCGCTGAACGCGATCACCAACCCCGGCACCAACTCCTACAAGCGTCTGGTTCCCGGCTTCGAAGCACCGGTAATGCTGGCCTACTCGGCGAAAAACCGTTCCGCCTCGATCCGCATTCCGCACGTGACCAACCCCAAGGCACGCCGCATCGAAACCCGTTTCCCGGATCCTTCGGCCAACCCGTACCTGTGCTTCTCCGCGCTGCTGATGGCCGGTCTGGACGGCATCCAGAACAAGATCCACCCTGGCGACGCGATGGACAAGAACCTGTACGACTTGCCGCCGGAAGAAGAAGCCAGCATTCCGAAAGTCTGCCACAGCCTGGAAATGGCGCTGGAAAATCTCGACAAGGATCGCGAGTTCCTGACCCGCGGCGGTGTGTTCTCCAACGACTGGATCGATGCCTTTATCGAACTGAAGACGGAAGAAGTCACCCGCTTCCGCATGACCACGCATCCGGTCGAGTTCGAAATGTATTACAGCCTGTAATCCAAGGTTGGCATAATTAAGAAGGGCGGGATTTCCCGCCCTTTTTTATTGCCTGTCGCTTCTGTATGATGAAGCCCGGTTCCAACAAGCTGTCCGAGCTTACGGTATGAAAATTAGTGCTATCTTGTTTCTTGGTTCTTGCTTGACCCCCGTTGTCGCCCATGCCGAGATTTACAAGCAAGTCGATGAGCACGGGCGGGTAACCTATTCCAACATTCCGAGCAAGGGCGCCAAAAAACTCAATCTCGATCCCCTGCCGGTCGTTCCTGCCAGCAAGCCCAAAACCGCGAGCCTCTCTCCGGTCGGTTTTCCCAGAGTAGACGCGGACACCCAGAAGAAGCGCGACGACATGCGCCACAAGATTCTGGAAGAAGAACTGGCGGCGGAAGAGAGATTGTTGGGCGAAGCCAGGCAAACCCTGAAGGAAGCGGAATTGTCGCGCGGCGACAAGGAGGCGGGCAAACTGCCGGCTAAATTCCTGGAGCGCTTGCAGCAACTGAAGGAAAACCAGCTCTTGCACGAGAAAAATATCCAGGCACTCAAAGTCGAGATCGCCAACCTGAAGCATTAATTCGGCAAAGCCCCTCTTTCCGGGGTTGGCGCGTATCTTGCTAGTTCCGACACCATGAACGCTAACAATGACGCGGGTTTTATGGTTCCCCCTTCCTTTCTCGGGCTAGAGCATCTGGCCACAGCGGTGGTTTTGCTCGACCGGGATTTTCAGGTGCGCTATGTCAATCCGTCGGCGGAAAACCTGTTCAAGTTCAGTAGCAAACAAGTCATCGGCCTGCCGCTGCCGCAGGCATTTCTGGATGCCGAAATCCTCTCGCGCGCCGTCGATTTCGCCCAAACGCACCACACCTGCTTTACCGAACATGAAATCACCCTGCCGGATAGCAGCGGACACGCGCTTTCCGTCAGCTGCACCGTCTCGCCAGTGGAGATCTGCGAAACCGGGCTGATCCTGGAATTCCACCAGATCGACAAGCAACTCAAGATTGCCCGCGAAGAACGCATGTTGCTGCAGCAGCAATCGAATCGCGAGTTGTTGCGCAATCTGGCGCACGAGATCAAGAATCCTTTGGGCGGCTTGCGCGGCGCGGCACAGTTGCTGGAGCACGAACTGCCGCGCGCCAACCTGCGCGAGTACACCCAGGTCATCATCAAGGAAGCCGATCGCCTGCAATCGCTGATGGAGCGTTTACTGACGCCCCACCAGTTACCCCAGTTGCAGTTGATCAACATCCACGAAGTGCTGGAACGGGTGCGCAGCCTGACGTTGGCGGAAACGCCGCAGGGCATTGCCATCCGCCGCGATTACGATACCAGTCTGCCGAAGCTGTTGGCCGACCCGGAACAGCTCATCCAGGCGGTCTTGAATATCGTCCGCAATGCCGTGCAGGCAATGCACGGCAAGGGGGAAATCGTGCTGCGCACCCGTATCGCGCGCCAGGTGACGCTGGTGAAAAAACGCTACCGGCTGGCGGTGATGGTACAGATTATCGACAATGGCCCGGGCATCCCCGAAGCCATCCGCGAGCGGATTTTCTATCCGCTGGTATCCGGGCGCGAAGGGGGCAGCGGGATGGGCCTGACCTTGGCGCAAACCCTGATCAACCAGCACCAGGGAACGATCGAGTGCGAAAGCCAGCCGGGCCGCACCTGCTTTACCCTGCTGCTACCCATAATAAATTGAGGCAAACCGATGAAACCTGTGTGGATAGTTGACGATGACCGCTCGATTCGCTGGGTGTTCGAGAAAGCCCTGGCGCGCGAGGAAATCGATTTCAGGATATTCTCTTCCGCCCAGGAGGTGCTGGAGGCGCTGAAAAGCGATACGCCCCAGGTGGTGGTCAGCGATATTCGGATGCCGGGTACTTCCGGCCTCGATCTGTTGCAGCAGTTAAAAGAGCGCTTGCCGGCGGTGCCGGTGATCATCATGACCGCCTACTCCGACCTGGAAAGCGCGGTATCGGCATTCCAGGGCGGGGCGTTCGAATACCTGCCCAAGCCGTTCGACGTGGACCATGCGGTCGAACTGATCCAGCGTGCGCTGGATGAAAGCATCCACCAGAGCAACACCGCAGAACTGGTCGAAACCGTACCCGAAATCCTCGGACAAGCGCCCTCGATGCAGGAAATTTTCCGCGCCATCGGGCGCTTGTCGCAGTCGCATATCACGGTGATGATCACCGGTGAATCGGGTACCGGCAAGGAACTGGTGGCGCTGGCCTTGCATCGCCATAGCCCGCGTACCGATAAGCCCTTCATCGCGTTGAACACCGCCGCAATCCCCAAGGATTTGCTGGAATCCGAGCTGTTCGGCCATGAACGCGGCGCCTTCACCGGCGCCCAGGCGATGCGCCGCGGACGTTTCGAGCAGGCCGACGGCGGCACCTTGTTTCTCGACGAGATCGGCGACATGCCGGCGGACTTGCAGACCCGCTTGCTGCGGGTTTTATCCGACGGACAGTTCTACCGCGTCGGCGGCCATCAGCCGATCAAGGTCAACGTGCGGGTAATCGCCGCAACCCACCAAAACCTCGAGGAACGGGTCAAGCAGGGACTATTCCGCGAGGATCTGTTCCATCGCCTCAACGTCATCCGCCTGCGCTTGCCGCCGCTACGCGAGCGGCGCGAAGATATTCCGCTGCTGGCGCGCTATTTCCTGAAAAAGAGCGCCATCGAATTGGGCGGGGATGCCAAACAGCTTTCCGATGCCGCACTGAAATACCTGACGACGCTGGAATGGAGCGGTAACGTCCGCCAGTTGCAGAACGTCTGCCATTGGCTGACCGTGATGGCACCGGGGCAAAGCATCGAAGTGGGCGATCTGCCGCCTGAGTTGCGCGAGGATGTGACGACGTCACGCCAGCAAGATTGGGCGGAAGCGCTCGCGCTGGAAATCGACAACCGTCTCAACCGCGGCGAACACGGCATCATGAACGAATTGGTACCGCAATTCGAAAAGACCCTGATCCTGGGTGCGCTCAAGCACACCGGCGGGCGGCGCATCGAGGCTGCCAACCTGCTCGGCCTGGGGCGCAATACGCTGACACGGAAAATTCAGGATCTGGAACTGGAAGAAGTTGCCGGGAACGACTAAAACAAATCTCAGCCCGCCATCCGCCCCAGTCTAATGGCATCTTTAATCATGATGGTGTCGTCGTGGACTTCGATCAGCCCGTCATGGCGTAATTTCGCCAACACCCGCGAGAAGGTTTCCGGCTTGATGCCGAGACGCGACGCGATGGTCTGCTTCGGCACCAGCAGGCGGATACTGGGGGCTTGTTTGACATTCGCAGGAAGCTGTTCGAGCAGGTAACGCGCCAGCCGTTCGGTCCCGGAATGCAGCGTAAGTTGGTCGATTTCGTTGATCAGCCCGTGCATACGCCGGCTCATCGCGGACATCAGGCGAAAACACAGTTCGATATTGTCGTGCAGCTGCGCGCGGAAGTCCTTGCAATCGAAGGCAAACAGGCAGCTGTCTTCGACTGCGACGGCATGAACGGGATATTTGCCGACGAACATCACCGCCTCGGCGAACATTTCCCCCGCGCCCATCAATTCCATGACTTTTTCCGAGCCGTCCGAAGACATCCTGAACAGTTTCACCATGCCGCTATGCACGACATAAAAATGGCGGCAAGCATCGTTTTGCGAAAACAGGGTATTGCCGGACGGCAGGTTGAGCAGGGTGGCATGTTCCAGCACCCGCCCCAGTTCCGTATCGTCGAGATGCTCGAAAAGATAGAGATGACGGAGTTCTTCGAGGTGCTGGGTCGAGATCGCCATGCATAGTACCTGTTCGTAAAAAGTCCTCGGAGTATAAGGGGTGGGCTTGATTTGGATCAAGGCATCTGCAAAAAATACGCTAAACAATGACTGCCCTCGTTTTTATTCCTCATCATGCATAAACGCAATCGACTGTTCGTTTCCATCGCCCTGGTTTACGGGCTGATGGGCGGTCTTGTCGCCATCCTGCGCCTGATCGATCCCGCCCTGATTCCCGGCAATGTTCCCCGGATGCATGGACATATCATGCTGCTCGGCCTGATCCTGATGATGATTTACGGCATCGCCCTGCATGTACTGCCGCGCTTCGGCGGCTTCCCCCTGTATTCCGAGCGCATGGCCGACTGGCAACTCTATCTGGCCAATGCCGGACTGCCGCTGATGATCGTTGGCTGGCTGACCATGAGCGACGGCTGGGTAGTCGCCGGCGGCGTGATGAGCTACGCGGCAATCGTCCTGTTCGGGCTGAACATGATCCTCACGGTCAAGGCAACCCGTTCGGCCAGCCATGAAAATTGAGTTGTTGGTCAACTCGGGCTGTTCTGCTTGCGCGCAGGCAGAAGCCATCTGGCGTCTGGTGGCCGATGAACGCGAACTGGAGTTGGCGGTGCTGGATATTGCCCAAACGGCCGGGGCTGCGCGGGTCGCACAGCTGGCGCTGAAAGCCGTACCGGCGCTACTGGTGGACGGCGAACTGAAGGCGGTCGGAGTGGTTTGCCTTGAGGATGCGCGGCAGCTGACTCAGGCCGCGCCGCTGAAAGCCCATGCCATGTTAAGCCGCATGGGGATGTTCTTTTCCCGCGAAAATCGCTGGTTTATCGTTTCCGCGCAAATTTATCTGATGCTGGCGGGAATCGGGCTGGTGTTAAACGGCAGCCTGCTGTCCGACAGCGCTTCGCGCCCGGCCTTCCTGCATCTCTTTACCTTGGGCTTCATGCTGTTCATGATCTACGGGCTGGGCGCACATATGCTGCCGCGCTTTACCGGCAACCCGCTGGTTGAGGGGAGCGCAGGGGCGTGGCTGCAAATGGGCTTGGCGCACCTCGGTGTGACGGCCTACGCCGCCGGCTATTTGGCCGGCTGGCAAGCGCTGACCTTGGGCGGCGCAGTGTGCGCCTGGGGTTCCTTGCTGATATTTTCTTTGCGGGTATGGCCGGTACTGTGGTCAAGCCAGCGAAACTAACGAGTACTACTGTTGAAACCATCCACACAGGATTTCAGTTTTTCCCCCAACTTCTCGGTTTTGTCGGTAATCGTGCAATCTTCGGCGATTTTTTCGCCGGAAGCTTTGCCGCGCAGAACCGGGGGCGCCTCGTAGCGCGCCGTTGGGACGCCCTTTTGAGAAAGCTTCAGCTGTTCTTCCAGCTTTTCATTCTTCGCCTTGAGTTCTTTCAATTGCGCGCTGTCGTCGTAGGGGGCGGCATGTTGCGGCTGTTTCGTTTGGGTTTCCGGGGCGGGTACCTGTAGCGCCTGTCTGGCTTGCGTTTCAAGCGCCTGGTTTTTTGCTTTCAGTTCCTGAATCAAGGCATCCTGCTGGCGATCCTGGCGTGGCGCAGGTGCGCTCGACGGTAGTGTGGGATTGGGTTTTAGGCTGGAAATCAGTAACGTGCTGGCGACACCCAGAATCGTACCGCCCAAGACCGCCACCCCGAGAATGATCAGCATCTTGTTGCGCCGGCCAATGCTCTGGGTTGCGGCGGCATCTGATGTTTCCTCAACCTCGCCTGTTTCCGGGGGCAAACCATCGGTTGGCAAAGCGTCTACGGTAACGGGTTCTTCAGTCATTTGCACACGAATATTGAGTTTTTCCGTCAGCAGTATAGCTTAACGTCACGGTTTGCCGTAAAGTTGCCACGTTGAAAATGTACCCGAAATTTGGTGTCATGAGTGAAAGCCCATTTGAAGCAAAACTGAAAGCCGCTTACGGCGATGTTTACGAAAGCCGTAAACAGCCAACCGAAAGTGGCACGCCGTTGCGCACCGAAAGCGTGATGCAGCTTCAGGAAAAAGTCATCACGGTCAATGCCTATGTTCTCGGCATCAACATCGAATATAACGAGCCGGACATCTTCGTCACCCAGGTCACCTGCACCGAACAGGAATACTACGAAGAAGGGCTGCACCTGATCATGGCCGAGGAGCGCGCCAAGCAGAACGGCTTCATCGACCCGCTGTTTTCCTTCGACGAGCGCGAAACCACGGTTATCGACAAGCTCGGCAAACTGTTCGGCAAACCCTAAAATTCTGCAATAACCGGCGCATGGTCGGAAGGGCGTTCGAGGGCGCGCGTCGTCTTGTCGATCGTGCAGGAAACGCAACTGTGCGCCAGCGCTTCGCTGAGCAAGATGAGGTCGATGCGCAAACCCATGTTGCGGCGAAAAGCATTCATGCGGTAATCCCACCAGCTGTAGGTTTTTTCCGCTTGTTCGAACAGCCGGAAGCTGTCCTTTAGTCCCAATTCCTCGATCTGTTGCAAGGCTGCCCGTTCCGGCGGGCTGCACAGCACCTGCCCTTCCCATCCCTTGGGGTCATACATGTCGCGGTCTTCCGGGGCGATGTTGAAATCGCCCAGCAGCGCCAGCCTGGGAGATTGCCGTAATTCTTCCTTGAGCCAGCCGGCAAGGGCCGCCAGCCAACGCAACTTATAGGGGTATTTGTCGGAATCCAGGCTCTGACCGTTGGGGATATACACGCAGACGAGACGCACCCCGTCCAGCGTCGCGGCCAGGACGCGCTTTTGCTCGTCGGGAAAACCGGGAATCCCCGCGCAAACGTCGGTCGCAGGATTTTTGCTCAGGATCGCCACGCCGTTGTAGGTTTTCTGCCCGCTGAACAAGACCTGATAGCCGGCGGCATTGATCTCCGCGAGCGGAAAATTAGCGTCCTCGAGCTTGGTTTCCTGCAGACACAGCGCATCCGGCTGGTTGGCTGCCAACCAATCCAGCACTTGGGGCAAACGGACTTTCAGGGAATTGACGTTCCAGGTGGCAATTTTCATGGCGGTTATTTTCACGGCTGCGATGCTCTCATTGTAACTTTGACGGCACATCTGCCAAAGTACCGCACTAGCTTCCGCTACGATTCCCCGCCAGCCGGGCGAAAAATTCCCGGCGCGAGACTTCTTTCTGCCAGCCGCATTCGCGTTTTTGCTCTTCCATCACCCGGTCGCGGGTCTTGATCACCTCGTTCCAGGCCGCGAATACCGCATCGGCGGAATCGAACTGCGCCATCGACTGCACCAGCGGTTGCAGCAGGAAATGCCCGAGCTCGGGCAGGTAATTGAGGTGCGCCTTCTGCTCGCCGCCGAGGATGGTGAAGTCGAGCAGCGGGCCGATCACCACGAAGGGCGCGCCGACGCGCTCGGCGGCTTGCCACCCGGACGGCAGGGGCAAGCCGGGATCGCGCTCGGGCAGGAACACCCGCGCCATCATCCACGGCGTCAACAGCAGGAACACGCACCAGCCGTCGCTACGCCGCAAGGCGCGGATTTCCAGCGGCAGATCGTGGTTGACCAGCCACTCGCTGCTGAAATGCTGTTGGTAAATTTCGCTGAAGCTGGCGCTGATCGCAGCGATCAGCGCGGGATCGTCTTGCCCCGGCAGTGTTCCCAGTTGCCAGGCGGGATCACTCACCGCGCACTCCCGCGAGTTGCGCGCCGAGTTCGCGATAAAGCAGCAAGCGGCTTTCCGCCTGCAACGCTGTGCCGAAGCGCGGCAGCCAGCCTTTAAGGTGATCGCGCCACAACTCCTGCAACAACGCATGGCTGTGCTCGCAGGGTTGCTCCAGCAAATAGGCGGCGCATTCCAGCTGGGTGCCGAGATAATCCGGCGGCACATCCTCGGCCTGCAATCCGGCGCGGCGGTACAAATCGCCCAGCTGATCGCAAGCCGTACCGAACATCGCGCCGCCCAGGAACGCCGACTCGAACGGCGGACAGGCGATTTTCGGATGGCCGGAGATGAACAGGCGGGCGTGCTCCGCCTGCCATTCCTCCAAGGGCGTTTGCGCCAGTTCGGCGACGGACTCGCTCAGCCAGGCGAACTCCCCGGCCAGTTCGCCCAGCACCTCCAGGGAATCGCCGGCGGGGCTGGCCAGCAGGCCGGAATACAGGCGCAGGGTTTCAGGGGTGGCGTTGATCACCATGGGTAGGCGTAGACACCGGCATACATGAAGTAATGGCGCAGCATGTAGCCGCCCATCAGCACCAGCAACGCCGCCGCCACGGTGGGAAAGCGCCCGCTCCAGCCCTTGATCACGCCCTTGAGTTCGAGCAGGAACGGCACCAGCAGGCCGAAGCCGATGAAGCCGACCAGCCAGCCCATGTCGTGCCACAGCAACTGCGCCGAACGGTAGCCGGATTCCGAGCCGGACAGGGTGTAGTTGAAGAACGAGAACAGGATCACCAGTTCGGTGGCGATCAGGATCACATCGAAACGCTCGTAACGGTGGCGGATGTCCTGATCGTTCTCGTCGGGAATGAACACGTTCAGCAGCAGCAACAGATAGGCGAACGCGGTCGAAAACGCCGACACCGTGAACAGCAGCGGCACGCCGGGATTGTGCCAGAGCGCCACCGCCGGGAAGGACTGGATCAGCAGGCCGGTATACACCGCGGTGCCGATGCCGTTGATGGTGGCGAGCCAGCCGACGATACGGCGCCGTTTCAGGCAGCAGTCGGACAGCCATGCCACCCACTTCATCTGCAACAGCGCCCCGACCAGCGGCATCCGCATGAACAGCGGCGTTTCGCGCATGTACGGCAAGGCGTAGAGCATCCCCCACACCATCATCCACAGGATGAACTGGGTACCCCAGGCGATCCAGGCCTGCGGCTGGTAAAACAGCACCAGCGGGTTGAGCACGTAGATCACCGCAGTGTGGTGCAACAGATGGCCGAACAGCACCGCCGAACTGATGGCCAGCATCACCACGCCGGACAGCGCGCCCCACAGCACCAGCTTGCGGTGCGGGCGGCAATACATGTCGGTGAGGAAGCTCACCGACAGGGTCGCCGCACCGAGACCGCCGAAGAACAAGTATAGGGCGATCCACCAGGTCCAGATGCTTTGCGTCGTATAAGTCATGGTATCCATGGTCAGCCCCTGCGTTTCATATCGTCGATGTAATACACATTCGGTTTCGTCCCCAGATGCTGCATCAGCGGCTGGGCCACCCCGCTCGCCACCAGTTGCGTAACCGGATCGGAAGGGTTGTCCAGGTCGCCGAACATCCGCGCCGAACCGACGCAGGTTTCCACGCACGCCGGCTTCATCCCCTTATCGAGGCGGTGCGCGCAGAACGAGCACTTGTCCATGCTCGGGCTGGTGCGCTGGAGTTCGCCGTAGAATTCCTTGCCTTCGCGGATGTCGCCGTAGGTCACCTCGTAGCGCGCATCGTAGGGGCAGGCCATGGCGCAGGCGCGGCAGCCCATGCAGCGCTCCGGGTCTATCATCACGATCCCGTCGGCTCGCTTGGTGGTGGCGCCGGTCGGACACACGGTCAGGCACGGCGGGTTGTCGCAATGATTACAGAGGCGCGGGAAGAAGCGCCGCCGCACCATTTCATTGGTGCCGATTTCCTTCTCGTGCACGTAGGTGCGCCAACTGCCTTTCCATACCGGGGTCTGGTTTTCCATCGCGCAGGCCGCCATGCAGGCATTGCAGCCGACGCAGGTATTCAAATCGATCACCATCGCGTAGTGCGTCATGCCTGTACTCCTTTGCCTTCGATCTTCTTGATCCGAACCGTGAACTCCTGGGAGCGGAAGCCCGCCACCACCGGCTCGACGCTGTAAGGGATCAGCTTGCTGGTGGCGGTACCGACCCCCACCGCACGGGTGAGCACCGGGTTTTCCGCGCCGAACGAGGAATACAGGAATACCGCATCGCGGTGGATCAGGCGCGTGACATGGGCGTGGCCGTCCGCCGATTGGCCGGACATCACGTTGACCAGGTTGATCGCGTCGCCGTCCTGGATGCCCAGATAAGCCGCCCGCGCCGGGTGGATCCAGACGTTGGTGTAGACGCCCTTCTTGAACTTGTTGATCGCCGCCAGCACCGGGTTGTTGCTGTTGGTCGAGGCGTAGGACACGGTCGGCGCCTTGCCGTAGGTGAAGTAGAACTCGTCGTCGCCCAGCGCCCCGGTCTTGGCGTCCTTGCGGCACTCCGCCGGGATGTGGGTGGCCAGCACGCTGAAGTTGGGCGCCTTGCCGCCGCCCTTCCTGAGCATGTCGAACAGGCCGGAATAGAATTCGATCCGTCCGCTACCGGTCGGCATCGGCAGCTTCCGCGGCATTGCGGAGTGTTCGAGGATTTTCCGGTGATCCTCTTCCATGTACACGCCTTTCTCGCGCAACACGCTGTCGAGTTGCTTGACGGTGATCCCGGCCTTCTTCGCCGCGGTTTCGAACGCCACTTCGCGGCAGGCCGCGGAGAACGGGCTTTTCACCTTCTGCGCCTGGTTCCGAGCCAACTTCTCCTTGACCGGCGCGGCCGGCATCCCAGTGAGCTTCTCGATCCAGTCGAGGAAATGGTCGGTCTTGCCGCTGATGATCTCGGTGATCTTGAGCAGGATGTCGGGCATCTCTCGGGTATCGTAGAGCAGGTCGATGGCCGGATAGCGCGTCACCATGGCGAGATCGTGGTTCACGCCGTTGCCGTAGATATTCGGCTCGCCGCGCTCCAGGTAGGTCGAGTTGGGCAGAATCACGTCGGCGTACATGGTGGTATCGGACGGCAGCACGTCGATCGCGATCACCAGTTCGACGTTCTTGTGCGCCAGGATTTCCTTCCAGCGGCTGTCCGGGTAGTAGTGGCGCACCGGGTTGGCGGCGTTGACCAGGATCGCGCGGGTCAGGTAAGGCTCGCCGTTGAAATTGAGGTTGCCCTCCACCGACTCCTTCAGGCCGGTGTCGGCCATCACCGGCAGCATCACCCACGGCCGCCCCGCCTCGCGCTCCTGCTTGGAAAAGGCCCACGCCCAGCCGGGCTTGCCGTGACCGAAGTTCTTGCCGTCGGAGAAAGTGTCGATCACCATCTTGGCGAACGGCATTCCCGCCAGCGAGGTCATCGGCGGGCCGGCGGGATGCCCCTCCTGTTGCGCCTTGAAGGCGTGCGCCGCCTTGTGGTGGAATTCGCCGCTCATCAGCCAGCCGCCGGCGCGGTCGATGCCGCCGGTCAGCGCCTGGATCATCGCCTGTACCCGGCGCAACATCATCATGTTGCCGTAGCGCGCGCCATGCCAGCCGGGATCGATGATCGCCGGGCGGGTGGAGCCGAACTCGCGCGCGATGCGGCGGATAGTGGCGGCGGCTACGCCGGTGGAAGGTTCCGCCCATTCCGGGGTATAGCTGCGCAATTCGTCCGACTGCGCCTGCAATACCGTCACCACCTCGCGCCCGTCCAGCATCAGGCCGGGCGGTGCATAGAGGGCAGGTTGGCAGGCATTGCCGTCCACGTCGGTGGTGTTGTCGTTGGTCACGGCGGGCAGGGTGCGGATGGTGGCAGTCCGTTCCTGCACCACGCGCGGCCGGCCCTTGGCGTCCAGCGCCAGCTGCCACTGGCCGTCGGCATCGCGGTAGGCGAGGAACGGCATGTTGGAGTGGCGCATCAGGAAATCGGCGTCGTAGAGCTTCTCGTCCAGCATGATCTTCAGCATCGCCAGGCAGAAGTCCAGATCGGTGCCGGGGCGGATCGAAATCCACTCATCCGCCTTGGCAGCGGTCTCGGACTGGCGCGAATCCAGCGCCACCACCTTGGCGCCGTTCTTGCGCCCCTGGGCGAAGCGCACCATGCGGCAAGTGGATACCGCGCCGATCGAGGCGTTGTTGGCGACGAACAGGATGTACTTGGCGTTGTCGTAATCCGGCAGCACCTCGTCGTGGATGTTGAAGTTGCCGGTCACCGAATCCGTTCCCAGATGCCCGGTGGTCACGCAGTGCTGCATCGGCGAGGCGATAATGTTCGGCACCTTGTTGGCCAGCGCGAACGGCACCGCCCAGTTCATGTAGAACACGCAGGAAGTCCAGCCGCCCACCATGGTCCATTCCCAGGGCTGGATGTTGGCCGATTTCTGCTTTTTGGCGATGTATTCCCAGGCCTCTTCCCAACTCGCCGGGCGGAACTTCATCTCGCCGCGCCTGGAGCCTTCCACCCGGATCAGCGGCGTTTTCAGCCGGTCGGTGTCGTAGGTCTGGCGCAGCCCGGCCTGGCCGCGTGCGCAAATCTTGCCGCGATTGAGCGTGGAGTTGGGATTGCCGTCGAGCTTGACGATGCGCTTGACGCCGTTTTTGGTCTGGGTGGTGACGCGCAGATTGCACAGCGACGAACAGAAATTGCAGATGCTGTAAGTGTAGGCTTCGCCATCCGCCGGCCCACCGCTGTCGGCAACAGCGGCTTTGCTCAACAATCCGGATGGCTTCAACAGTGTCAACCCGGCAGCGCCCAACCCCGTCGCTTGCAAAAAAGCGCGACGGGTCAGGCTTGGAAATTTCCAAGTCATATGCAATCTCCCCTTTATAGTTTTCAGCCCGAAAAACAATGCGTTAACGAACTGCTTGGGGCATATCCTAGGAAAATTGGTTAACCGATGTCATTGATAATTCGCAAACCGGGGCAAATTTCACCGGAACAATATCTCGTGAGTAAATGACATTTCCGAGCCTGAGGCGCCCTTGTACAGGTCGCTCGTGCTAACGTATACTTTAAATTAATGTTTTCCTTGGCTAGCTAAGGGAATCCCTGAAAAAGGCTAATCCGTCTGAAAAGCGGAGGCGCAAAGTCCCAGTCTGCGGATGCAGTTTTTCTCATGACCGTGGGATTGCCAGGTAAATACAAGGGGGCGGATATTCCGCGCCGACCGGCAATTCACATTGTTTGAGAAAAATATGCGCAAAGCTGGCGTACTTGCCGATTCAACGGGCGTGATTAGCTGCCATGGATGATCTTTCCTCATTGATACAAGCCCACATGGATGTGGTGTTTTTTATTTATGGCTTGGCGTTTTTTGCCCTGGGCTTGGTCGTTTTGGTACAACCCAAAGAAGAAAGCCGCTATGAACTCCCCCGATTTATCTGGTTGCTGGCTCTTTTTGGGCTGGTTCATGGCACGCTGGAATGGCTGGATCTTTGGAGGATAGTCCGTGGCAACAGTGCCACCCTATCCCTGCTGAAAGTCGTTTTCCTGTTTGTTTCATATGCGTTTCTTTTTGAATTCGGGCGCCGCCTGACGCAAGCCATCTGCGACCAGACCCCCGCCATTCCAAATTCAGTCGGCAGGATGCTGGGGAAGCCCATTTACGGCGTGGTCGCCCTGGGTTTCCTGTTCGAATTCCTGATGATCCCTGATGGGATACTGGCAATCACCATCGCATCCCGATACTTCCTCGGATTTGTCGGTTCATCCCTGGCCAGTATCGGTTTTTTGTTGTGCCTCAATAAAAAACGCGAAGGAAAACCAGCGCTGTCGTGGTCGGTAAAATATTTTGTGTTGGCTGCCGTGGCGTTCATCCTGTATGGCGTGCTGGGCGGGTTGGTGGTGCCCCCTGCCGATGTCATCCCGGCGAATGTCATCAACGACCAATGGTTTCTGGCGACCTTCCTGCTTCCAGTTCAACTCTTTCGGGCCACCTGCGCAGTATTGGCGGCCATTGCGATAGGCAACATCCTGCGGATTTTCCATCTGGAAGGTCGGGAAAGATTCCAGTCTACCTTGATGCTGGCCAAGGAAAGCGAGGCCAAATTACAGGAAATCAACTCGGTGTTGGCGGATGGCGTCTACGTACTGGATTCGAACGGGCTGGTCACGTTCTTTAACCCCGAGGCGGAACGGCTGCTCGGATGGAGCGCGGCGGAACTGCTCGGCAAGAACGGGCATGAGACTTTCCACTACAAGACCCCCGAGGGATTGCCGATAAGCGCTGAAGAATGTCCGGTCCACAAAACCATACTGACCGGGCAAATTTACCGTTCGATCAATGACTGGCTAGTCCGCAAGGACGGCGCCATCGTTCCGGTTTCCATCGTATCCAGCCCGATCATCCACGATGGGAAAGTGATGGGGTCGGTTGCCGCATTTCATGACATCACTTCACGCCAGGCGATGGAAAAAGCGCTCAAGGCCAGCGAACAACGTTTCCGCGACACACTGGAAAATGCCCCGATCGGGATGGCCGTTGCCGAACTGGGCGGAAAATTCCTGCAGGTCAATCAAGCGCTGTGCAATGTCCTGGGGTATCAACGAGAAGAACTTCTGCAGCTGTCCTTCACCGAAATCACCCATCCCGATGATTTGGAAATTTCATATGCCAACGTAGAAAAAACCTTGCACGGCGATATCGACTCCTACCAGATGGAAAAGCGTTATATCCGCAAAGATGGCCGGCAGGTATGGGTGCAACTCAGCGTTTCGATCCAGTATGATGACGCGGGCGCACCCCAATATTTGATCGGCCAGATTGAGGACATCACCGAAAGCAAGCTCGCCAAGCAGGCCTTGCGTGAAAGCGAGGAGAGATTCCGCCTGATCAGCACCTCCGCCAAGGATGCGATCATCATCATCGGTTCGACCGAGGAGATCACCTATTGGAACCCGGCAGCGGAAAACATCTTCGGCTACCCGGCGAGTGAGGCGCTGGGCAAGAACATGCATAAACTGATCACCCCGTCCCACCACCGCGACGATGCCCACCGCGGCTTTGCGCATTTCCGCACGTCGGGTGAGGGGGCGGTGATCGGCAAAACCCTGGAGTTGACCGCGCTGCGCCAGAACGGCGAGGAATTCCCGATAGAACTGTCGATTTCCGCCTTCAAGATCAAAGACCAGTGGCAAGCTCTGGGCATCGTTCGGGATATCAGCGCGCGCAAAAAAGCCGAACAGGAATACAAGACGATCATCCAGACCACAATAGACGGCTTTTTGGTGGTCGATGCCCATGAAGGTCGCTTCCTTGATGTCAACGACGCTTATTGCCGGATGCTGGGATACAGCCGAGAGGAAATATTGCGCATGAGAATCTCGGATGTCGAAGCCATGTACTCCCCCGAACAAATCAAGCAACACAACGCCGAACTCAGGAAAATCGGCCAGGCCCAGTTTGAAACCCGGCACCGCGGCAAGGATGGCAGCTTCATCGACGTCGAGATCAGCGCCACCTACCTCGATCTCCGCGGGGGCGTGTTCATCGTCTTCATCCGGGATATTAGCGAACGCAAACGGGCCGAAGAACAAATCCGTCAACTGGCTTATTACGATACGCTCACCAACCTGCCCAACCGCCGCCTGATGCTGGATCGGCTCAACCTATCCATCTCCCAGGCAAAACGCCATCAGCGCTCAATGGCCGTGGTGTTTCTCGATCTGGATCATTTCAAGCAAATCAATGACACGCTGGGTCATGATGTTGGGGATGAGCTTCTGAAAGTGGCGGCGACCCGTTTGAATGCTTGCGTGCGCAGCGGGGATCTGGTCTCCCGGCAAGGCGGCGACGAGTTTGTGATAGTCCTGGCGGAAATCGCTCACCCACAGGACGCCGCGGTGGTGGCTGAGAAGATCGTCGACACACTGGGCCAATCCATTACCATCAAGGGCCACGAATTAAAGATCACCACCAGTATCGGCATTTCCGTCTATCCCATCAATGGAACAGACGACACGCAGGAATTGATGAAAAAAGCGGATTTGGCCATGTATGCCGCGAAAGAAGGCGGAAGAAACGGCTATCGGTTTTACCAGAATTGAGAGTCTGCGCCGGCCACACCCACGCCCGCTTCCATCGCCTGCCGATCCGCATGATAGCTGGATCGCACCATCGGCCCGCAGGCCGCATTGCTGAATCCCATCTCTTCCGCCGCTAGGCGGAAACGCTCGAACTGCGCCGGTTCGACGAAGCGCAGCACCGGCAGGTGGTGGCGGGTGGGTTGCAGGTATTGGCCGATGGTGAGCATGTCCACTTGGCCGGCGCGCAGGTCGCGCATGACTTGCAGGATTTCCTCGTCGGTTTCTCCCAGCCCGACCATCAGCCCGGATTTGGTGAGCGTGTGCGGGTAGCGCTGTTTGAATTCGCGCAGCAGTTGCAGCGAGTGGGCGTAGTCGGCGCCGGGACGGGCCTGCCGGTAGAGGCGTGGGACGGTTTCGAGGTTGTGGTTGAGCACGTCGGGCAGCGCGCTGCCGAGGATGTCGAGCGCGCTTTCCAGCCTGCCGCGAAAATCGGGAACCAGCGTCTCGATGCGGGTGGCGGGGGAGCGTTCGCGCACCGCCCGCACGCAGTCGGCGAAGTGCTGGGCGCCGCCGTCCTTGAGATCGTCGCGGTCGACGCTGGTGACCACCACGTACTTCAGTTTCAGCACGGCAATGCTGGCGGCGAGGTGCGCCGGTTCCAGCGGGTCGGGCGGCAGCGGGGTGCCGTGGGCGACATCGCAGAACGGACAGCGGCGGGTGCAAATGCCACCCAGGATCATGAAGGTGGCGGTACCGTGGTTGAAGCATTCGCCGATATTCGGGCAGGAGGCTTCTTCGCATACCGTGTGCAATTCCTGCTCGCGCAGGAGTTGCTTGATCTCGCGGTATTTCTCCCCGCTGGGCGCCTGCGCGCGTATCCACTGCGGCTTGCGCAGCGGTTCGGCGGGAACGATCTTGATCGGGATGCGCGCGGTTTTGGCGGCGCCTTTTTGCGGTGGGGTCGCCATTACCCGCCTGAAATCAGTTGTTTTCCAGCCACTGATTGACCTGCTGCAAGTCTTGCTCGCTCAGGGTGCCGGTGGCCAGCTTGAGTTTGATCTGGCTGAGGAGGGTGTTGTAGCGCGCCTGCGACAGGTCGCGCTTGGCGCTGTAAAGTTGTTGCTGGGCGTTGAGCACGTCCACGCTGGTGCGCACCCCGACTTCCTGGCCGATGCGGGTGGATTCCAACATGCTCTGGCTGGAAACCAGCGCCTGTTCCAGCGCTTGTACCTGGGCGATGCCGCTGGTCACGCCGAGAAAGGCCTGGTTGCTTTGCAGCGCGACCTGGCGGCGGGCCAGTTCCAGGTCTTGGCGCGCCTTGTCCTGGTTGGCTACCGCCTCGCGCACCCTGGAATTGACCAGCCCGCCCTGATAGAGCGGCAGGTTGAATTGCAAACCGATGCTTTGGCTGGTGGTATTTCCCGAGGTCAGGTAGCTCGCATTGCGGCTATCGCCGTAGCTGGCGACAAGATCCACGGTGGGCTGATGGCCGGCGCGGCTCTTTTCGACTTCGAGATTGGCGATTTCCAGGGAGGCGCGCTGAATCTGCAACGGCAGGTTTTGCTCCTCGGCGGCTTCCACCCATTTGCCCATATCGTTGGGTTCGGGGTAGGTCAACGCCAGCTTGCTGTTCAGGGTGGCGAGCGAACCGGGAATCCGGCCGATGATTTGTTGCAGCGCACGCTTCTTGATTTCCAGGTCGTTTTTTGCGGCGATTTCCTGGGAAGTGGCGAGATCGAAGCGCGCCTGGGCTTCATGGGTATCGGTAATGGTGGCGACGCCGACTTCGAAATTGCGTTTGGCCTGTTGCAGTTGCTCGCCGATGGCGGTTTTTTGCGCACCGGACAGCATCACGTTATCCTGCGCCAGCAACACGTCGAAATAGGCCTGCGCCACGCGCATGACCAGGTCTTGCTGGGCGGCCAGGAATTGCGCCTCGGCCACGCTCACCTGGCTTTTCGCCTGCTCGTACTGGGTGAAATTCTGTTTGCGGTACAGCGGCTGGGTCAAGCTCAGGCTATAGCCCTCGTTGGTGTATTGGCGGCTGGCAGTCGGGCTGGAGACGTCGTTGTTGCTGATGCTGGCGCCGAGACTCACACTGGGCAACAATTGCGACAGTCCCTGCGGCAGCTTTTCCTTGCCGGCCTGATAGGCGGCGCGCGCCGAGGCGTAAGCGGCATCCTGCTGCTGGGCTTCGCCGTAAATATCGAGCAGATTCGCCGCATGGGCGGCGGGAAATGCCGCCAGGATCAGAATAACCGGGAGCGCCAGAGGTAACCGCTTCATTGTAAGACTTCCTTCCACGAATAATTTGTTCGTTCGCCAAAGAAAACTTGAAGAACACCCTCTCCCGCGCTGTCGCGCACCCCTCCCCCGCTTACGGGGGAGGGGCTGGGGGAGAGGGAAAAACGCCAACTTAGCACTGACCGACCGGTCAGTCAACCTGTGCCAGCGCTTCAGAATACGAAGTGTTCCGCCGGCTGGGCGTTTTTCAGGGACGGCGTGCAGGTCTCGAACAAATCGTCGGTGCGCCAGGTGTCCTGGGTTAGCCGGGTAACGCGCTTGGCTTCCATCACCGGACATTCGCCGACCACCGCGAACAGGCGTCCGCCGATTTTCAGGTGTTTGGTGAAGCTCTCCGGCAAAACCGGCAGCGAACCGGTGATCACCACCAGATCGTAGTTTTCCAGGCCGGTGAAGCCGCGCGCCGCATCGGCGGTTTCCAGCGTGACGTTGTCGATGCCGCGTTGCGCCAGCTTGACCCTGGCGCTCGCGGTGAATTCCGCGACGATGTCCACGCTGTGCACCGAGCCCGTTCCCACCAGCTTGGCCAGCAAGGCGGTCATATAGCCGCTGCCGGTGCCGATTTCGAGGATGCGCTCGCCGCTATTGATGCGGACTTCCTGGGCAATGCGCGCTTCGAGCTTGGGCGACAACATGCTCTCGCCGTGGCCGAGCGGAATTTCCATGTCGGCCAGCGCCAACACGCGCCAGGCTTCCGGCACGAACTCCTCGCGCCGCACCCTGAAAAGCAAATCGAGCACATTCTGATCCAGCACATCCCAAGGCCGGATTTGCTGCTCCACCATATTGAAACGCGCCTGCTCCATGTCCATTTCGTTCCCCATCGTATCTAATTTTAGCCTTGCAATTATTCCACATTTCCTTTACTTTCACACCCATTGCTGGGGGTCCGCTTCGTTTCCCGAAGTGGTGAGAAACACCCTTTGAACCTGACGCGGGCAATGCCGCCGTAGGGAAGCGCGAATGCTCCTTACGTTTTACTGCAAGGAGCACCTGATGAACGCCCATCCCCAATTCCTCAACACCACCGCCCAGGTCGACGAAGCGGCGGTCAAGCCTTTCGCCAATTCGCGTAAAGTGTACGTACAAGGCTCGCGCCCGGACATCCGCGTGCCGATGCGCGAAATCACCCTGAGCGACACCCCGGCCGCGATGGGCGCGGAAACCAACCCGCCGATTTACGTCTACGACACCTCCGGCCCCTACACCGACCCGGCGGTCAAGATCGACATCCGCCAGGGACTGCCGGCAATCCGTAACCAATGGATATTGGATCGCAACGATACCGAGCCGCTGCCCGGTTTGTCCTCGCAATACGGGCAACAACGCCTCGACGACGCCAATCTCGCCGAGCTGCGCTTCAACCTGCACCGCACTCCGCGCCGCGCCATCGCCGGCATGAACGTGTCGCAAATGCACTATGCGCGCAAGGGCATTGTCACCCCGGAAATGGAATTCGTCGCGATCCGCGAGAATCAGCGCCGCGACAACCTCTCCGAGCTGATGCAGAGCCAGCATCCGGGCGAGAGTTTCGGCGCGGCGATCCCCAAGATCATCACCCCGGAATTCGTCCGCGCCGAAATCGCCCGCGGGCGCGCCATCATCCCGGCCAACATTAACCACCCGGAACTCGAACCGGCGATCATCGGACGCAATTTCCTCACCAAGATCAACGGCAACATCGGCAACTCGGCGCTGGCCTCCAGCATCAGCGAGGAAGTCGAAAAAATGGTGTGGGGCATCCGCTGGGGCGGCGACACCGTAATGGAC
>Ga0208566_1000323_pt1 | contig 33962 bp, 42 predicted proteins | sample PL_2010_150m_FD_184159 | JGI IMG/M metagenome (GOLD analysis project Ga0208566, IMG submission 184159) | Freshwater microbial communities from Powell Lake, British Columbia, Canada to study Microbial Dark Matter (Phase II) - PL_2010_150m... | ecosystem: Environmental > Aquatic > Freshwater >...
ATGCATGACAAATGGATGTTGGCGGGCCGTTCACGCCATCAAGCCGTCATTGACCTTGGAACTGTGACGGGCCGCTTCACCCTCAGTTGCGGCCATCGAGGCTAAGGATGAATGGGAGCATCCCCATTTGGCGTCGAACGACAGCACTGAAAAAAAGCTTGTGTGCCGGCACCTGACGGGCGTGAGTGGCTTGACAGCCGGGTGTCAGTTATCCGGTTGTCACGACTCTTGAAGTCACCGAATGGAGTTCCAAATGGATCATGACCATTGGGTTGGCACAACGTTGCCCGATTGATGACGGTTATGCCTGCAAGACGTGGCGCAGCAGTGATTTTCCTCACGCAAGCCACCCAAGGTCTCCTAACAAAATAGTCCCGGCTCAAGGCCGGGAGAACATCTCATTGCCATAAAACTCTGCCGCGAGAGGAAGTGTGATCTGTTCTTTGCAAACAATCTCTCTAGATTGTTTCCGCCACAAGTCCGAGTGACTTTCTAGCTCTTGCCTGTATCGCAGCTTGTCCGCATTCGCTTACCAATCGACATCAAGAACTGGAGCGCTGCCTGGTTCTCGGCGTCTCCCATGATCCTGAGCATTGCCATCATTCCTCCGGCCGGCGGTGGCAATTGCTTGTTATCTTCAGATCCTTGATTCAGACAGCCGATCAAGCGATCGACCATTTCAATATGCTGGATCAACTTTGGCAACCGGTCGGCGAGGATGTCGAGGGAACCGGAATTGTTGAGCCGATCGAGGATGTCGATCAGTCTTTCGACACCGCTGCGATTTAGTCGGTCGATGACGCTGAGAGCTTCTGCGCCCATCTGCGCAATCCGCCCGACCATGTCGTCGTTCATTGCGTCCTCGGCCGCGGCGACGGTGCGCGCAATATCCACCACGCGCTGCAGATCGCCGTTGTCGAGCAGACGCGACAGGATGGGGAGGGCGCGTTCGAAACCGCTGCGGTTCAGCCGGTCGAGCAGGTCGAAGCTGGTGCCAGCCATTTCGGTAAAACGCCCCACCATATCGTCGGAAGCGGCGTCCTCGGCCGCGCCGTAGACGCGCGCCAGACTGCACAGGCGATCAAGATCGCCGTTATGCACCATCTGAGCGAGCGCCGGAAGCGCTTTGTCGACACCGCTGCGGTTGAACTTGTCGAGCAGGTCAAGTGCCTGTGCGCCGTTCTCGGCGAGGCGGGACACCATATCGTCGGTCACCGAGTCCTTGGCGGCCTGCAGCACGCGCTCCACCTCGGGAAGGGCACCGGAGGTGCTAGTGTTGTCGCTCATGATTGGCTCCTTACAGTAGGCCGCGCGCAGAAATCCAGTAGAGCTTGTTGTAGGCAAGCTTGAACCAGTGGATGGCCCGGGTCGGCGCCTTCGGATCTGGCGGCTGTTTGTAATTGAACATGGCGTAGGTCGCGCTTTCCGATCCGGTCTGAATGAAGCAGAAGACCTTCCCGTCATACTTGCGCACCGGGACGCCGAATTTGACCAGGGCAACGATGTTCGCGCCCACCGTTTCGGCCTCGAAATGCGCCGTGGAACCGGCTTTGCTGATGGGAATGTTGGTGGTATCCCCGAGGATGAACACGTTACTGCGGCCTTCCATATTGAGATTGTAGCGGTCAGTCGGAATCCAGCCGTTCTGTCCCAACTTGTTGGTCTCGATGACCTCCATGCCCTTGTGTGCGGGGATTGAGATGAGCATATCGTAGTTGATCTCGGTGCCCTCTTCGCTATAGAGCATCCTTTTCTCGCCATCGACCGACTTGAGGTTGAAAAGCGTTTCGTAGGTAATGCCGACGCGGTCCATTTCGGGCTGCGCCCATTTGGCGACATTCTCCAGAGTATGCACGCGACCGATAGGATAGGTGTAATGGATTTGTACCTTGTCGCGGATTCCACGCTCGATGAAGTATTCGTTGAGCATGAAGGTGATTTCCAGGGGGGCCATCGGGCATTTGTGCGGTACGCCCATGGCGATGACGATCTTGCCACCCTGAAATTCCCTGATGCGGTGGAACATCTTGACTGCTGTTTCCTCCGTATAGAAGAATTCAGCGTTTTCCTTGAGACCGGGGATGGAATCGGGCCACATGCGTGATCCCGTGGCGATGACCAGGATGTCGTAGCTATGTACTTTGCCGCTCTTGGTCTTGACCTGGTTAGCATCGAGCATGAAAGTCTCGACCGGGTCAACTTGGAACTGGATGCCCGGCTCAAGCAGACTGGCCTGGTCACGGTACATTTCGTCGGGAGTCATTTTTCCGACGGCGACGTAAAGTAATCCGGGCTGGTACATGTGCCGTTCGGACGCAGATAGCATGGTGATCTGGACCTTGCCCGATTTCAGGTCACCCTTGAGACTACGTGCCACATTGTTCGCGAGGATGGTACCGCCCATGCCGCCGCCGACGACCAGTATTTTCATGTCTTTCTCCTCATTATTTTAGTGATGATCGGCACCCGGGAAGCGCCGTCCTTGCTGCCCCGTCTGTCTTCGGTACTCGCTACTTTTTCCTTGTTACTTGCTTCTCTTAAGATTCACGTGCCAAATCCCGGCTTCTTCGTGGGAGCCCAGATGTTCGTGGCCTACCTTTTTGAGCCATTGGGGAATCTCTGCGGCCGAGCCCTTGTCGGTGGACAAGACTTCAATCTCATCCCCTATCGCAACCATCTTTATTCCGGCGATGAGCTCCATCAGTGGGCCGGGACAAAAGCTGCCGCGTGCATCGATAATCATCTTTTCTGCCATCGTCGTATTTCCTTTTTTTTTAGAATGACCAGACCTGTCCGCCTTTGGATTCGTCGAGGAACATGGTTAAGCCCATTGGCTCGCCGATGTAGTCTTCAAGGCCGCCGTCCTCGATGCCAAGTACATCCATGGCCATTGAGCAGGGGTGGATCTTGGCTTCGCCCAAGGTCACAGCCTGCTCAAATAGATTCTTGAACTGGGGAACCTTCTTCTGTTCCATTAGCGTGCCTACAGGTCCCTCGCATGGTGCCCGCTCGTCGGCGCCTTTCACGAAGTAGCGCAGGGCATTCATGGAAAGAAACACCAGCACCTCGTTGCCGCTGACCGCGCCGACGGAGGCGATCATTGCAGCCATTTGTAGTTGCTCACGTTTGTCTGATAGAACCACAACGCTGATTTTGTTTGACTCCATCTATTTATCTCCAACGACCGGCAGGGCAGTACTTGGTCGATCTTCCTGCAATGATCGAGAACACTTACATTTGTTATGGATAACATCCTACAACTAAAGGCGCTCGATGATCCAGCTAAATAGTCGATCGAACTACGAACAATATCCGACTCTATCGGTCGGATTCGCCCCCGCAAAGCAACGTATCGTCTGCCTGTCTCAGGCAGGACAGAGAATCCTCTACCAGCGTATCGTCTTCCGCAGAATGGCGGCACTTCTCGACTAATTGCCAGTACAACTGACCCCAGCCAGTTCACGGCAGAACAAGGGTAGGCGGTCGATACGCGAGTAGAATTCCAGCCTACGCCATCACGTGGAGAAGGAAATGCAACTGCGCCAACTGGGCCACTCTGGACCGCAGGTGTCCGCTTTAGGTCTTGGCTGCATGGGAATGTCCGAGTTCTACGGTGGGCGAGATGAGGCCGAATCGTTGGCAACGATTCACCGGGCTATGGAGCTCGGGGTCAATTTTCTTGATACTGCCGACATGTATGGAGTTGGCGTGAACGAATTGCTCGTCGGCCGAGCGATACAAGGCCGGCGCGACAAGATTGTCATTGCCACCAAGTTCGGCAACATGCGATCTCCTGACGGAACCTTTCTCGGCGTCAATGGACGTCCTGAGTATGTTCGCGAGGCCTGTGAGGCAAGCCTAGGCCGGCTGAGTGTGGACGTTATTGACCTCTACTACCAGCATCGTGTCGATCCCAATGTGCCCATCGAGGATACCGTTGGCGCTATGGCAGCTTTGGTAAGAGAAGGGAAAGTGCGTTTCCTCGGCTTGTCTGAAGCGGCGCCGCAGACTATTCGACGCGCGCATGCGGTCCATCCAATTGCGGCATTGCAAACCGAGTATTCCCTGTGGAGTCGTGACCCCGAGGCCGAAATTCTCCAGACGGTCAGGGAGCTTGGCATTGCCTTCGTGCCCTACAGCCCTCTCGGAAGGGGCTTCCTGACAGGCCGGATCAGACATATCGACGATCTGGACCAGGATGATTACCGGCGACATTCACCTCGATTTGAGGGTAATAATTTCCAGAAGAACCTCGACTTGGTGAAAGAAATCGAGACACTTGCCATGCAAAAGGGTTGCACGGCGGGGCAACTGGCACTGGCCTGGGTCTTGGCTCAGGGCGACGACGTCATTCCAATACCAGGCACCACAAAACGTGCGCGCCTCGAGGAAAACGTTGGCGCGCTTGACATCCACCTGACGGCGGCAGAACTAGCGAAGCTTGATGAAATTCTACCGCCGGGAGCGGCTGCAGGAACACGGTACGCTGCGCCGCAAATGCTTGCGTTGAATCGCTAGAGGCCGTCCATGCATAGGCGACTTGAGGATTGCCCGAAATTCATGGGGCCGTGGCGGACCCGCGCCGTTTGACTACTGTGGGACACCTTGTTCAATCGGCCGGATCTGCGCCATAGACCCGCCACTGAAGGTCTCGCCGCGAGCGGCGGCTCCACCTTCGTTAACGGTCATGTCCCAGGGGTGAAAGGACGAAAACTCATTACTCAAGGGACAGGCCTTTCGGGTAGCAGTTAGCTGCCGAACTTGGCGTAATACGCCGTAATGGCCGGCGTGTGGGCGATGCGCTGCATGTGGGCGTTTAGCGCGGGGGCAACCTCTTCCACCAGATCTGTGGGCACGTGGTCCAGTCGGCCAGAATTGAGGCCGCGCACATCCACAAATACTTTTAGGTCGGCAATGGTCAACCGATTGTCTGCAAAATATTCGCCACCGTGGGCCAGTAGCTGCTTCTGAAGCCACGCCAGGTATACCGGCATTGATCCGTTGACTAGCGCCAGGCGTGCCGCCTTCTGTTCCTCACCTGTCATTCGGAAGCTCGGACCGAGTTTGACGCTGGCCTCCTCAACGACATACATTACTTCGTCGCATAGTAGGGCCTGAAAGGCGTCTGTGGGGTACAGTCCCGCCAGTTTTCCGGCGTAGCGTGTGATGGCATCGCACTGGGTCACCTGCACCCCGTCAACGACGAGCACGGGTACTTGGCCAAAAGGCGTCGACTTGCGCACCTCGTCAAACTCGGGGAAAGTGAAACGATGGTCTTCAAATGCAATGTCGCCGATTGCCAAAGCCAGGCGGGCCGGTTCGGCACGTCCGCCATGAAAGTCGAAATACGAAAGTTTGAGTTGGGCCACGTCAAATCTCCAAAGTGTGACAACTACGATCGTCTGAAGGGGTGAGGCAGTCAGTGTAACCGCGGACCACTGCCGAATGTTTTCTCAACGAGTCATCACCATTTGAGCGCCCATTTACCCATCCACAGGCCCGCAACGCAAAAAGCCAGCATCGGCAGGTAGTGCCATTCGATAACGTGCACGATGGAGTCATTCGTCTCCTGCAGCCTCAACCACAGCGCGCCAATACTAAACGCCGTAAGTACCGCGGCACCGCCCGCCCAGTGGCCATGTGTGCTGGCATAGTTGCGCATAACGTAAAAAGTCCAGGCTGTGGGCAGGAGGGCCAGAAGCACGATCCAACTGGAGCATTCAATCGTGTGCTCCGGCAACACGGCGGCCGGACTATCGGCACGCCAGGCAAGAAACACCACTCCCAGGAACAATCCAAACATCCACAGCGGCAAAAATGCCTGACCGCGCTTCTGATGAAGATCGGGGAAGGATAGCAAGGACGCACTGAGCGAAGCGGTAAGAAATACCATGCCCAGCGTAACAAGCTCAGCCACAAACCAAGGGCGACCAATCGCCTGCGCCCAGTCCTGCCGCAGGCCAGAAACCGCCAGCGATACGACGAGGTACACGGCGGCAGCGCCCACCAACTTCATGCTTAACAGATATGGGTGCGGTGCCCGCTTAACAATCGAGGCCTCGTCAGCCAGTTCGGCGACCAGTTGTTCAAAGTCTCTCATCATCGTTCCAGTTTCTGCCTTAACACCTTATAGGCTCGGTGTGCCGCAACTTTCACAGCCGACTCGGTCATGCCGAGCTTTGCCGCCACTTCCTTCGAGGTGTAACCCTCCTGATGCATCAATTGCAGGATGGTCGCCTGCTTTTCAGGCAGCTTGAGGACCTCCCCGCTGATGGATTCGTAACTGATCGCCGGTTCGGTTACATCCTCGTGCAAAATATTTTCCAGGTCGGAAATATCTTCCGCATGGCGCAAGTGATCCGCGTAGTGCACCCGCAGATAATCGTTCAGTCGAAATTTGGCGATCGCATACATCCAGGGCTTGTAAGCCCGTTTGCCGTCATAGGTGTGCCGCGCCTTGTGGATGGAAATCAGGATTTCTTGCAACACGTCCTCTGCCTCACTTTCAAAGCTGAGGCGCCTGGCCAGAAAGGGTCTCAACAGCCTCCCTGTCTCCCGGAGCAATTCTCCATAGGCCACCTTATCGCCCTCAAGCGACTTTCGCATCAGCCCTTCCAGGTCGGTTATTTCATCCACGATCTATTTCGATGTAACCATTTTTGCCGCGGGTTCGAATCAAGCGTCAGGGCGACAGAAAAACGTTCCATAGCCGTTTTCCGGCCAGTTAACCAATGGGCATGATGCCATCGATTTGCCCCGAAATTGGAGAAATGGTATGGACGCCTCCCACCCCCGAGGGCTGAACACGAGTTACCCACCGCGCCGCTCGTCTCTGGTGATAGAGGAACCGACGACGACCGGCGCCGTGGATAACTCTGCGGTGGTGGAGTAAGCGTAGCGGAAAGGGGTGGACCCTCACGGGCCGACGGCATCGAAGTGCCCAAGGTGGAAGAATTGAAGTTCTTCACAGGCAAACCGGAGGGTCCGAAATGAATGATAGCAAAACGGTCGTTGGTGTCGATACCGCCAAGCGGGTGTTTCAGCTGCACTGGGTCGATAAGGAAACAGGAGAGATAGTGAGCCTGCAAGTGAAGCGCGAGAAGTTCCTGGAGCAATTCGCCAACCGAGCACCGTGCCTGATCGGCATGGAGGCGTGCGGCGGCTCACAGCACTGGGCGCGCAGGCTGGAGAGCATGGGGCATCAGGTCAAATTGATGCCGGGCAAAGCAGTGAGGCCATTCGTAGGAGGCAACAAGAGCGATGTGCATGATGCCCGGGCGATCTGGACAGCGGTACAGCAACCCGGCGTAAAAGCAGTTGCAGTCAAGAGCGAAGAGCAACAAGCTGTGCTGGCGCTGCATCGTATGCGTCAGCAACTCGTGAAATTCCGTACTGCACAGATCAACGGACTGCGTGGCCTATTGACCGAATACGGTGAGGTTATGCCGGTGGGCAGGGCAGGGGTCAAGAAAGGGATAGCCGAAGCGCTCCAACGCCTGTCAGATCGATTGCCGGCGATGGTGATCGACACACTGCGCGAGCAATGGGACCGTATCGGCAAGCTGGATGAGCAGATTGGCGAAATCGAGCGGCGCCTCAAGGTTTGGCACAAAGAAGATGCGGCGAGCAAACGTATTGCCGAGATTCCCGGCGTTGGGTTGCTCAGTGCGACGGCGGCGGTGGCCATGATGGGTGATGCCAAGGCATTCAAGTCCGGGCGAGAGTTTGCGGCCTGGTTGGGGTTAGTTCCCCGACAAAGCGGGACGGGTGGACGTATCCGACTATTGGGCATCAGCAAACGAGGCGACACCTACCTTCGCACCTTGCTGATCCACGGTGCGCGGTCGGTGCTTACCCATGCCAAGGAGCCGGCACCGTGGATTACCGAACTTTGCCAACGCCGACCGTTGAATGTCGCGGTCGTGGCATTGGCCAACAAGATGGCGCGAACGATCTGGGCCTTGCTGGCTCATGAACGGACGTACCAGAAAGGGTTTGTGAGTCAGCCCGTCTAGGGCCAACGCACAACGTGTATCAACCACTTTGGAAGAAAGGAACGGCACGCCGTAAAGGTTGCGAAGGTACGAAAAAGTGTGATGGCAAACAGGTCAGACCGTGACCCACCAAGCCTGGATTGGGTAAAGGACTTCGAGTCCTTTGGAGAAATGAGGCGTGGGTCAGCGGATTCCATCAGGGCCAGCAGGTTCGACCTGCACAGCAGGCCGGATATAAAACTGCAACCTATCTGTCCCAACACACCAATTCGTCCTTGCAAACGGGAGGCGTCCATATAAGACTCAATGAATCAAGACATCAAAGGCGGCAACCTGGTTATTGACCTTGTCTATCGCTACTTTTGTAATAGGGGTATCGCTCTCATTATTAGCATCAGCGCCGTAGCAAGCGCATCGGCAGCGCCAACCGAGCAAACCGCCGTCTTCGCCGGGGGCTGTTTTTGGGGAGTGGATGCCGTGTTCAAGCACGTCAAAGGCGTATCTGAAGTCGTGTCCGGGTATGCCGGCGGCACCGCAGCCACGGCCCATTACGGTCAAGTAAGTAACGGCGATACCGGGCATGCGGAATCGGTGCGCATTCGCTTTGATTCGACGCAGGTGTCGTATCAGCAATTGCTGCAAGTATTCCTGAGCGTGGCTCACGATCCGACGCAACTCAATCGCCAAGGTCCGGATGCCGGCACTCAGTACCGCTCGGCGATCTTTTATACCAGCACCGAACAACAGGCCGCCGCCAGAACTTACATCGAGAAACTGAACGTCTCGCACGCATTCCCGAAACCCGTTGTCACTCAACTTGTCCCGCTGGAGCAGTTCTATCCCGCCGAAGGGTATCACCAGAACTATCTGGCCTTGCATCCCAATGAGCCGTACATCGTCTTCAACGATATGCCCAAGTTGCAGCAACTACGCGCGAAGTTTCCCAGCTTGTATCAATAGTTTCGGGACCGGGATCCCATGTCAATCATAATTGCGCTCGGATCACCGGTATTCACGGGCCAGTCTGGCGCCGGGTCATCTGCCGGCCTTGACGCCCAACTTGCCCGGTACCAGGTGCAACTGTCCGATTGGGTAAATTGCCCGTCCTGCAATACGGCAGAAGGCAAGGCAAAGATTCAGGAGTTGTCGGACAAGGTGCGCGAAACAGAGCAGAGCATCAAGGCGGCAGATACTCAAACCCAGATTGGTCGTCCAAGTTTTCAAGGGGCGGCTTTGACCCGTCATGGCAATCAGAACGAAGCGACACCGACGCTAAACGTGGTCGGCTTTGGTAGCAGGCCTTCGACCGGCCCTGCCTTCGCGTCCGGTACCGTTGGAACCCGGTTAAACGTGTATGCGTAGATTCTCTGTCTCGACAATGGTTGCAGTCGCCGTCGCTGGCGCCGCCTTACCGATCACGGTCTTTCCGGCGTGCGTAGCCCGCAGCGGCCCGAAGACGGCGGCGCTGGTGGAACTCTATACGTCAGAGGGCTGCTCTAGTTGTCCCCCTGCCGACGCCCAATTGAGCCGCCTGCGCCAAACCCTGGATTCCGCAGCCGAGGTGGTGCCGCTGGCGTTGCACGTGAACTATTGGGATTACATTGGATGGAAGGATGTCTACGCGCAAATCGCCTTCGGCGAGCGCCAAAGCTGGCTGGTACATGCCAACCAGGAAAGGACCGTCTATACCCCCCAGTTCTTTGTTGGTGGAACCGATCTGCGCTCCCGGCAGGGAAGACTGTCCGAACAGGTTAAGCAGCTGAACGCGCAACCCGCCACCGCTGCCATCCGGATCACGGCGGAGCCAACCACGAACGGAACGCTTAAGCTCAGCGCCGAAGCAACGACGCCTGCCGCGAGCGTTCCAGCGTCGTTGTACCTCGCCGTGACCGAGAACGGTCTCGTATCGAAAGTGACTCGCGGCGAAAATAGCGGCGCAACGCTCGCGCACGATCATGTAGTACGCATATGGATCGGACCTATCCGTCTTAAAGAGGGAGCTGCAAAGGTTCAGCGTTACGTGGCGCTGCCCGCCAACTGGATCCGCTCACAGTTGGACGTCATCGCATTTGTACAGGAAGAGCCCAGCGGAAAGGTGCTTCAGGCGTTGCGCGCGATGAAGTGCGCGGGTTCCTGAGTTCCTATTTGAGGAGTTTCCGATGACACAACCGGTCCTATCCATCCACCCCGTGTGGTTGCGGGCGACGCACTGGCTCAATGCCATGGCGGTGGTGATCCTCGCCATGAGTGGCTGGCGCATCTACAACGCCGCGCCTTTCTTCGACTTCCAAATCCCCAAGGTGATCACGCTGGGCGGTTGGCTCGGTGGCGCAATTCAGTGGCACTTCGCAGCCATGTGGCTGCTTGCTGCCAATGGGCTCGTATACCTGCTCCTGAATCTCAGTACCGGGCGGTTGCGGACGAAATTCTTTCCGCTCTCACCGCGTATCGTCATCGCCGACCTGGTCGCCGCGTTGCAGGGCCGGCTTTCACATGGGGACCTGGGTCAGTACAACTCGGTACAGCGCGCGGCTTATCTGTTCGTGATACTGGACGCCCTGGTGCTGGTGCTTTCGGGCCTGGTCTTGTGGAAATCGGTTCAGTTCCCCGTGCTGCGCGAGTTACTGGGCGGTTACGAAACTGCGCGCCGCATCCATTTTTTTGCCATGTCCGCACTTGGCGTCTTCGTTGTAGTGCATTTGGCCATGGTGGCGCTCGTGCCGCGTTCATTGCTAACGATGATTCGCGGACACTAAGGAGATCTCGGAATGATCAAGAAGACCCCCAGACTGGCCGCGATCGACGGCGATGCCGTCGTAAAAGAGGCGCTGCGGCGCATCACAGAGCCCTCCCGCAGGGTGTTCCTGCAGCGCTCGCTCACGCTTGGTGGACTGTCGCTGCTTACCGGCTGCGCCATCGTCGATGATGAAAGTGTCGAGGATGCCTTGATGAAGGTCTCGCGCTTCAATGATCAGGTGCAGGGCTGGCTGTTCGATCCCAAACTGCTGGCGCCGACCTACCCCGAATCGATGATCACGCGGCCATTTCCATTCAATGCTTACTATGGTGAAGACGAGATACGACAGGTCGAGGCAGACAGCTATCGGTTAGAGGTTACCGGCATGGTCGCCGACAAGCACGCCTGGACGCTTCGCGAACTACAGGCGTTGCCACAGGCGGACCAGATCACCCGGCACATCTGCGTTGAGGGCTGGAGCGCGATCGGAAAGTGGGGTGGCGTGCCGTTTTCGAGCTTCCTCGCCCGCGTGGGCGCGGACACGAGTGCTAAGTACGTCGGTTTCAAGTGTGCCGATGACTATTACACGAGCATCGACATGCCGACGGCGCTGCACCCGCAGACGTTGCTAACTCTGAGCTACGACGGTCAGCCGCTGCCGCCCAAATACGGGTTCCCGATGAAACTGCGCATGCCGACCAAGCTCGGTTATAAGAATCCGAAGCACATCCAGGCGATCTTCGTTACCAACACTTACCCCGGCGGTTACTGGGAAGACCAGGGGTACAACTGGTTCGGTGGCAGCTGAGCAAGCCTCAGCTGTCCTGAAGCAACTGCAATACTGCCATCACTTCTCCAATCACTTACTGAGGAAATCACCATGAAAAATATCACTGCAACTCTTCTGTCCATTGGCTTGCTGCTGGTTGGCGGCACGGCGTTTGCCGACGACGCAATGAAAAAGGACGCTATGGCAAAAGATGGTATGAAGAAGGACGAGATGAAGAAAGATGCCATGGCCAAGGACGGCATGAAGAAAGACGGGATGAAGAAGGACGCCATGGTCAAGAACGGCATGAAGAAGGACGAAATGAAGAAAGATGCCATGACCAAGGACGGCATGAAGAAAGACGGGATGGAAAAGGATGCCATGGCTAAGGACGGGATGAAGAAGAAGGAAATGAAGAAAGATGCTATGGCTAAGGATGGCATGAAAAAGGATGCAATGGCCAAGGACGCCATGGCCAAAGACAAAATGGGCAAGGATGAGATGAAGAAATAGGTCGGGCCAAGCCAGCAAGAATGCCGGGTCGAGGGCGCAGACCGGTGGTGTGCGTCCCTCGTTATTCTGCTAATGGGCGGGTATGCTGATAGGCTGGTCTACCTCCGGCAGCGGTCTTAGCCTATGCCTTGCCCCTATGTCGGTTCAGGGTCAGCACCCGCTGACGACCGGCGGGTTACAAGCGTCAGAATTTCAGTGGCGGCATTCGGGCAACAAGGTTTATGTCGTCGCTGCTGGTGTCTCGCCATACTGCGGCCGTCCAAGGTTGCGCCGCGAACGGCAGTTGCACCCGGATACCAGCCGTTGCCGAACGAGGGAAACAATGATCGAATTCGTGATTCTGAGCGGCAGCTGAAACCTCACGGGCCGGACCCGACGTAGACCGGCCAGTCGTTGTCTCGGAGCGAATAGCAGGTCCGCCCTGGTACTCGCCGCAGGAAATCTGAAGAACAAACGGTCGACGTCCGGCACGACAGCCCATAATGCCGATTGAGGTCAGGAACGCTGGCAAGTGCTAAATGCTGGCGCGGCGAGTTGCCTCCGAAGCACTCGCGTCAAAGAGACTGGTACTTGCCATTTGCTAACCTCGGATTGCCGCCTCCGGAAACCGGGGTATTCATTATTTGCCTGCTACTCGCCACGCATCCACAGACGAGACTTGTGCTGAGTCATAAGCTGATCCAGAGTGGTGATTCCGAGGTCTTCGCAGTACCCAATGGCTATTTCGAGAAGTTGCGCCATCGTAAAGACATCGGCTATCGCTGAGTAGCCCTCAATGATTTTCACATTCAACCGTTGCTGCCAGCCATACAATGAGGCGTCTTCAGCCATTTCACGCCCAATCGCGCCGTCCAATATGGCGGCAAGGTCTACCCAGTTACCATAGGGCACCGGTAGGCCATATCTGCCAGTGACACGTTTTATCATGCGCCTTACGAAACGGGGGTTATAGGTGACAACGGTGTCTGTAGCGACCAGATCGACTATCCTGCGATATTGGTCCTGCCAGGATGACCCGTTGGAATTGCCCTCGGCCTGTTCCAATGGGGCCCAGTCAATGTTGGACATGCGGAATCGTCCGCCCTCGACGCCAAGCATCGCAATACCAGTCGCAGTGTCCTTGCGAATATTCACCCCCGTGACGTCGACGTCGAGAACGACAAAGCGCCCTTCTCCGAGCATCGGAGACACATCGTTCTTGGCTTGATAGAACGGTACTGCAAGTTTCCACAACCTGTCGCCGAGTTTCATCTCTCGTAGTCGCGCTTCAATCGTTCCTGGAGAGACTGGGCCTGCCGGAGCGACTCACGTAGCATGCGCTGGTTGATATCGTTGAGCGTGTACGGGTCGAGCTGGTTGGACGAGTTTCCCCTCTTACCCGAGTCGAGTTGGTGTCGCAGTCTGACCGCCTGGACAAATCGGAACGCGGCAATGTCTCCTTCAATTGCGGAAGGTGAGCGGCGAAGGCGTTTTCCGACTGCCCGTAACCTGTGCTCTGTGTTCGCGGCGCGAACCCCGAAAGCGAGTGCAAAGACTCGCGCGGCATCGACGAAGAGTCGGGTGCCATGGGTCTTCAGATCGATGGTTCCACTGGCATCGCCCTTGGCCAGGATGAATCGATTCCATTTACCTATCGGTGGTTCGACACTCAGTGCGATCGCTGCAAGCATGTGCAGACAGATCGTATTGCCGCCAATCTCCGCGAGTAGGTGGTCCCGAAGGCGCTCTGCAAGGTCGATGTCCCCATAGATGCGGCGAAAGTCGAAGAAGATTGACGCGTTGAGCAGCGCGTTGGGCGTGGTTGTACGTATCCAGCTTGAGAACTTGCCCTTCCATTCGTCGAGCGAAAGGCACCACTCCGGGTTGCCTGCCATGATGTTACCTTTACACAGTTCGAAGCCACAGCGATGCAGCGCGTCATTCATTTTCCGCGCCATCTCCAGCCATTTGGCACGCGCCGTGTCCACATTCATCAACGGCGGTGGAACGAAAATGATGCCGTTATCCTGATCGGTGACGAAGCCTTGCTCCTCGCGACCTTCTGAGCCGAAAGCAAGCCAACAAAACTCCATTTCCGGATGTTCCTTCCCGGCGATGATGGAGAGCAGGCGTCGCGTCAGGCGATCATTGATCAGCGAAATCATTCGGGTGAACTGGCTGACTTCCATTCCCTGACGAAAGACTCTCTTGGCGAATTCGAAGTGTTGTTTTGACAACGCGACGATTTCAACGACGCTGTCTGCGGCATCGATCGGCTGGAAGAAGTGGGCGACGCCCTGCTGCTGGACTTTGAAGATGTCTCGTTCTGAAACGACGGCAGTGACGCGCCCATCCGGCTCCGCGACCAACAAGTGGCGAAATCGGCGACGCGCCATTTCAATACCTGCGTCAAGGGCCGTGGCTGAGCCATCGATCATTACCGGTTCGGGCGTCATGACCGATTTGATGGGGGCGAGATAGTCCAATCCGAGCGCCATTGCGCGCTTGATCAAGTCCGTCTGCGTAACGATGCCAACGACAGCCTCCGGCGTGCCGACGATAATCGAGCCGACTTGCTTCTCGGCCATTAGCGCTGCCACAGTCCCGAGCGGCGTCTCGGCGGGCACACATGTCACGTCAGAATTGCCGATCGAACTGACCGGAAGTGCCAACGCCTGGTCGGCGACCTGCCGGCTATGCTGCAAGCTGGCTACCGTCTGGCGCAAACGAGCATTGCACTCGGTGAGTTTCAGGCCAAGCCAGTGAACGATCGACGGTTCGGAGAGCAGTCTCAGCAAAGCGTCTGCGCGGAACTGCCAAAGAAAGCTGTCTTCGGTAGCAGAATAGATGTACGCAGCCTGAGTGCCCGTGAATGCTGACTCCATCGGTAACAGTGCCCCGATGCCCAGAAATTCAGTTGTCCCGGAATCGGCGAGTCCATCCCGAATGGACATTGCAGAAACCCTGCCGCTCCGTACAACCCACAGACTTCGCTCGCTTTCGGCGATGTCCGGGTGGCAGATGATCTTGCCATGACGAAAGAAGACAACCTCGGCGTTGGCGAAGATTGTGGCAAGCTCAGTGGGTCGCACGCCGTCGAAAGGGGTAATGCCAGAGATCGCCTCGAGTTCCTTGGCCAGAAGCGCGGCGGTGCCATTTGGAACAGCCACTTCCGAGTGACCGGGTGGAAACGAGTACTGAGTGTCCATCATGGCATATTGAATACACCTATCGGATAGGCGTGGCAACCAAGAACGCGGTCGGAGCAATGGTTACCGTACGTCCTGAGGCGGGGCATGGCGCAATGCTGCGAACCGTTCGGCAATCCTAGTCTGCCTCGGCACCCTTGATTTCTGCCAGAGCGGCGCTGATGATCGCCCCGCCGAGTGCGCCGTAAGCCAAACCGGCAGCGCCGTTATACATCAGCAATTCTGTCCCCGCGCCATACGCAATGCCGGTAAATACCGCTGCGCTTGATACGCCGACTAAGCCGAGAACCACTCCCCCCGCCAGGGTACTCCCGGTCTGCTGTGCAGCCCAGCCGCCGACCGCCCAGAGCATGAACGCGTAGACAGCAAAACCTGCGAGGTCTATGCGGGCAGAGAAATCGTCGGTCACACCCAAAGCCGAAATCACGGTGGGGAGAATCGTGGCCATCAGGCTCAAGCCCGCACATCCGCCCATGAAGGCAGCGCCGGCGGAACGAAGGCGAATACCCAGGATGAATCGATTGAGTCGTTTGAACATGTTATGTCTGCCGATAGGCGGTTCTGCCGTCGCTCTCATGGCGAAACTCCTTTGACTGCAAGTGGAATCGTATGGAAACCGGCGGCTGCCCTTACGGCCAGCCGCCAGCTTGGCTCCCACAAATCAGACCGGGTCCGGTCGGTCAATGGCCGGTCGGCTCAGGAACGTCCTTGCCGGGATAGCGAAGACCACCCACTAGGTGCTGGATCTCGGCCGAAGGTTCAGGAGTGAACTTGCTGACCACATAGGCGGTAATGAAGTTGAGCGCTGCGCCTACGGTGCCGATTCCTTCCGGGGAGATGCCCATCCACCATCCGGCGGCGTTATTGGCGGCCGGATTCCCCCACTTGTACCACCAGATATAGCCGGCGGTGAAGATGATACCGACGACCATCCCCGCTACGGCGCCTTCCCGATTCATCTTCTTGTTGAAGATGCCCATGAGCAGCGCAGGAAAGAAGGATGCGGCCGCCAATCCGAAGGCGAACGCGACCACCTGTGCCACGAAACCTGGCGGATAGATACCAAACAGTCCGGCGATAATTACCGCCACGCCGGCGCCACCACGCGCCCACCAGAGTTCGGCCTTTTCCGACATGTTTGGCGTCAGGATGCCCTTCATAAGGTCGTGCGAGATAGCGGATGAGATGACCAGCAACAGCCCCGCCGCGGTGGAGAGCGCCGCAGCCAAACCACCTGCACCGACTAGACCAACAACCCAGTTGGGAAGCTTGGCGATCTCGGGATTGGCAAGTACCATGATGTCCTGGTCGATCTTGACTTCGTTTTCGCTCTTGGGATCATTCCATGCACCCTTGCGGATTTGCATGATGCCGTCGCCATTCTTGTCCTTCCAGCCAACCAGCCCTGTCTTTTCCCAGTTCTTGAACCAACTCGGCGCCTTGGCATACTCAACGTTATTGATCGTCTTGATGAAGTTGGTGCGGGCAAAAGCGGCAACGGCCGGTGCGGTGGTGTAGAGCAGAGCAATGAAGATCAGCGCCCAACCGGCAGAGGTGCGTGCGTCACGAATCTTCGGCACGGTGAAGAAACGAATCAGGATGTGGGGCAGGCCGGCCGTACCAATCATCAACGACATAGTGATGAAGAAGACGTCGATGACCGGTCGTTGACCGCTCGTGTACGCCGCAAAACCAAGATCCTTCTGAAGGCTGTTCAACACGTCCAACACGTATTTTCCGTTGTCCGCTGGGTTGCCAAGGAGTGCCGCACCTTCGGCATTGATGGTAGATCCGAAGCCCAATTGCGGAAACGGGTTGCCGGTGAACTGCATGGAAATGAAAATGGCCGGAATCAGGTAAGCCGTGATGAGTACGACATACTGTGCGACCTGAGTGTAGGTAATTCCCTTCATGCCGCCCAGCGTGGCATAGAAGAATACCAACGCCATCCCAATAATCACGCCAGTGTCGATGCCGACATCCATGAAACGGGAGAAGACCACGCCGACGCCGCGCATCTGGCCGGCAACGTAGGTGAACGACACGAATATGGCACAGAGCAGGGCAATCACGCGAGCCGTATTGGAGTAGTAACGGTCAGCCACGAACTGAGGAATCGTGAACTTCCCGTATTTGCGCAAATATGGCCCGAACAGCATGGCCAGTAACACGTAGCCACCGGTCCACCCCATCAGGTAGTAGGAGCCATCGCGCCCCAGGAACGAAATCAGTCCCGCCATGGAAATGAACGACGCCGCCGACATCCAGTCGGCACCGGTTGCCATGCCGTTCATCATCGGGGGAATCGACTTTTCCGCAACGTAGAAATCGCCAGTTGTCTTTGCTCTCGCCCAGTAGGCGATATAGATGTACAGGGCGAAACTAGCGCCAGTGATAATCCAAGTCCACACAAGAATGCTCATTGTTTTGTCACCTCATCAAATTGGGAATAGCAGCTGATCGGTCTTGAACAAGGACGGTGTTCAACCTTCGTGGACGTCGTACTTCTTGTCCAGGTTGTCCATCTGCCAGACATAAACCCAAATCAGGACGACAAAGATAACCAGCGACCCCTGGTTGGCGAACCAGAAGCCTAGAGGGAAGCCTCCGATGCTGTAGGCGTCCAACTGATTGGCGATCAGGATACCGCAGACATAGGACACAACGAACCAAATGCCCAACAGTACCGTGATGATCCGAAGATTTTCTTTCCAGTACGCCTGTAATTCCTTAGTTGCATGAATTGACATATTGCCTCCTCCGTTTGTGGTGTTGGAAACGAACAAACTGAAAGCTACTTTATTATTATGGGAAACGACCTTGTCCTGAAATGCGAAGGCATTGAATTGGTTGCACCGCCGTTCAGCTTCGCATTGTGACAAATTATATTGGTTCAAACATGTTCGAACATATATCAGGATGCTTACGGTTACCTTACGAGGTCGCGAAATTTTGTGGATGCTTGCTGCCTATCGGACGAAGAGTCGCTAAAGAAGGCAGACGTCAGCAGCTCCGTTGCCAGGCTAGCGAGGCCGCGGGGTCAATAAATAATCACTACCAGACGGCGTCAACACGAATCCATCTTTGGGAGTCGCTGCGGGCATGGAGCAAGCGACCTCGGCTCAGTAGATGAATCTTTGAGCAACCACCTAAAGTGGGGAGGGTAGGTCAAATATCGGCAAGAGGCGTGGTTTTCCCCGACGCGTCGCGAACCTTCATATTGCGAACGACGCTAGACAAAAGAGTGTTCAATTTCTTCAGCTCGGGTTTGGTCATTCGGCTCAATGCGTCAGGCAGTACACCTTGAATCGGTTTTGGCGCACCTTTGACAAGGCTTATTCCTCTAGCCTCCGGATAGAGAAATACGATGCGCTGGTCTTCGCTGCTACGATCCCGACGAAGGAATTTCTGCTTCACCAGTTTGTCCACCAGGTTGCTAGCCGTGGATTGGTGAATTGCAAGCGCATTGGCAAGTTCGGTCACCTTCAACCCGGGCTTGTCGACCACGGCGGCCAAGGCCCATAGTTGAGCGCCATTGACCCCTGTTTGCTGCTCGACCCAAAGGAAATGCTTCTTGACGGACTTGAATATGAGTCGGAAATGTTGCAATGCTTCTACGCCGGGATCTGCGGGCGGCTTTGCCCTAGGAGCCTTTGGTTTAGTTCTGCTTATACCGGATGCGGATACCATCAAGCCATATTACAGGATCTTGTCTCTCCAGTCGTCAATTCAGCCTGAGAACACTGGGGGTTCATGATCTGTCTGGCTTGTCGCCCTCACTGTTCTGCCGCGCGACGAGCTGCTTGATACGAGCATAAGTAATTGTTTCAATGGCATTGGGCTCTTCAGCCTATCGAAGTTGGCTGGAGACTCTTGCCACCGAAAGATCCGTCATCAGGGCTTCTTTAACCGTGCCCGCCTGGCGATCGCATCTATCACCTGAGTCCATGACATCAGGATGATCCCGAAAAGACCGCTCCAAATAAGAATGTTCAAGCCGAACCACAAGAGCACCAGCATGATGAGCATCAGACCGCCAAGGCCAAGATAGAGACGACAGAACGTTTGCGCAAAGTTGGCTGGGTTTGGTAGAGGTCGATTGTCCATGTCGGAAATCAAGTCGAGTCTGCCTCCATAGCCCATCTGCCACCCCCGGATGAGGCTACCCAGACAAAATATTAGCGCCACCACTGAAGCGATCACTGACCAAAACATTGGCTGTCCTTGCATTGCGGCTTCCCCCGTTTAGGTTGGATTTATGACCCAACGACGACGTTCATTTCAATCTCAACTTGCATAGCAGTTCCACCACTTACGTGGCTCGGTCTCAATGGAACAGCTGATATTGCACAAGATAGATGCCCGCGCCAGCGAAATACCCGATCAACGCCAGACCGCTGATCTTCTTGACGTACCAAAAGAAATGAATCTTCTCGAGACCCATGGCGGCTACACCGGCGGCAGACCCGATAATGAGGATTGATCCGCCTGTACCTGCGCAGTAGGCGAGAAACTCCCACAAGAAATGATCAGTCGGGTAGTCCGTCAGGCTGTACATACCCATCGACGCTGCCACCAACGGTACGTTGTCGACGATCGCGCTGACGATGCCGATAATCAGGACGATGACATCTTGCCTGCCAACCACTCGGTCAAGCCACTGTGCCAGGGAGGTGAGGATATGCGTATGTTCCAGAGTAGCCACCGATAGCAGAATGCCGATGAAGAACACCAGGGAACCCATGTCGATCCTGCTCAGGGCATGGACGAGAGTAAGGTGATGCTTGGCATCGTGTTCCGTTTGACGGTGAACCAGATCTCCCACTAACCACAGAAGACCCAATCCGAACAAGACGCCCATAAAGGGCGGCAGGTGGGTGGCGGTTTTGAATGCCGGCACCGCAACCAGCACGCCAAGACCCATGAAGAACATCAGATTGCGCGCAAACAACGTTGTTTGCATGCCATGCTCATTTATCGCTTTCTTCGGAGAGACCGCTTCGCGGCCACGCAGAATGTAAGCCGTGATACCCAATGGAACGACCATGCTCACCAACGCTGGCAGGAGCACCCCCTTGATGATCGCAAGACTGGTGATCTGACCGCCGATCCAGAGCATCGTGGTCGTCACGTCGCCAATAGGCGACCAAGCACCTCCAGCATTTGCGGCAATGACAATGATGCCGGCAAAGAACAGTCGATCCTCATGCTTGGACAAGAGTTTGCGCATCAACGAAATCATCACAATCGTGGTGGTCAAGTTGTCGAGAATCGCGCTGAGGAAGAAGGTGACGAATCCCACCAGCCACATTAATTTGGATAGCTTCGAGGTTCTGATGCGAGACGTAATGATGTCGAAACCGTTGTGCGCATCCACCACCTCGACGATGGTCATTGCGCCCATCAGGAAGAACACAATTTGGGCGGTGGTCATCAGCGATTCGCTGAGTTGCTCATTCACCTTGTGTGCATCGCCAGAAGAAATCGCGTAGATGGTCCAAAGCAGTCCGGCACCGATGAGAGCCGACGCCGACTTATTTATTTTGATGGGATGCTCAAGAGCAATCGCGGCATATGCGACGACAAACACGATCGCAAGTGCCGTTAGCATTGCGGCCGTCCGTAGGCGATAAACAAAGTGTGTTTCGCAGTCGGGGGCCTCGTCCGAGAATCGGGCAATATCTCGGAACTGCTAAGGGACAGAGGGAAGCAACAGGCTCGAATGGCTGGCAGCGAGAGCTGCCTGGGAGCGCTTTGACGATTCACGGGCGTACTCAATCACCGTGTGGCGGCCCGACCAACACGAAAACCTGACCACGCTCTTACCGTGGCCACCCAAGACGATCATACCTAGGTCGACCGAAATCTACAACCGCAATATTGACGTCCCAGTCACTCTAAATCATGGCGAGTCGTTTGCGCAGTGCAGCAATGTGACGGGTCGCACATACAGGCTTGGAAAGTGGCGCTAAACTTTCTCCACCATGGGGTAGCGCTAAGATCGATTTCGAGTATCAGGTGGACTCGTTGGCGGCCGATATTCGCAAGCTGCTGTTCGAGGAGTGGGACCCTGCCCAGGTCCATCGCAACGACTACATGGCCGGCCATTACGACGACTTTATTCCGACGATCTACAAGTTGATCGTATTTGGCCATCCCGTGGAGGAAATCTATGCGCAGCTCAACTTCATCGAGAAGGGTGATTTGTGTCTGACGCCCCGCAAGGACTGGAATCTGACGATTGCGCAAAAGCTGTTTGCCCTTGGTGTCGCCAAACGGGGGACTGGCATTGCCAGATCAGTTATCCGATATTCTGCGTCCCCGGCAGTTGCTTTTGGGTACTCGGGGTGACATCAGGACCGCGGCAATCCGGAGGCATGTCGAACAAGGTGCTTGACCCCAACATCGAGCCTTCGCTCCTCGTTTGAACTAGTGTCCTCCGGGCAATCCCATGCTCAACAGGAACCAGCGCCACTTGGCGATCCGATTATAGGCACGCCCCGAGCCTGACGTGTCACGAGCCGGCTCACCGTTTGCCATGGCGTTCGTGATGGTGAACGAGATGCTCGCACCGGCAGGGCAGCGCCAATTCCCGCTATCCTCAATCACACAATTGATGAATTTGCCGGACGGCTCGGCCGATTCGCCAATAGTCCAGAAGAGCACCTCACGGTGCGCCTTGAGTACACGAAATCGGTAGCGATCTCCAGCAATGAGCTTTCCGGAACAGCGGTTCTCTGCCCAGGCCCCGTCCGTGCATCGGGCCGTGTATATCGTTCGTTCGCTCTGTGGCCGAATTGAGTCAGAAATCCAAGCCAACAGTCCTAAGAGGGAAATAACCACTGCGAGGGTCAACCAGATTCGCATGAGCACAGATACGTGTGTAGCCGGTATTCGATCAAATTATGTCAGCTATCTGCAACTATTGCAGTTCTTGATGTTCGCCTGGATCGATGATGTGACTCTGAGGGATGGCTCCTCGTTGGGTCAATTCCCCATAATTCGGCGATTCGCCCCAACCGCCCCAGAGCGTTGAAGGTGGAGAGTTCTCGAGCCAAGCGACGGGATAGTGCGATAGCCCCGGGAAGAGGCGACTCCAAATCGCGGCAACGACTGCCAGGGTCAATACCCCGACAAGGACAGGCTGCCAAAGTGCCGAAAAGCCCGCATGACCTGCGATCATCAATAGTGGGTTTGCCCCTGCTGGCGGATGGACCGTCTTGGTGATAAGCATAAGGCACAGCGTGAGTACTGTTGCAAAGGCGTAGACCAGCAACCCATCTCCAAGAGTCTGATAGCAGACAATTCCAATGAATGCGCCCCCGAGATGGCCCACAAACAATGATCGAGGCTGGGCCGCCGGAGCACGTGTAAGGCCGAACAGAAAGACTGTGGACCCGCCAAGCGATGCCAACAAGAATGGCGATAGTGGTGGTCCGACAAGTTTGAGCGCCAGCGTGATGCCCGCTCCTGCACCGAGAGCACACCACAGCAAACGAACGAAAGGCGAACGGTGCATTAGCAATTCCGTGGTTCTATGGTCTATCGTCCGCCGTTGTGGCAGGAACTGGCTTTGGGTTGAAGAGTTGTCGCTCGAATCAAGCTCTTCGATTCAACGCGCCAAGCAGGATGCGCTGTTGATGAAACATGTGCAGTGTGACCTAAGCTCCGAGCCATGCATAATCTACTTCGAGAGGATATTGCCCAACTCTCACCGTGCAAAAAAAGAGGGGCAATCGCCCCTCCCAAGTTCCTCCTCCGAAGCCATTGGCCAAGCCGATTCACCAGCAGGCGAATTTACAAATCTATTTGCTGCCGGAAGCCTTCTTGTACTCAAAGTCGACGCGCCGATTTTCGGCCCAGCATTTCTCCTCATGGCAGACAGCGCGCGGCTTCTCTTTGCCGTAACTGATCGCCTCGACCTTTGCCTCCGGCAATCCCAGCATCTTCAGATTGCGCTTGACCGCCTCCGCGCGCTTTTGTCCGAGCGCTAGGTTGTACTCGACGCTGCCACGCTCATCCGCGTTGCCTTCCACGGTCAGCGAGAAACTTGGCGACGCCTTCAGTAATTCGAGATGCTGCTTGATCAAGTCCTGAAACTCCGCCTTTACCGAGTAGTCGTCGTAGCTAAAGTACACACTCTTCCCTGACAGCAACTTAAGTCCACGGCCTAGTCGCTGTGCTTCTGATTCGACGATCGCGGGTGGAACTGGTGAAACCGCAACGGGAGCCGCTGGCTTTGTGGCCGGCACCTGAGTGTTGCTAGGGACGACGGGTTTGGCCGGCTCGGAAGAACACCCAGACAGAATGGCCAACAGCGAAACCACAGCAAATGTACGCATCATGTACTCTCCTCCAAATAACATTGCAATAAGATTAATTGATATCAATGTAAAATGCAACCATGATTTTGGTGGAATTCGGCGGGGACATCGAAGGGCAGGCAAATGAGGAGTTGATCAATTGAGCATACGAGCCAACCGAATAATTTCGCTTCAGGTTCTGAAGAAGTTTCGTCTGATTTATGGAGCGGTGCGTCAGCATTTCCGGGAAGTAGAGCAGACGAGCGGAATATCCGGATCTCAACTGTGGATTCTGCGTGAAGTTGGGAATTCCCCTGCAATCGGCATTTCTCAATTGGCGGAGCGATTGTCAATACATCAGTCGACCTGCAGCCTTCTCGTCGAAAAGCTCGTCGCACGTGGCTTGATAAGCAAGGTACGGAGCAAACAGGACCAACGTCGTGTTGGATTGAGTTTGTCGCCTACAGCCGAACTGCTGCTGGAAAAAGCGCCAGGTCCTGCCGAAGGTGTACTGCCGGAGGCTTTGCTTTCTCTTCCGAAGGACGCTTTGCAGGCATTGGATGAATCCCTGTCCAAGGTGATTCAGCAATTGGATAATGCTGATCAAAGCTTTGCCGACAGGCCGTTGGCCGACCTGTAATGGTCGTCGTACCTCCTCTCTATCGTTTGCTTAGAGCTTCAGCCATTGCAGGTGGAGCGCTCTTGTCGGCTTGCGCGGTGCCACCGGCGTCATTTATTCCGTCGCCACCCACGGCGAGTGTCACGACGCTACGATTGCCGGAGAAGAAGGCGGAGCCGACCATCACGCCTATAGCTCCCCCGTCCCCTCCGGTTCCCGTCGCCCCTGAACTGCCGGTCGTTGAACAAGCTGCTCCCAAGCGGGATCTTTCGCGAAACGTCTACTTTCCTCTCGGTTTGTCAGAAGTCAGCATTGAGGCGTCGGCTACGATAGATCGTATCGCCGACCAACTGAAGGGTGACAACCTGCTCCGAGTCCGTTTGCTCTCATTCACCGACGACCTGGGCAGCAAAGCGTATTGCGTCGCGCTGGCGGCGCAGCGAGCAAGTGCCGTAACTGCGGAGTTGCTCAAGCGTGGGGTGCGAATCGGGCAGGTTCGCCGGCGTATCATTGGATGCGAGACCCAACCAGGGGTACGCTGTGTTTCGGAAGAGTGTCGCCGATCACGGAACCGTGTTGAGTTTCGGTTTGATAAATAAGCTGATCAGTTCCGCCAAGTCCGTCTCGCAATTGGCTGAAATTCGGAACCGCCGCCAGATCATGTTCGCAACGACCACGCTCGCCCTGTGCAGCCTGATCTGGTTCACACTGCGAACTGCAATCTCGGAGAGGCTGGTGTTTGCTATGGATAACCATACACATGAACCCACCTACTCGAAGTCTGTCACGATGCGACTCGAACCCGAAATATGCGAACACCAAGAAGGAGAGGTAACCGATGGCTGAGCCCAAGTCCCCCCGCAAGACTCCAAAGGTTTTGGCCGCAATTGATAAGCGAACCCGGGAAGCCGCTAAACCTCCATTGCCCAAGGCCGGTGGTCAGACTCGCAAGATCCTCGTCACAAAAGAAGTTAAAGTGGCCGACAAGCACTGCGTCAGAACCGACCGACTCACGCCGGCCAAGCAGACAACTTCATCCGATCGCCCTTCCCTTACATCGGGAACCGATCTGTTCGACTATTTCACCCGCAACTCGGGGCGTTTGATTTTCAAATGGGTACATTATTTCGACATCTACGAAAGGCATTTCGCAGCCTTCCGTGGTCGGAAAATCAAGTTTCTTGAAATCGGCGTCTATCATGGTGGCAGCCTACAAATGTGGAAGAACTATTTTGGTCCAAAAGCGAAGATTATCGGCGTCGATATCAATCCCCAATGCAAGGCGTTCGAGGAAGCCAATATCACCATCGAGATCGGCAGCCAAGAGGATCCGGATTTCCTGCGTAAGTTGGCCGCCACCCATGGGCCGTTCGACATCGTTCTCGACGATGGGGGTCATACCATGCGACAACAGATCGTCAGCTTCCAGGAGCTTTACCCTCAGGTTCGACCAAATGGACTATATGTTTGTGAAGATTTGCATACCTCTTATTGGAACAATTGGCAGGGAGGCTATCGTCATCCGAACACGTTCATAGAATATGCCAAGGGACTGATTGACGAGCTTCATGCATGGCACAGCAAGGATCCAGAGAGCTTTCGTCCGACCCCCCTTACCCGGTCCGCGTTCGGCATGCACTTCTATGACAGCATGCTGATCATCGAAAAACGTCCGATCATCCCGCCGTCGTCCCGAACCACCGGAACTCCCTCCTTCTGAATTGGCAACTGAAGGATTTCCTATAGAAGGCTATTGAGCGACTTGCACGCAATAACTTGCATCCAAGGAGTCAGGCGATGAGACTGTCCCTGCGCTTCGTCTTGCCCCTGATGCTGGTTCTAGCCGGCATCGCCTACGCCATCGCACCTCTGGTCGATCAGTTGACCTTGCGCTGGTTCGTGCGCGATCTCGAGATTCGCTCGTCTCTGATTGCCAACACCATCCAGGAACCACTGCCGGAATTGTTGGCGGCCGGGAAGAGGACCAAGATCGTTGAATTCTTCAACCGCATCACCCAGGACGAACGGCTCTTTGCGGTCGGCTACTGCGCTTCGCCGACCGGCGCTGCCCTATCCAGTCGTTCACTCCCGCCGGAAATCCGCTGTGCCGACCTCGGTCGATGGGTGGGTCCCGGCGATCATTTGCTGCCGAGTGCCCGAGGGCCCTTGCACGTAGCAGTAAAGCCGATGGGCAGCGAAGCAGCACCTGCCGCTCGCTTGGTGCTGGTGCATGACATGAGTTTCGTCACCCGCCGCAGCGAGGAAACCAAGCGCTACGTCTTCTACTTCTTCATGGGACTGGCCGCCGTGGTCTCGCTTATCACGGTCATCATTGCCCAACTCTCCTGGCGCGGCTGGATGGCCGGGATGCAAGCACTGCTGCGTGGTGAGGGACTGCTGCGCCAACCGGGGCCGGGTGCGCAACCTAACCTGCCAGAGTTCCAGCCTATCGCTCGAGACCTCCAGAGGCTGATTCGCGAGCTGGAGACAGATGCTCGTTCGAGAGACGAAGATCAGATTACCTGGACGCCGGAATCCCTGCGTGCGATTCTCCACGGGGAACTGCGGGGCGAGGACGTGATCGTGGTTTCCAACCGCGAACCCTACATGCATCAGCGACACGGTTCGCAGATCGACATCCAGCGACCGGCCAGTGGGCTGGTGACGGCACTTGAGCCGATCATGCGCGCCTGCCGGGGCACCTGGATCGCCCATGGCAGCGGCTCTGCCGACAGCGAGGTGGTCGACAAGCACGACCGCATCGCAGTGCCGCCGGACAACCCGGCTTACCAGATCCGCCGCGTCTGGCTGACTCCAGAAGAGGAGGCCGGCTACTACTACGGTTTCTCCAACGAAGGGCTCTGGCCGCTGTGCCACATAGCTCATGTGCGACCCACTTTTCGTTCCAGTGACTGGACCCAGTATGTCGCAGTCAACCGTAAGTTTGCCAAGGCAGTTGCGACGGAGGCCAAGACCAAGGCGCCCATCGTCCTGGTTCAGGACTACCACTTCGCGCTGTTACCAAAGATGATCCGCGAGGAACTGCCCGATGCCACGGTCATCACCTTCTGGCACATCCCCTGGCCCAACCCCGAGTCCTTTGCCATTTGTCCCTGGCGCGACGAGGTGCTGGCGGGGATGCTCGGAAGCAGCATTCTCGGCTTTCACACGCAGTTCCACTGCAACAATTTCGTCGACACGGTAGACCGCTTTCTTGAGGCGCGGGTGGACCGAGAGTCATTTACCGTCTCGCTTGGCGGCAAGCATACGGCGGTGCGCCGCTACCCGATTTCCATTGCCTGGCCGCCGGAACCGGAAATGGTACAAAAGCCTGTACCCGATTGCCGTAGCGACATCCGCCAACTCAACGGTCTCCCTCCCGAACAGCGGCTCGGCATCGGCGTCGACCGGCTCGACTACACCAAGGGCATCCTGGAGCGCTTCCGTGCCATCGAGCGCCTGCTGGAACTGAAGCCCGAATGGATCGGGCGCTTCAGTTTTGTCCAGATCGCCGCACCGACGCGTTCCGGGATCGATGAATATCAGCATCACGAGAACAAAGTGCGGGGCACAGCCACCCGCATCAACGAGCGATTCGGGCAAAACGGGCCGCCGCCCATCGTGCTCAAGGTCGAACATCATGAGCCTCGTGCGGTCTACGAATATTTCCGCGCAGCCGATCTGTGCTTTGTCAGCAGCCTGCACGACGGAATGAACCTGGTTGCCAAGGAATTCATCGCCGCCCGCGACGACGAGCGCGGGGTCCTCATTCTCTCCCAGTTCACCGGCGCCGCCCGGGAGTTGCCGGAGGCCCTGATCGTCAATCCGTATGATGCCGACCAGTGTGCAGCGGCCCTGCATCTGGCGCTGAGCATGTCAGCGAGCGAGCAGCGCGACCGCATGCGCCTGATGCGCGGACTGGTAGCCGAGTTCAACGTCTTCCGCTGGGCCGGCCGCATGCTGCTCGATGCGGCGGCCATGCGTCGGCGCGGCCGGCTCGTCGAAAAAGGCAAGTCAATAGCGTGAAGAGCGGGCGCAAGACATTTCCACCTCGAGCGAACCTCGAGTGGGCGTATTTCCTTGATGTCGATGGCACGCTGCTCGATATAGCGGACACGCCGGACGCCGTCAGGGTGGACAAGGAACTGCTCGACTTGATCGGTCGCCTACATCGGGCGAGCGGCGGCGCAATGGCACTGATCAGCGGCCGCTCGCTGTCCGACCTTGAAGGCCTGCTCGGGCAGAGGCGTCAGCCTATGGCCGGCCAGCATGGTTTGGAGCGCCGCGATGCCGCCGGACGCCTCTGGATGCACGCTGCGCCGCCGGCCGCAAAACTTGCCATCAAGGAAGCGCTTGCGCCGGCGTTGGCCAACCACCCCGGCATGCTACTGGAGGACAAGGGGTTGACGCTCGCATTGCATTACCGGCTCGCGCCCCATCTTGCGGCCTACGCCCACCGACTGATGACGACGCTGATCAGCGATGTTGGCTCAGGGCTCGAAATTCAGAGCGGAAAGCGCGTCGTTGAAGTGAAACCCGCTGGAATAGACAAGGGTACGGCCGTCGCCGAATATCTGGCAGAGTCACCATTTCGAGGACGGACACCTGTATTCATCGGCGATGATCTCAACGACGAACACGGCTTTGCCGAAGTGAACAAACTTGACGGAGTATCCATCAAGGTAGGAGGAGGTCGCAGCTGCGCCCGATATCGGCTGCCCGACGTGGGATCGGTCCGGCGCTGGCTTGCAGATGCATTGAAAGGAATCGAATGCACAACCTAGACCTGGCCCTGATCGGCAACTGCACTGTTAGTGCGCTTATCGATACGAGGGCGAACATCACCTGGGCTTGCTTCCCCCGCTTCGATGGCGATCCGGTGTTCTGCTCCCTGCTCAAGAGCGCCGATGACTGCGGCGTCTTTGCCATCGAGCTGGCGGATTGCGATCGGACCGAGCAACACTACCTCGAGAACACGGCGATTCTTGTGACACGGCTCTATGATCGCCAGGGTGGCGCCATCGAAATCACGGATTTCGCCCCGCGCTTCGGCCAGTACGGCCGCATGTTCCGGCCCATGATGTTGGTGCGCCAGGTCAAAAGACTATCCGGCAACCCGCGCCTGACCGTGCGTCTGCGCCCCGCCTGCGATGATGGCGCCGGTCGCCCGGTGGCCACATGGGGCAGTAACCACATTCGTTACGTAGCGCCGACACTTACGCTCCGACTGACCACCGATGCTTCGCTGACGTCTTTACTCCAGGAGACCACTTTCTTCATTGAGGACACGGTCACCCTTCTGCTTGGCGCGGACGAAACCGTGCACGAAGCCCCCGGCGAGGTCGGCCGCCGCTTTTTTGACGAAACCGTCCAGTACTGGCGCGAATGGGTGCGATTTCTGGCGATTCCCTTTGAATGGCAGGAGGCGGTGATTCGCGCGGCGATCACCCTGAAGCTCAACGCCTACGACGATACCGGTGCTATCGTCGCCGCCATGACCACCTCCATCCCCGAGGCGGCCGGCAGCGGCCGCAACTGGGACTACCGTTACTGCTGGCTGCGCGACAGCTACTTCGTCGTCAACGTGTTGAATCGGCTTGGCGCAACCCGCACCATGGAACGCTATCTCGGGTATATCGTCAATATCGCCGCCAACGGTAACGGCCCGCTACAACCAGTCTACGGCATCGATGGTCGGGCCGAACTGGTCGAGCGGGAAGTAGCGGCGCTGGCGGGCTATCGTGACATGGGACCGGTGCGCATCGGCAATCTGGCCTACCGCCAGGTACAGCACGACGTCTATGGTTCGGCCATTCTCGCTGCCACCCACATCTTCTTCGACCAGCGTCTGACACGTCGCGGCGACGAAGCCTTGTTCCATCGCCTCGAACTGCTCGGGGAGGAAGGCAGGCGTTGTTACGACCAACCCGATGCCGGCCTCTGGGAATTGCGCGGCAGCGCCCGCGTGCACACCTTCTCTGCAGTGATGTGTTGGGCGGCCTGCGATCGCTTGGCCCGAATTGCCAGGCGGTTAGGATTGTCTGAGCGTGCCGGCTACTGGATGGAGCAAGCGCAGTTGATTCATGAAACCATTTGCCGGCGCGCCTGGAGCCAAGCGCGTGGCACTTTCGCTTCCACATTTGAGGGGGAGGCGATGGATGCGAGCCTATTATTGCTTGCCGAAGTCGGCTTCCTTGATGCCGCTGATCCGCGCTTTGCCGCCACGGTTAACGCCGTGGAGAAGGATTTGCGCCGCGGCGATTTCATCTTCCGGTACGTCGAGACGGACGACTTTGGTGAGCCAGAGAACGCGTTTCTGGTCTGCACTTTCTGGTATGTCAATGCGCTGGCCGCGCTGGACCGACGTCAGGAGGCGCGTGAACTCTTCGAGAAATTGCTGGCCTGTCGCAACCGGCATGGCTTGCTTGCGGAGCACATCGATCCACGCAATGGCGAACAGTGGGGGAACTTCGTGCAAACATACAGTATGGTGGGCCTGATCAATGCCGCAATTCGTTTGTCGATTCGATGGGATCAGGCGTTCTGATTCAATCACGCATAAGTTGACTGTTACTTGCAGATATCTTGACCGGCAGGTTTACATCCGACTGCGGACCAGTGCGTCAAATTCTCCAATGTCTCTTCCTTGCTGCGAGCCGACTGGACCGCCGGCGGCTATGTGGAAGCCCGAATTGTGCTGAAGTGACTACGGCTGACCGTTGAGCCAGCCGTCCTCCATTTCTTGGCTAGATATCGGTTTGTTCCGAAATCTCTAGGGCATCGTCGACTTCAATGCCGAGATAACGCACAGTCGACTCCAGCTTGGAATGACCAAGAAGCAACTGGACCGCACGCAGATTCTTGGTTCGTCGGTAGATCAACGTGGCCTTAGTCCTCCTCATGGTATGGGTCCCATACGCCGTTGAATCTAGTCCGATAGAACTGACCCAGTGGTGTACGATTCGAGCGTATTGACGAGTGGACACATGCGGTGAATTTTCCAGTCGGCTCGGGAACAGAAAGTCCTCGGATTTCAAGCTAGCCTTGGCAATCCACGCGGTAACAGCGGTTCGGGTCGGCTCAGTCAATTCGAACTGCACCGGGCGTTGGGTTTTCCGCTGCACCACCATGGCCCTCGCCATGACTTGACTCCCGTGGGCAATATCTCGCACCCGAAGGTTCACCAGGTCACAGCCGCGCAGCTTGCTGTCGATGGCGAGGTTGAACATCGCCAGCTCGCGAACTTCCTTGTCGAGTTGCAGGTGAATGCGGATAGCCCAGATGTCTTTCTGCTTGAGCGGGGGTTTCTGGCCAATCAACTTGCCTTTGTTCCACGGTTCATGGTGTCGAACGTTTTCCATTTCAAACTCCTTTTCGGTTAATCGGAGTTCGATTGTGCGACGATGCCGGCGAGACACAAGCGCCTCCTACACGGATCAGGATCAAAATATGGAGCGGGATGGGGTGACCGCGAGTTGGCCGGGGAACTATCGGTACCGATCTAGAGCCGCGGGCATCTCATCTCTCCCAGCGCGACCGCGTCGATTTTTCGCTGCAACTTTCTCGATGGGGACCAAAGCCCTCCTTGTGCAACGAAGCGAGTGGCGGCATCAACAACCTTATGTGGAGTCCTGGGTGCAGCGCTTGGAAGCGACATGCCCAACTCCGCACGAGCATGTTGGTGGCGAAAGAACGCCGGAGCGTCAAAGTATCCGTGCTCGTCGAAACTTAGAAATCCGAAGTTGATCCAAACGACGGCAACCGGCTGCCGATCCTGAAGGCGTACCGCGACATCGGTCATGCGCACTCGATTTCCCGCGAAACGCATCAAACGGTAGCTCTTCGGGTCAGTGAGGATCTGCGCAAATGTTGTGCTTGGCAGTCGATACAGGCCATCGTCCTGGTCGAGCAAGAACATTCGAAATAACAATCCCATTGGCTGACCGTCCGTTCGGAACCTATCGGGTCGGGGTTACTCCGGGCAATGCGATGGTGCGTGGTATCCCGTGGTCGCCCTGATTTGATTAAGCCGCAATCCGGTGTTCCGTCGCACCACTGCGCGCCTCTGCAATGATTTCCGCCACCTGCGCCTCGTCCATTCCCCGCTGGCGGAGAATATCGGCAAGCTTCTCCCATTGCGATCCATGAAGTTCGGTCAGGCTTTCGCGCATTCCCTTGCCAATATAGAAGCGAATCAACGGCTGATAACCGCTCATCCCCAGCATCGGCGCAATCCGCTTCAGGTCATCAATGACGTCCTCTGGCAGGCGCATGGAGATTGTCGTCATCGGGCGATCGGGATTCTTGCGGGCTTCAATATAGGCGGGCTTCATAGCGTTTTCTTTCATCAGTTGTTGCCTGGCGGGCGGAGATGAACAACACGTCACTCTCGGAATATTCGATCTGAACCACAAAAAGCGTCGCTGCCTCGCGCGTTTTGCCGATCAAGGCTTGCCGTCCATCGGCGTGTCCATCGCCGGCTGACGTGTATAGCGCATCAGGATCAAGGAAAGCGTCGGCCGCTTCCTCCAATGAGATTCCGTCATGGTTTCGTTCATTGAGCTTGAGTTTCTTGTCGTGCCAAGAGAAACGCATGCCCATGAGTTCGATGTACACGTCCATGCCGAGATTATAGGCAACGTATATACGTTGTCAATATGTCGCGGCTATGGCGAGCTATGGCCGGTGGCGTCGCAGTTATGGATGATCTACGCGGCGTTTTTGCAGTTGCGGCCGAGTCAGACGAAATTGGCTACGGTCTATGGTGGTTAGGCTAACAAGTGGTGTCGTTTGCCGCCTTCGGGTCACTTGCAATAGCATTTTGTTCAATGGTATTGGACTCGACAACCCGGTGCAGGAGGGAATACGCCACCCGCCACTGGCGTTGGTCGCACAGCAATGACACGGTTTTATCGTTGAGTCGAGTGATTCGGCCGCTCCGCTGTTGTTGGTTGCGATCAAGAAATCCAACGACCTCACCCACAGCCAATTCATTGCGGCCCAATCCTTGTTTCGGCTGCTCTCGAATTTGAACATCGGTGCCATCCAGATTGATGGCGGCATATTCAATCAGCCAGCGCCGTCCATCATCTTGATCCAGGATGACCGCGTGTTTCCGCCGCAACTCAAGGACTTGACCTCGACGCAGCTTATTGGAGCGTGCGTCGAAATACTCAATGGCCTGGCCGACCTGCAAGCGAGATTGAACGGCCAACACCCAACGCGGTTCGTCCAGCACGCGATCGATGGCGGCGCGCATCCGGTAAAGTTCGAAGGCAGACGCGGCATTCAATGCCTTGAGGACCTCCGAAAAATTCATGGCGTCTTGTCTTTCTTGACCAACTGCTTCAAGAAAGCCGCCTCGCCTTTCGTGATGCGAGGGACATTTTGGAGGCCCATCGAGTCAACCAACTTCACAAAGTCATCCAGAGAGAGGGCACCGGTAAGTTGCTTGTCGCCGTCTTCAGATCGCTCGCCAAGTTTTAGCAGGCCCGAACTCATGAGTATCATCATGTAGCGATGTCCCTCACTACGCGAATTTAGACGGGCCACCGCGGCTGTTGCACGAGTAGTGCGCATGCCGCCATTTTACAATGCACTCACCTCGCGGCGGGGTTGTGCAGCGTCCGGTTTACTGCTGTGAATTTTAATGTGCCAATGGTCCTTTCCAACCCCCTTTCACCGGCAAGAATTTGTCAAGGCTAGCTCGTCGAAGGGCCGCTCACCCACCGGTTGCTGCCGTCCGCTGCACCTCGGCGAAAGAAATCAACGATCGCGGTTGGAACGGCCGGTCTACAAAAACCTGGATGCCCGCCACCGACCCAAAGCGGAAGTAGCGT
>Ga0208566_1000324_pt1 | contig 33932 bp, 33 predicted proteins | sample PL_2010_150m_FD_184159 | JGI IMG/M metagenome (GOLD analysis project Ga0208566, IMG submission 184159) | Freshwater microbial communities from Powell Lake, British Columbia, Canada to study Microbial Dark Matter (Phase II) - PL_2010_150m... | ecosystem: Environmental > Aquatic > Freshwater >...
CGAGGAAGGCACTCTTGGCGACGTTGGCGGCTTCGGCCTGAAACTTCGCCCGGGTCAGCGACTGGTTTGCCGCATCGAGGTCGGCGGTACGCGCGAGGACCCGCTGTTCGAGGTCGGCGTTGAGCTTTCTGATCTCGGCTTCGGCCTGCTTGCGTTCGGTGATATCGGTGTTGGTGCCGATCATACGCAACGGTTTGCCATCAGCATCGCGGCTGACCACCATGCCCCGGCCCAGCGTCCATTTCCAACTCCCGTCCTTGCACAACATGCGGAACTCAACGGTTGCCGAGCCGGGGTTGCCGTCCATATAGGGCTGCAACCCCTCAAACACGCCGGGCGCATCGTCGGGGTGGACGCGCTTGCTCCATTCGTCCGACGTGGTGCCGAAGTCGGCATCGGCATATCCGAACATCTCCTTGTAGCGGGACGAGTAGTAGGCCTTACCGGTGGGGACATTCCAGTCCCACAGGCCGTCGCCAGACCCTTCGATGGCGAACTTCCAGCGTTCTTCGCTCTCCAGCAAAGCCATCTCGGCACGCTTGCGTTCGGTAATGTCGCGCACTGTTCCAATCACGGACGTCCCCTTGCCGGCCTTGTTGCGCACTACTTCGCCTCGCGCGACCATGCTGCGCCTCTGCCCGTCACCACGTTTCAGGCCAAATTCGATGTCGCCCGTTCCCTCAACGCCCGACTTCTCCATTTCAGCCTTGATGGCATCCCGATCTGACTCGTCGACAAGCGACAAAAAATTATCCAGGTTGGCCACGAAGTTCTCGCGCGAAACCCCGAAAAGCCGGTACAACTCATCGGACCACTGGAAACGCTTCGTCTCGAGATCGAGTTCCCAACTCCCCATTTCGGCAATGCGCTGTGCTTCGGTAAGGTGAGCCTGCTGGGAGGCGATGAACCGGACCGTGATTTTCTCGTGTCGCAGATATGCCAGCAGCAGCAGCAGGGTCAGGACGGAGGCGACACCCGCGCCCATCAACAGAACGCTGCGCTGTTGCGAGGTGACGCGCAGGACATCCGCCGGTGACACCGCAACGTAGCTGATGAGTGGGGTGCCATCGATATGACGGCAGGCGATGGCGCGCTGTATTCCGTCCGGCGTGGCATTGCTGGAAAACACAGCGTTGTCATTGTCGACCAGTTGCGCCAGCAGCTGCGGCGATACTTTTTTGCCCTGCGCCGCCGAAGGATCCTGCGATCGGGTCACCACAAAACCACCCCGGGTAACGACCGTCACCGTGGCTTCGCCCGACAAAAGCAGATTCGGACCAAAGTCGGCCAGCGAGTCCTGACGAACGGAAAGGGCTACGACGCCATCAAAATTACCCTGTTTGTCATAGATCGGTCTCGCCAGCGGCACTGTGTAGCGCCGGGTTACACGCCCTAAAAGCGGCTCGGCGATATGGAAGCCGTCCTCGGCGCCATCGGCAAAATGGCGGAAATAGAGACCAGAGCTAAGATCGAGCCGGGGTTTGACGTTGGGCGCGTCGGTATAGGTGAGATAGCCCTCGCGATCGAGAACCACGACGAGCAGATCGCGATCGGAGAGCGAGCCGCTGCGCAGCCTTTGAACGTGCTGGTGGAAATGCGCCGGATCGTCCGTGTAAAGCCTGCGCAGGTCGAGCAGCGTGTTGTCATAGGCGGCAAGGCGGCTAGCCATGATGGCTTCGGAGACTTGCGCCAGATTTGACAACTCCCCGCGGAAAGCTTCAAGACGAACCCGCTCCTGACGCCCGGCTTCCCAGTTCGCGAGCGAAAAAATCGCCGCGGACAGCATCAGCCACATGAAGAAAAACCATGCATCGCGCCAGCGCTCAGTCACCGATTTTCTCCTCTGAAAACATCGCGGGTCTTGCAAGAAGACCGAAGGCAACCTGTCGCGGCAATGCTACTACTTATGTTGTCGGGCAACCACAACTGCCCGGAACCCGCGTAGCAGGGTCGCGAACACGTACTTAAGCCTCCGGCTTCGCTGGCAGTTCGGATAGCGATCTGTCGTCGTTCTTTTCCGGGCCTGTTCAAACCGATCCCGAAGTTCGCGCCTGACTACAGCACCAGAGTCAGCCCGCCGTCGATGACGAAGATTTGCCCTGTCGCATAACGGTTGCGCAGCAGGGCCAGCGTTGCCTCAACGCAGTCGGCGGTGGTGGCCGAGCGCTTGAGCGGCGCCCTGCCCTTGACGGCGTCGTGCTGGGCCTGCCAATCCTTGGTCCACGGCGTCTCCACCAGGCCGGGCGCGACCGCATTGACGCGCACTGGCCCGCACGACTTGGCCAGCAACAGCGTCATGTGGTTGAGCGCCGCCTTGCTCATGGAATAGGCAATTGAACTGCCGACCGGACGCACGCCGGCAATCGAGGTGATGTTGATCACGTTGGCGTCATCACTCTGTTTGAGGTAGGGCATCGCGGCCTTGGTGAGCATCCAGGTGCCGGTGACGTTGACCTCGAAGGTCCGGGCGAAGATGTCGTCGGTCAGCGCTTCCAGATCAGGATGCGGCACGGCCTTGGTCCAGCCTGCATTGTTCACCAGGATGTCGAGCTTGCCGAAGCGCTCGAGTGTTGCCGCAAGAAGCCGCTGGCCGGACGCCTTGTCGCTGATGTCGGCCTGCACGTAAATCGCGCTGTCGCCGAGTTCTTTGGCAATCCTTTGTCCGGCTTCAGCGGACGAGACCGAATTGATGACCACCGAGGCGCCAAGTTCCGACAGACGCCGGGCAATCGCTTCGCCGATCCCGCTCGACGACCCGGTGACAATTGCTACTTTTCCTGAAAACTCACTCATCATTCTCTCCATGCAGGGCTGCTGGCGGCTCAGTGGCTGGTGCCTTCCGAGCGGTTGATCTTGTTGTAGAGGTTGTACTTGCCGACAGGCTTGTCCATCGGGATGCGCTTCACCTCCTTGAAGGTGGCCGCGTCGAACACGATCAGCGCGCCGCCGTCTGCCTTGCGCTCCCACAGGCTGGCCAGCACGTACTTGCCGTCGCGGGTGAATTCGACGTGGGCGAGGGTCTTGCCCGAATCGGTCTTCACTTCGGCGACCTTCTCCAGCGTGCGCTTGTCGATTACCTGCAACGTGTCCTTGCCCTTCGACATCATCGAATCGGTCCAGGCATAGGGTGTTTTCTCGTGGCTGCGCATGAAGAATCCTGGACCGAGCGTCGGGATGGTCTTGATCGTGCTCCAGTCCTTCATGTCGATCACCGTGACAAGACCTTCCTTGAGGTTGGGCGTGGCCATCACAGTGCGATCCGGCCCGCCCTGCGGCGGTTGATAGTTCCAGGTAATGCCTGAGCCAAGATGCGGCATGCCGGGCAAACTCAGGTCGGCGATCTTCTTGCGCACGTCGAGGTTGACCACCTGGCCCTTCCCCGCTGAGCGAGAAGATCCCATCAGTTCGGCATAATTCTGGGTAAAGAAAAAGTCATCCAGCGGCTCGGACAGGTAGCTGCGCCGTGGATTGAGGAAGCCGGGAATGAAAGCGCCTTCCTTGTACTGAAAATCGTGCACCATGCCCACCGGAATATCTTCGGCCCTCGGGTTGTAGCTGATCTCCCAGACCTCGGGCACGTCCTTCAGCGCGGCGACGAAGCTCTGTCGCGGCGCGGCGTCATAGACCGCTGAGACGCGCGAGCTTTCCTTGTGATCCTTGTTCCAGACCTGAAGCACCTTCAGCAGATTAAGGTCGGCATCGAGCAGCACCAGCGTGTGCGGCAGGTAGTTGGCCACCGCCAGAAACTTGCCATCGCCCGACACGGCGAGATTGCGTGTATTGATGCCGGCGCGAATCTCCGCGACCACCTTGAGATTCCAGATATCAAACTTGGTGATCCAGCCGTCGCGCGAGGCGAAGAACACGTAGCGTCCGTCGGGCGTAAACTTCGGCCCGCCATGCAGCGCGAAGCGGCTCTGGAAACGGTGGATCGGTTCCAGTTTGTCGCCATCGAGCACCGTAACGTGATGGTCACCGGTCTCGACCACGATGAACAGGTTCATCATGTCGACGCCTTTGAATATATCTGCCGGCCTGTCCGGCAGGCTGCCCGGAGCGAAATTGACGATGCGCGAGGCCTTGATGTCTTCCTCGCCAAGAGTCGGCGCTGGCGACACGGCAGTATAGATGTAATCCGCCAAGCCGGCGATCTCGTCCTTGTTCAGACGGTCCGCAAAACCGGCCATCTGTGTGGCCACGCGCCCCGCGGTGATGGTCTTGATCGCCTCGGGCTTCTTGAGTCGGGCCAGGCTCTCCGGCAGCAGCGCCGGCCCGATCAGCCCGAGCCGACCCGGACCATGACAAGCGGCGCAATGCTGCTGAAACAGCGCGGTGGATTCGGCCGCTTGCAGCGGCAAGGCAGTCGCCAGCAGGAAACCAATCAGGGCAAACCTCTTCATGCGATTCCAATCTCTTCGTCGGTCAGATAGCACCCCGGGTCCTCCGACCAGGGATCGCCGGTCAACTGCTGGGCGCGCACTCGCGTATTGCCGCCGCAGATATCGAAATGTGCGCAGGTGCCGCAACGGCCGCCCACCTTGCGCGGATGCGCCTTCAGGCCGTCCATCAGCGGATCGGAGGTATCCATCCAGATATCGCCGAAGGAACGCTCGCGGACATTGCCCAGCGTGTGATGCCACCACATCGTGTCGGGATGGACGTTGCCGAGGTTGTCGATGTTGGCGACGTTGACGCCGCTCGAATTGCCGCCCCACTGCACCAGCTTCTTGCGGATGTGCTCGACTTTCCCGGGGAAACGTTTCTGCAGCCATGACAGCAGATAAACGCCATCGGCATCATTGTTTCCGGTGGTGAATTCCTTGACCAGTCCGCGTTCCCTATAGTCCCAGCAGGTATCGAACAACAGGTCCATTGCGGCGCGCGTCATCTGGTGCAGAGCATCGTCGCGGCGATTCGTGTTGCCGCGCCCCGCATAGTTGAGATGGGAAAAATAGAAGCGGTCAATGCCCTCGTCCTCGACCAGCCTGAGCAGGCCGGGCAAGTCCTGGAAATTGTCCTGCGTCATGGTGTAGCGGACGCCGACCTTGAGTCCCGCCTCGCGACACAGACGGATGCCTGCCAGCGAGCGGTCGAAGGCCCCTGTCATGCGGCGAAACTTGTCGTGCGTCGCTCCCAGGCCGTCGAGGCTGATGCCGACGTAATCGAAGCCGATTGCAGCGATCCGCTCGAACATCGGCGCATCGATCAGGGTGCCGTTGGACGACAGGGCGGTGAAGAAACCCATCGCCTTGGCTCGCGCCGAAATCTCGAAAATGTCCGGGCGGAGCAACGGCTCGCCGCCCGACAGGATCAACGCCGGAACGCGAAACGCCTTGAGTTGATCCATCACGGCGAATACTTCGGCGGTGCCGAGTTCGCCGGCAAAGTCCTTGTCGGCAGAGATGGAATAGCAGTGCTTGCAGGTCAGGTTGCAGCGGCGGATCAGATTCCAGATCACGACCGGACCGGGGGGGTTGCGTACCGGCCCGATGGGTGTCGGCGCGGCTATTTCCTGCATGAATTGCGAAATTCTGAACATGGCAGCATTCAAGCGCAAAGGCAATGGCGACCGCATTGATACCGGTCAAGCACCGGGCGAGATTAAATATTCGCGGTCAAGGAAGAATCATTTCGTTCAGGTTACTATTTCCATTTGCAAAACGCGAGACAGGATCAATGAATTCCATCGCCAAGACCGCATGCTGCACCCTGATGATTCTTTCGTGCGGGCTAGCGTCCGGCTTTGTTCTCGCCGAGGGCTCAACCCTGGGAATGAACGAGCAACCGATTCATGACGCGGCACGCATGGGTACGCGCAAGGATGTGGAGAATATCCTCAGGAATACGCCGCAGGCTCGGGATGCCCGTACCGCACTCGGCGCCACTCCGCTGCACTACGCGGCGATGAACGAAAGCAGTGGCCCGCTCAAAGCGCTTCTGGCGGCGGGAGCAGCCGTCAATTCGCGCGATGGCGAAGGCCGCACGCCGCTGCACATGGCGGCATTTTCGACTCGCACTGAGAATGGCAGCTTGCTGCTGCAAGCCGGGGCCGATCCCGCACTCAAGACCGATGCCGGGCGCGATGTATTGAGCATGGCGCGCAAGGTGCGTGCCGATGAACTCGCCGGCGTGATCTCGCTCTGGATTCTCAAGGGCTGCAAGCCTGGCAAGCCGTGCTGACACTGCGCGACACAACGCTGCTGCTGCTCTTTGCAACTCAGTGCAGCTTTGCCGCGACCGGAGACGCGGCATTGCCGGCAGTCGTCGTCTTCGCGCCCAGCCCTTGCCTGGCTTGCATCGATTGGGCCGAGCACCTGCGCCAGAACGGCTTTGCGGTCAGCATGGAGGAAATCCCGATCGCGGACATGCCCAGGCTCAAGCGCTGGCTGAATGTACCTTCCGAGCTCGAATCGGTGCTCACTGCCAAGGTCGCCGGCTATTTCATCGAGGGCCACGTGCCGGCCGAAGACATCAAACTTCTGCTCAAGGAAAAGCCCAGGGCCCGGGGACTGGCGGTGCCCGGCCTGCCGCGCGGCTCACCCGGATTCGATCTGTCCAAACCGTTCTGCGAAACCGCCTGCACCATTCTCGACAACGCCGGCCAGGAGCGCGAAGTCAGGCGCGAGGCTTACAACACGCTTCTGGTAGCCCCCGACGGCAGGACCAGCGTGTTCGCCCGTCACTGAGAGGGGCCGGAGCGCAGGGGCTGCGGTGCCAGCAACTCCATGTAAAGGGCCTGAGCCCATTGCACATCTTCTCCGCGCGGCTGCGGATCATCGTGCTGGCTCACGGCCTGGGTGATCAGCCCGTCGCCACGCAAACGGTAATGGGCATCGATGCGCATCATCTCCATCGGCTCGACATCGGTGAACACGTGGCAAACGCTTTCCGGCAATTGCTGTTCCGGCAACTTGCCGCGCGCGCGCGCGGCGATTTCCGCGGCGGCGATGCGGCCGAGCTGGCAGGCCATGTGCGCACTTTTCGGGTAATGGCCGAAGAGCGGCGAGGCGCGCCCCAGCAGGTCGCCCACCAGGAACACCCGCTCGTCGCCGATGGCATTCAGGTGCAGCGGATCGAAGCCGGCCCAGCCGCCCGGCTTGCCTGCGGCATCGGATTCGATTAGACCTGCCTGCCAGATCAGGTCGGCCGCCTGCTGCGGTGGAATGATGATCGCATGGTCGAACTTCAGTTCGTCGAACTCGGTGCTCAGGGTCTTCCTGAAGGGGTCGATGGTCTTCACCGGCGCGTGGGTCAGGTGCAGGACCTGATCCTTGTAGCGCTCGGCAAACATGCGATTGAAGCGCTGCATGCCGCCACCGGCATCGACCAGAATGAGGCGGCCCTTGATGCGGTGAGCTTTCAGCAGCCACGCGATCATCACCGCGCGCTCATAGGGTGCCGGCGGACAGCGCAGCGGGGGGGGGCGGAACGGTCATCAGCAGGTCACCGCCCTTGAATTCGATCAGCTTGCGCTTCAGTGCCTCCAGTTCACTGGCCAGGACGCCGGCCGGGTAGTGCCGCCGCACGGAGTCGATGGCGCGGACATCGTCGCCCAGCCACGGGCTGTAATCGTGGCGGATGCCGGCGGCAAGAATCAGCCAGTCGTAGCCGAGCGCGCCCTGCGAGCTATGGAGGCGGCGCCGTTCGCGGTCGATTGCCGTGACCTCGGCCCGGATCGACTGATAGCCGTAGGCCCCCGCCGGCGCGCCATACTCCTGTTGCATCAATGTATCGGCGGTTCGGCCGACCAGCCATTTGTTGCTTAGTGGCAGGGAGCGGAAGCTGGAATCCTTCTCGATCAGCACGACCTCGAGTTCGGGCGCCAACCGACGCAGGTGGCGGGCCGCGGCCAGCCCGCCCCAGCCACCGCCGACGATGGCGACGCGGCGCCCGCCTGACGCCGGCAGCACGTCGTGCAGCGACTGGCCGAAGCAACGGGCAGCGCCAAGCGCTGCACCCGCGGCAAGAAAACGCCGGCGGCTGATCATGCGCCGGCTTCAGCGTCCGCCGTCGACGCTCATCGCGGCGCGGATGCGCTGCGCGATCTCGCTTGCCGGCATGGCGTAAGCGAAGCGGGCGAGAAAGCGGCCCCGGGTGTCCAGCAGAACCATCCCGGCCGTGTGATACATGGTGTAGTTCTCCGGCTTCGCACCCGGCTCGCGCACCTTCTGGTACTGGATGCGAAAGCTGTCGGCGGCCCGCCGCACCAGTTCCGGCGAGCCGGTCAGGCCGAGAATGCGCGGATCGAAGGCGCCAGTGTATTCGCGCAGGATCTCGCGGGTATCGCGTTCCGGATCGACGGTGATGAAAATTGGCTGCAAGCGCTTCGCCTCGCTGCCGAGAAGTTCGAGTACCTGCCTGAATTCCAGCAAGGTAGTCGGGCAGACGTCGGGGCAAGAGATGAAGCCGAAAGTGACGAGCTGAAAGCGGTCGCGAAAATCATCAATGGTCACTGCCCTGCCCTGCGGATCCATCAGCAGGTAGCGCGGCAGTAGCGGAGCGTCATACTGCGGCGCGGGAGCATGGCCGGCGCCGGCGACTGGCTGGGCGAGCGCCGGGACCCAGGCGGCGAGCAGCGATCCGACGAGCAGCACAGCCACCGTCCGGCGCCTCATGTCATTTCGCCGCGGGTGCAACGACAGGCAGCGTATCGGCGAGCCGCAATGCCAACTGATTAAGGCGGTCGGTGAGGTAGGTGGTATCGGGGCAGGTACCGGCCGCGCGCGTTTGCGCGAGGAAGGCTTCCTGCGTTGCTTCCTCGTAGGCAGCGCCGAAGCGCTGCGTCTTCGGCGCGTGCGCCAGCATCAACTCCTTGGCCCGGGCGGCGAGTTTGGTATCGGCGCACGCCAGAGCCTGACCATTGACGCTACCCAGAGCCTTGATCGCCAGCAAACCGGCCTCGGCGTCGGCGGAGAAAGTCGGCGCCGGCAGCACGGCGACAAACAGCAGAAGCGTAGTGCGAAGATGTTTCATGGGACTTTCCTTGGTTGTCGAATCGGGATTGTAGGCTCAGCGCATGCGCGGCGCCGGATCGCGCAAAACCCGGTACGGCGTTGAGAAAGGCGCCAGACGCTCGAGGAAATCCAGCAGTTCAAGCACCGGCGAATTGCGGAAAAAAGTTGCCGTCGGCGTTTCCATCCAGATCCGGTCGGCGAACAGATAGATCTCGTGCGGTGTGTCGCCAAAGCCGTCGCCATTTCGATCAAAACCCTGATAGCCATCCCAATAGTTTCCGCGCCAGACGTTGGAACTGCCGGCCCCCGGTGCGCTAATCGCCACGGTACTCAGGTTGTTCTCGAAACGATTGTCGAAAAAACGATGACCACCCTCCTCGCCATAGAAGAACAGGCCGATGATGTTGTGCGCAAAGCGGTTGTTCCTTACCGTCAGCGCGCCATCCGACAGCGGCGGTGCATCGACCTTGAGGCCGACGGAACAGTGCAGCACTTCGTTGTTCTCGACCAGGGCATCGCTGCTCTCTTTGAGCACAATGCCTCCCCCGCCGTCGGTAAGTGCATGGGCCACGTGATTTCCGCGCAGGATCAGGTTCGGCGAATAGAGTACGACAATCCCGGTGCCGGTATTGGACAAGCGGTTGTTCTCGACCAGAAGGCGCGGCGAAAAAATGATGTGCATGCCATAGCGGCCATCGGTGAAATGGTTGCCGACAATGCGATTGTCCGGCGAATTGGCAAAGGTGAGGTCGCGTGCGCGGGTGAAACGATTGCTTTCAATCGCATTGTGACGGCTGTACCATATTCGAATGGCATCGCCGCGCATGGCCAGCGAAAGATCCTTGCCGGTAATCCGGTTGCCGGTTACCCGCGAGCGATTTACCTGCTTGAGGTGGATGCCGAACAGGACGTCATCGATCTCGTTGTCCTCGATGTGATGGTCGTCGCCCTCCAGCAGAATCCCGGCGTCCAGACGATCGTGCGAATCACCGCTGCGAGTCAGGCGCACGCGGCGTATCGTCACGCCATTGGTGGCGACGGACAGCACCGTGCTCCGGCCATCGCCGATGATGACGGCTCGATGCCCGCCCTCCAGCGTCAGTGGTTTGCTTATGGTTGCCGGGCCGGCGTAGTCGCCCGGCGCCAGGCTCAGCGTGCCGCCGGCAGGGGTTGCATCGATCAGCGGCTGCAGAGGTATGGAAGTCGCTGCCAGAACCGGCAGGCTCAACACTGCGACGAACCACAGCCGTGGGCGCAGGACCACCAAGCCATGGCTCACGGCACGACCTGCGCCGTCTTCAGTTCAAACGGCTCCATGGCATGCTCAAAATGGCGGCAAGCAAAAGACCGTGAGCGCTCGCGGCGAGAACGGTGAGTTTGAGCGCCGGAGTCAGTTCCGCTGGCTGCCCTGCGCGGGACCAGAGCTGACGTGCTGCAGCAATGCTGCCAGCCGCAGGCAGCAACGCAATCAGTGCCACCACAGGGAGATATCCCAGCAGCACCATCAGCAAGGGCCAAGCGTAGGCGAGCGTTGCTATCGCCAAATAGCCCCACCGTGCCTGTGCAACGCCAAGGCTCACCACCAGCGTGTTCTTGCCGGCGCTGGCATCCGCCTTGACGTCCGGAAACTGATTGATATAAAGCACGTTGGCCACCAGCAGCGCAAAGCCGAGGCCGGCGGCGACGGGGACGAAGGAAAAGCCATGACGCTGCACGAAGTCGCTGCCGACGACGACCAGCAACCAGCCGGCCGTAATGGCGAATTCGCCAAGACCCCGACTCTGCAATTTCAACGGCGGCGCCGAATAGGACCAACCCACCACCAGCCCGGCGAGTCCAACCAGGATCAGTTCCGGTCCGCTGACGGCTGTTAGCCACAGCCCCGCAGGAACCACCGCCGCCAGCAGGGAATAACCGAATACACCCGTGGCGCGCAGGGACAGGACGCCGTTCTGGATGAAGCGACTGCCGCCGGTAAACGGGAACTGCCGCTCGGTGTTGGCCCCGTCGCAGCCCGATAGCGCATCGTAATAGTCGTTGATCACGTTGGCGCCGGCATGCGCCACCAGGGCGAAAAACAACGTCGCCGTGGCCAGTGCCGGGCCGACAGCGATACCTGAATACGCCGCGGTCGCGAGCCCCAGCAGGCACCCGACGAAGGTGACGGAAAGGAAGGCCGGTCGCGTTGCGGCGAAGTAGCGCAGAAATGGATTGGGCAGGGCTTCCAGCGTCGGTTCCAGCGGTTTGGTCATGTATCGCTTCCTCGGTTGATCCTGCCTATTGGAGTACGAGTTCGGCGGCAGCGTCGAGATCCGCGTTTTTCATGGCGCCCAGCTTGCTCGCGACGATCTGGCCCTTGCGATTGATCGCCACGGTAAAAGGCAGGCCCGCGCGCGCATTGCCCAGCGCCTGCATCAGCGGGATGCCCTGATCCTTCGCCAGCAGCACAGGGTAGTTCATCTCGTAAGCCTTCATGAAATCGCGAACCGATTCCGATTTGTCTTCGAGGCCGATGCCGATCACCACCAGCCCCCTCTGCCGGTACTTGTCGTGGGCCCGGACCAGTTCCGGAATTTCGACCCGGCAGGGTGCGCACCAGCGCGCCCAGAAGTTCACGATCAGGGGTTTGCCCCGAAAACTTTCCAGCGCAACGGGCTTGTCGTCGGTTCCGGCAAGCGTCATCGCGAACAGAGCATCGCCACTGGCCGCCCGCGCCAAGCCAGCCGCCAGGAGCAATACAAGCGCGAACACTCGTTGTTGCCTGCCGGCGAAGCGGAATCCCAGGCACGCAAGGCGAGCCAGCGCCGACTCTTGACCGGGAATGGTCACGGCAGATCGCCACGACGGAACAACTGGTAGCCGAGGGTCGCCGCCGCAACACCGATTACCGTCGGATAGACGAGAGCGAATACCTTGTAGCCGGTGACGCCGAACAGGTCGAGAATGACATAGGCGGAAGGGCCGAGCACGATCAGTTGCGGATCGAACAGCGCCAGTGCGGCCGTGCGGAACACCTGTAGTGGATTGGCCAGCGCCATGGTCACTGCGACTTCCGGCGAGACCTTGCCCTGGATCATTACGCCGAGCAGGATCAGGTCAAGGAACAGCAGCAGCGTCAGCCAGACGACGAAGGCAGCGCCTTGCGCCATGTCGGTGCTGCGCGCCACCGCCGAGATCAGCATGCCGATCCCGAGAAAGCAGGCGGCCATTACCGCCAGCAAGGCCGTGTAGTAGCCGAACATGCCCCAGGGCACGTCGATGCCGCGCACCAGCGCGATCACCACGGCCAGCACCATGGCGCCGAATACCGGCAGGAAGATCACGATATAGCGGCCGAGGATCTTGCCCCAGAACCATGCCGCCAACGACACCGGCAGGGACAGCAGATATTCATAAACACCGGCCTCGCGATCACCGGCTACCGAACGCACGGTAGTGATGAGGACGAAGATCGGCAGGATCGCCATGGTCAGCTGAATATAAGTCACCAGCAAACGCGACAGGCCGATGAAGCCCAGCACGCGGGACTCGGTCAGGCCGAACAGAAACAGCAGGGCGACGATACCGCCGAACACCAGCGTATAGATTTGAAACCATCGCGCGCGCAGGGATTCGACGATATCGAGTTTGGCGGTCAGCCAGAGTTGTTTCATCACTACCTTCCGAGAGCCAGCACATGCTGACGCATTTCTTCAAAATCGAAGGCGCCGGCCTCTGCATAGGCAACGGCTCCATAGTTGTAACCCATGGGTGAGGCCTTGCCTCCGGCATAGTGAGCCTTGCGCGCCTCGAGCCATTTGTCCCCGGCGCTACTGACATCGGCGACCCAGAAGCGGGTGGCGGCCTCTGCCAGCCACGAATAGTCCTTCTGCTTGTCCCGTATCCAGACCACGGCACAGCCGATGTCATCGAATTTGAACACGGCATTCTTGTCGCCGCCGCGCATCTGCGCCGCGAAGCGGCGATCGGAAATCACCATGCTGCAACGTGTGCAGGTATCGCGATCCCACTTGATCTCGTCCATGCCCTCCGGCCATGTGCCGGAACGGCCACAGGCGGACAACATGGCAGCCAGCGGCGTCAATGCGAAACCGGCAGCGATGAAACGGCGCCGGTCCATCAATTCGACCCCGCTCCATTGCCGGATTCCTGAAGCGAGAAGTCGCTGATCAGCGCCACATAGCGCGAGGTCATGCCCATGAAACGCAGCCGGTCGGGGCCAGGCACATCGCCCTCCCACTCCAGCCCACTGCCTACATCACGAAAATTCCAGTTGAGCATCGCCTTGGCAAATGCGGCCTCGTTGCGCTTGATAGAGATGCGGCAGGAGAACTTTCCGGAAAGGGACACGTCGTCGGCGACGCGGTCATCCAACACCACCTTCCCCATGTCCATTTCGATCACCCGATTCACCAGCGCCGACACTTCATTCAATCGATGGCTGGAGATCAGCATGGTGACTTCCTGCTGCCGTTCGGCGAGGAGTTCGAAAAATATCTTGCGCGCTTCGGGGTCGAGATTGGCGGCCGGTTCGTCCATGACCAGCACCGTCGCATCGCGCCCCAGCGCAATCGCGATCAGCAGCTTCTGCTTCATGCCACCCGATAGCTTGACGAAGGGACGCGTCAGGATCGGCCCCAGATCGAGTCCAAGGCGTTGCGCCAGTTGGTGAATGCGGGCGGGATCGGTACCGCACAGCGCCGCCGAAAAATCGATCAACTGAGCCACCGGCATCTTCAGCGGCGGCGGCAATTGCGGCACGAAACCTATCGTGCCCAGCACTGCCGTGCGTTCCTGACGCGGATCACGGCCATCGATAGTGACCCGCCCGTCGAAGGTGTATTCGCCCAGCAGGCAGCGGATCAACGTGGTCTTGCCGGCGCCGTTCGAACCGATCAGCGCAACGCGCTCGGAGAGCCCGATCTCGAGGCTGATATCGTCGAGCACGCGCATCTTGCGAAAGCTTTTTGAAACATTTGAAAAACAGATCATGGTGTTCAGTAGGAGTGATTCAAAGCAGCCTGGAGAGACCCTTGACGTCGAAGCTCAGCGAACCCGTCGGGCAGGTATCGACGCACAGTCCGCAACGGGTGCAGTCGGGGCCGATCGGTATTTCGGTAGCCACTGCACGACCCTTGATCACCGTGTCGAGCACATGCGGAACGAGACAGACCTTGCGGCAGTCGCCCTCATGGAAGCAGCCATCGAGCGTGTACTTGATGCGCAGCGGGGAGAAGATGCCGACCACGCCGTAGGTGAGCCCGATCGGACAGGCGTAGCGACACCAGGCGCGACGCGAAAAGAACACCTCGAACACCAGCAGCGCCAGCACCCACAGCAAGGCCAGCCCCGGCCCGTAGATCAGCGCCCGCGACAAAATCCCGGTAGGTGATATGGCCTCAAACACCGTGTAACCGGTGCCCGCAGCGAGTGCGGCAAAGACGATCCAGGAGATCGTACGCAAACGCCGGTCGATATTCTGGTCGGTCAACAGCTTCTTCTTGACGAGATAGAGATGAATTTTCTCTGCACCCTCCGCCAGCAGATGGTAGGGACAGACCCAGGAACAGAAGGTGCGCCCTCCCAGCACCAGCCAGAGCACGAACACGGTGGCCGTGCCGATCACCAGATTGACGATGATGTGCTTGTGCGCCAGCATGACCTGCAGAGCGGAGTTGAGGTCGATCAGATGGAAGCCGACAAAGCGCGACGCCGTCAGCGCCCCTTCGAGGATCTGGATGTCGAACCAGAACGAGAAGGTAAACATCAGATTGACGATGATCAGGGTTGCCCAGCGCCGTTTTCGCCACTTGTGCGTATGAACCGCATGGGCGCGGGCATGCAGTTTTTCCGCTATCAGATCCCGGTTGCCACGCTTGTAGAGATGAATCTTTTGCGCCTCGGGGGCGATTGCCTCCGGCTTTTTCGGTTCGCGGCCGAACATCACCGCGATCTGGTCGAAGAAGCGCCGCCTGAGGATGGGGCTCATGTGTTCCACACCTCTCGCGCGTCGATGACGATGCAGGTCGGCTCGACCGGACAGATCATCTCGCAAACGCCGCAACCGACGCAGGGCTCATGCACCACCGGCGATTTTCGCTTCGAGCCGTTCGGCGCGAACACGGTTTCAATCGAAATCGCGCCCTTGACCGGACATTCGCGCACGCACAGGTCGCACTCGGCCAGATCATAGGGATGTTCGCTGATGCCGATCGGCTTCCAGCGGCTGACCTCCATGTAGCGCATGCGGCCCTTGAACGACGCCCCGCGCACCTGGCCCTTGAAACCCTTGCCCTGAATCGCCAGGCAGGCTTCCGGGCGAGTCAGCCGCGCGACGCCGATGCGCTCGCTCAGATTCAGGGTCGGCTCAGGATCCTTTTCCTTGGCCTTGAGGATCGGCGCCGCAGCCAGCTTTGCGCCCTTGCGAACATTTAGAAATGCGGGCTTCTTGTAGACCAGCGCACCGGTCGGACAGGCCAGGATGCACTGCACGGCATCGCAGGAAAAATCGCAGGCCTGCTCGCGCGCATCGATGTACGGTACGCCGACAGCAACACCATCGACCAGATCAGCCAGCTTGATTGCCTGCACCGGACAGACCTGGACGCATTGGCCGCACTTGATGCAAGAGGCCAGAAAATCCTTTTCGTCCAGCGCTCCAGGTGGTCGCAAACGCTTGGTCCGGGCATAAACCAGAGGAAGGAAGCCGGAGAGCGCAGCGCCCATCACCCCGCCGGTGAGCAATATAGTGCGCAGCCAGCGACGGCGCGCCTGTTGCATGCGCTCCCGCGACGGGGGCGGCTGCGCCACGACAGGTGATTTCGGCTCGCTCATCGCGTCACCTCTTGCACAACCAACTCAGGTTTCACAAAACGCGGCTTGTCATCCTTCAGCGTCATCTCCGGCGACGAGAAAGGCGCCAGCCGCTCGAGAAAATCCAGCAGTTCCATCACCGGAGCCGTCTTGAAGAATCGCGCCGGAGGCATTTCGATCCATATCTGATCCGCATAGGCATAGAGTTCATAGGGCGTGTCGCCGATTCCGTCGTGATCACGATCGAAGCCCTGATAATCATCCCAGTAATTGCCGCGCCATTCGTTGAGGCCGGACTTGCCGCGACCGGCCTGCACCACGTTGGTCAGATTACCCTCGAAGATATTGTCGGTAACGACATTGCCACCCAACTCGCTGGTCAACTTTACCGCGACACCGTTATAGGCGAAACGGTTGTTGCGCACCCAGATCCTGCTGTCGGGCTGAAAGGGCGAGAGGTCGGAACCGATACCGAGCGCGCAGTAGATGATTTCGTTGGCTTCAACCACGATGTTGCTGGCTTCCTTGAACCCGATCGCCATGCCGGTCGCGCCGGTCGCATGGGAGATCAGGTTATTGCGCACTACGCCGCCTTCGGAGTACATGAAATAAATGCCCACCGCGTTGTCGTAGAAACGGTTGCCTTCGACCACATTGTGGTCGGCAAACATGAAATGGATCGAATAACGACTGCGGGTGCCGACATTGTTTCGATACACATTGTCGCTGGAGTACCAGGCCACCATATCGCGCGAGTCGCTGACCCGATTGTTCTGTATCAGATTGCGATTGCTGTACCACAGTCGGATCCCATCGCCGCGCACCCCAAGATCGAACGGCTTGGAACGGATGCTGTTGCCACGCAGGATGCTGTCGTCGGACTGCTTCAGATCGATTCCATTCAGGCAATTATCGACGACCAGATTCTCGATTACGTTACGGTGACCACGCACATCCAGGCAGGAGTCATCTGTATCGTGCGAATTGCCCGAGCCGGTCAGGTGAAGGCCCCGCAGTACCGCACCGTCGGTCTCCAGCGAAAACACCGTGCCCTTGTCGCCGGCATCAATCGTCACCTGCCCGCTGCCATCAATGATCAGCGGCTTGGTCATCGTCACCGGACCGGAATACGAACCGGCTGGCGGGCGAAGGGTGGATCCGGCCGGTGCCGCGTCTACCAGAAGCTGAAACGGCTTCAAGCCGTGAACGCGCTTGTCACGCTCGTGAAGCATATAGGTCGGCTTGGGCCGGTCTACGCTGACCCGGGGCGCGGTAGACAAGTCAGCCGTCGCGCCAAGTGCAGGAGCCTTTTCGTCGCCCGCGTCGCGGTCGGCCGGACGCGCTACCAGCAGCGATGAGACACCGAGCAGCAAAGCCGGCAGCAGCGCCAGCCAGCGTTTGCGGTTCATGACGGAATCAGGCCGCCGATGACTCGCGCATCTGCCTGCGGCGCAGCAGCAACGCCATCAACAGGCAGCCTGAAGCAATCAGTAGAAGCGCATAACCCCAGTAGGGATAGGAGAAGGTCGAGAACTGCGCCACCTTGCCCTCACCAAATACCGTCGGCATGAAGGGCTTGACGGTAAAGGCGCCCCAAGGATGCATGTTGTGTCCGAAGAACCATAGCCAGCCGGCGTAATCGACTACAAAGAACACCGGAAGCAAGGCCGGAACCAACGCCAGCAACAGCGAAAACTTGGGAACTTTCCAGACCCCCAGCAGAATGATCGCCATTGCCACAACCATCCCGGCCATTGACACCTTTGTCGCGAGTATCAGATTGGCCTTCCAGTGCTCCAGCACTTCTGGCTGATTGAAAAAAGTACTCGCCTCATGGTAATAATGATCTGCGAAGGCGCCCAATTGGCCCAGAACGATCTGGTCGACCACCATCCAGACGGCAACTGCCGCAAACCCCGCACCCAGAATCTTGAGTTGATTCTTGGGCTGCGTTGCCATGAAACCCAACAGCATGACGGCAAACCAGCCGAAGATAAACTTTGCCAAACGCAACTCGACCGGAGACCCGGTATCTATCGGATACATCCCGACATAGTGATTGATGGTGTTCATTTCGTGGACGCAATCGAGGCTCTTTGCCTCTTTGTTCACGTCCTTCTCCTTGTCCAGGATCGGATTGTAACGAGGGGTGTCTTCACCCATGTCCGCCTGCAGGGTTTCGTTGCCCATGCGGGTGCCTTTCCCCACCACTGTGCAGCCGTTGAAAACGCCGTTGAAGTGAAAGTGGATGCGAATGCCGTCGGGAAATGCATCTTTGGGATAGTTCGGCGCCGTCAGCGAAACCCACCAGATCGGCGCAAAGTAGGCGGCGATAAGGCACACCATCGCCACCAGGGTTAACCCGGTGATCAGCAGATTCTGTTTTTTCTGGTCTTGCATTCTGTTCTCTGTTTACTGGGGCGTGCAGCCGGGAACTTCCGCACTCTGGCACGAACCAGAGTGCGGATCGGATAGGACCCTTACTTCTTCTTGCCGCCCTTTGCTTGAGCTTTGCCCGCCTTGCACATGGATCCATGCATTACCAGGCTGGACTGAAAGGCCGAGATGGACACCAGCTGCTCGTTGGTATAGGACTTGATGACCTTTACCATGTCCGGGTTGGCATTGCGGCGCTTTCCGTCGCGGATATCCGTCATTTGACGCAGCAGATACTTGTAGTGCTGGCCGGCTATGACCGGATAGAACTTCTCCTTGTCACCCTGGCCATTTTCCCCGTGACAGTTCTTGCACTCCTTCTCGTAGAGGACCTGGCCGTCGGCGATCTGCTTGGCCGCGTCCGGTCCCTCATACTTGCCATGATCCAGGGGAATGCACAAGGTCTGGATATAAGCCGACGTATCGGCCAATTCCTGTGGCTTTACCATCGCTTCCTTGGCAAAGGGATACATCGTCGGGTTGTCGCGCAAGCCCTCACGAATATCGGCCATCTGCTTGATCAGCACCGTGGTGTGCTGACCAGCCAGTTGCGGGAAAGTGCCGTCCGGGCGCCCGGCGCCGGACGGCAGATGGCATGCGCCGCAGACCTCGTAGGTTTCCTTGCCGTTCTTGGGGTCGCCCTTGAGTTTCAGGGCCTCGATCTTTTCGCCCTCCTGCGCATTCCATTTGTAGTCCTTCGACTCGATGCCTCCCTTCTTGGCAGCCGGCGCCTGGGCCAGTGCGAATCCGGGAATCAGCGCGACTGTGAGCGCCACTGTCAGTACCTTTAACATTTTCGTTTCCTCATCAGTGAGTAAGACCTGTAGCAATGATGGCATATTAGAACATCAGAATTCATTGATGCTCGTCAATTGGCCTGCATTGCCTGTTTTACAGGCCGCAGCAACAGTTCCTATTTTATCTCGGAGAGGTACTTTGCTATTTGCTTGATTTCATCGTCGGAAACCAGATGCATAACGCCTTTCATCGCCGCCGTGTTTCCGTTGGCACGCGCGCCGGTCTTGATATCCTTGATCTGGTTCTCGGCATATTTGGCGTTCTGTCCGGCCAATTTTGGATACTCCGGAAGCAGCGGTTTCTTGGCGTCCTTGCCGTGACAGGCGACACAGGTTTTTTCCAGGTAAAGCGCCTTGCCGTCGGCCAGAGCCGGTGCGGCGAAGGCGACGGCGGCCAGTGCCGCAAGAGTCAATCCGAATTTCATGGTTATTCCTTTTCCTAAAGAAGACGGGGGACAGAGTAACCCCGTCCCCCGTGTCTTGCATTGATTTAGTTCTACTTACTTGACCTTCTTCGCTCCATTCTGCTCAAGGTAGGTCTTGGCGCGCAGACCTAGGTCAGCCGTCTTGACCTGGTACTGCCAGATCTGCTCGGCCCAAAGGTTGGCATTTTCCCAATCCTTTTTGGCGGCAAAGGCTTCATGCTTTTCCTTGAGACCCTTGGTCTTGCCCAGTTGGTCGAACGCGTCTTCCACCATGGCTACGACATCCGGGAAGTCCTTGTAGTTGACGCTGGTGATGTAGGCCACCACTGAGTCGATGATTGCCTGCGTATCCACCACCTTCTTCACCGTCGCCTTGTACTCGGCTTCCGTGTAGTTGCCCTTGGCGAGCGTCGCCTTGGTCGGCTTCCAGCCCTTCGGCTTGACCAGCAGATAACCCTGCATCTCGAGGTGCAGCGCGGAGCAGAACTCGGTGCAGTAATAGGGATAGACGCCTTCCTTGTCAGCCTTGAACTTCACCGATACGGTCTTGCCCGGTTCGGCTGATGCGTGGACGTTGAAAGTCGACACCGTGAAGCCATGGGTCTCATCTTGCGCACGTTCCAGGTTGGTCAGGTTGATCGTCACTTCGTCGCCGACTTCCACCTCGATGGTTTCCGGAGTGATGTGCGAGCGAATCAGGGTGCCGAATACTTCGACCTTGTTGCCCTTCTTGACGGTCCTCTCCTCACCTGCACGAGTCATACCCGGATGCGGTTTGTCCGTGCGGCTGTCAGTACCGACCTTGTAACGAACCGCGGGCTTCAGCTTCTTGGCATCAATGGCCACCACGTAGTGCGGCTCGCCCAGCGGCACCGCCATGTCGTACAGCAACTGCATCTTGTCGCCGCTGATGTCGATCAGCTGGTGGTTCTGCGGATGCAGGGGCCCCACAGGCACGAAGCGGTCGATCGCCAGCTTGTTCAGCGCGACGAGGTACTTTCCGGCCGGCTTGGTGGAGTCACCTTCCATGGTCATCAGGTGCCCGATGTTGTAGTGCACGCTGATCTTGTCCAGCACCTTGCCTTCGCAGTAGTCCCACTTGGCCACTTGCGAATCCACGTACAGAGACGTGTAGGCGATACACGGCTTGCTGTCATACTGCGTATGCAAGGGACCGAGACCCAGCGCCACCTGCGTGTGCAGCACATCCTTCATGCCGATCACGGGGATGCCGTAGGGATCCTTGGATTCGAACTTGCCTGCCTTGATCGCAGCCATGATCTTCTCGAAGGAATAGACGGAAACGTGTGTGTCGAGCTTTCCGGCGACCACGATCTTGGTGCCGTCGGGGGACACATCGACACCGTGCGGCGACTTGGGTTCCGGAATCAGGAACAGGATGCCTTCCTTGATTGCGGTTTCCATCATGATCACGTCATGGCCGTTGATCTTCTTGGCCTTGCCGGCGGCAACCAGCTCGGCAGCCTTCTTCCAGTTGATCACATGCATGTAGTCGGTGTCCTTGGCGGAGCAACCGGCTTCATACGGGGGACGGCCCTTCTCGATGCCGCCGACGTAACGCTCGGAACAGAACGAGTTGGTGAAGGACCACCCTTCCGACGGACCCTTGCCGGCATCCGACAGATCCTGGGAGTAAGGCGGCAATTCGAGCGAGAACGACTTCTTGGTGTCGATGCGGCCTTCCTTGCGGTCGAACTTCCAGTAGGTCACGCCACCACGATACTTCTCGTTGAACTCCTCAAGCGGATAGAACTTCTTGTTTTCCAGCGGAGCCGCATATTGCGCAGCTTCGATCACATACTCGGTATTGGTGGTAACAAAAGTGCCGCCGTGTTCCGACTTGAAAATCGGGTTGACGACTATCTGCTTGGTTTCGAAGTCGCGCAGGTCAATCACGGCGATACGCGGATTGGCCTTGTCGTTGATGAAGAGGAATTGGCCATCGTACTCGCCATTGGTTTCGGATATCGCTGGGTGATGGGTATCGCCCCAGGTAATGTCCTTGCCATCGATCCGTCCCTGCTTAAGCACGTTCTTCGAGCTTTCATCGAAGCCATAGCCCTGCCAAGGCTCCGGCGTGAACACGGCGATGTACTTCAGAATGCGCATCGAGGGAATGGCGTAGACAATGACCTGACCGGACTGACCACCCGAACTGAAGGCGACGAACTCGTCGCGTTTGCCAGTAGGCACGTAGGTCTTGGCCGCGGCCAACAGATCCTGCTGGCTCAAACCGCGAGCTTTCAGCACGTCCTGCAGGGTATCGGCCGACCAGGCTACGCTTGCCGCCAGCCCGATTCCCGCCCCCAGCAGCAACGAAGTGGCTTGCTTGTTAAACTTCTTCATGTTGTCTCTCCCATTGCGATTAATACTGCATTAGCGTTGCGTTCGATGCGCCCTTCCTGCCTGATCACCGCAACAACAATGCTCCGTTGCGGCAATATCGAAACCATTTGACGCCGAAATTGGTCGCTTTTCATTGATATGGGTCAACTGTTGACATGGATCAATTTTTGGCATGAAAGCATAAGGCGAAACGGTGACAATCGAAACCGACCGGCAGCGCATTGCGGTACCTTACCGTTTCCACATCGGACACTGATTCCGCCCCGCCACTGGATAGAGATCAAGGAAAAATCCGATCCGGGTCTGCGACAATGCGTCGCATCAACGAACTTGTAGATTATTGCAATGCGAAACCAACTTTTGCCGATACTGCTGACGCTGTGCTTAAGCAGCCTTGGGCACGCCCAGAACCTCGACAAGGGCAAAGAGATCAACAGCACGTGTGCCGGATGTCATAGCGACGCCGGGCAAGGCGGTTCGCGCGGAGAGTACCCGCGCCTGGCCGGCCAGCCCGCCAAGTTCATCGCGACTCAGCTCAAGGCATTTCGCGCCCGTACGCGCATAAATATCCCGATGTACCCCTACACCCAGGCAAGAGAACTTCCGGATGAGGATATCGAGGATATTGCCGCCTATCTCGCATCGATCGAGCTTCCGAACAAGTGGCCCGTGTTCAAGGACAGCGACGACGCGCTGACACGCCTGACCCTCACCGAGCGCGTCATGATCATCCCGCGCGTACCGGGCAACCTGGCCAAGGGCGAGGCCATCTACCAGAATGAGTGCGCCTTCTGTCACGGCAAGACCGGCATGGGACACGGGCGGTTTCCGATGCTGGTGGGCCAATACACGAACTATCTGAAACGGCAAATGGACAAGTATCTCAAGGGCGAGCGGCCCCACGATGACGAAGGCATCGTGGGCATTCTCAACACGCTCAAGGAAGAGGACCTGCAGGACATCATCGCCTACCTGACGTCCATTCAGGAACGGCAGTAGCGGGCCTGCAGGTGAAGCAACCTCAACCGGCGATGCGCAGCCCGGTCTTTTTCAGGATGGCGGTGCTGTAGAGGACGTCATGCGCACGGCAGGCGTCGCTGAGCAGGGCGGCAATCTGCGCCACGCGAGCTGCAACTTCGTCGCGATCCCGGCTGTGAACCATGGCAAACAGGTTGTAGGGCCAGTCCGGCAGGCGGCGCGGACGCCGGTAGCAATGCGTGACGAACTCCAGTGCGCCGACCTGCACCCCCAACTCGTCGACGCGGGAATCATCGACATCCCACACCGACATGCCGTTCGCCGTGTAACCGATGGCGTAATGGTTGGGCACAGCGCCGATGCGACGGATCACGCCGCAGTCGAGCATGCGCTGCAGGCGACGCAACACCTCGTCGTCGGCAATTCCCAACTGGTCCGCCAGTGCGTCGTAAGGGCGCGACACACGGGGCAAGCCGGCCTGGGTGGCGACCATCAGGCGCCGATCCGTCGCGTCGAGTTCAGTGTCGATCTTCACCTCAGGCATGCAGCTTCATCTCCACAAAATATTCACGCTCTTTGGGGAACGCGAATACCGGCAGGCCTGTTGCGGCTTCTATCGCGGCAATGGTTTCGGCAATGCCCCGCGGCGTCGCCGTGGCAAGGACAAACCACATGTTCAAGTCGTGATCGCGACGGTAGTTGTGCGCCACCTCGGGGAAGGCGTTCACCTGCGCCACGACCCGCTCGAAGCTTTCTTCCGGCACGCGCATCGCCGCCAACACAAACGCGCCTCCGGCCCGTTCGATCTGGAACATGGGACCGAAGCGCGTCAGCACGCGACGCTCGATCATCGAGTCAAGGCGCCGCAGCAGTTCCGCCTCGCTCATGCCGAGGGTTTCCGCGACCTGGCGATAGGGTTCGGCAACCAGCGGGAAATCGCTCTGAAGGGCGTTGATCAGCCTTCTGTCGGTCTCGTCAAGCGCCGCCGTGGACGCTCCACCGGGCGCCGCTGCGTCATGCACGGATCGAACTCTTTGCCGGCAGCGGGCCTTCGGCAAAATAGCGCGCACCGCACTGCTTGAAGCGGCGCGTCGAGAACAGTGCCAGCGCCGGCAAACCCGCCAGCTGGCTCAAGTGGTCGATCACCGGCCGCACTTCCTCGCGCGAACGGCCATGCACCATGCAATAAAGGTTGTGACGCCAGTGCGGCAGACTGCGGCTGCGCCGGTAGCACAGCGTCACGCCTGCTTCGGCTGCGAACAGCCGGCCGATGCGGTCGACGTCCGCGTCGGGCGCGTCGAACACCACCATGGCATTGGCGCGGTAGCCCAGCTCATGGTGGCGCACGATGACGCCGAAACGCTTGATCAGCCCTTCTTCGAGCCAGCCGCTAATCCGCGTCAGGACTTCACCCTCGCTCATGCCGACGCGCTCGCCGAGGCGCGCGAAGGGGCGCAACACCAGGTCAATGCCGGGCTGTAGCGCCGCGATCAGTTGCTTCTCGACGACATCCGGCTCGCGCGCCGGTGTACCCGGGATATCGGCGTAATGCTTGTGCGGCGACTTCAGATCGAAGCCGAGGTCGATGTGATATTCCTGCTCCAGCGGCAGCGAGATGACCGCGCATCCCGTCTCGCTCTCGATCGCGGCGAGCGCGGCCGCAAGCGCTGCCTGATCGGCGGCCGTGGCAACGAACCACAGGTTGTAGTGATGCTCGCGCTGGTAGTTGTGATTCACTTCCGGCCTTGCGCTGACCTGTGCCGCAATCTGCTCGAGATGTTCCGCCGGAGCGGCGAGTGCCGCCAGCGTCGAGGCTCCGACGCGCCGCGGAGCAAACACTGCCCCGACGCGACTGATGGCGCCGCGCGCCTGCAATCGCCCGAGTGTCGCCAAAGTCGCCGTGTCGCCAGCGCCGACTCCTGCGCCAATTTGCCGGAACGGTTGCGCGACAATTGGAAAGTCACGTTGCCAACCGTTGAGCAGCGCAAATTCAAGCGGGCTGTAGGGCGAATCCATGGTCAGAATCCGATGCGTGCCGCACGATTGGTGAAGAAGATTCCGGACGGCGCATCTACCTCCAGGCTGCCCAGCTTCCGGAAGTTTCCGGTGTCGTAGATGACGACGCGGTTGTCATCGCGCGCCGACAGCCAGACCGCCTCGCCGCGCGGCGTGAACTCCATGTGCAGCACGGCCTTGCCGGGCTGCAGGGTCTGCACTATTTTTCCCGTCAGGGTATCGATCACCTGCACCCAGCCGTTGTCGGGAAAGGCGAAGTTGACCCAGATCTGGCGGCCATCCGGGCTGGCCATGACGAACACCGGCTGTCCCTTGACCGCCACCCTGCCGGTTTCCTTCCAGGTCGTTGCATCGGCTATCAGTACCTCGTGATGGCCGATGGCGGGCAGCCAGACGCGGCCCGCCGCCAACGACCAGCCACGCAGATGCGGCATCTTGAACACCGGCAGCTTTTCCTCGCCGCGACCGTATTTTTCGAGAATCTTGCGTGACCCCTTTTCCGGCTGCCAGAGATCGAGCAAGGCGATGCCATCCTCGCCAAACAAGCCGGCAAGATAGTGGCGGCCGTCGGGCGTAACCAGTCCGTCATAAGGCTGCAGGCCTGCCGGATAGCGCTTCGTCACCGGCCGCTTCGGATCGGAAAAGTCGCTGACCCATATCTCGCCGCCATCGAACAGCGCGTAGGCAAACTTGTTGCCCGGCACGTCGGCCAGACCGACCACTTTGGAGAAGCTTCCCGGCGCGTATTCGGCCGGGACTTCAGAGAGCAACTCGAGCGTTTCGGCATCGAAGGCCTTGATTCCGCCCGGTGTGTAGTTCTGCGCCACGACGATGCGTCCGTCCTGCGAGATCGAGCCGCCGATGGCGTTGCCGGACTGCATGATACGCTTGACGATGCGGGCTTCGAGCAGATCGACTTTGGTCAGTCCGCCATCGCGACCGAAGATGAACGCATAGCGTGCGTCGCGCGAATACACGACGGAAGCATGCGAGAGGTCGCCGAGACCGCCGATGCGGGCATAGGCCTCCCGGCTGGTGGTATTCACCAGCGTGACATGGCCGCTGGCGCGCTCGACGATGAGGCCGAGATCGCCGGTGCCGCGTAGCGGTACGCCACTGCATGCGCTCAGCAGCACCAGCAGAAGGCCGGCGAAGAACAGTTGCACGATCCGTTTCATTCAGGAAACCCCGCCACTAGTCGCTCAACGATCCATTGCGCTTCATCTTCCACCAGAAAACGCCGCCACGGCGGCATCGGCGTGCCCGGACGGCCGCCGATGATGGTCGCCACCAGTCCCTCGACCGGCTTGTCGGCGAGCGTCGCCGGGAGCAGCGCCGGTCCCAGTCCGCCGCGCAGGGTCATGCCATGACAGGAGCCGCAATCCTGTCGCACCAGATGGACCAGTTCCTTCTGCCGCGCCACCGGCAACTCGGCCATGCCCGGCGTGGCCATGCACCCAAGCAGGACTGCCGTCAGTGCATAGAGGAAGCGGCTACTCGACAACGATGACTCCCTTCATTTCCTCGTGCGGACCACAGCGGTAGCTATAGGTACCAGGCTTCGAAAAGCTGCGTTGCCAATGCTCGTCCGGAAACAGACGGTCCGATTCGAGTCCGTTCTCGGCGGGAAAAAGCACCGAGTGGCTGGCGCGCTTCTCGCGGTTGATCCACATTACCGTATCGCCGGCCTTGATGCGAACTTCCTGCGGAGAAAAACGATAGTTCTGGATCGTCACTTCCACCGTCTGCTGAGCAGCCGCGCAGGCAGAAACGAGTGCCAGCAACGCCAGCATCCGTCGCACTACGCAGCCACCGGCGGGCGGGCCGCCACGTTACAGCCCCATGAGATATTCGGCCACCATGCGAATCTCCTGCTCGCTCATTTTTTCCGCCACGTCATGCATCTGGTCATTCTTGTCGTTTCTGCGCGCGTGCGTAGTAAAGGCGCGCATCTGCTTGAAAGTGTAGGCGGCGTGCTGCCCCGATACTTTCGGGTAAAGACCCGACCCTTTGCCGCCGGCCTCGTGGCACTGCAGGCAATCGTCGACACCCTTCGCGCCGATGCCCTGGTCGTAAATCTTCTTGCCCTCGGCGATCAGGGCCGGATCGCCCGCCTTGCCCGGCGCCGGTTTCTGGTTGCTGAACCAGGCGGCCAGGCCGGCGATGTCGGCCGGTTTCAAGTCCGGGCCACAGGCTGTCGCGGTGTCATTCTTGCGCTTGCCGGCGATGTAGTCTTTGAACTGCTTGACCAGGTACCGTTCCTGCAGCCCGGCCAGCTTGGGGACTGTCGGGTCCACGCTGTTGCCGTCCGCGCCGTGGCAGGAAGCGCAAACGGAGGCAGCAAGCGCCTTCCCGGCCGCTTCCTCGCTGCTGCTGACCTGCGCGCCGGCCGAAAAACTGCTGGCAACCAATACCGCAACGACTGCTTTGTGGAATTTCATGACAATCCCGTCCCTATTTATAAGGAATATCGAATACGTCTGAACACGGTACAAACGCTGACTTGATCCGCACTGACACTTGCTTCTTCCGTCAGCAATTTCCAAGACCTACAGGATAAAGGGGCTTGCGCCCCTATATCCTTTCTACCCGTCAATCCCCTGGATCAATAAATGTCGTGCTGCGTGTTGTAGACGTTGAACTTGCCGGTCGGGGTGATCATCTTCGGATCGGTAATCACCTTCTTCAGCGCCAAGGTCTTGTCGTCATATACCACGATGGCCGACTGGTCGGTCTTGCCGCCCCACAACGAGATCCATACTTCCGAACCATCGGCGCTGTACTCGGGATGCACGGCGCGACGGGTGGCCTTGGTCTCCGGCAGGCCCGAATCCTTGGCAACGTTGATGATCTTCTTCGGCTTCGACAGGTTGGCCATGTCCCACACCGCCACGGACTCGGCGAGTTCCTTGTCCGGGTTCTGCGGCGAATCGGCCCACAGGTTCTTCGACTTCGGATGGGTCTTGACGAACAGGTTGCCCGGCACGTGCTTGACTTCCTGCACCACCTTCCAGTTGAACTCCTTGAACTTCGCGTTCTTCTTGTTGTCCGACGGCGTGCTGATCAGCGTCACGACATCCGCGCCGAGGTGGCCCGTGGCCCAGACCGGACCGAACTTCGGATGCACGAAGTTGGCGCCGCGTCCCGGATGCGGAAGCTTGGCGACATTGATCAGGGCAGCCAGCTTGCCAAGTTTGGTATCGACGGCCGCGATCTTGTTTGAAGCATTGGCGGCAACCAGGAAGTAGCGCTTGGAGGCATCCCAGCCACCGTCATGCAGGAACTTGGCCGAAGCGATGGTGGTCGTCTTCAGGTTCTCGATGTCGGAATAGTCGACCAGCAGAATCTGGCCCGTTTCCTTGATGTTGATCACCCATTCCGGCTTGATTTCGGATGACACGATCGAGGCCACGCGCGGCTCCGGATGGTACTCGCCATCAACGGTCATGCCGCGCGTGCTGACCACCTTGCGCGGCTTCAGCGTGTCGCCATCCATGATCACGTACTGTGGCGGCCAGTAGGAGCCGGCAACCGCATATTTGTCATCGTAACCCTTGAACTTCGACGTATCCACCGAACGGGCATCGAAGCCGATCTTTACCTCCGCAACCACGGCGGGTTTTTCCATCCACAAGTCGATCAGGGACAGGCGGCCGTCGCGGCCGATGACGTAGACGTAGCGACCCGATTTCGACAGGCGCGAGATGTGCACCGCGTAACCGGTCTTGACGATGCTGCGGATTTCCTTGGTATCGCCGTCTATCAGCGCCACTTCGCCTGTGTCGCGCAGGGTGACCGAGAACATGTTCTTCAGGTTGTACTTGTTCATCTGCTTGGTCGGACGATCCTTGACCGGCACGATGACCTTCCATGAGTCCATGGTGTCCTTGAAGCTGTACTCGGGCGGCACATCCGGGGTGTTCTGGATGTACTTTGCCATCAGGGCGATCTCGTCCTTGGTCAGGATGTCGTCAAAGTTCACCATGCCGCCCTCGGTGCCATAGCTGATGATCTTTTCCAGGCGATTCTGGCCCAGCTTCAGTGTGCCGCCTTCGGTCTTGGCGCCATCCTTGGCTGTCTTGGTCCAATGCGGCTCGAGGTTCTTGCCGGTGGCGCCCTTGCGCAGCACGCCGTGGCAACCCGCGCAACGCTCGAAGTAAATCTTCTTGGCCTGTTCCTTTTCGGCCGCGGTCAGCGTCGGCGCGGCTTCCTGTGCAAAGGCGCTGCCCATGGCTCCGGCCATGGCGGAAACAGCAAAAAATCCGAGTAACGTCCGTTTCATCCTGCTCTCCTTTTAAGTAATCCCTGAGAAGTCCCGAGTTTCGCCGGCAGTCAAGACCCTGATATTCCAATGGTCGCAAGAGTGCACTTACAAACCGGCAAACTCCTTGACACGGATCAAGTTCAAATAGCGGTCGCGATCGATACGAATCAAGGACCTGCTTGATCCAGGCACGCAGGTGCCGACTCCCACACAACAAAAACCTGCCGGAAAGAAAGGTCGCCTTGCTATACTGACGCCTGTTCGTGGTGCCCGTGCATGGTTTTCCATGCCGGGTGAAACGGGAAGCCGGTGAGAGTCCAAACAGCTCGATTCCGGCGCTGCCCCCGCAACGGTAAGGAAGTGCGGGTTCATCAAGACGCCACTGGGACCAACCCGGGAAGGCGATGAACCAAGACTTCCAAGCCCGGAGACCGGCCAGGGACAAACCAGCGAATGCGTTGCGGGGTTGCGGCGTGCCCGGGGGTTTGTGCCGACCCCGTCCATCAACCTCCCTCCCCCAAACATTCAATTGCCACCTACCGGCTGCGGGGACGCTCGCCGGGTTTTGGGAGTTCTTCATGCACAACCGTTTCGCCATCGCCGCCTGCGCGGCATATCTTCTTTCCCCGATAGCTTCCTTCGCCGCAACAGACGAAGCAGCCGTAGTCGTATCCGCAACACGATTTTCCGACAGCGCCCTATCCAAACCATTGTCGGTGACAATCATTACGGCCGAAGACATCCGCGCCAGCGCAACTACACTACTGCCCGAATTGCTAGCCCAGCAGGCCGGAATTCATATGCAGGAGGTGAATGGCAACGGCGGCATCAGCGCGACAGTCGATATTCGCGGATTTGGTGCCACTGCAGGACAAAACACCTTGATCCTGCTAGATGGCCAACGCCTTACCGACATGGATCAGGCGAATGTCAATTGGTCCTCGATCCCGATGAGTTCCATAGAGCGCATAGAGATTCTTCGAGGTTCCGGCGCGGTTCAATTTGGCGACGGGGCAAGCAGCGGCATCATCAACATCATTACCAAAACCCCCAGTAGCGGCAATCGGTCCGTCGTAAATGTCAGGTCGGGAACATACGGCACGCGCGAAGCCCAGGCTTTTCTGGCGCGAGGCGTTGACGGCTTTGGTTTTGCCCTGAACGGAAGTCACTATGAGAGCGAAGGATATCGAGCCAACAACAGTGCCCGGCAGACCAACGCCGGAGTGAAATTGCAGTTCGACTACGCGCAAGGATCGGTGCAAGCAGGGATCGACGCCAACTGGATGACGATGAGGATGCCTGGCTTCCGGCAGGTCGAACCGGCTGTCAATCGTGACGACCTGGCAACCGACCGGCGCGGCACGCCAACACCAAACGACGACTCGGCCCGAACCGGCAACCAGTTCTCCCTCGGCTGGCGCCATCGACTGGGCATGGGAGAATTCGCGGTTGATTACGCGCACCGGACGCGAGAGCAATGGATCTACTCGGATGCCCGGCAATTCGCCCGTCTCACCGACATGACGCTGGACTCATTGTCACCTCGTCTGCGAGTGCCACACACCTTATTCGGCAGCAAGGGCAGTTTCGTCGCCGGTGTCGATTGGCAGGGGTGGGACTACCAGGCCAAAGACGCGGTGGCAATGCGCCTCATGGGGCAGCCATACAGCAAGGTGGATGCAAGACAGAACAACGTCGGCATCTACATTCAGGAATCCCTGAATCTGACGGATCAGCTGAGCCTGCTTGCGGGCGCCCGCAGAGAGCGGCAGAAACTGTCCGCGATCAATACCGTCGATGCGGGTGCGGTCTGTCCGTTCTTCTGGTGTCCAACAGTGGCCCCGGCCGACGCCGACAACCAATGGCAATCGGCATGGGAATTGGGCGGACGCTACCGTCTGGATATGAATTTGGCGGCCTTCGCCAAAGTCGCCCGGGCTTTTCGTTTCAACAATGTAGATGAAGTCTACGAAACGGATGTTGCCGGCAACAACCAATTCCAGTTCCTCCGTCCGCAGACCACCCGCCTCACCGAACTAGGTCTTCAGTGGCAGACAGACAAGGTGTCCCTGAAGGGAAGCGTATTCCAGAACGACGTACAGAACGAAATCCATCTCGATGCATTTACTGCCGGCATCGGCAACACCAATCTGCCACCATCGCGCCGAAAAGGACTCGAATTGGAAAGTGGCTGGCGACCCGTCGATAAGCTGCGTCTGAACGCTTCCGCCACATGGGCTGATGCACGCTTTCTCTCGGGCGTTCTGCCAGGAACATGGGGACTGATGAACAATGTGATCGCCGGCAAGAATGTACCCCTGGTGCCGCGAAGGAAGTTCAACGTCGGAGGCGACTGGGAATTTATGGCGAAAACCCACCTCAAGGCCAACCTTGCCTACGTCGGCAAACAATACATGGATAACGACGAGGCCAATGATCTTGGTGTCATGATTCCGGCCTATACACTTGTCAACCTCAAGTTGGAGCGGCAGGTGGACAGGTGGACCCTGGCGCTCGCGGCAAACAACCTGACCAATCAGAAATACTTCAGCTACGCCGTGAAAAGTCAGTTCAACGCCACCCGCTACAACGTCTACCCGCTGCCTGAAAGGGCGCTGTTCATTTCCGCCGCATACGCCTTCGAGTAATAGTCATGCGCCCTGCCACGATGCTGGTGTAATCGTCCATGCCGACCCGCCGCCGCGCCCTGCTGGTCCTTGCCGTCCTGGTCGGACTGGCACTGTTGAGCCTGCTTGTGGCCCTGGCTGCGGGCAGCCTGCCGGTGTCGGCCGGCGATGTCCTGTGCGCGCTGAGCGGGGAAAACGGCGGGCTGGCGGTGGACGTGATCCGGGGTCTGCGCCTGCCGCGCGCACTGGCGGCATTTGCCTGCGGCGGGCTGCTGGCGCTGGCGGGTGCGTTGATGCAGGTACTGCTGCGAAATCCGCTGGCCGATCCCTATGTCCTGGGCATCTCGGGTGGTGCTGCGGTGGGGGCACTGTCAGCCATGCTGGCGGGCCTGACGCTGGCCTTGATGAACCTTGCCGCCTTCGCCGGTGCACTGGCCGCCATGCTGCTGGTATTCGGCCTGGCGCACGGCGACAGCAGCTGGACCCGCTCGCGGCTGCTGCTCACCGGAGTCATTGTCGCCGCCGGTTGCGGTGCCGTGGTCGCGCTGATCCTGTCGATTGCGCCGGACGACGGATTGCGCGGCATGCTGTTCTGGCTCATGGGTGACCTGGGGCAGGCCATCAGTCCCTGGCCGGCGCTGGTGGTGCTGGCGCTGGGGCTGCTGGTGACGTTGCCTTTCGCCCGCGAGCTCAACCTGCTGGCGCGCGGCGACACACTGGCTCAGGCGCTGGGCGTATCGGTAGGTTCCGTCAAGCACGGCATTTATCTGGTGGCATCGTTGCTCACGGCGGTTGCCGTGACGACGGCCGGCAGTATCGGCTTTATCGGCCTGGTGGTGCCGCATCTGGTCCGGCTGGCGATGATCAGGCTGGGCTGGGGCAACGACCAGCGCCTGCTGCTGCCTGCATCCGCGCTCGCCGGCGGCAGCCTGCTGGTTCTCGCCGACACGCTGGCGCGCACCGTGATCGCACCGCAGCAGTTGCCCGTCGGCGTGTTGACCGCGCTGCTGGGCGTACCGGTGTTTCTCTTCCTGCTCGGGCGCCAGCCAAATGACCGCCAATGAGTCCGCGATGAGCGCGTCTTTGCTGGAAAGCCGACAGCTTGAGGTCAGCATCGGCGGCCATCGGGTTTGCCATGACCTCAACTGGCGCGTCGACGCCGGCGAGTCGTGGGCCATTCTCGGTCGCAACGGCGCCGGCAAATCGACGCTGCTCGCCACCCTGGCCGGTTTGCGGGCACAGGACAGCGGCCGCCTGAGCATCGCCGGCCATGGCTTGCCCCTGGCCAGCCAGGCCGCCGGAGCGAGGGCGATTGCCCGCGTCCGCGGCTATCTGTCGCAACACCAGATTGATCCCTTTGCCTCCACCGTCATGGAGACCGTACTGGTCGGTCGTCATCCGCATCTGGGCCGCTGGGATTGGGAATCGGCCGAGGACCGGCGCATCGCCGGCGCCGCGCTGGATGAGGTCGGCCTTGCCGGCTTTGCCGAACGTGAAGTGCAAACACTTTCAGGTGGCGAGCGCCAGCGGCTGGCCATTGCACAACTGCTGAGCCAGGAACCGCAACTGTTCCTGCTCGACGAACCGCTGACTCATCTCGATCTGTCGCATCAGGTAGCAGCGATGGAGATGCTAACCCGTCGCGCGACCAGTGGTGCTGCCATAGTCGCCGTATTGCACGACCCCGGCTTCGCCGCCCGCTATTGCCGGCACGCCCTGCTGCTGTTTGGCAACGGCGAGTGGCTGGCCGGTCCGGCCGATGAGGTGATTACCGCGACAAATATGGCGCGGCTCTATGGCCATCCCCTGCGCGAACTCTGCGCCGATGGCAACCGCTGGTTCGTGCCCGGCTGAGATTCCATAGCTTCCGCTTGACCGCGATTGCCAATCGCGAAATACTTCCCTTTGCGCCAGCGGATCGGCTAAATCAAGCCCCTACGCCGTCAATACAGACATCTCCAAGGGAGGTCCCATGCTCAAGCTGAACGTCAATGACAAGCTTCACACGGTTGATGTCGAGCCGGAAATGCCTCTGCTGTGGGTATTGCGCGACCATCTCGGCCTCCTCGGCGCCAAGTACGGCTGCGGCGTTGCGCTGTGCGGCGCCTGCACGGTACATGTCGATGGCGCGGCAGTGCGCTCCTGCGTCGTGCCGGCTTCCGCCGCCGTCGGAAAAAAGGTGGTCACCATCGAGGGCCTGGCCAAGACCGGTCTGCACAGCCTGCAGGAAGCGTGGATCGAACACGAAGTTCCGT